>OGMP01002003.1_pt1 | contig 13886 bp, 10 predicted proteins | sample 1573261 | NCBI WGS metagenome assembly OGMP01 (sample SAMEA2581878, study PRJEB24529) | metagenome | biome: Human gut stool | place: China | collected 2011 | reverse complement strand
GTACGGTGAATGCGGCTGTTTTCAACATTTTGAAGGGACGCTATTTTGCAACAGCCCCTTTTTTACTGCCAAACCTGCGTGAATGGGGTCGTTTCCTGCGTGAATCGCTGTGTCTAAGCCCCGATGGTTATGTTATAATATGGTCATAAGGGAGGAACTTGAGAATGGAGCTTCGATTTGCGGTCGTAGAAGACCGCCTGCCCGACGCTCAGCGGTTGGAGAGCCTTTTGCGGCTGGCTTTCGGCGGCGGGCAACCATTGGTCTGTGACCATTATGAGAGCGGCGACGCCTTTCTGGCGGCGTTCCCCTCAAAAGAATATCAGGTCATTTTTCTCGACATCTGCATGGAAGGCACCAACGGCATCGAGACGGCGCGCATCCTGCGCCGGGCCGACCCCGACCTGCTGCTGGTGTTCGTGACTTCGTCCCCGGAATACGTATGGGACGCGTTCCCCGTCCACCCCTTCGACTATCTGCTCAAGCCCTACCGGGAAGAAAAGCTTTTCCAGCTGGCCGACGAGCTGCGGCGGGTGCTCTTCCGGGCTGAACCGGAGCTGGAAGTCCGCATCGCACGGCAGCAGGTACATCTCCCCCTGCGGAAGATACAGTACGCCATGGCCCAGAATCACTACGTCCGCATCGTCAGCGACGACGGCGAGTGCCGGGCAGTCTCCACCTTCTCTCAGGTGGAGCAGCTGCTGCGGGCGCAGGAGAACTTCATCGTCTGCAACCGGGGCGTCATCCTGAACATGGACAAGGTGCTCCGGCTGGACTGTGACTGCTTCGAGATGCTGGACGGCACCTGCCTGCCCGTGCGTCAGAAGGACAAGAACTCCCTGTTCGCCCAGTTCACACAATATCAGTTCCGCCATATGCGGCGGGAGCTATGACGCCGAGAGGAGGCCCGACCTTGGACTTTTCTTTATTTGGACGCTATTTTCTGGACCTCGCCATCTTCTACCCGGGGGCATTCCTCTGCCTCGCGCCCCTGTGGGAGCATGTGAAGGCACCCCGGCGCACCGCTGTGCTGACAGCCGCTCTCGTCACGGTCATCTGCCTTGCGGCGGCGGCCCTCTGCGCCATCTTCGAACTCGACAGCAACATCCTGCTTCTGCCCACCCTGCTGGCGGCGTTCTGGCTGCTGCGCTGGCGGGTGGGTCCGGAAGTTTCCGTGAGCCAGACCGCCTTTCTCTTCGCCGTCTCCGGCGTCATGATGGCAGTCTGCTCCCTGCTTTCCGTGGTGCTCAACGCCCGGGCTGAGGTAGGCAACGACGCCCCGGCCTGTCTCGTCTCCACCTCCCTGCTCAAGCTGGGACTCTCGGCAGTGCTCTGCATCATCTTCTGGTTCACCGCCGTCCAGTGGAGCCGCTGGCTGCTGCGGGAGTACCGGGGCGAAGCCTTCTGGCAGTCGGCGTGGCCGCTGCCCACCATCTACGCGGCTTTCCTCGTCTTCTGCATGCCGCTGGACCCGGGCGTCGTGCTCATCAACCGTCTGATGATCATTTCTGTTCTGGCCGTCACCATCTCTCTGCTGGGCATCTTTTTGCTGCTGTACGAGATGTATCAGGTGGCCCGGGAGTACACCCGCAGCGCCCAGCTCGACCGGGAAAACCAGCTTCTGGCCGTGGAATCCCGCCGCTACACCGAGCTGCGGGCCTATATGGAGCAGACGCGGCATCTCCGCCACGACTTCCGCCAGCATCTCCATGTCATCGCCGGACTCACCGAGGCCGGGCAGGTGGATGAGCTGAAAAACTACCTGCACCAGTACGAATCCGAGCTGAGCGAGGAGCGTCCCACCCTCTGCGCGAATCCTGCCGTGGATGCTCTGGCCGGTCACTACGACCACGAGGCCCACAGCCTCGGCGTGCCGGTGGACTGGCGGCTGGAACTGCCCCGCCAGCTGGCCATCCCGGAGGCCGACTTCTGCATGATGCTGGGCAATCTGTTGGAAAATGCTTTCCACGCCAGCCAGAAGCTGCCGCCCGAACAGCGGCAGGTGAAGGTGATGGCCCGAATGCTGAGCCCCGCCATGCTGGGCCTGCTGGTGGAGAACCGCTATGACGGCGTGCTCAAGCGCCAGCAGGGCACCCTCCACTCCACGAAACACGACGGAATGGGCATCGGCCTCGTCTCCATCCAGACGGCTGTTTCCAGATATGGCGGTTCTATGACCGTCGAGACCGAGAACGGTTTGTTCCGGGTGAATATTTTATTGAACCTTTAACCTCTCCGTCACGCCTGCGGCGTGCCACCTCCCCTATCGAGGGGAGGCTGAGAGGTCATGTTATCAAAAAAGGAGGACTCCACCATGAAAATGACCCGACGCACCTTCCTCAGCGCTTCCGCTCTCACACTGCTGTCCTGCCAGCTGGCCCCTGCCGCCAGGGCAGACTGCCTTCTGTCCGGCCTTTTCCACGGCGCAGACACCGCCCTGCCGCCGAAGCCCCTGACGTCGAAAGTTGTGGACGCCAATCCCTTTATGGGCCGCAGCGAGTCAAACATCCACCACGACTGCTACAACACCGACTCCACCGACGCCGTCCTCCCCGTGGGCATCTGCCCCGAGGTCAACGTGGCAATGGAAAAGACGAACCCCAACGCCTCCCCGGCCATCTTCTTCGACAACTTCGATAACCCCGTCAGCCCGTTCCTGGGCGGTCTGGCCATCCGCGACCTCGACGCAGAAGAAGTCCGCACCATCGGCTTTTTCTCTCCCGCCAAGCACGACGGAGGCGGCTATCTCATCCAAAGCTCCTATTCCTTTGTGGACGGGCGCAACCTCATCGTCTGCCCCACCAGCCACAACCATGTGCTGATGCTTCGTGCTACCGACGAGAACGGTACGCCTCTGCCGGTTTTTGAAAAGGTACTGGACATCAACATCAAAGAGGCTGCCGAGCGGGTGCTTGGCCGCAGCCTCGAGCAGAACCTGCTCTCCATCGTCTTTGACTACGACGGCAACCTCTGGTTCGTCACCGGCGGCTTCCGCATCTACCCCAGCCGCGGCCAGCAGGGCGCGATGGGCTACATCTCCCACAATGCCATCGACGCCATCCTTGCCGGCGGCACTGCCGACCTCGACCACGAAGTCCATGTCTACGCTCCCGCTCCGGGCGAGGGTGCTGAAAACGGCATTGCCTCCTGCCGGGAGGGTGCGGTCATCCTGACGAACCTTGCCTGCTACCTGCTGCGTGCCAACGGCGGCGTTGAAGTCGTCTGGCGCACCCCCTACGACAGCGTGGGCGCAAAAGACAGCCGCGAAGGCGCTGCCACCACCGGCGGTGGTCTGGCATGGGGCGGCGGCTGCTCGCCCTCTCTGAGCCGGGAGTTGGTCTTCTTCACCGACAACCTCGAGACCGTCAGCCTGATGGCTGTGGACATCCACACCGGCGAAGTCGCCGCCAGCCACCCGGTCATCGACGAGCTGCCCGCCAACATGCCGGTGTCGGTGGAAAATTCGGCCATCGTCTACGACCACGGCAATGGCCGGGTCAGCACCATCGTCTGCAACTGGTTCGGCGCAGGCAGCCCCAACCTCGCAAAGCCCGACAGCGACTCGTCCATCCAGAGCTACGAGAACATCTACGACCGCAACTGGCTGCTCAAGGGCAACTGCATGATCATGCCCGGCGTCGAACGGGTGGACACCATCCGCACCGCCGACGGCTGGACCATGAAGAGCATCTGGTGCCGCGACGATCTCAGCGACACTTCCATGATGAAGCTCTCCACCGCCACCGGCTATATCTACGGCTTCGTGCAGGACGTGGACAGCGGCATGTGGCAGTACATCGTGCTGGACTTCGACACCGGAAAGACCGTCCTCACTGTGGACGTTGCCTCCCTCTACGGCTACAACAACATGGCCATCGGCATGTACGCGGGCCGTGACGGCAACAAGCTCTACTGCCCCACCGGCTACAAAGAGCTTCTCCGCCTGCAGGACCGCTTCGTCTTCCTGCCCGAGATGCCCTACCGGAAGGTCGATCTGGACAAGACCTCCCGCCGGGTGCTCTCGGCGGCAGAGTTCCAGGCCGCAGGCGGCGCCGGCACCCCCGCAAGCTGGCTCCACACCGCCACCCTCGACAACCTCCACCCCGCGACTACTGTTTCTTTCCGCATCAACGGCCTGACCGGAAATGCCGCCGACTATAAGCTCTTCGCCCTCGGCACGGATGGCCGCTACCACGAGGTGTCCGACTGGCACTTCGACGATGCCCCGGCCCGTCTCAGCGCGAAGAAGGTCTACACTATCTGCCTCACCGCACAGGACGGCGGCAGCTTCGACCTCTCGCCCGACGCCAAGGAAGTCACCCTCTCGGTGGTGCTGGCACGATGAATCTGACAAAGCAGGAGGACTCCCGCCATGAAAATGACCCGCCGCGATTTCCTCAAGCTCTCCTCTGCCGCTGCCGCCGCCTGCGGCGTCACGCTGCTACCGGCCCAGAAAGCCGATGCGGCTTCTGCCATCCAGACCCTGCTGGAAGAAGCTTATCTCTACGCCTTCCCGCTGGTGCTCGTGGACGCCACCAAGACCGTCTCCACCAACACGAAGACCGCTTCCGCCAGCCGCGCCCCCGTCAACCAGTTCATCCACGCCCGGAAGCTGCTGGACGCTTCCAGCCGCACGGTCGTCAGCCCCAATGTGGACACCATCTACACGCAGGCGTGGCTGGACGTCAGCGCCGAGCCTCAAATCTACGTCGTGCCGGAGGCCGACCGCTTTTTCAACGTGCAGGTACTGGACGCATGGACGAACACCGCCGCCGTGCTGGAAGCACCCGGGGCCTACGCCATCGCCTACTCGAGCTGGGAGGGCACGCTGCCCGAGGGCGTCCGGCGCATCGACATTCCCACCCGGACGGTCTGGACCATCGCCCGCATCATGCTCTCCGGGCCGGACGACCTGCCGAACGTGGCGGCGCTTCAGGGCCGGATGCAGCTGATGCCCCTCTCGGCCTACCCCGCCGGGCTGGCCGCTGCGCCGGAAGGGAGCTATTCTCCGGAGAACGATTTCGTCCCGGTGCAGAAGGTACTCGCCATGACGCCGCAGGAGTTTTTCGACACCGCCAACCGGCTGATGGAGACAGACCCGCCCGCCGAGGCGGACGCGCCTCTTCTCCGCAGCCTCGCGGCCCTTTCCGTCGGCCCGGGCCAGCAGTTCGACGCCTCCGCCCTCGGCCCTCTCGGCGGGCTGCGCTGGAAGCGGCTGCTCCTTCAGCTCAAGAGCAGCCTCCGGGCACAGGCAGCACGCTATTCCCGCCAGATGGGCCAGTGGATCTACTATGGCGACCCCATCGGCAATTTCGGCACCGCCTACGACTACCGGACGATGGTCGCCCTGATGGGCCTCGGGGCCAACACCACCGACATCGCCATCTACCCGCGCACCTCCACCGACAGCGCCGGGGCCGACCTTACGGGCCAAAAGACCTACACGCTCCACTTCGACGCCCTCCCGCCCACAGTGGGCAACGGCTTCTGGTCGGTGACGGCCTACGGCGAGGACAACTTCCTCATCGACAACCCCATCAGCCGCTACTGCGTGAACGATCGTTCCGGCCTCCATCGGAACGCCGACGGCTCGGTGGACGTCACCCTCTCCAAGGACGCGCCCGAGGACACTACCAACTGGCTCCCCGTCTCGGACGAAAAATTCCACCTTTTCCTCCGCATCTATAAGCCCGACTGGACGGCGCTGGACAGCTTCCCGCCGCCGGTCATCTCTGTGAAGTAGCAAAAACGCCATCTGCGTCTCGGCGCAGATGGCGTTTTCATCGTTACAGCGTTTTACAGGGTGCTCAGCAGGCGGTGGCCGCCGTTCTGGTCGGCGGCATAGCGGGTGGTGCGGTTGACCTGATTGTCCAGCGGCAGGCCCTCAGCGTAGCGCTTGAGGTTGTGGATGAAGATGTCCACGATGTTGTCCAGCGTCTTGGGCAGGCTGAACTTACCGGAGTTGTGGGGCGTGATGATAGCGCCCGGCTCACCCCACAGCGGGTGGTCGGCAGGCAGAGGCTCCGGGTCGGTGACGTCGAGGCCCGCGCCAAAAATTTTGCCGCTGCGCAGGGCCTCCACGAGGGCGTCGCTGTCCACTGTGGTGCCGCGGCCCACGTTGATGAGGATGGCACCGTCCTTGCAGCGGGCGAAGCGCTCGGCGTTGAACAGCTTGTTGGTCTCAGGGGTGCCGGGCAGGCTCAGGGCGATGAGGTCGGCCTCGGGCAGCTCCTCGTCCAGCTGGCTCTGGGCCACCACACGCAGGCAGTAGTCCGGGCAGGGCGTGTCGGGGTGGACCGTGCGGCGGACGCCCACCACCTCAGCGCCCAGCATATGGGCGCGGCGGGCGAAGTTGGAGCCGATGTCGCCCATGCCGACGCAGAGCACCCGCGCCCCGGTGATGCCCCTCACGGGGCGGTCGATGGGAGCCCACTGGCGCTGGTTCTGGCGGTCGCGGTAGAGGAACATATCCTTTTGGATGCCCAGCCACATGGCCAGCATCCACTCGCTGATGGCCAGACCGTAGGCACCGGTGGCGTTGGTCACCATGCAGTTTTCGGGCAGGACGCCGGGCTTCAGATAGGCGTCGGGGCCGGCGGAGTTGGACTGGAACCACTCGATGTGCTTGTTCTTGCTGATCATCGACACCGGTGCGTTGCCCAGCACGATGTCGGCCCAAAGCACATCTTCGGCGTGGACGTCGTCCAGTGCGTTGAAACGGAATTCAAATTCCGGCACGGATGCCTCCAGCGCGGCGCGGTGGGCGTCGTTCAGGGGCAGACATACCAAAACTTTTTTGTGCATAGGGATACCCTCACTTCCTGTGTATTCTTCTATAAGAATACTCTCCCCCGCCCCGCTCCGCAAGAGGCAAAATGGCCGCTTTCTTAAGAATTCCTTAGGATCTTATCCCACAAATCCCAAGAAGTATGTGATAAGCTGTCCACAATGCAGAAAATCTGCTATACTGATACTATCTTTCCGCACGGTGGTGACGCCCAATGTGGATACCATCTACACACAGGCATGGCTGGATCTTTCGGAGGAACCGATGATTTATGTCGTTCCGGCGACCGACCGCTTCTTCAATGTTCAGGTTCTGGATGCGTGGACGAATACAGCAGCCGTTCTGGAAGAACCGGGCATCTATGCGATCGTCCGCTCCGGCTGGCAGGGAACGCTTCCAGAAGGTGTCCGGAAGATCGAAGTTCCTACAACGACCGTCTGGACGATCGCCCGTATCGTTCTCTCTGGAACAGAAGACCTGCCGAATGTCTATGCGATCCAGGAGCAGATGCAGCTGATGCCGCTGTCGATGTATACATCGGGCAGTTATGTACCTCCGAAGGGCAGCTATGTACCGGAAAATGACTTTATTCCGGTGAACAAAGTTCTGGCAATGACTCCGAAAGAATTTTTTGACACGGCGAATGATCTGATGGTGCTGAACCCGCCCGCCCCAGAAGATGCCGCGCTGCTCCGCAGGCTCGCAGCGCTCCATGTAGGGCCGGGAGAGACCTTCGATGAAAGCCTGCTTGGTCTGGGCGGAACGCTGCGCTGGAAAATGATGCTGTTGCAGCTCAAGAGCAAGCTGACCGAACAAGCCACACAATATGCCCGGCAGATGGGACAGTGGATCTACTATGGAGACCCCATTGGCGATTTTGGCACCGAATATACCTACCGGACGATGGTAGCTCTGATCGGACTGGGCGCGAACACAACGGATATCGCCATCTACCCCAAGACTGAGGTGGACAGCAGCGGCAATACCCTGACCGGAAAAAGAACCTACAAGTTGCATTTTACCAGTTTTCCGCCGACGGTGGACAACGGATTCTGGTCGGTAACGGCTTACGGCGATGACGATTTCCTGATCGATAATCCCATCGGCCGCTACTGCGTGAATGACCGCTCGGGTCTCACGCCCAATGCCGACGGCTCTGTGGATGTGATCCTCTCTGCGGATGCCCCGGAGGATACAACAAACTGGCTCCCCATCGCAAAGGGCGGCTTCCATCTCTTCCTGCGCATCTATAAACCGGACTGGAACACGCTGAACAACTGGCAGGCACCTACGGTCGATGTAAGATGATCTGAGATCCTATGCGAAAGTAAAAGGAGGAACCCCGCAATGAAGATGACCCGCAGAAATTTTATTTCCACCTCAGCCGCCACAATGCTGGCGTGCGGAGTATCCTTGTCTGCTCATGCAGCCGGAAGTGAGTCTGAAAACGGTCTGAATTTTATTACCGATATTTTCAGCGACCCAGCGAAACCGGGAACAACACAGGATGCAACGCCCCTGACTGCCGAGAAGAATGCGGAATGGTACAGCAAGCTGGATTTTTCTGACCGGCGGGAATTTGTCAATGCTGAGCGCGGAATGCTGGACAACGCAGAAGAAACGGTCATCTACAACGATGACGGAACGACGGCATGGGATCTGCCAAGCTACGGCGACCTGAGCGGCGATGCGCCGGATACGGTCAACCCAAGCCTGTGGCGGAATACGCAGCTCAACGCAAAAGCCGGACTGTATGAGGTTTGCAACGGCATATATCAGGTACGCGGGTTTGATATGTCCAATGCGACCTTCATCCGCACTGACAACGGCTGGATCATTTTTGACGTGCTGATGTGCAGGGAAAATATGCAGGCAGCCAAAACTCTGATGGAAAAACGCTTCGGCACGCTGGATGTCAAGGCTGTGTTGTACAGCCACTCCCATGTGGATCACTTCGGCGGTGCAGAAGGTGCGATCGACCGGAACAATGTGGCAGATTCCAGCCTTTCCATCGAGCAGCAGCTTGCCTCTGGAAAGACGGTCGTTCTTGCTCCGGAAGGTTTCCTGAAACACGCCATCAGCGAAAATGTCTATGCAGGCATCGCCATGGCGCGCCGCGCGCAATATCAGTATGGTACGGTGCTGGAAAAAGGCTCGAAGGGCGCGCTCTCGATCGGCATCGGCATGGGGCAATCCACCGGTCAGGTGGCACTCATTCCGCCGACCTTTGAAATCGGTTCGGATACGCCTGCACTGACCATCGATGGGCTAAAGATCGAATTTCAGCTCACACCGGGTACAGAAGCGCCCGCAGAGATGAACGCTTATTTCCCGAAGTACCGCGCCCTCTGGATGGCAGAAAACTGCACCGGTACGCTGCACAACCTGTATACTCTCCGCGGTGCGCAGGTCCGGGATGCGAACGACTGGGCAAAATACATCATCGAGGCAGATCAGAAGTTCTGCGACAAGACCGATGTGGTCTTTCAGAGCCACAACTGGCCGCACTGGGGCGAGGAGATCCACGAGTATCTGCTCAACACGGCGGCAATTTATAAGTTCATCCACGACCAGACCCTACACTACATGAATCTGGGTTACACTTCCACTGAGATCTCTTCCATGATCTCTCTGCCGGACGCACTCGAAAAGGTCTGGTATACCCGCCAGTATTACGGTACATTGTCGCATAATTCCAAGGCGGTCTATCAGAAATATCTGGGCTGGTACGATGCGAATCCCGTCGATCTGGACCCGCTCCCTCCCAGCGAAACAGCGAAAAAGTTGGTGGAGTATCTTGGCAGCACCAATGCCGTTCTGCTCAGGGCGAAAAAGGACTACAACAAGGGCGAATATCAGTGGGTCGCCCAGATCACGAAGGAGCTGGTGTTTGCCGACCCCACCAACCAGAAGGCGCGCAATCTTTGCGCAGACGCGCTCGAACAGCTGGGCTATCAGGCGGAGTCCGGCGCCTGGCGCAATGTCTACCTGATGGGTGCAGCCGAATTGCGGAGTGGCAATCTGTCCGGCCGCGCCCGCACAGCGAACGGCCTCACCAACAGTATGCGGGCGATGACGGTTTCCATGCTGCTGGATTATATCGCGATCCTGTCGGATGGCAATGCTGCACAGAACGATGACCTTACTTTGAATCTGAACGTGACAGATGAGAACGAACAGTTCTACGTCACCCGTAAAAACGGCGTACTGCTGGCTTATCCGGGCGAAAACCGTACAGATGCGCAGGCGTCTGTCACCTGCAAGCGGCTCCAGCTGTTTGCCCTGATGACCGGTCAGCAGGCAGGACAAGTTCAGATCACAGGCGATGCCACCGTCCTGAAACGCCTGCTGGCGTACGCCTCGAAGTTTGAAAAGACCTTCAATATTATTGAGCCGTAATAATGTCTTGGTCTCCATCCAGCGGATGCAGTTCACGGGTTTTTGGGTGTTCCCAACAAGCCTTTTGCAGCGCAAAATAGTGTCTGTATCATCACAGTCGTCAGCTTCAAAGAGGTCTTTGAAGCTGGCGGCTATTTTTTTGCATCCCGAAAGAACCGCTTATCATGAAACGCTATCAGATCAGCATCTCGTTCAACTTCGGCTTCACCCCATACATCAAGGGGGAGTGATACGTCCGCCTGCAAAATCAGGCATTTGGCTGATTCTCGATGCAACCTCTAAGAAAGCAAAAAGAAAAGCACCGTACTTCAAACGAAGTACAGTGCCTTTTTGGTGGAGAATAGCGGGATCGAACCGCTGACCTCTTGCATGCCATGCAAGCGCTCTCCTGAACGGTATCGAAACACACCCCCACACGAAAGTGCGGGGACAGGCTTAATATCGCGTTGATACGTTCTATCCACCAAAAAGGTTCACAGTTGCATCCTGCTTCCAGGAATCATGCTCCGCCTACAAGGCAATTTTACCACCCAATTTTCAAGTGTGTCAATGGGTTTTGCTCAGAGAGAAGGTCATTTACGAGAAAAGTTTTTTTCTGACAGCTTACTTAGCGCAATTTTGATTTCACACATCAAAGTTGCGCTTTTTATTTTCCCCAAGAGTATTGACAAGGAGGTTTTCTCAACTATGCCGATATATTATCGCTGTTTTTTATCTGTGAACCAACCGCATGACCCTTGACTACTTCTACGGACAGACTGGAGAGCTTTTCTCCTTCTACCGCATTCCAAAGGCTCTTTTTCAGGAGCAGCGGTTCCAGAGCCTGTCCACGGATGCCAAAACACTCTACGGCATCCTGCTTGATCGCATGAGCCTGTCGGCCAAGAATGGCTGGCTGGACGAGCAAGGTCGGGTGTTCATCATCTTCACGATTGAGGATATTCTCCTGTTTGGCAGCATGGAGGAACGTGCTTCCGTAGTCGCTGAGTATGGAAAAGAGGTGAGGAAGATTGAGCAGCGAATATCAGAGTTTACCGCCAGCCACCCGGAAGGCCGCAATGAGCGCAGCCGAAGTCTTAGCGCCGGAGCAGAGCGTTGACGAGGTACGGGAAAGCCTGTCCGTCACGGAGAAGGGCCTGCCTGCCAACACCATCGGCAACTGCCGGACGGTATTCTGCCATGACCCGTTGCTGCGGGACGCCATCCGGCTGAACCTTTTGACTGACCGGGTGGACATTGTGCGGGATTTGGGCTGGCGCAGGAATACCAGCGCTCTGACGGATACGGACGTGAAGTATCTGCTTCTCTATTTTGAGCAGAACTATGGCCTGACCAGCGAGAAAAAGATGACGGCGGCGCTCTCCATCGTGGCGAACGAAAACTGCTACCATCCTATACAGGACGTGCTGAACGGCCTTGTCTGGGACGGGACGCCCCGCATCCGCTCCTGTCTCCATCACTTCTTAGGTGCGGACGAGAGCGACTATGTGGAGGAAATGCTGAAACACTTCCTGCTGGGGGCGATCCGGCGGGTGTTTTCCCCCGGCTCCAAATATGAGGAAATGCTCTGTCTGGTGGGCGGTCAGGGTGCTGGTAAGTCCAGCTTCTTCCGCCTGCTGGCAATCCGGGACGAGTGGTTTTCCGATGACCTGAAAAAGCTGGATGATGACCGGGTATTTTTGAAGCTGCAAGGCCACTGGATCATTGAAATGTCGGAGATGCTGGCCACCAGCAGCGCCAAAAGCATTGAGGAAATCCGCTCGTTCATCAGCCGCCAGAAGGAAACCTACCGCACACCCTATGAGGCCCAGCCCAAAGACCGGCTGCGGCAGTGTGTGTTCGGCGGTTCATCCAACACGCTGGACTTCCTGCCTCTTGACCGGGCCGGGAACCGGCGGTTCCTGCCGATCATGATTTACCCGGAGAATGCGGAGGTTCACATTTTGGAGGACGAGGACGCTTCCAGAGCCTATCTGTTGCAGGTATGGGCGGAGGCCATGACCATCTACCGCAGCGGCCACTACTCCATGAAGTTCAGCAAGTCCATCCAGCGCCAGCTGGTAGAGGTGCAGAAGAATTTCATGCCGGAGGACACCGAGGCCGGGCAGATACAGGGCTTTCTGGAACACTACACCGGCAGCATGGTCTGCTCCAAACAGCTCTTTAAGGAGGCGCTGGGCCACACCTATGACGAGCCGAAGCGGTGGCAGCTGCACAATATCAACGAGATCATGAACACGGTGGTGACGGGCTGGAAACCATTCTCCAATCCCCGGATGTTCGCCGGATATGGCAGGCAGAAAGGGTGGGAACGGGACATTTCCGGCAACGAACTGCCCGGCAACGAAGATGGATTTGTGGAACTGAGCGAGGAAGAATGCCGCCAGCTGGAACTTCCGAAGGAGTGGATCGCATAAAACCAGCGGTCTGTTGCCGGGCAGGTTGTCACTTGGTTGCCGGGTTCGTTGCCGGGGATTTTCCGGTCTGGATACGGAAAAAGCCTGTAAATAGAGTGTTTTCTACTATCTATTTTTATCTCCGGCAACGAAAGCAACGAGATTTTTCAAGAAAATTGATAAAGTAAGATTTGCAGGCCAGACGGTAGTTTACAGGTTTTCAGAGGTTCGTTGCCGGACTTCGTTGCCAGTATGCTGTCCGCTGGCCTGTCACTCTATGGAGGTAGCCTATGGAAAAAAGCAAACAGCAGAAAAATAAAGTTCGTTTTGTGGTGGTGCGGGAGTTCTCCGGGGAAAAGTCCATGCGGGAAGCCTTTGAGCAGCTGATCGAGCGCCAGACCTGCGAACACTTCGAGGAATGGCTGGAACAGCGTGAAATGGCGGAGAATGCTGCCTAAAAACGGTTGATTCAGGGACAGGGGCATGGTATTATAATAATATCGTGTCCCTGTTCATAGAAGGAGAACGCTATGAGCAGGAAAAAACAAGTCTATGAAAAAATCACCGCTCTCTACTGCCGTATCTCTCTGGATGACGGCGGCGACAATGAGAGCATGAGCATCAGCAACCAGAAAATCATGCTCCGGGACTTTGCTGAAAAGCATGGAATGTTCCAGTATGAGTATTATGTGGATGACGGCTATACGGGCCGCAATTTCAACCGCCCTGCCTTCCAGCGTATGATCGCTGACATTGAGGCGGGGAAGATCGGCTGCGTCATCACCAAAGACCTATCCAGGCTTGGTAGGAACTATATTGAAGCTGGCAGCTATATCGAAATCTTTTTCCCCAAACACAATGTACGCTATATCGCCATCACGGACGGCGTGGACAGCCTGACCCGTCAGGAGATGGACATTACGCCCTTCAAGAATATCCTGAACGATATGTATAGCCGGGATATTTCTAAAAAGGTGCTGGCAGGCATCACCACCCGCTCCCGGCAGGGGAAGTTCTGCGGAGGGACGCCGCCCTTCGGCCTGATGCGTGACCCGGAGGACAAGGGGCATCTCATCATTGACCCTGAGACAGCGCCAATCATCCGCAAAATCTATGACTATGCCCTTGACGGGCTGGGCTGCATGAGGATTTCCAAACGTCTGATGGAAGAAAAAATCCCAATCACCCATGTCAAAGCCAACACGGAGTTTGACGCCAACTATTACTCTTGGGGCGGCGCAAGGATCAGCCATATCCTGCGGAATCCCTTTTATAAGGGCGCACATCTGGTCTTTCGGACACACCAG
>OGMP01001996.1_pt1 | contig 13941 bp, 7 predicted proteins | sample 1573261 | NCBI WGS metagenome assembly OGMP01 (sample SAMEA2581878, study PRJEB24529) | metagenome | biome: Human gut stool | place: China | collected 2011 | reverse complement strand
GAAGGTACTCTTCGGCTTCGTAGCCCGGTTGCAGTTGCAGCGTCACGGCGTGTTTTTCGGGTGCGGCGGTGACGGCGGGTTCGGTTCCGGTGAGCTTGCCGACGGCGCGGGCGAAAATCTCCGCGGGCGTGCGCAGCTGTTCGTCCGTGATGACGACGGGCGTTCGGGGCGTCAGCCGGAACGATCCCGGCAGTTCTTCGACCTCGGCGGGGCGGGGTCCGATGCGGACGCGTCCGTCGCAGGCTGCGAATCCCGGCAGACAGGCCTGGACGGCGAAAATCAGGAATAGAAGGTGTTTCACGGTTTGGATTCTGGTTGAGCGGTTAGGGAAGCCCCGCCTGCAAAACGTTTGCAGGCGGGGTGCTTCCGGATAGGGTTATTTGTTGTAACGTACGCCGATGTAGGAGAAGGCGATCTCTCCGGTGGTGATGATCTGGTCGTCGAACTCGCCGTCTTCCTTGCCGCCGGCTTTCTTGTTCGCGGCCGAGAAGCGGATGCATACGTCGTCCTTGCCGAGCAGTTCGAGCGGCAGAGGTACGTTGATGTACTTGTAGCCGGCGCACTGCCAGTAGAGGGTGTAGTTCCAGTTCACGATGTCGGGGACCTGGAATTCGGTGATCGGGTTCCAGTCGTCGCGGTTGTTGTCGCCGTGTTCCGACCAGTCGACCCTGATGTAGCGGGGGCCTCCGATGCTGCGGTTCTGCATGGCTACCTGCATCGAGAGCACATCGGTCGAGATGCCCTGCGTCGAGAAGTGGAGCAGCCATGCTTCGCTGCGGTCGGTTTCGGTGTTCCACCACTGGCACTTGTTGGTCCAGGCCGAGAATTCCGTGCTCGTCAGGTTTCCCTTGCCGTCGTGGTTGGTTCCGGGGTCAGAACACATTTGTTTGCCGTTTTCGACGACGCCGTTTCCGTTGATGTTGCCTTTATTGGTGCCGCCCCAGGGTTTCTCTTTGTCGGGGTTGGATTCGTTGCCGATGGGGCCGAGGTAGCTCGGGGCGCTCACGCCCCAGCCTGCGTCGCCCGATTTCTCGTCGGGATGGGTGAAGGTCAGGTAGCCGTTGTCGCCGGTCGTGGGGCGGAAGATGTGGCTTTCGAGCTTGCCGTAGCGGTATTCGGTTAGGAGGGCCGAGAAGCTGTTCTCGAAATCCTTCTCCAGCGCGATGTCCTTGCGGGTGAGGTGGCGGATCTGGTAGCGGCCGATGTCGCCCATGTCCTTCGATCCCATCCAGACGAAGCGGTCGTGGGTCTCGTGAACCAGTACGCCCGAGATGTTCCCCGAACCGTAGGGCAGCATGCTGCCGTCGCGGCGGTATTTGCAGGTGGTGTTGGTCAGCATGTAGAAACTGTCGCCGTTCTTGTCGCGCACCAGCATCGGGTATTTCGTTTCGCGGTTGGCATTGGTGCTGCGTGCATAGCCTTCGTTGATCGGCGTCAGGCTGCCTTTGCGCACGGGAAGTTCGCAGTCGGCCAGCGTTACCCAGGTGTATACGTCCATGTCGGCGATGGTCAGTTCGTTGTAGCGCTTCACCTTCTGCGGAATGTCGGCCGCCGAGCCTGACACCGAGGACATGACCATCGCCGAGGTGACTTTCTTGAGAATGTAGCGTTCGGGGTTCGACTCCTTGACCAGCTTCAGCCCATTGATCGAGAGCTGTACCGAGCTGTAGCGTTTCAGGATGTTGTCGGCCGGAAGTTTGGTGACGATGCGCAGGCCGTACTGACCGTCGAGGCTCTCGATGTAGGCGGTCTTCTCGTTGACCGAGAAGTCGATCGAGGTGTCCGTCAGGTTGGGGTTGGTCTCCATGTTGTAGTTGCCGGCGTCGCTGATGACTACGGCCGAGAGCATCTTCTCGCCCGTCAGCTCCACTTCGCCTTCCGCTCCGGGGATCATGGCGCGCAGGTCGGCGATCGAGAGCTGCTTGACCTCCTGCGTCAGCCGGAGCGTCGAGCTGCACTCCACGTCGGTGTCCTTGTAGGTGATCTTCAGACTGGCCGAACGGGGCTGGTCGCCCGTGTTCTCGGCAACGATGAACGATACGGCCGATTCGCTGAAGGTCACGTCCGTGATCCACTGCGTGCCTGCGGGGTCGTACGCGATGTCGAAGGAGAAGTGCGCCGGATCGACGTCGAAGTTGGCCGTCAGCAGTGCGCTGCGGTTGTGCTGGTCGCCCGGAACGGATACGGTCGTCTCTTCGTCCTTGAAAACGACCGTCGCATTGTCGGTGGTCTGGACGACGGAGGCTTCGGCTTGGGCGAGGATCTTGCCGTCGGCATCGGGGATTTCGAGCCGGATCGCCGCCTTGCGGTCGCTGCTGCTGTCGTTGCGGTCGATTCCGAAGACCAGCACGATGTTCTCCTCGGCGTCTTTTTCGAGCCGGATCTCCTTCAGCCAGCCGGCTTCGGCGGGATTCTCCGCGTCGGTGACGTCGGTTGCCGTGATGAGGATACATTCGAGCGCCTGCGTCATGTTGGTCGTAACGCCGATCTGGACGCGTTCGCGCGGCAGACGCACGAACTCGAATTCGGTTTCGGCGAGCGCCAGCGTCGGTTCGGTGACCGCGCCGGCCTGCGTGAGGACGATCTCCTGCTCTTCGCCCTCGCCGCTGACGAGGATGCGCGCGCGGCGCGACACGCCGTTGTTGGCTTCGTACGTAAAGAGGAAGTCGCCGATGCCGTTGCCCGACACCTCGCTCACTTCGCCCCATGCGCCTTCGGCCATTTCGGCTTTCCAGCGCCCCGTGGAGTAGACCGTGACGCGCGTCGAGCCGGCCGGGGAGGTGAGGTTGAGTCCGTTTTGGGTGACGGCCAGCGGCTCGTTCCATTTGAAGTCCTTCTGACAGCCCGGACCGAGCAGTGCGGCGGTCAGTGCGACGGCCAGCATGCGCAGCAGGGGATATATTTTGTTTTTCGGTTTCATGTCGGTTGATTTAGAATCCGTACTTCTTGTATTCGTTGTTGTCCAAAGCGCCGCCCGAATAGATCACCTCCGTGTCGGGGATGGGGTAGTATTCGTGGCAGGGCTGGATCGAGGTCTTGACCTTCGCATAGTCCGAAAGCGCCGCCGTGCGTTCGTACCAGATGCCCCAGCGCACCATGTCGAACTTGCGCTGGAATTCGCCCAGCAGCTCGCGGCCGCGTTCGTTCTGGATCTCGTTGAGCAGCAGCGGATAGGTGCGGAAACGCGTGTATTCGGCGATGCCCGCGCGGCGTTTGACCTTGTTGAGGTACTCCATGGCCTTGTCCTTGTCGAGCAGGGCGCAGTAGCATTCGGCGGCCATCAGCACGGCGTCGGCATAGCGGAAGACCTTGTAGTTGTTCGAGTCGTAGGCGGCCTGAAGGTCGGGGCACCAGAATTTGGGACCCATGAACGGCCGGGTGACGATCGCGTCGCCCGAAGTGAACTTCACGCCGTTCCACTCGGTGATTATCTGCATGTCGCGCCGCAGGTCTTCGCCGCCTTCGGGCATGAGGTTGCCGTAGAAGAAGCTGTTGGGGCGCAGCGGCGACCATGTCGTGGCGGCGTCGCCCAGCTCCTCGATCACCACGTTCGAGTAGATGTTGTCGCTGTTGCGCGGATAGGGCATGCAGATGCTGGCGACGTTCGAGGTGTAGATCAGTCCGCCGGCGGTATAGGTGTGCTGCACTTCGAAGATCGATTCGGGCGTGTTCTTCATCCTGAACGGGATGTCCGAAACCGGATAGGCCGAGAGGTCGTCGCCGTAGATCTGTTCCAGCACGGCGATGGCTTCGAGCGCCTTGTCGTAATCCTTGTTCCACATGGCGAGTTTGGCGATGAGCATGTGGCCCATGGCGGCTCCGGCGCGGTTGCCCGCGGCTTCGCTCGTGCGGATGAGGGGCAGTGCGCCCAGACACGATTCGAGGTCCTCGATCAGCGCGGTGCGCGTCGCCTCGGCCGACATGCGCGGCAGTTTGGCCACGCGGTCGAGCACTTCGTGGTCGGAGACGTCGTCCGTGTAGAAGGGCACGTCGCCGAAGAAGCTCGTCAGCAGGTAGTAGTAGAACGCGCGCAGCACTTTGGCTTCGGCCACGAGGCTGTTGCGGTCCTTTTCGTCGATCGGCGAGTTCTCGATGCCCGTCACGGCCATGTTGCAGTACATGACGCCGCGGTAGCCGTAGGTCCACATGTCGGCGCCGAAGCGGGGCTGCGACGGCGAGATGTCGAGCTGCGCGTCCTGCGTTCCCGATGCGATATACATCAGGTCGGTGACGCCTTCGGTGGCGATCATCATTTTGTAGGTGTAGAGATTTTTCAGGGGTATATAACACGAGTTCACCGCCGACTGACACTGGGTCTTGGTCTTATAGAAGTCGCCGGGGGTCGAGAACCCTTCGGTGTCCTCCTGCAGTGAGCACGACGCCGTGATCCACGCCGTGAGAATCAGCAAGATGTATTTTGTTTTCATAATGTTCTCGGATTACGGTTAATAACGCAGCTGGATGCTGAACACGATGGTGCGCGGCTTGGGGTATGCGCCCAGATCGACGCGCCGCAGCGCCGAATCGCTGCTGTCGGTCGAGACGTCGGGGTCGAAGCCGTTGTACTTTTTCCAGATGTGGAGGTTTTCGGCGCTCAGGTTCAGCGTGATGTCGCGGATGAACTTCGAACGCTTGCTCAGGTCGAACGTGTAACCCACCGTGATGTTTTTCAGGCGGATGTACGATGCGTCGTAGATCATCAGGTCGCTCGGCACGTGCGCGTCCACCGCACCGGCGCGCGGCAGGTTCGACTGCGGGTTGCGCACGGGATGCCACGCTTCGAGCATGTAGCGGTACTGGTTCGACATCGAACTGCCGGCCATGTAAAGTTCCGAGTAGTTGTAGATCTTGCCGCCGAGCGAATAGGTGAAGTAGATGCCGACGTTGAGCCTGCCGAAGCGGAAGTTGTTCTGCAGACCGCCGTACAGGTCGGGATCGGCATTGCCCTGATAGACGAGGTCGTCGTTGTTGAGCGAGCCGTCGTTGTTGATGTCGTAGTAGCGGGGCATGCCCAGCGAGGCCTTGCGCGACGCGGCGTCGCTGTTGATCGCCAGCGCCGAAACGTAGGTGTTCGTCACGCTGTTGCGCTCGAACTCCTCGACGCTCTTCCACGTGCCGCCGTACTTGAATCCCCAAAGCGCGTTGAGCGGGTAGCCTTTGACGTAACCGTACATCATGTAGGGGTTGTTGCCGGGCGACGAGAGCGCCGTGACGAAATCCTCGCTGCCGATGTCGTCTACGTTCTGTTTGTTGCGGGCGATGGTGAGGTTGGTCGTCCACGAGAATTTGGGGCGGACGATATTGCGGCTCTCGATGCTCAGCTCGACGCCTTTGTTCGAGGTTTTGCCGATGTTGGCGTAACGGCTGGTGTAGCCCGTCGCCGAAGCGGTCTGCACCGTGAGCAGCAGGTCGCGCGTCTTGGAGATATAGCCTTCGGCCGTAATCATCAGGCGGTTGTTGAAGAACGCCAGATCGAGCGCCGCGTTGTAGAGGTCGGTCTTCTCCCACGTCAGGTTGGGACTGGCCAGACGGCTGCGGTAGTAGGCGCCCGGCTGCATGCCGTCGAACAGATAGCCGCTCGTGGTGCTGGACATGGCCGCCAGCGAACGGTAGGCCGAGATGGCGTCGTTACCCGTGCGTCCGGCGCTCAGGCGGAGCGACAGTTCGTCGATCCAGCGTACGTCCTTCAGGAAATTCTCCTTGGCGGCGTTCCATTTGAGGGCCACCGAGGGGAAGAAGCCCCACTTGTTGTTGGCGGCGAAGTTCGACGAACCGTCGTAACGCCCCGTTACGGTGAGGTAGTAGCGCTGTTTGTAGTTGTAGTTGAAGCGGGCCAGCAGCGACATTTTCGTCCGCTTGGTCAGCCCCGTGGCGGCCGAATAGGTCTCCTTGTCGGTCACGGCGTTCATGTTGTTCCACAGCACGTCGTCGTCCATGTAGCCCTGTCCGCTCAGCGTGAAGTTGTCGCTCTTGTAGCGGTAGGCGGTGAAACCGGCCAGCGCGTCGATGTTGTGGCCGCTTTTGGTTTCGAGCTTGTAGCTGAGGGTGTTCTCGCTCGAAAGGCTGAATTCGTGGAATTCGGCGCGGTAGGCCTGACCGCCTTCACCCTCGTTCTTGGCGGGAAGCGATCCCGGATAGTAGCGGTAGGTGTGGCGCTGGAACGAATAGTAGGAGTTCTGGCTGTGCAGTTTCAGGCCCTTGGCCAGCGCCACTTCGAGATAGGCCGTGTGGTTGAGCGAGGTCCGCTCGATGGAGTAGGTGTTCTGGTCGATCGTCGCACGCGGCGTATTGATCCGCTGGCCGTTTCCCCAAAGCGGGTTGTAGTTCTCCTGCGGGTCGATGTGGGGCGAAAGATACATGGCTGCGCGGTAGTAGGCCGTGCCGCCGATTTCGGCGAGGTTCTGGGCGTTGTCGCGCCATGTGTAGCTGCCGCGGTAGCCGACCTTCAGCCATTTGAACAGCTGGTGGTCGAGATTCAGACGCCCCGTGATGCGCTGCAGACCGCTGTTGTCGATGATACCCTGCGAATCGTTGTAACCCAGCGAGGCGTAGTAGCTGCTCTTTTTCGAGCGGCCCGAAATCGAGAGCGAATAGTTCTGGTAGGGCGCCGTGCGGGTGATTTCGTCGATCCAGTCGGTGCCTTTGCCCAGCGAGAAGGGGTCTTTGAAGGGATATTTCGACTGGGGCGTGCCCTCGCCGATGTCCTCGTAGCCGCTCTGGGTGCTGAAGTAGGCGAAGTCGTTGCGGTAGAGTGCGAATTCCGTGGCGTTCATCACGTCGAGCTTGCGGGGCAGCTGCGAGAATCCGATGTCGGCCTTGAGCGTGATCGAAGGTTTGGTGTTGGTCTGGTTACCCCCCCCCTTGGTGGTCACGATGATTACGCCGTTGGAGCCGCGTGATCCGTAGATCGCCGTCGAGGAGGCGTCCTTGAGGATCGTGACCGATTCGATGTCGGCCATGTTCAGGTCGTTGAGGTCGCTGACGGCGTCCATCACGCCGTCCACCACGATCAGCGGCTCGTTCGAGGCCGAAATCGAGCGCGTACCGCGGATGCGGATCGAAGTCGTGGCGCCCGGTTCGCCCGTGGTGGACATGATGTCGGCGCCGGCGACGCGGCCCTGCAGCGCTTGGTCGACGGACAGCACCGGGAGGTCCTTTACGTCGGAGATTTTGATGTTGGCCACCGAACCCGTGGCGTCGCCCTTCTTCACCGTTCCGTAGCCGATGACGACCACTTCGTCCACGGCCATCGCCTTCGAAGGCTGGAGCGTGACGTCGAGCGTGGTCTGCCCGCCGACCGAGACGGCCTGCTTTTCATAGCCGAGATACTGGAATTCGAGGATTTCGCCGTTGCGGACCTGCAGCGTATAGGCGCCCGTCGCCGAGGTGGTCGTGCCGCGCTGCGTGCCGACGACGATCACCGTGGCGCCCGTCACCGGCGCGCCGTTTTCGTCGGTCACGGTGCCCGTCAGCTTGTGCATCGGCATCGAACTCTGGTCGCTGCGGCGGGCCGTCAGGATCACCTTGTTGTTGGAAACCTGCACGTTGACTTCGGGCAGGCATTCGCGGACGATGGATTCGATGGGACGTTCCTTGGCGTGCACGGTCACGACGCGCTTGAGGTCGATGTCGGCATTGTTGTAGGCGAAGGTATAGACGCCCTGTTTCTCGATGCGGGTGAATAATTCGTTGATTGTGATTGCCTTTGCGTTGATGCTCACGGGCGGGTTCTGGGCCCGGACGCCGGCTGCGGCCAGCAGCGTGAATAACAGCGTCAGCAAAAAGAATCTTCCGGGCGGAAGTGGAATAATCCCTTTTCCGCCGGATTTTCCGGATTTTTTCATAATTTTGTAACGATTTAAGGTTCTGTCATTTCGTAATTCGGTTACATTACGAAGCACGTCGGGGTTTTAAGTCGGAGCGGATGTTGCAGCATCCGCTTTTTTTCGTGGATCACGGAGGAGGAATTCCCATAGGCTTTTCGGTTTTTTCAGGTTATCTTGATCTGGTGGTTCGTGCGGTGTGGAACGTGGCCGACTCGCCGTCGAGCGTGTATTGCAGTCCCGTGATGAGCGAGATGACCTGCAGGGTCTCTTCGAGCGATTCGTGGCGTACGTGGAACGACAGACGGATGGTGCGGTCCACCGAGGCGTCGGTGCCGATCGGAACGTTGAACCAGCGTTCGAGGTTGGTGATGATGTCTTCGAGCGTCATGTCGAAGAAGGTCAGGGTGGGCTGTATCCAGCTGTTGTAGTTCGAGGCGTTCACCTGTTCGATGATCATGCTTCCGGTGGTCTCGTTGAAGACCAGCCGTTCGTCGGGCCGGAGCCGCACGGCCTGCCGGGAGCGCGACGTGCGGACGCAGATAGAGCCGCTGTTGAGCGTCGTTTCGGCGATGCCGCTGGTGCGCTCGTAGCGGGCGTCGAACGTGGTGCCGAGCACTTCGATCTCCATGCGGTTCATATCGACGACGAAAGGGTGCGACGTGTTGCGCGCCACTTCGAAATAGGCTTCGCCTTCGAGCGTCACGCGGCGTTCCCTGCGGTCGAATGTTTCGGGATAGGTCAGGCGGCTCGATGCGTTGAGCCATACCTTCGTGCCGTCGGGCAGCTGGAATTCGCCTTTGCTCCCGCGGGCCGTCAGCAGGCGGATTTCGGCCGGAACGGCCGACGCCGAGCGTACGTAGTAATATTCGCCGACGGCGAACAGCAGCACGGCGGCTGCGGCCGCGGCGTAGCGTATACGGCGGAAAATGCTGCTGCGCCGCTGCTGCGCTTCACGCATGCGGATGGTGTGACGGAGCCGCTGCAGCTCTTCGCTGCGGTCGGCCGCCGCAGGGCTTTCCACGACGGCGGTCCACTCCTCGCGCAGTGCGGCCTCTTTTTCGTCGCCGTCGCCGGGCTGGAGCATCCAGCGGCGGAACTGCGTCTGGAGCTCGCCGGGGACGTCTTTGTGCAGGAATCTGCCGATGAGCTCTCTTATCTGTAGTCTCTCCATCGTATGCGGTCTTTATCCGGGATATGCTTTTATAAATAAGACGGCATGGCCGGGCGCAACCCCCACCCGGCGGAGACTTTTTTTCGTATTTTTTCGGAAGGCGCCTTCGGACGGGCGTTTTCGGAGTGCGCCTTCAGACGAAGAGGGCGAGGAGCGTCAGCAGCCGGCGGAGCTGGCTCAGGGCGGCGGTCATGTGGCGTTCGACGGTTTTGACGCTGAGGTTGAGCCGCTCGGCGATCTCCTTGTTGGAAAGCTCTTCGTAACGGCTCAGGCTGAAAACCCGGCGGCGCTGTTCGGGCATGCGGTCCACGGCGACGGCGATGAGCAGCGCCAGCTCCTCGGTCTCGATTTTCTCGCAGAGCGGAGCGTCGCGCCGCTCTGCGGCCGAGTTGATATGCTCCTGCATGTATTTGTCTTCTACGATCGAGTGGGAAAAGATGTCGAATACGGCGTTGCGGGCCATCGTGTAGAGGTAGCTCCGCAGCGAGCGTGTGCCGCCCAGTTCGCGGCGCTTCTCCCAGACGCGCAGGAAGATGTTTTGCGTGACGTCTTCCGCTTCGCCGGGGTTTTTAAGCAGCCGGAACACGAATTCCCTGACCTTGGGAGCATAAAACAGGTAGAGGGAATCGAATGCGGATTGGTTCCCTTTGGACAGAGCGGTCAGCAGTTCTTTTTCTTTTTCCGGAGTCATAGTCTCACACAAAATTAAAAAAAAACGGAATAAAAAAATATTTATATTCCGGAAGAATATGACGAGCCGGTAAAAAAGGGCCTTTGCGGTGGCTTCGCCGCCGCCCCTACCGCCTTCAGCGGCATGCAAATAGCTTCTTCTCCCGTCCGCGGCATATTCGGCGGGACGGGAGAAGAAGCGTAAGGTGGATTTTCGACAGACGTGCCGGTTCCGGCGGTTCCGCTGCGGTTATCGGCCGGAGGGCTTGTTCGCGGCGCCGGCGGCCCTGCGGTCCATGACGAAACTGATGACGAACGGGATGGAGAGGAAGACCGCCGTGCCGACGACCACCAGCCACGTATACATGGCAGGACTGCCGACGGGCAGCTGCGAGGGCGGGAAGAAGGTGACGATGAACGAGAAGAGCACCGCGAGGAATCCGATGCCGCCGACCAGCCACATGCCCGCATTGCCGCCCGGTATGCGGTAGCTGCGTATCAGGTCGGGCTGCGTGTAGCGCAGGCGGATGCCCGCGGCGTACATCATCATATACATCAGCAGATAGAGACCCACGGTCAGGGCGCTCAGCAGGAAGAACGCCACGCTCACGTCGTTCATGACGATATAGAGCGACGACAGCAGGGTGACGATGCAGCCTTGGATGATGAGAATGTTGATCTGCACGCCGTTCTTGTTGGTCTTCTGCAGGAAGCAGGGCAGCACGCCCTCCTGCGCCGTCCATAACAGGCCGCGGCTGGGGCCTGAAATCCACGACATGACTCCGGCCAGTGCGCCGAACGCTACGAGCAGTCCCATGACGTTCGTGAGCCAGCCCACATGGTAGTGTTCGAAGACGATCTGGAACGTGGTGAACAGTCCGGACTGGAGGTTGATCTGGTCATAGGGCGTGATGATCGCCACGGCCAGCGCGCCCAGCGTGAAAAGCCCGAACGAGATGAGTGCCGCCAGAAACATGGCGCGCGGAAACTGCGTCTGCGGCTTTTTGAGTTCGGGGGCGTGCACGGCGTGCACCTCGACGCCGGCGAACAGCAGCAGGATGCCCGCGAGGAAGGCGATGTCGCTCATGCCCGTAATGTGGGGGAACAGCCGCGGATGGACGTGGTGCGCGGCGTCGATATTGACGACTTGGCTGACGGTGTCCGGAATATGCTCCAGCGCGACGGAGTTGCCGCCGATCATCCAGACGACCGCCATGACGATCACGACGATGCCGGGCAACACCGTGCCGATGAGGAATCCCTTGCTCGTGATGCCCGATATGGCCGAGGTGCCGCGCAGGGTGACAAGCGTGGCGCACCAGTACATGGCGATGGAAAACAGCCCGACGAAAAGTCCGTTCTGGGCGAGGTCGGGCATGCCGATCATGTAGGCGATCGACGCCGCGGCGAAGCCGAGTACGGTGGGATACCAGACGACGTTCTGTATCCATTGCAGGAAGATGGCCGTGAAGCCCATGTGTTTGTTGAAGGCCTCTTTGACCCATGTGTAGACGCCGCCGCCTTTCGAGGCGAAGGCGCTGCCCAGCTCGGCGCCTACCAGCGCCGCCGGAATCAGGAACAGGAAGGTGGCGAAGAAGATGTAGAAGAACATGGTAAGCTCCTCCTGCGCCATCATCGGAAGCCCGCGCAGACTGATGACGGCCGCCGCGGTCATCAGCGCGAGCTGCGTTGTGGTGATGTTTCTGTTTTTTGCCATAATGTGGAATTGTGGTTTACACCTGACTGCCACTCAGTTTCCGTGCCGTAACCGGACGGGCGGAATGTCGTTTCGGGCGGGTGCGTGATTCGTGCGGGCGTTTTTTTGCAGGCGAAAACACAAAAAAACAGCAGGGAATCTCACGATTGCCTGCTGCCTTCCGGAGGATTGCCCTCCTGAAACTACTAACCCAAACTTAAATAAATGAAGAAACCTCACTGCGGTTGCTGTTTCGCAGTTGACAGGGTATATTGCAAAACCCGTGCCGGAGCGGCGGACCGGAAGGGCGCCTATGCGGTTCGCGGGGGCGGGTCGTGTGGCGCCTGCGGGCCGGGACATGAATTAACCGGGCTGCAAACTGACAGAACTGCGAACGGGACGGGCACAAACGAGGGGCAGGATGCCCGCGAAGACATCCTGCCCGTTTCCGTTTCCGGCATGGCCCGAATGCCGGGCCGCATCATCATCGTTTGTCGGTCATCTCCACGTTGCCTTCGTAGGTGCCGCTGACCTTGTGCCCCTTGTCGGTGGTGAAGTCGAGTACGAAGCGGTAACCGCTGCCCGATTTGGTGATCGTTACGGTACCGGACGAGACGAATCCGTAGAAGGACTGGAAATTGTCGTTCCGCTCCTCGCAGTAGGTGCCGACGGGAAGCATCGTATCCATGAATTCGGTCTGGTAGCCTGCGGCGTAGGAACCCGGCGCGCCCGATGTGGAGACGCTGTAGGTCCCTTCCTGCAGCTGCATTTCCGTCGAAACGGCAGTCGAAAGATCGAGCGACACCATATGTCCTGCCTGTCCGAGGTAATCGGAGCCGTAGGAGATGGTCGGCTCGACGTCGTAAAGATTCACGATGCAGTTGTCGGCCGTCGCGGAGTCGCTGTAATATTTGCCCAGCGCGCGGATGAAGGTGAGGTTCGTTACGTCCTTGTCGAGAGTGGGAAGGTCGGGAATCTCGCTGGGTGTCTTGTTTTCGATCGTCAGCGGACCCTCGTAGCTGGCCGTGAACTCCTCGTCGTCGGTCGTGGTCAGCGTCGCGGTGATCGTATAGGTCGAGCCGGCCTGCTTGACGGAGATCGTACCTGCCTTGAAGTCGGTTCGGGTGATATTGCCTTTGCCGTCGTTGACCATGCAGTAGGTTTTCACGGGGTCGAACGTCGTCAGGCCTTTGTTGGTTGCGTACCTGTAGTCGCGGGCCGGCAGGGTGATCGTCGTATTGGGATTGCTTACCGCCATCTGGTAGAGGTCGATGCTCATGGCACGGCCTGCGCCGGTGGTGGCGTAGACGCCCCCGGATTCGGTGGTTTCGCCGTCGGCGAGCACCAAGAGGAATTCACCGATGTAGCTGCTCTCGGTGGGATAGTATCCGCCTGCAGCCTGCCGGTCGAACACGATCGGGCCTTCGACGGCTTGGTCGGTGGTCATCTCGACCGTCTTGACGTCGGAGTATACCGTTTTGTTCGATGCGGCGAAGGCGACGATATAGGTCGTGCCGGGTTTCAGCTCCCGGATCTCCGCTGCATCTGCCGATACGGGCAGGTCGGTGCCGTCGCGGAGAATCTCCTCGGCCGGAGGAATCGTCGGGTTGTCGGTTTTCTCGATGCAGACGTATGCGGCTTTCTCCGCATCGGTCAGTTTGAAATGGAACGAGAGGGTCGTTTCGGTCGGAGTGCCTGCGATGACCGTGACGACGGGCGTCCGGGCGACGGTCTCCATTTCGAGGGTTTCGACCTCCGAATAGACGCCGGTGTTGGCGACTGCCGCCGCGATGAGGTAGACGGTGGCGGGTTTCAGGTTCTCGACGAGGAACTCACCCGTCTGGGCGATGGCGGTGCCGTCGCGGAGAATCTCTTCGGCCGTGGGAACGGTCGTCCCTTCGGTCTTTTCGAGACAGACGTATGCGGCCGTTTCGGGGTCGGTCAGGGCCGCGGTGAACGAAAGGGTCGTCGAAGTGGGCGTGCCGGGCGTCAGAACGACGGCCGGGTGTACGTCGGGGGCGGAGGTGGTGTGTTCGATGGTTTCGACCTTGCCGTTGACCTTGCCGTTGGAGGCGACTGCCGAGAGGCGGTAGGTGGTGCTGGGTTCGAGGTCGCCGATCGTGATGAGACCCGATGCGGTTACGGATTTGCCGTCGGCGAGAATTTTCTCGGCCGAGGGAACGGCTTCGGAGGATTTGGTGCAGACATAGGTGCACTTGTCCGCGTCGCTCAGGGTGAGCGTAAATTTCAGCGTGTTGGATGCGGCGTCCCCGACAGCCAGCGTGACGGCCGGAGCAGGCGGATTCCCCCCCCCCTCGTCTTTGTCGTCGCACGAGGCCAGAAGACCGGAGCATAGCGCCAGCAGCGCAGTACTCCACGAAAGAATCGATCTAATCATAGATGTGATTTTTGGGATTAGTAATTAATAACAGTTTTTGTTCGGGTGCAGTCGGGACCTGCGGGAAGATCCGTTCTGCGGCAAGTGACGGGCTAAAAGTAAGGTTTCCTGCAGATAAATCCAAATATTTTTCCGCTTAAGTCGCCGCAGGACCGGATAAAACGTCAAGATGGGCGGGCCG
>OGMP01001994.1_pt1 | contig 13943 bp, 8 predicted proteins | sample 1573261 | NCBI WGS metagenome assembly OGMP01 (sample SAMEA2581878, study PRJEB24529) | metagenome | biome: Human gut stool | place: China | collected 2011 | reverse complement strand
TGTTCCTGTTCAGCTTCTATACCCGTGGCATGTCGTTCATAGATATGGCTCACCTGAAAAAGAAAGATCTTCAGAACGGATTCTTATCATATCGCAGACGAAAGAGCGGGCAGCAGCTGGTTATCAGGTGGGAAAAATGTATGCAGGAGATTGTAGATAAGCATCATACATGTGGTAGAAATCCATATTTACTTCCCATACTCAATTTCCAGAATGAAAGCCGAAAGCAATACAAGTATGCACAAAGTCGTATAAATGTGCATTTGAAAGAGATTGCTAATATGATTGGAGTTTCCATACCATTGTCGATGTATGTTGCCAGGCATTCATGGGCAAGTATCGCTAAAAGCAAGAATATTCCAATATCCGTTATCAGTGAAGGTATGGGGCATGATTCTGAATTGACAACTCAAATCTATTTGGCTTCTCTAGATAATACCATTGTGGACAATGCCAATGCACAGATATTAAAATGTTTATGATTAAATGAAGTAATGTTTTGCAAAAACAATTCTCTCTATACAAGAGGTATTCATTCTATCGCAAAAATACTCAAAATACAGAAAATAACATCATTATGTTGGTACCAAAAAAGGATTGCTTTGCTTTTTATTGAAAATATGTTTAGCAAAAGGAAGATAAAATAATGTCATATTTCCTCATTATCAGTTGAATAAATTCAATATCGGGCCTCTTGTATAGAGAGTAGTTTTAGCTATATAATATTCCCGAGATATGAACAATAGAAATTTATTCACTGAATTAGAGAAACTTCTTCGTATGGATAGCACATATTGTACAGAAGATGGTACTCTCCTTAAAAATACAATAGTAGAAGCAGCTCTTGCTCTTCGCCCTGATTTGATTGCAAAATTATTAACTCATGATGGACTTAAACGCAATTTCTTTACTGAAATAAGTGGCGTTATGGTTTTTGACAAAGTAAAGTTTCAAAAGTTTGTAATGAACAAACGCTTTTTACCTGACAGTTACACTTCTTTTAAAAATAAAGTTGGCTTGACAAATGAAGATGGTGACTTCCTTTCTGAAAGTCGAGAAATCGTATTGTCGTGGCCATATAAGGATTGTATTCTTGAAGGAGGGCAAACTAAAGAAGATGCCAAACGTAATGAAGTGTTCTGGAATGAAATACTTGCTCCAGATGAAATAAATCGACTGATTGAACCTAAAGTGCTGACAAATTTCAAACGTTTTGATTCTACTGGTGAACATAATGTTGAAAGTATATCAATGGAGGACAATCTTATCATAAAAGGAAACAATTTGCTTGCACTACATTCCTTGAAGAAAAAGTATGCAGGAAAAGTAAAACTAATTTATATAGATCCCCCTTATAATACAGGAAGCGACAGCTTTGGATATAATGACAAATTCAATCAGTCTACTTGGCTGACATTCATGCAAAATAGATTGAGTATCGCTAAGAATTTATTGAAAGATGATGGGGTCGTTTGTGTACAATGTAGCTTTCATCAGTTTGCATATTTAAGAGTTCTTATGGATGATTTATTTGAAAAACACTTATGTGATTTTAATATTCAAGTACGTCATCCAGATAGAGCACTCACTGGAGATAAGGAATTTAACGATATAATAGAGTATGTACTTATTTATTCAAATAGCTCTGACAAAAGAATGCCATATAAAGAGGAGCTAAAAACAATAGATGATTATACTTTGCAAATTGAGCTAAAAGATGATGTAAATCCTCAAGTGATAGTTTGTGGTGATAAAAAAGTGGAAGTATATACTCCTGAGCAATACAAAATAAGAACTATTGCACCAAGTCAATTTGGTCTAAAAAAAATGAGTATTCGTGGCTCTATTCGCGAGAAGAATAGTAGTGGACGATTCTTTGTTAAATACATTGAGCCATTGACAGAGTTTCCTCCAGAAACATTATTTAAGGTGCCTAATATGGGAGATGATATTTTTGATTATCGCTATTTTTATTCTGCACCGGACGGGAAGAAAAATGGAGGTTATTTTCAGGGAATGCCTACTAGTTCAAATGTGACAAAAAAGCAATATGCAAATTTCTATAATTTCGAGAAAGAATATAACAATGTTTCAGGAGAAGGAAATGTGAGTTTTCGCAACGGTAAGAAACCTGAAGCACTTATTGCTTTTTTAATAGATGTATTTACAAATCCAAAAGATATTGTTCTTGATTATCATCTTGGATGCGGAACAACATCGGCAGTCGCACATAAATTACAAAGGCGTTATATTGGAATGGAGCAAATGGATTCTCAAATATCCCTTATTACAACCAGATTGCAAAATGTAATTAGTGGTGATTCTACAGGTATTTCCCAATCTGTTAATTGGCAAGGTGGAGGTTCTTTTATCTATTGTGAATTAGCTAAAGCAAACCAACGATTTGCTGATGAGATAGAACAGGTATTAACTCCTGATGAACTTGCTGTTATCTGGGAAAAAATGCAAGAAACAGGTTTCTTAAGTTGGAAAGTCAATCCGCAAGAGATAGATATCAGTGCTGAAGATTTTACTCAAATGTCATTAGAAGACCAAAAGCGTTTTCTGATAGAATGTTTGGATAAAAATCTTTTGTATGTCCCATATTCTGAAATAGATAATACAGAATTTGGTATCAGTGAGAGTGATAAAATAATAAACAATCAATTCTATCAAACGAAGTAAATAGCATGAAGATACTACAAGACACACTTCGTGAAGAATTTGGTAAAAGAACAATAGCAGAGACCGAATTACCAAAATATTTCACAACATCGCTCAACCCGATAATGAAATTACGCCCTTATCAAAAGGAGTGTTTTCAATATTTCATAACCTATTGGCAAAATGAATTTGATGCGAAAGAATTAAAACCGCACCTGTTGTTTCATATGGCAACAGGTAGTGGTAAGACTCTGATAATGGCAGGTGCTATGCTTTTTCTATATGAACAAGGGTACAGGAATTTTCTTTTCTTTGTTGATTCCACTAATATTATTGAAAAGACAAAAGAGAATTTTCTGAATACAGCATCGGCAAAATATCTTTTCGCCCAAACAATCAATATTAACGGTCAGCAGGTGGAAATAAAACTTGTGGACAACTTCCAAACTGTTGATGAAAATTGTATCAATCTCTGTTTGAATACAATTCAAGGACTACACACATCACTCAATGTGCCCAAGGAAAATGCCGTAACGTATGATGATTTTGCAGAACATCGAGTCGTTTTAATATCAGATGAAGCGCATCATACAAATACCACTACCAAGAAAGGTAAAAATATTATTGTAGACTCGTCCCCAACAATCCCTGGTATTGAAGTTGAGTCCACGGAAGATTGGGAGAGCACTGTAATGAAGATTTTTTATAGTAATGAAGCAAATGTCTTATTGGAATTTACAGCAACGGAAGATTTCCAGGATGCCAATATCGCAGATAAGTATGAAAACAAAGTGATTTTTGATTACCCGTTGAAAAAGTTCAGAGAGGATGGTTATTCAAAAGAAATATCTGTTATTCAAAGTGATATGCCTCCGATAGACAGAGCCATTCAATGTGTATTATTAAGTCAATATAAAAGGAAATTGTTCTCAAGCATACATCAGGACATCAAACCTGTTATAATGCTGAAATCTAAAACAATAGCAGAGAACAAACGGTTTTATGACGAATTTATAAATACCATCAAAAATTTGTCAGTAGAAGATATTGAGCGTATTGGTGCAAATGCAAAAGAGGATATATTTGATATGTTTTCATACATCAAGGAAAAAGGTATTGAATTGGAAAATCTCCTCCTTGAAATCAAAGAAGATTTCAAGGAGGAAAATCTTCTTTTGATCGACGGGAATAATATCTCACCTGATAAACAGCAGAAATTAAATTCTTTGGAAGCAAAAGATAATGAATTCCGTGTAGTGTTTGCGGTAGATATGCTGAACGAAGGCTGGGATGTGTTAAACCTGTTTGATATTGTACGACTTTATGAAACGCGTGATGGTGGACGTGGAAAAATAGGCAAGACTACTATGCAGGAAGCACAGTTGATAGGTCGAGGAGCACGGTATATGCCTTTTACAGAACCAACCGGAGAGTTGCCGAGTGGAAAGCGAAAATATGATGATGATACAACTAACAGATTACGTATGTTAGAAACACTGCATTATCACAGTGTTAACAACCCAAGATACATACATGAATTACGTACAGCAATGGTCCAAACCGGTATCGTAGCTGAAAAGGTTAAGACCGTCGATCTCAAATTGAAAGATTCGTTCAAGGATACATCCTTGTATAAAAACGGATACGTCTTTGTAAATGAAGTGGAATCGTTTATTCTCAATAAGGATGCCACTTCGCTTGGCGACAACATATTAAGCAAAAATTATAAAGTACATATTAATAGTGGAAGAATAAGTACAGGCTTGATTTTCGAAGATGAAGAGAGGCGAGTTGTAACCATGCCATATAGAAATTTCAAGTTTAAGGACTTTGGATATCATGTCATACGAGCTGCTATAAATCGTTTTAATACGTTTCGGTACTCAGAATTGAAGGTTAGATATCCGAATCTGACTTCCATTAAGGAATTTATAGAAAGTGACTGTTACTTATCTGGAATAAATGTTCAAATATTTGCCGTACAAGAAAAACTTGACAACCTCAGTCAAAAAGACAAGTTATTTTGTGCAGTTCAAGTATTAAAACAGATAGAGCCACAACTGACTAATGGAGGAATTGGATATAAGGGTACAAGACTGTTTAGTCCTAGACCTATAAAAAGTGTATTCCGTGAAAAAACACAAAAATTTGCTTTGGATGGTTCTTTGGATAAGGAATATGGAAAGTCAATGAAAGAAACAGACAATATAGAATTGCGTTTGGATTTATCATGCGTAAATTGGCATGCTTACGAAGATTGCTATGGAACATCTGAGGAAAAACACCTCATTCGGTACATTGAGTCAATATACCCTAAACTTGCTGAAAAATACGAAGATATATACTTACTTAGAAATGAAAAAGACTTCAAAATATATAGTTTGGCATCCGGTGATGCATACCAACCAGATTATGTGTTATTCTTGAAAAAGAAGAATGATGTAGGAAAGGCCGATTATATTCAAATTTTCATTGAGCCTAAAGGAGAGCATTTACGGACAACAGATAAATGGAAAGAAGATGCAATGAAAGAGATAAGGGTTAATGCCGATATTCAATTTTCAACTCAAGGAACAAACTTCAATATTTGGGGAATGCCATTTTTTACGGAAAAAAAACGTCAAGTCTTTGATACTGCATTAAAAGAGTCGTTGGAGATTTAGGAATATTAATATCAACTCTCCTAATCGCCATTGGTAGTATTTTATAAAATACGGCTAGTGGCGATTATTATTTTACGTAAAGCCAATAAGATTTTCCTTTAGAAAATAAAACGATTAATGGGTAATTGGTTATCTTTGTTTTTAGCCTATTGATGCATATTTAGAAGGACACTGCCATTTTTTAGTATTTCGGCGTTCATTTGTTTAAGGTGAACGCCGAAATATATTACATAATAGGAGGTTAGTCATGGATAAACCTTTTTATCATATTATCAAAATTAGTTTTAAATTCTTGTACTTCTACAGATATTGAATTTAGGAATGGGTTGAAAACTTTACATCCATTTTTCCCCCAATACGATAATTGACCATTAAACCAATTCTTGGCATTTTTTCGTCCCAAATCTCCTCCAGCATTAATCTGTTCTATTGAATATTCTCGAAAACAATATTGCTTTGTATATCCATTGGCAATGTTTGACCACAATGGATCTGCATCAGAAAGATTATACAAATAAGATGCTAATAACCTTTCTGGTGAATTACTTCCTGGTAATATTAAAATGTTATCCGCATTTTTAATCTTTCTGAGATATTCTTTATTCCCCCTAACGTCTCCATCCAATACGACAATTGAATACGGGTGTGTAAATGCTGGAATCTTTTTATTCACAAGTTCTACTAGAGTAGAACAAGGTAAAGTAATATCCACAAAATCTAATACTGACGCTTTAGATTTTAAAATTGCTTTTACTAATAGCTTGTTTTCATTATATTCTGTATATACCGTAATCTTATTTTTTTTACGATTATTCCCCTCTGCAACAACATTTAAATCTAATTGAATACCTTTTATATCTACATTTTGTTTGATTACAATATTGTTATCAATTCTCTTTAGATATAAAAGTTTTACTTGATTTGTAGTTTCAACTTGCTTACCAACCTCTTTAATTAAATCATCCATTGCTTTAAGAAGAGACATTGAATGAGTTGTAAATAGTATCTGCAATTTTAATTTCGACGCATATTTACGTAATATTTTTAGTAATTCGACTTGTGAAGCAGGATACATTGTTGCATCCAACTCATCAATAGCCAAAATACCTCCTTTGTATTGTTTGGGATATTTCTCCTGTAGTCTCTTAAAAGAAAATAATGCAAGTATAATCTTTCCTATATTATCTTGCCCCATTGAATTTTGATTCCAATCATATAATCCTGTAGAAACACCTACAGAACGCTTATTTTTTGAGGTTATGGCAGTTGCAGATGAAATAGGAGTCTGAGTGATTAATATTTTATTGTGTAATTGCTTGAATTCGTTCAATTCTTCTACTGTCAACAGAGAGTCATCTGTTATGATTTTAGATTCTTCTGCTGCAGGAACCAATCGTTTTAAACTCAAAAATATTGTAGGAAACGATATATAACCATCACCTTCTTGTCTTGCTCCTTTTTTCCAAAATCGCACGTTTGGATCACCAGTCCGTTTAATACTTTCAACCGTAAAATCTGCTATCCCAGAATCAAAGGAAATAGTCCATTCATGCCCTTTGGGCTTATCAAAAGTTGGTGATAATCTGAATTTATCTTTAAAAGCAGAAATGTAACTACCTCCACACAAAGGTTTTTCAGTTCTCATTGGATCATCGAACTTAAGAGTAAAGGTTTGAGTTACAATGCCAAGCAGTGTGGACTTCTGAGTTCCATTTTGCCCTGCGATAGCTGTTAATTGTGAACCTAATTCAAAGTCTTCATTTTGAAAACCTCGAAATTTTTCTATGTGGATTTTTGTTATCTTCACTTTGTTGGGCGATTAAACAATTTATGTTCAGGAATGACTATATTATTACAAAAAATCATTATCTCTTCTCCTTTTCCTGAATTACTAGCACTATAATTCAGTTCAAAACATTGCTGTCTATATTTTGAATAAAGACTTGTTATAAATGGAACATTATCATAAGATATAATCCATTTATGATTTTGGATTGCATCTATTACATTAGCAATATCTCTATGATTATCATCGTTATAATAGTTCATATATAGACCTTTACCTTTAATATAATATGGTGGGTCTAAATAAAACAATGTATTGTGTGACAATTCATTATTTAAACGTTGCACTAAAGTTACAGCATCTTCATTCGATAAATAAATTCTATCCGCATAATCTGCTATTCTTTGAATTCTTTTTATCAAATCATTTTTATTGAATCTAGCATCAATCTTGTAATTACCAGTCTGATCATATCCTCCAATAACTCCAGCTTTTAAAATTCCAGAACGGTTTGTTCTATTCAAAAAAAATGTAGAAAAGCCTAAGCTCAGTAAATCAACATTTTCCTTATTTGATTGAACTTCTTTTAACTTATGCCATATATCCACATTTATCGGAGTATCTTTTATCAACTTACATAGAGCCTCCGATTCGTGTAGAACGCTATACCAGAACGCATAAATGGATATATCTTTATCATTTATATATATATCCCTCACATATTCATTGAAAAGTAAAGAAAGAGCTACTGAACCTCCTCCTACATATGGCTCAACATAAGTACAATCGAGCAATGCATTTTTTTTGATTAAGCATTGCACGAAATCTGCAACTTTAGCCTTACCGCCAGGATATCTTAGAGGTGATAAAAACTCCATATCTTTATTCTTTATTTATAGACTCCCACAATAATACAAAGAAAGTTTCAATATTGTCCCATCCAATAACTAAATTATCAGCCTTAGGATAAAAGAATTCATTGTGAACATATGCATTCAATGATTCAATGGACAATACTGAATTTTTATCATTAATTTCAGATCTTATTCCTTTTGACAAATCATTACTCATTATTCCTAATTGAGTCATATGATTTAATACTTTACCAACTTTACCTTGTAAACTTTCTCCAGAAGAACAAGCTGTGATAGCATTGTTTTTTACCAAATCATATTTCTCCAGATAGGCATCAACAGACAATTCTAAGAACACTCTTAACAAAACAGAAGATGCATTAGGACATGTTCTAACTGGTATTTGCTTAAGTTCCTCAAAGATTTTGTTCAACTTAGGATTGTTGATATGTAATACAACGTTTTTAGGTACTAATCCTACCCTTGTCTTTGGTTTCTTACTTTTGTTCTTTTGAGTTTCTTTCGGCTCATTATTTATTTGAGATTTCCCATTTTCGTTTACGATATCCTGGATGCTCCATTGTTCAGAAGTTTCATTAGACAAATCCGGCTTCTGATCTTTACTAAAACTATCTATGTACTGTTTCCTTTTTTCTCTATTGTAGATGTCGGAAACCTTAAACTCAGGATTTAAAATATCAGTAATAACTTTCAATAATCCCTTAATAACTTCTGAAACTTGAATCTTTGAAACTAATGTTCCGTTATTGATTTCTAAGCCAAGATGTTCTCTTACATACGGATCGGACATCAAACGTTGTAGATTTGTTATATTGAGTTTTGACAATGAATCTTTGATGTTTTCTGGAACATTGTCTTGAGATTTCAATAATGTGATAATCTGCAATGGAATTGATGATTTTCCTTCTGTCTTCTCTTCAAATCTTTGCTTTTGCTGAGCATTCCAAGTAACAGTACCAACACCATTCAGCTCTCCTGAATGTTTACGTTTTATCCATATATCAGCCTCTGCTAGATTTTCAAATACAGCACAACTAATGCTCTTTAACTCTGAAACAATATTGGCTTTATCTTTTTGTAGCTTTTGGAATTTCTTCCTTAAAGAAGCATATTTGTCATCAATAAGAGTTGGGTTGTTTAATAACTTTAGAGCTGTAATGCGTCGATTACCTTCAAGTACAATGTATTTATTACTATCTTCACTAGGTGTTACGATGATTAAATCAACAGGGCTAAGACCATTGGTGACAATATCATCCACAAGAGAATATAGTTTATCCTCTTGATCCTCGACCATCTTATCTATTGCCTCTTTTTGAGAAGACAATGGCTCAAATCTATAGTTCTCAGTATTGACAAACAACGATGTCAATTTTATAGTTTTTATAATCATAGTAACAAAAAGTTCATATTAAGCTTTGCAAATTTACATCATTTTAATGAGAATAGTTCTGATTATTTGATAAATAATAATAGATACTCTTTTCTGTCTGTCTCATTGTCTTTTATTCCATTTGAATCCATTATTTTTGTAGAGTAATGGTTTCATAAGCATAATACGCTGATCATTAACAAACCAAAGAAAGAATTAAAATTTTAATGTTATTCTATATATGAGATTTTTTTTCGAAGCTTATAAGAAATATATCATAAAGCATCCTAAAAAGTTAGAGTATAAGCCAACAAACTGTGAGAAATTTCAAGAAAAGGCTCTATATGATATATGTAAAAAGATAGACACTGCTATCCCATATACTGAAGAAGATATCACAGCAATTCAAGACTTTGTACAAATATCTAGTTATATACATAGATTATACGCAGAATTATATCAACGAATCAGAGATAATTATTTGCATTTGAATCTTAAAGGTTGTGATATCGCTGAGTACATCGTAGCGGGACTTAATAGGGAATACAAGGTTATATACAACAAGCGTGTGACTGTTTTGAATAAAGTGGAAAAAGGTACATATTTCTTATATGATATGATGAACTTTAAATTACAGTCACCAGTGCCCGAGGTGGGCTTGATTGATGCTAGAGCATGTTTGGAAAGTGCAACGGATTCAACAAGTCTACTGCTAAATTATTTAAGATATTTTTTAGATAAGGATTTTGTATCGGAGGACTTTAAAGCTGAAGAATTTGCCGGAAGAATAAAGAATTCAATGCAAATTAGCCAAATGGCAGTAACACTTAAACACTCTTATGATGACATCCTATGCAATGGTGGTTTTGTGCAGTTTGACAATGTAAATAAACTCATTGTATTTGACTATGAAAATCATAATAACTTAAAATTACTTCTCGCAGGTGATATGATGTTTTCAGAACGCAGACTACAAGTTATGAATCATATACGAGAAGGTAGTGTTGTTCCAAGACTTTTTAAATATGTTACGAATTATCGCATCAAGAGGGCAAAAATAAACAATGGATCCATCACTTTGGATTTCGGTCAAGGAAACCCCAAAGACTACAAACAAATAGTTAGCGATATGCAATCAGCTGTAGATTCATACTATGAGTTTCTTGTTGGAAACACAATATTGCCAAATCTTGCAAATTGTACAATAGATGAAGTGATTTCAGTATGGTGTGCTATACAGTATATTGCATCGTATATCTCAACTAATATAAATTACGACATATCTATACAAACTAAAGAAGATTATTTTACAGTTCCAAGTAAAATACTTAAAAATGACCTGTTATCATATATCGTAAAATTAACAGGCATCAAGACTCAAAAGATAAAAGCCGCAGTTATTGCTTTGGAAGCAGATTGGACTAAATATAATGACATTTGGTCTTCTATGTTATATCCCATTGGAGAATATTATCTTTTGCCATTTTTCCCAATTATCTACTCGTCACCTTACAATGTTATTGATAGATTATTGTTTAAAGGAGGATTTAATCTTGATGATAGGGGCGTTCAGTTTGAGAAATATCTGTACAATAAATTGACACATACTGCAAATTCGTATCCCGCAATATGTATGCCAGCAGGCAGATATGGTATACATGGGGATGAGGAGGAAATAGATATGCTTATTTCTATGAAGAAAGTGATTCTTATAGCAGATGCTAAATGTATTCACTATTCTGTCGAGCCACTTAATTATTCGGAAGCATGGAGTAGATTAGAGGAAGGATGTGAACAGGTTATAAGAAAGACCGAATTCGTAAAAAATAATCCACAATATTTTAAAGAATTAGGAGATTATACATCTAAAGAAATCATTCCATTCGTGATAACCAATTACCCTACATTTACAGGTTTTTCACATAATGGTGTGTTTATAATAGATTCACATAGTTTTTTATCTTATATGAAATCTGGCATTATGACAATGAGGCAGTTGTCGTTTGATGGAAGTTCCATCTTAGGCATGAAAAAGTTCTATAATAGCGAAGATCAATTTTCTGATAATTTTAAGAAATTCCTATCAGATAATCCTATCAAGCATGAATTTCTAAAAAGAATATACATCCATGATTTACCTTTAGCAGTTGGATGTGACCCATGGCATATTATTGGAAAATCAGCACAAATAAGTAATGATCCCCAATTTAACATATCAAACAACAGCTAGTCAAGGAAAGAAATACATCAAAATTTGGATATAATCTTCTCTTATTTATTGAGTCTATACTAAGATAAATAAAAAGACAAGAATATACAATTATTACCTATTGTATTAATTCCGACAAAAAGTACAATTATTTTTTCAAAGCAAAATAATGACAAAAAGTACTCATACTCTGCCCATGACAATGCTCATGATGGTACAGTCCGTATCAATATTGAACAAAGTTGGCACTCAGCTGGCACCGAGTAGGAACCCTGTTGACGCATGAGAGCACTAGTTAGTGTATAAGTTGTGTACAAGTTAAAACTGCAAGTCGCCATGTAAGTGACCATGCAAGTGCTTTAGTAATTTTGGTTGTTTGCCTAATCTATCATAAAATATAGAAAAGTGCTGTTTTAGCATATTATATGAATAGGTTAAGGCATATACAACATGCACTCAAAAAATACTAATCTTATAATTGGCGAAAAATGAGAATCAGGGATTTCTAACTTAGGTGGAGCAAAAACACAAGGCATCTGCTTGTATTTCAAAATAAAGCGTTACCTTTGTTGAGTAATAGGAAATCGACTCCGCAAGACACTGCAAAATACAGCAAACCTCCGGTGGAGCAATAGCGGGAGATTACTTCTTTAGCTTAAAGTTACATCAAAGATATTCAGCTACTTATCGTTAGATTACGATTCCTGGTGGCACCACTTAAAATCCTGATTCTCAAAAGAGTCAGGATTTTTTGTTTTTCTACCAATACGCCACTCCAAACCGAAAAAGTTAAAAAAACATGTGAGCTTTTTCAGTAACAAGCCTATTAAAAAAGTAGAGAGTAAATTCAGTTATAGCCAAACAACAAGACAAAAGCACGAAGTTGTTTCGTAATTAATTCACTCTCACATGCACATTTCTTCAGCATCCTCTTTTTTATTTCCAATTAATATCTAACTTTGTAAAAACCTCTAAACGAAGTAATATATGAAGAAATTATTCTCTACACTGATGGTAATTGCCTGTCTGGCACTTGCCATTCCGGCGCAAGCCCAAATAAAATTTGGAGTAAAAGGTGGTTTGAATGTTTCCAAACTACATCTTTCTGAAGAAACATTCAAGTCAGACAACAGAACCGGCTTCTTTATCGGTCCGACAGCAGAATTCACCCTGCCACTTTTAGGATTAGGTATCGACGCCTCTGCAATGTATAACCAATTTGGCGTAGATTCTGAAGAAGGAACGTCAACCAAGAAAAGTATAGAAATTCCTATCAATCTGAGATGGACTGTCGGATTCAGCAGTCTGATTGGCGCATACGTAGCTGTAGGTCCTCAGTTCGGATTTAATGTAGGCGACCGCTGGTTTAACAATGTATGTGAATTCAAGAAAAACACGACCAGCTTCAATGTCGGTGCCGGCTTGAAACTTCTTGGCCATTTGCAGGTAGGAGCCAACTATAACTTTGCATTAAAAGACAATGGAAAAATACATAGTGGCGACCCGGATGATTTAACTACTATCGGTTTCAAACAGAACACATGGCAGGTTTCTGTTGCTTATCTATTCTAAAGACACACATAGAAAAACATATTAAAAAAACCTCCTCTCAGGTGATATTGGATATTCACTTGAAAGGAGGTTTCCTTTTTATCATACAGACCGTTTATTCGTTATCACAAGGATACACCACTCCCCATTCCCGGCGAAGGGCATCCATCTGCTGCATGATACGAAGTGACTCGGCATGCGGCATGTAAGGCGATTCCAGCCAGCCTTTTTCAATTGCTTCCAGTGAAGCGTACACCTGATACTCATAGCCTGTAATCTGTTGCGGGGCATCGTACACGGCTACAGTCTGATAATTCGTATCCAGCACTTTGACCGATTGCGGATTATTGATGTTTTCCACTATCAAATGGCCTTTATCACCTGAAATGATTCCCATACGGTCGGTAGCGGCATGAATGCTTGCCTGTAAGGCAGCCATCTTGCCATCCTTAAACAACAATGTAATATTTTCCTGTGCATCCACTCCCGTATCTGTTTTCTGACAAACGGAATGCACGGAAGCTACTTCCTTTCCGAAATACATGGCAGCAAAGTTGAGCAGGTACACGCCCAAATCGAGCAAAGCGCCTCCCGCCAGTTCCGGACGCAAGATACGTTCCTTCCGATCAATTACATATCCTAAATTAGCCGATAAAATATGGGGCGTGCCTATCACTCCTTCTTCTAATAACTCACGAATCTTCAACGAAAGCGGCATGTAACGGGTCCAGATAGCTTCAGTCAGAAATACTTTCTTCTCTTCAGCCAGTTTCAGCAGGTCGGCTGCCTGACGGGCATTGGCCGTAAAGGCCTTCTCACACAG
>OGMP01001990.1_pt1 | contig 13964 bp, 18 predicted proteins | sample 1573261 | NCBI WGS metagenome assembly OGMP01 (sample SAMEA2581878, study PRJEB24529) | metagenome | biome: Human gut stool | place: China | collected 2011 | reverse complement strand
CAAGAAGGCCCCTCTCATGATTCTGTGAGAGGGACGTTTTATTGCAATACAATCGAAAAAAGCAGCCGTTTCCTGAGGTGATCAGTTTCAGAAAACGGCTTTTTCCACAATATTAGTAGGTTGGAAAAAATAAAAAAATTTTCATCCGGTACATCCGGATTGAATAACCCTATTTTATCATACTTTTTCCTGCTCTGTCAATCTGATTATTTGTCGAATTTTGTCGTTTTTTGTCGATGCTGGCAACATGTCGCAAAATCTGCTGTAAGGCAGAGTCTTCTGCATTCGGTTCTGGTATCGTCTGCGTTGCTTTCGTGAATCCGTTTAATCCGGCATTCTGTATCATGGTTGGATAATCCTTGTATGCATAATCTAAATCGACATCGCCGGAAATTCCTGGAATGCATCCCGTCCAACTATACTGCCATAGTCCATAGGACCCAGCATAATCTGTTTGCTGTACGCCAATATGGGACAGAAAAATATCATAGCGATTTTTGACTGCCGCACTGAAATTACTTTCCAAGGCAGATTTGAATGTATAAATTGCCGTATAATAACCGGCATTTTCCAATGCAGTGCAAAAGGCAGTGCACAACGCATCTGCTTGTGGAAGGCAGCGAGCCTCTTCGATGTCGAATGCAACTGGATATTCAAACCGTTTCCCCCGAATTGTTTGCAGGCAAACCTTTGCTTCCTGTTCTGCTTCGGCAGCAGTGGTAGCATAACTATACCAGTAAACACCGACCGGAATGCCCAACCGCTTGCAGGCAGCATAGTTTCGTTCAAACTGTGTGTCTACCTGAGAGGTTTCTCTTCCGTAGCCTGCCCGCAGAATTGCAAATTCGATTTTTTTAGACGCTTTCACCTGTTCCCAATTGATACTTCCTTGTGCATAAGATACATCCATTCCGCAAATCTTTCCCATTATGACTGCCCCTTTCCTTGACTGGATTCTGAATCCTTTTCCGATGGCTTTGTAGTTGTTCCCTGTCCTTTTTGCATCAGCAAATCCACAGCATTTTTCAACGCTGCCGGTAGGGGAATTCCCATCAGCCCAGCGTTTTCCAAGATGGATATCAATTCATTGCAGGTAAAGCCAATGCAAACAGTGTTCCGCAGATAATCCGTGTGCAGGGCAACGTCCATGCGAGCGGCTGCGAGTACCAGCAGCAACACCATGACTTTTTTGACCAGCCCTTTCCAACCGATTTTAGATTGCAGACCGCCGGTTTTGGTTTTGGGAGAGCGGCGAAAAACGCCGGCAACCAGCAAACCAGTGAGATAATCGAGTGATAAAAAGAATACCAGTGTTGTGAGGGCGGCATTCCAGCCACCAAATGCAGCCGCCAACGTTCCGCCGACGACTCCCAACACGGTACAAATTGTTTCACGCATAAAATGGCATCCTCCTTTCTTGTGTGCTTATTGTAAAATATCCGGAAATTTGAAAAATTGTTCCGGAACGAACGGAAACAGCCCCTCTCTGTTCCGTCTATTTCTATGATACACCCGTTTTGAAAAGTTGTCAACTCGTTTTGAATTATAAAAACAGGTCGTTGGATGTCATTTTGAGGTAGGATTCTGCATGACAGATTGAAAAATGGTAAAAATAAGGAATGATTTTTTTGAGATTCATATTCTGTATTAAAAATTGATACAGTGTGTTTCCAAACAAGCATAGAAAAAGAAAATTTGTTGTGCTATGATAAGGACAGACCGAAGAGAAAAGAAATTGAAGGAAAATAAAAGGAGAGATGGTTTTATGACACCATATGCAATTACCATTACCAGACAGTTTGGAAGTGAGGGTAGAGAAATCGGGAAACAATTGGCGGAACGGTTGCACTGCCATTATTATGACCGGAGTGTCATTGAACAGGAAGCTGCTCAGAAGGACGAAAGTCTGGCAGCATTGGTTGCTTTGAAGCAGGTCGAGGGTTATTATAAGATGGCGTATCCGCTCGGCATCGGCAGCAGCCTCAAGCAGGAAAAAATGTTTCAGGCACAGAGTGCAGTTTTGCTGGAGCACGCTGCAAAAGAAAATTGCGTGATTGTTGGCAGATGTGCAGATTACGCATTGGCAGATTATCCGGACTGCATCAATATTTTTATACATTCAGATATGGAAAACCGCGTCAAAGCTGTCAGCAAACGCCTGAATATCACAGAGAATAAGGCAAAAGACCTGATCCAGAAAAAGGATAAACAGCGCGCCAGCTATTATAATTATTATTCCAGCAAGCGCTGGGGTGATTCTACCAGCTATCATCTGACACTGGATGCCGGAAAGCTTGGTATTGACGGATGTGTCGACATGATCTTAAAATTCCGTGAAATTATGGATGCACAGAAATAAAATAGAAATATCCCGGAAAAAAGTCCCTGTTAAGGTGTATAGCCTTAATGGGGATTTTTTTGTAAAAATGATAATTGCAAATTGATTAGTTTTGTTGCCGACACAGCGTATATTGAGTTAATAAGCTACAGACTATTTGCTTCCGAATACAACTATTCGTTAAACTTGTGTTTTGCGAATAGAAGAAAAGACAATCAAACAACTCAAATACACTCTGCTACATATAAATTTATACAAACTTTATCATCAATGCATCCATACGAAAATCCCGTGTTAAGATAAATATCTGGTTAACACGGGATTTTTCTGAATGACAGCCTGCAAATAAATCTATATTATTTACATTTTACTTTTTTTACTACTGAATATGCGCCATATATTTTTTTACCTTTCACAGTTTTATATGCGCGTACCTTATAATAATACATTTTTTTGAAAGAAACTTTTTTATCAAGGAAAGTTGTTTTTTTCGCGTTTTTAACGGTAGAAACTTTTGTAAATTTTCCTTTATTTGAAACAGCAGTAAGCGCATTCCAGCTTAAGGTAACACTATCTACTTTTACAGAATTCACCTTTACATTTTTCGGTGCCGTTTTATCTACGGACTTTACTGTTACTGTCACCGTTGCCTTTGCTGAGTCATCTGCTTTCGCAGTAATAATGGCTGTTCCTGTTCCTTTGATTGTTAAATTGCCACTGGAAGCATCTATTGTCGCCACCGCATTATTAGAACTGCTCCAGTTTACATTTGCTTTTACTCCGGTCGGTGTAGTTGTTGCTGTCAGCTGATAACTCTTATTTTTATTTGTGTCATAATCATAAGTCAGATTTGCTCTTCCATCACAGATCTGAACACCTGTTATTTCTGATTCTAATGTCGGTAACAACAATAAGTACTGGTTATCTCCCGTACAAACTTCATCTTCTGTTGTAACTTTAACAATATAAAGTTTTTCTTTTCCCGGAGTAACATTCATTTTACTTCTGTCAAGTTCAAATGGAACAACAACAGAATCTGCATTCGTGACATCTTTGATCGTTCTCTGGAAAACAATATCTCCATCTAACGAATCTTCGTATACTTTCAGTTCCACATCTGCATTTCGTGCTGTCAGATTAGAAATCTGTGCATACACATCAATGATATTATCATGATAATATCCCGTTGTTTTTAGCGAAACATCTGCATATCCGAGTTTAATTTCCTGTTCATTATTTTTTGTATTGCGATCTTCATCTTGATTGATCACAAACCTGTATGTTTGCACTTCTTTCGATACGGATTTTGAAAATGTAATTTCAATCTCTTTTTCTTCTCCTGAAGCAATACTTTCATTTATATCCACGGTATCGATCCAGTCATCATCCTCATATACATCAACAGAAAATCCTGATGCATCTTTCACCCCTTCATTTCCAACGGAAATTGTCGCTGTCTGCCTGCCGTTTGCATAATTTTGTTCGCTGGCGCTCACATTTTCCAATGCAAGGTCATTTGCTTCAACAGTTTCCTGGTAAGCAAGGATAAACTCATCCGCATCATTGAGATCATAATACCCGAATACAATATGGTAAATTCCATCGGACGTTTTATAAATTGCTGGTTGGTAAATGTATTGTTGGTAGTGTCAAATACTGCAAATGCAAGTTCAATTCTTCCGGCAAGATCTTTAATCTGCTCTGTCGTGTTCAGATTAACAGACTTCTTGTGTCTGTCTTTTGATTCTTCCGTTTCAGTCTCTTCAATTTCAGTTTCTTCTATTTCGACTTCTTCGGTTTCAATCTCCTCAGTTTCAATTTCCCCGGTTTCGGTTTCTTCGGTTTCAGTTTCTGCTTCTTCCGTCTGAATCTCTTCTATTTCTTCCGTCTCGGTTTCAACTTTCTCAGTTACTGCTTCTTCCGTTTCGACTGTTTTCTCAGAAGCCATTTCATCCGTTTCCTGAGGTTCTTCTTTGCTGTTCCGCCAATGACTGGAACATCTCCCGGTACGGTATAACCAACTCCATTTCCAAATTTGAAATTTTCGCTGACTTTTGTATCAGTACCAATGAATCTGGATGCTTTCGACTTTATAAAAATGTTGGTCTTAACAGCCTCTGATTTTACATTGTTTCCACATACAACCTGTAAGTAAAAGAACTTTCCGGGCGGATCAGCCCGTTCCCCGCACTGACATTTATACCATATAAAAATTATACTAAAATAATTCCAATCAAAATAAACCGTATACCACCCAGCATAAATCCTGTTATGCCAAATAGCATTCCAAAATCATTTTCCTCCTTTCTTTCAAATTTCCTTTCAAAAAAATCAACCATTCTTACGATTTTCATCGTATGAGTTCATCAGAATCAAGAATGATCGTAAAAGGTCCGTCATTCACAAGGGATATTTTCATATCTGCTCCGAAAACCCCATGTTCTACAACTGCAATCTGATTTTTGCAGCTCTCAATAATATAGTGATAAAGTTCTTTTGCCATGTCCGGTTTACCGGCATCTGTAAAAGATGGCCTGTTTCCCTTCCGGCAATCTGCATATAAGGTAAACTGTGATATTAATAACAGACTTCCATTCACATCCTTCAATGATAAATTTGTCTTTCCTTCAGAATCTTCAAAAATACGAAGTCCGATCAGTTTTTTTATCATTTTATCCGCAATCTCTTTCGTATCAGAATCGGATATGCCAATCAGTACCATAAAACCTTTTTGAATACTGCCCGTTACCTCATCATCTACGCGACATGCGGCTGAACATACGCGTTGTACTATAAATTTCATGATCCATATCTACTCCTTTTTTCATAATTTTAAATCCATTTTTTATACCAAATTTCATAACCATAAATCCTACTATAAATTTAACATATTTTTAACAATTTGCATATACTTTCCCACATTAAACAAAAAAAGTAATAATTTTATCCTGCATCATCCGGATTAAAAATTAATATACCTTTGCCTTAAAATATTGTATAATAAAGAAAGTTCAGGAGGCCTGCATATGAAATTACAGCAATTATACAGCTACACGCGAAAAGCAATTGATCATTATCAGTTGATTGAGTCCGGCGATAAGATCGCCATTGGTATTTCCGGAGGCAAAGATTCTCTTACACTTTTATATGCACTGAGTGGTCTGCGCCGCTTTTATCCCCAAAAATTCGATCTGGTAGCTGTGACCGTAGATCTTGGCTATGAAAATTTTGATCTTACAGCTGTTTCAAAACTCTGTCATGATCTTGACGTCCCATACCATATCGTAAATACAGAAATAGCAAAGATTCTCTTTGAAGAACGAAATGAAAAACCCACCTGTTCCTTATGTGCAAAAATGCGCAAAGGTGCCTTGAATCAGGCGATAAAAGAACTCGGATGTAATAAAGTGGCATATGCACATCATATGGATGATGTGATTGAAACAGCATTTTTATCCATGATCTTTGAGGGACGCTTTTATGTATTTCCCCCAAAAACCTACATGGAAGATTCTGATCTTACCATAATCCGTCCTCTGATTTATGTATCTGAGGCAGAAGTAAAAGGATTCCGGAATAAGTATCAGCTTCCTGTTGTAAAAAATCCATGTCCGATGGACGGTAATACCAAACGCGAATATGTAAAGAAACTGATACAGCAGTTAAATATAGACAATCCGGGGGTTAAGACGAAACTTTTTCATGCAATCCAGAACGGAAATATACAAGGATGGCTGTCCGGTACCAATAATGCAATTTAAGCCTTATGTTACTTTTTTAAAATCCCCCCACAAACTGGAGATCACAATGAAAGAAAAAGCATATTATGAAACAATAAACGTAAAGAATGAAGTAAAGTTAAGAAAACTATTAGAAACACTGCCACCCTTTTGTAAACAGTTTTTTATTGGCATTGAAGCAACAAGCTCTTCCAGGACAAAAATTGCATACGCATATGATATCGGGTGTTTCTTCGATTACCTGCATGCTACCAATCCGGTCTGTGCTAAAATGGATATTACAGATTTTCCAATCTCTATTTTAAATGAAATTACACCAATGGATATTGAGGAATATCTTTCTTATTTAAAATACTACGAAAAAGACGGAACGGAACACACCAATGATGAAGGTGGTTTGAAGCGTAAACTTTCTGCACTGCGCTCCTTTTATCATTATTATTACAAAAATGGTTTGATTGAAGATGATCCAACTGTTAAAGTAGACATGCCTAAAATACATGAAAAGAATATTATCCGTCTGGATGTCGATGAGGTGGCAAAGCTCCTTGACGAAGTGGAATCTGGCGAGAATCTTACTGCGAGACAGCAACAGTATCATGAAAAGACAAAAATCCGGGATCTGGCAATGATGACACTTCTTTTAGGAACCGGTATCCGTGTTTCTGAATGTGTCGGCCTCGATATGGAAGATGTTGACTTTAAAAATAACGGCATTAAAATCCACCGCAAAGGTGGCGCAGAAGTTGTCGTATATTTTGGAGAGGAAGTCCGCAGAGCTCTCATGGATTATATGGTGGAACGCCAGAAAATCACTGCAGCCGACGGAAGTATCAATGCGCTCTTCCTATCACTTCAAAACAAGCGCATAAGTGTCAGATCCGTGGAAAATATGGTAAAAAAATATTCCAAGCTTGTAACAACCTTAAAACATATTACGCCGCATAAACTTCGGAGTACCTACGGTACATCCCTCTACCGCGAAACCGGCGATATCTATCTGGTTGCCGATGTTCTTGGACATAAAGATGTCAATACTACCCGTAAGCACTATGCTGCACTTGAAGATGAAAGACGCCGGAGTGCTGCGAAATATGTCAAATTACGTGAGATCTGATTTCTGTGTATTATTAAAAAAGTGCTATATGACATTTTATATCATATAACACTTTTTCTAATTCATAACAATAGAATGTTCATGGAAGATGCATTCTATTGTTTCATATATTATGTCTCCGGTAACAATATACTGTCAATTTTTTCCTGAATCCTGCGCTGTACCAGTTCTGCAATCTCATGTGTTTTCAATGAACCATATTCATCAAATAAAATAGGTTTCAGATAGTGTACCTGTGTTGTCACAGGTCCCAGATTAAAACTGTTAAAAACCTTATAGGAATCGATCAGGGCAACCGGTATAATCGGTGCCTTTGTCTTTAAAGCAATTTTAAAACTACCGGCCTTGAAATTGCATACATTATTACGATTATTGAAATCGTACCCGCCTTCCGGAAAAAGGATATAACGTTTCCCCTTTTTAACGTCTTCTGAAACTTCATTAATGATTGTAAGCGCCTGCCTTACATCCTTCTTATCAAGACGTTTTCCCTGCAGCAGATCGATAAATTCCCGAACGAGGATCGTATTGGATTTTGCACGATCCATGACGATAGAGCACGGTTTTTTATGGGTATAAATAATACCAAGTGCGTCATACTTTCCCTGATGGTTTGGATACATCATATAGCCGCCCTCTGACGGGAGATTTTCCAGACCATATGCTTTCGTCTTAATTCCACCAGTCGTTTTCATAAGGCGAATCACATGGCGCGCAAGCTCATATCGCTCTTCTTCTGAATATTTTTCAGGATGATCCGCTTCCTTATGCATCTTTGGAATCATATATGGTGCTCTGAAAAGGTTCATAAGAATTACATAAATAAACTTTAACATATCTTCAACGCTATCCTCCGTACCTGGCATATACCCTGAATATCACCACTTCCATCGGGATATTTTTATGCCGAATATAATTATTATAGCTTATTTTGAAGAAAAATACAACATCCCCACAGACTACTGTTTTGTTCCTACTGTTTTGTTGCTGTTTTGTTGCTGTTTTGTTGCTGTTTTGCGCTGCTATTTGGGCACCTATTTTAAATATTCTGCTGAATAATATGGCACTGTCAGATATTCGCCCTCATGAATATCATCCGAAAAGATATGATTGATCATACATACCTCTTCTATATAAGCTGAGGTATCTTTATAATCATCGGTCATATAAATCCCTGCAATGTCATTTAACGTCTGTCCCGGGGTAATCTGTATGCTGGTATAATATTTATAGGCACTGGTTTCATCAGCCGCCTGTGCCCGGATCGTACCAAAACATGCGGAACACATTATTATAAATAGTACCATTGATAATGCGATCAAAAAAACTGATTTCTGCTTTTTCCCGCTTTTTCTTCTGCTTCTCATAAACACCCTCCATCACATGCGAACATTTGTTGCGAACAGCTGTTTGTATATCTGTATCATAATACACGAACATTTGTTTGTCAAGTGAAAAATCGAACAAATTTTCGGAATATACGTTTGCATTTTCATTTGTTTTATGATAAAATAAATACAGGGCAGAATCATCCCCTTACAAGATTGATAAAATACATTTTATCGTATAATAGGAGGCACTTTATGGCATATGGCAAAATCAGCAGTAAGCAGCGAGAAATTTTAGAATATATCAAACAGGAAATTTTAAACAAAGGTTATCCGCCTGCAGTTCGTGAGATCTGCGAAGCAGTTCATTTAAAGTCAACTTCTTCTGTTCATTCACACCTTGAGACTCTTGAAAAGAATGGTTATATCCGAAGAGATCCTACAAAACCACGTGCCATCGAGATCATTGATGACAATTTCAACTTAACAAGACGTGAAGTCGTAAATGTCCCTATCATTGGTCAGGTAGCTGCCGGTCAGCCGCTGCTTGCCGTTGAGAATATCGAAAATTACTTTCCGATTCCTACTGAGTTTATGCCAAATGCAGAAACGTTTATGTTAAAGGTAAAAGGGGACAGTATGATTAATGCCGGAATATTTAACGGTGATAAGATTCTTGTACAGAAACAATCAGATGCACAGAATGGAGATATTGTCGTTGCGCTTGTAGATGATTCCGCAACCGTAAAAACTTTTTACAAAGAAGACGGTCACTTTCGCCTGCAGCCGGAAAATGATACCATGGATCCGATCATTGTGAATGAATGTTCGATTCTTGGTAAAGTATTCGGTATTATGCGATTTTTAAATTAAGGAAAAGGCAGCTGATTTTCATGTTAACAATCAGCTGCCTTTTCCGTTTATGTTCATAAAACTATTTACAAAACATATCACTATTTTTTACAGTTCATCCACACTGATCTCTTTCCCATCTTTCCAGATACGCTCAAGATCATAAAAAAGTCTGTCCTCTTTCGAGAAAATATGGATAATGATATCATTATAGTCCATCAGAATCCATGTAGAAGACTGATTGCCTTCCACCTGCCGTACTTTAAGATCTGCCTTATATAAAGCTTCATCTACCGCATCACGCATTGCCTGAATCTGATTCTGGTTCATTCCATCTGCAATGATAAAAAAATCTGCGATCGGTGAAATTTCACGGATATCAATTACTTTCACATCATCTGCCTTCTTGTCTTCCAGTGCCTTCACTGCTATTTTACAATATTCTGCTGAAGTCATAAATCTACACTCTCCTATTATTTTTGTTTATTTTCCCGGCAATGGCTTCATACACCACACCAGAAAGGCATGTTTAAACTTGAAACATCAATCATGTTTTTTCCTGTATTGACGGTAAAAATCATAGGTCATCTTTGTTGTTGCATCGATACTTCCACCACGGCTGGATAGATAAGCCAGCGTATCATGCAGGATTTCCGCCATACAGACATCCAGATCTTCAAAAGCGATCTTCCTTATATAGGGAAGGTTTTCTGCCTTATCCCGCCCAGGCTCAATATAATCCGCAATATAAATGATTTTGTCTAAGAGGCTCATATCCGGTTCACCGGTCGTATGCACTTTGATTGCATGTAAAATCTGTGGATCCGATACTTCATATACCGTTTCCGCCAAAAATGCCCCTAATTTTGCATGCAGCAGATACGGGCTTTTATATTCTACCGGATTGATCAGAATGTGATTTTTTTCACACATTTCTATTTTCTGATCATTTGGGATACACTTTGCACAGTCATGAAGTAATCCTGCAAGCATTGCCTTTTCCATGGAATACTCATGTGCCATGGCAAGACAGCCCGCAGTGTACATAACACCTTTCGTGTGCTCATAACGACCCTTATCCAGTTCTTTTTTTAACTTTTTTCGAATTTCATTTAATTCCATGATAATCTCCATTTCAGACCAGCTTATTGCGAAGAGACGCTGCCGTCAGATTTGCGCAGACATAATTGCATGTCTTATCATCTAATCCTCCCCATACAAATGATGTTCCTGAATATATGCCAGTACTTTAGGCGGAATCAGCGAAATATCTGTTTTTCCGCGTCTTAAAGCCGCACGGATCTCACTGGATGAAATATCTGTTTTTCCACCCTCGATTGGATAGATTTCAGCAGGAAATAGCTGTTTTAAGGCAGAAATCTTTTTCTCAACCTCCGACAAATCCATATCATCACGTACTGCAGCCAAAATAACTGCCTTCTCACAGATAATTTCAGGATGATACCATTTTTCTAAATAATCAAGGGAGTCAGCCCCCATAATAAAGAAAAAATCAGTATCCGGACAAGCCTCTTTTAATTTTGTGAGTGTCAGATAAGTATAACTTGTCCCCTCTGCATCGATTTCCATTCGTGAAAGTTTAAAATATGGAATATCATAGATAGCCAGAGCTGTCATTTCCGCCCGGATATCTGCCGCTGTCATTTTTTTCTCGTCTTTATTCGGAGAATGTCCGGCGGGAATAAACCATACTTCATCCAATGCAAATTCTTCATACGCACTCTGCGCAATATTTAAATGTCCCTTATGAATCGGATCAAAAGAACCGCCTAAAATGCCTACCCTCTTTAAATGCTTTTGTCCGATCCTGCACTCTGCATCTTCCATATCAGCCCGGCAGTTCGTACTTGGTATTTTTCTTCGCCTGACGGAATAAAACGATCTTCTTTCCAATTACCTTCACAACCTCAGAACGTGTCCGCTCTGCAGTCACTGCAGCAATCTCTCTCGGATCATCAATACAGTTTTTTAATACAGCCACCTTGATCAGCTCTCTCTTTTCTAATGCTTCGTCTAACGCTGTAATGATCTCCGGTGTAAGGCTTGCTTTTCCAATATGAAAGATCGGATCCATCGTGCTTGCACATCCGCCAAGGTATGCACGCTGTTTACTTGTTAATGCCATAACATTCCTCATTTCCGCACCGTTTCCCAGTGCCATTAATATCACATCAATTTCTTATTATTTATAATAATCAAATTCAAATCCATACATACGCACAGTATCGCCATCTTCGATTCCCTGGGCTTCTAATTCTTTTAATATACCCTGTTCCTTCATAAACTTCTGGAAGAATAAAAATCCTTTTTCAGAATCGATATTGGTATAACCAAGCATTTTTTCGATCTTTGGTCCCTCAATCTCAAATGCTCCATCTGTCGCCTGTGAAATCGTATAAGGCTCATCCTTAAAGAAGCGCAGTGCCGGATCAAATTCAGGCTCATAGATCACCGGCTCGCTGTCGCAGTGATCGAGCAGCTCCTGAACATGATACAGCAACTCTTTTAATCCCTTTCCGCTGACTGCAGAAATCGGGAATACACGGATTCCGTCTTTTTCGAACTCCTGTCTTAAAGACTGGACGATCTCATTCTCATCACCGTACACCGCATCCATCTTGTTTGCTGCGATCACCTGCGGCTTTTCTAAAAGTTTCGGATCATATGCCTCTAATTCCTTCATGATAGCACGGATATCTGCGATTGGATCACGTCCTTCGGTTCCGGCTGCATCGACCACATGGATCATGACTTTTGTACGCTCAATATGACGCAAAAACTCAAGTCCGAGTCCGACACCTTCAGATGCCCCCTCAATGAGTCCCGGAATGTCGGCAATGACAAATCCCTTCGCACCATCTAAGTCTACGACACCAAGGTTTGGCTGTAAGGTTGTAAAATGGTAATTGGCGATCTTTGGCTGTGCATTGGTTACCCTTGACAATAACGTTGACTTTCCAACATTCGGAAAACCGACCAGACCGACATCAGCCAACAGCTTCAATTGCAGGATCACCATACGCTCCTGTGCCGGTTCGCCGGGTTGCGCATAGCGGGGAGCCTGGTTGGTCGACGTCTTGAAGTGGCAGTTACCCAATCCTCCGCGTCCGCCTTTCAACAACATTACCTTCTGACCGTCTTCGGTCACGTCACAGATAAACTCGCCCGTTTCGGCATCATAAACGACTGTTCCGCAAGGAACCTCTATCACACGATCCTCACCGTCTTTCCCGAAACTACGTTTGGCTCCGCCACCTTCACCATTCGTCGCCATAATATGACGTTCATACTTCAGATGGAGAAGCGTCCAATAATTCCGGTTTCCACGAAGATACACATGGCCTCCTCGCCCTCCGTCGCCTCCGTCGGGGCCTCCTTTCGGAATATATTTCTCACGACGAAAGTGAGAAGACCCTCTTCCGCCCTTACCAGAACGGCAATAGATCTTTACATAATCCACAAAGTTTGATTCAGCCACTTTTAATTTTTAATTTATGATTTATGTTTTATGATTTATGATTCATAGCGACAAAAGATATAAATCACAAATCATCAATCATAAACCTCATTCATAAATCCATTACAAATTATTTACAGCATCCTTGATACGACCGAAAAGCTCTACAATTGTACCCATACCTTTGATGGCGACATGTTTGCCTTCACCGATATAATAATCTGCCAAAGGAGCTGTCTGTTTGTGATAAACGTCCAATCTTGACTTGATTGTTTCCAGATTGTCATCCGAACGGCCTGAAACCTTACCACGTTCCAACAGGCGGTTGATCAGTTCTTCTTCTTCTACCTGAAGGTTCAGCATAACGGAAACATCGGTTCCACGTTTGTTCAACATTTCTTTCAGTGCCTTAGCCTGCGGGATAGTACGGGGGAAACCATCGAAGATGACGCCTTTGGAGTTCACCTTGCTGTCCAAAACCTTAGCCAGCATGTCAACGATCAGTTCATCCGGAACCAGTTGTCCTTTTTCAATGTAATCTTTAGCAATCTTACCCAGCTCTGTCTCGTTCTTCATTTCAGAACGCAAAACATCACCTGTAGAGATATGATCCAAACCATATTCTTTAATAATCAATTCGCTCTGTGTTCCCTTTCCTGAACCGGGAGCACCAAAAATAACAATGTTCAACATAAAAAGTAAACTTTTTAAATTGACAATTGATAATTGACAATTGACAATTACCTGCCAACTATCCAACCATCCATCGCCTCTTATTATACATTAATCTGATAAATTCTCCACTCCTTTATATATTGATAATTATCAATTGTCAATTATCTTATATATATTTCGGTACGCCCGCCCCATTTCATCATAATCCAGGCCGTAACCGACAATAAAATCACTCGGAATCCGAATGCCGATATAATCGGGTTTCAAATTGCATCTCAATGAATCCGGCTTAAACAACATGGTCGCCAGTTTGACATCGGCAGCACCATCCTTACGGAGTTTATCCATAACATATTGCATCGTAAATCCGGTATCTATAATATCCTCTATCATGATCAAAGTCCGCCCTTTCACATCGGCCTGCACCGGCATGATT
>OGMP01001985.1_pt1 | contig 13989 bp, 9 predicted proteins | sample 1573261 | NCBI WGS metagenome assembly OGMP01 (sample SAMEA2581878, study PRJEB24529) | metagenome | biome: Human gut stool | place: China | collected 2011 | reverse complement strand
TGAGTCGTGAGACTCCGGCCTTTTTTCATTTTACGCCCCTGCGGCCGTCTCTTTTTCGGAGGATGTTACAGATTCTCCAGCTCTTCGCGGCTCATCGTCACGTCAACGGCTCCCAGCGCATAGCATCCGATGTCGTAAGGATTGTAGTAGAAGGTGATCCCTTCGGGCGTAATCCGAAAATTCTCCGTCAGGGAGATATATTCCGGGAAAAATCCCCGTTCGGCCAGCTCGTCGTCGTTGGCGGCTTCGTATTGCTCGCAGAGTTTCCTGCGCAGCAGGGCCTCCATGCCGAGCAGCTGCCGTTCGGAGAAGAGGTCCGCCGTGGAGAGTTCGTACCCTCCGGCCAGCGAATAGGTATGGCACTCCGTGGCGTACATGCCGTGCGCCCCTCCCGTGTAGCTCCACCGGCTGATGATGTAGGTGACGAGCGAGTCCGTGACGGCTACTTCGGCTTCGGCCGAGATTTCGTAAGGCTCCGTCATCTGCGGGGCGCTCTGCGGAAATGCAAGCTCCGCGGCGATCTGGCGGAGGGCGGAATCGGCCGCCTGACGCGCCGTGCCGCCGAACTCTTCCAGTTCGAAGAAATAGCCTGCGTTGGCGGCTTCGATGGAGCGCAGGGCGGGGGATTTCTCTGCGTTGGCGATCGTGGCGAAACGGTATTCGATCTTGCATCCGTTTGCGGGCGTGCCGATGAGGGTGTCGATGGACAGCATGCCGAATTGGGGAGCGACGGGCTTCCGCGTGCAGGCTGCCGTCGCCGCAGCCATGCCTGCGATCAGTATGGCGGTTTTGATGTATTTCATGGTCTGGACATGTTTTGTATTTATCGTAAAGATACGGAAAATGCGGCTATATGCGGGGTTTTCCAAAAAAAAATCGTAGAATTTGCAGGAAAATTTTGCAGTTTTAAAAGAAGGCGTTATCTTTGCACCACAAAACTCACACGGTGGATTCATCTAAGGGTTAGGATACGTGCCTCTCACGCACGACATAGGGGTTCGAATCCCCTATCCACTACTAAGCGATCGGTTTCCGGTCGCTTTTTTTGTGTGCGGCTCCGCGCTGGGGCGGAGTCATTCGCCGGAATTCCGCGCGGTTTCAGCCTCCGGGCGTTTTCGCGTGCCGGTTTTTTCCCGCTTTCAACGGTTCTCGGATGACGTGTGCTTCCCGATTCCGTGTGTTCCCAACGGCCGCGTGTTCTCGGCTTCCGGATAGTTTCGCGTGCCGGGTGTTTGCCGCTTCCCGCGGTCGCCATGTGGCGGATGTTTTCAAATGCAGCGGCCGTCCTTTTCGGGACGGCCGCTGCGGCATTGAAGTTAAAGGTTATTTGATTGGTTGGTGGGTTTACTTTTCCGATTTGCTCTTGAATTTGTCTATCTGACGCTTGAGGGCGTCGATCGCTTCGTCCACCGACTCCTCGAAGGCTTTGGACTGGTGGCAGGCCACAAGATCCTCGCCCGGCATATGGAGCGTGATCGTTGCGATCTTGTTTCCTTTTTCATGGTCTTTATCGAGTTTCAGAATGACCTCGGCACCGGTCGAACGCTCTGCGAAGCGGTCGAGCTTTTCCATTTTGTGCTCTACGAATTCGATCAGCCGTTTGTCTGCGTCGAATTTCACGGATTGAATCTGTACGTTCATAGCCTTGCAGTTTATAAAAGTTAATCACTTCCCTCCCTTTTCGCGGGGATGGGCTTTTGCGTATATTTCCCGAAGCCGGGCGATGCTGTTGTGCGTGTAGACCTGCGTGGCCTGCAGCGAGGCGTGGCCCAAAAGCTCCTGAATCTCGCGCATGTCGGCTCCGCCGTTCAGCAGGTGCGTGGCGAACGTATGCCGCAGCACATGGGGGCTTTTCTTGCCCTGTACTCCCGCGCGGGTGAGTTCTTCCTGCACCGTGCGGTAGACGACGCTCCGGGATATGCGCTTCCCTTTATGTGTTAAAAATAGTGCTTTTTCCGAAGAAATGCAAATATTTTGCCTCTCTATTAGGCCGAGGTAGTGCAAAATCTTTTCGCGCAGGAATTCGAGAATCGGGACCATGCGCTGTTTGTCTCCCTTGCCCCGGACCCGCAGCGAGGTGTAGTCGGCCGAAAAGTCGCTGCGGTCGATGCCGACCAGCTCGGCCAGACGCAGTCCGCAGGCGTAAAACATCAGGATGATGAGCGAGTTGCGCTCGGTCAGGAAATCCTCGCTGTCCGGTCCGCATTCGCTGACGATGGTCGTCATGCGGCTTTCGGGAACGAATGCCGGCAGGCGGCGTGAGGTTTTGAGCGTCGAAATCATGCGGAAAATATCCTTTTCGACGGCTCCCGTGCGGTGCAGCCACCGGAAAAAGGCCCGGAGCGAAGCCACTTCGCGGTTCATCGACCCGGCGCTGAGCTTTCCCTCCTCCGTGCGGAAAATGATCCATTCGCGGATCTGCTCGGTCGTGACCGACCGCGGGTCGAACCGCGACTCGTCGCAGTCCAGCCACGCGAGGAACTGCTCCACGTCGTGCTTGTAGTTGCGCACCGTGAGCGGCGAGTAGCGCCGCTCGGCGGAGAGATATCGGATGAATTCCGTCAGCATGCGGCAAAGATACGGTTTTTTCGTATTTTTGCGTATTCATAAATAGTATGCCATGAAACGAATCTTCATTTTAGCCTTTCTGCTGGCGTGGCTGACGGCGCAGTTTGCCGCCGCCGCTGCGGTCGATACGCTTGCGGTGCGCAGCGCTTCCATGGACCGCGACATTCCCGTGATCGTAATTCTGCCCGACGGAGCTTCGCCTGCGAATCCCTGCCCGACGGTCTATCTGCTCCACGGTTACGGCGGCAATCAGACGACGTGGCTCCGGATCAAACCGTCGCTGCCCGCCATCGCCGACCGCGAAGGAATCGCCTTCGTCTGTCCCGACGGCGCGACGAGCTGGTACCTCGACAGCAAGGTGCGGGCGAAGAGCCTTTACGAGACTTTCATGACGCGGGAACTGCTTCCGGCCGTCGAGGAACGTTATCCCGTTTCGCGCGACCGCAGCGGTCGCGCGATCACGGGCCTCAGCATGGGCGGCTTCGGCGCCGTGTCGCTGGCGATCAGGCATAAGGAGCTGTTCGGGGCCGTCGGCAGTACGAGCGGCGGGCTGGATATCCGCCCGTTCCCCGAAAACTGGGAGGTTCCGCAGCTGCTGGGCACGCAGGCCGAGCATCCCGAAGCTTGGGAGGCGGCTACGCCGATCAACCTGATCCCGCGTATCGCCGACGGCGATCTGGCGATCGTTATCGACTGCGGTTACGACGATTTCTTTTTCGGGGTGAACAACGACTTCCATGCCGAGCTGCTGCGCCGCGGCATCATGCACGACTTCTATGTGCGTCCCGGCCGTCACAACAACGAGTATTGGGGCAATTCGATCGACTACCAGATCGTATTTTTCCGCAACTTCTTCTTTCGGGACAAATAGTCGGGCCGATGAAAGAGAGCTGGAAACCCGGAACGCTCATCTATCCGCTGCCGGCGGTGCTGGTGAGCTGCGGCGCGACGCCCGGCGAGTATAACCTGCTGACCGTGGCGTGGACGGGGACGGTCTGCACCGATCCGCCGATGTGCTACGTCTCGGTGCGGCCCGAACGCCACTCCTACGGGATTATCCGCCGCACCGGCGAGTTCGTCATCAACCTCACGACCCGCGGTCTGGCCCGCGCCGCAGACTGGTGCGGCGTGCGTTCGGGCCGCGATTACGACAAATTCCGCGAAATGGGCCTTACGCCCGGCAAGGCGCTCAAGGTCGCCGCGCCGATCGTCGAAGAGTCTCCCGTGAGCATCGAGTGCCGCGTGCGGCAGGTGCTTGAGCTGGGTACGCACGACATGTTTCTGGCCGAGGTGGTCGCCGTGCAGGTCGATGCCGATTATATCGACCCTGCCACGGGCCGTTTCTGCCTCGAACGGGCCTGCCCGATCGTCTACTCCCACGGCGAATATTTCGCGCTGGGCGAAGCGCTCGGCCATTTCGGCTGGTCGGTGCGGAAAAAGCCGCGGCCGAAAACGTCGAAATCCGTGGCCGGAACAAAGCCCGTGACCGGAACGAAATCTCTGACCGGAAAGAAACCCGTGGCCGGAACAAAGCTCGTGGCCAAAACGAAATCTCTGACCGGAACGAAGCCTGCATCCGGTGTAGAATCTGCGGACCGGACTTCCTCCGCATCCGCAATGCCTTCGGCATCCGCCTCGTCTGCCGCGGTATCGTCTTTGGCTTCCTCGTCGTCCTCTGCATCCCCTTCGTCCTCTGCATCCCCTTCGTCCTCCGCATCCGCAATGCCTCCGGCATCCGCCTTGTCTTCCTCCGCATCCTCCGCCGCATTGTCAGCCGGCCCCAACTCAGACCCCAACCCAAGCCGCAACCCAAGCCGCAACTCAAGCCGCAATCCGAAACGCAACCCGGATCGCAGGCAGGGGCGAAAGTCGGGACCCGAAAAACCGCGCCGCCGATGAAGGCGATGTTGAAGGAGGGCGCCGGGCTTTCGAACGGTTTGTTATGCACGCTGGCCGTCATCGCCGGCGTGTCGGTCGCCAATCTGTACTACAATCAGCCGCTGCTCGACATGCTCCGGCAGGATCTGGGCACCACTACGCTCGCCGCCAACCACGTCGCCCTCTTTTCGCAGCTGGGTTATGCGCTGGGGCTGCTGTTCATCATACCCCTCGCCGATCTTTTCAGCCGCAGGCGCATCGTACTGGTCAACTTCCTGCTGCTGGCCGTTTCGCTGCTGGCGATCGCCACGGCTTCCGATATCCGTGTGATTCACGGGTTTTCGCTGGTGACGGGCGTCTGCTCGGTCATTCCGCAGATCTTCATTCCGCTGGCGGCGCAGTATTCGCGTCCGGAATATAAAAACCGCAATGTCGGGATCGTCCTTTCTGGCCTGCTGACCGGAATCCTCGCTTCGCGCGTGGTCAGCGGCGTTGTCGGCGAGCTTTTCGGCTGGCGCGAAATGTATTTCGCCGCCGCCGGACTCATGGTCGTTTCGGCGGCCGTCGTGCTGTATGTACTGCCCGATGCGCGCCCCAACTTCCGGGGAACCTATGCCGCCCTGATGAAGTCGCTTCTTACGATCGTCCGGCGCTATCCGACGCTGCGGCTCTATTCCGTGCGCGCCGCGCTGGCTTTCGGCTCCTTTTTGTGTTTCTGGGCTTCGCTCGCCTTCAAGATGGCACAGGCGCCGTTTTATGCCGGCAGCAACGTCGTCGGCATGCTCGGCCTCTGCGGAATCGCGGGCGCTCTGACGGCGACCTTTGCCGGGAAGTACATCCGGCGCGCCGGCGAGCTCAGGTTCAACTATATCGGTGTCGGCCTGCAGATTCTCGCATGGCTGCTGTTCTTCTTCGGTGCGGATTCCTATGCGGCGCTCGTCGCCGGAATCGTCGTTGTCGATATCGGCATGCAGTGCATCCAGCTCAGCAATCAGGCCACTCTGTTCGAACTCGATCCCTCGGCTTCGAACCGGATCAACACGATTTTTATGAGCACCTACTTCGCGGGAGGTTCGCTCGGCACGCTGCTGTCGGGAGCCGCATGGTCGCTTTACGGCTGGACGGGAGTCGTCGCGGCGGGAATCCTGCTTTCGTCCGCCTCGCTGCTCGTCACGCTCTGCACGAAAAAATAGCGGTCCGTTCCGCCTGTGCGCGATGTCTGCCTGCGGCGGTCTTTCCCGGAAACAGCGTGTCCTTTGAAGATACGGCAATCCCCGTAACCCATGCAGGTTGCGGGGATTTGTCTGAAGGCCGGGGATGCTTCCTTTTGCCGCTTCCCGCCTGTCCGGCGGAAAGCTTTGCCGGTCGAGACCTGCCGGCAGGCTCCGGCCTATTCGACCACTTCGATCCATTCGCCCTTTTTGAGCGCGCGGACCGAGTTGTCGTACATGGCTTCGCAGTAGATCGACGGCAGGTAGTAGCGGCCCTTGTATGTCGCCGTCAGCTTGACCGGTATCTCCTTGCTTTCGCCCCGTTTCAGGTCGAAGTAGCTCAGCACCCGGTCGTCGCGGATGTCCTGATAGGTGACCGACGTGAGGTCCCGCTCCGAAGTGATCTCCCAGCCCGCCGGAACGATATGTGTCAGCGCCAGATTGGTGTATTTCTCATAGCCGCTGATGTTCGAGACGGTCACCACGGCGTAGAAATCCGTCGAAGCGCGGATCGACTTGGGGTCTACGGCCTTGCCGTCCATGTCCGTATACCGGACGGCGATGCGGATGTTGTCGGCCGCCTCCGTCTCTTCGCCCTTGGCGGGGTTGTAACGCTGGCTGACGACGGCATACAGACTCTCCTTGCCGTTGTTCGTCACCCCGGTCTCTTCGGTCAGCGGCATGCTGACGAAGGATTTGTCGGTTCGGATGCTCTCTTTGCCCGCTTTGGCGTCGATGCCGGTCTGGCCCGACACGATGAAGTTGGAGAGAGTGCTGAGCATCCACGCCGTAGACTGCGTGCTCAGCCACTTCTCCTTCTTGAGGATGTCGGACATCTTCAGGGCCGTGCGGAACGCCTCTTCCCGCTTGCCGAGCAGCGTCTGCGTCATGAGCACCACGGCCATCTGGCGTTCGCTGCTGTTGTAGGTGTCGTCGTACGGATCGACCTTGCCGGTCTGGCCGCTTCCGCCCTGCGCGGTCAGCTCTTCGGCTACCTTCCGGTTGCCGTCCAGCGCATAGGCTGCCGCCAGCATCCATTTGACGTCGTTCTTCAGGTCGGCGGCTTTCTCCCTCAGCCGGTTCATGGCGCCCCGGTCAGCCATGTTGTTGAGCGCCAGAACGTACTGGGCGTAAGCTTGCGTCAGGAAGCTGTCCGCTTCGTTGCCGCGCAGGTATTTGAGCGCGCGGTCGAGCATCGGGCGGTCGATGGCGTAGCCGTATTTCGCAGCTTCGGTCAGGAAGTGGGCCGCATAGGCCGTTCCCCACTCGGAGCTGTTCGAACCACCGCTCCAGTAGGCGAACGATCCGTTGTAGAGCTGGTAACCGCCCAGACGCGACAATACGCTCTTGACGTTGCGGTCGATGTCCTGAAGCGTCCGGACGTCGCACTCCATGACGGCGGGCAGGTAGAGCTGCGGGAATGCGCCGGAGGTGATCTGCTCGATGCAGCCGTGGGGGTACCTCACCAGATATTCCATGCGGCGCGTGAGGTCTGCGGACGGGATCGACGAGAGTTCGAGCTTCGCGTTTCCGGTATCCTTCAGGGGCCTGAGGGCGATCGTTTTGCCCGGCTCCAGCATGTAATCCTCCGACGTCGTTACATAGGGGTTGGGTTCGCGTACGTCCAGCTCGATCTCCGAGACGGAGCTGTCGCCGGAGGAGGTCGCCGTGACCCGAACCTTTCCGACGCCCGTCTCCTTGTTGACTTTCAGCCGGAACGTTACGACCTCCTCGCCGCTTTGACTGAGGGCGATCGTTTTGCTGCGCGGTCCGACGGCCGTGAAGAGTTCGTTCGCGGAGACTTTCAGGTCGATCTTGCCGACTCCCTTTTCGAGGGCGAAAACCGTCACCGGCAGCTCCACCTCTTCGTCCGTGGAGACCACGCGCGGCAGGGTGGCCTGCACCAGCAGCGGTTTTTTCACTTCGGCGACCTTCTCCGCGGCGCCGGAAGCCCGTCCGTTCGAAGCCACGACCATCACGCGCACCGACCCGAAATAGGGCGGCAGCGCGATTTTGTGGGTGTTGGTTTTGCCTGCGCCCAGCTTCTGCGCTTCGAGGAACCGCACGACGGGTTTGAACCGTTGCGCCTTCAGTGCGCCGGTGTTCTGCTGCTGCTCCGCGTCGCCGCCGATGGCGAACAACTGTTCGATCCTGCCGCCGTAGGCGCCGATCACGTGGTCGAACATGTCCCACGTCCGTACGCCCAGCGCCTCCGTGGCGTTGAAATGGAGGTAGGGGTTCGGCGTCTTGAAGCGCGTCAGCCCCAGCAGGCCCTCGTCCACCAGCGCCAGCACATAGCTCATCTTCTTGCCGTCCTTTTCCCGGACCTTTATCGTGATCTCCGACTCCGGTCTGACCGTTTCGGGCATGTCGATCACCGGATCGAGCTTCGTGGCGGCGTCTTCGACGTCGAGGCGGACCACGCCGAACAACCTTATCGGCGCGTCGTTGTGCGTATGGTTATGGGGCTGGACGAGCGTCACCGAGGCGTAGACGTTGGGAGCCATTCCCGCTTTGATCGGTATCTCGAACGCGGTCTGTTTGTCGGCGCAGTCGATCCAGAAACTTTCCCGTACGACGCTGCCGCTCTCGACGCTCACCAGCGCCCGCGCTCCCGGCGAAGAGGGGATCGTGATCTTCGCCTTGTCGCCCGGCGCATATTTCTCCTTGTCCTTGGTCACGGCGAGTCGGGTGGCTGCGTCCGTCACCGAGGAGACGTCGCCCCGCCAGTCGGAGGACGATACGCAAACGACCTGAGTCGCAGCGTGTTCATGGCCCGAACCGGTTACGCGGATCATATAATAGCCGTAATCGCCTGCGCTCCAGCGCATCGCGACCTGCCCCGCACCGTCGGTCAGGGTCGTCTGCAATGTCTTGTAGCAGGTGTTGAGCGCATTTTTCGCATAACGGGCCTGCGAGTCCGACGCGGCGTCCCACCACCAGTAGGAGGTGATCTTGTAGACCGAAACGAGCACCTCTTCCCTGCCGGGCAGGGGACGTCCCTGCGCATCGAGCATGACGATGCGCAGCAGATGTTCTTTTTTGCTGTCGAGGTATTCGTCTCCCCAGTCGCTCGTCTGGGGCGTCACTCCGATTCCGAAATAGGCGTCGTAGGGCGACACGGGGATGATCTGCTGATCGACACTGAAATCGCCGCTCTTTTCGAAGACCTTCACCGTGAATTTGCCGCTCAGCATGCCGGGGCTGAGCCCCTCCAGCGAAGCGAGTCCGTCGGTCGTCAGCTGCAGCGTTCCCTGCTGGTCCGTGGTGCCGGAGACGATCTCCCGCTCCTCGGTTTCGAAATATTTCGTCGCGTCGTCGAACGAGTACTTCTCATAACCCTTGAAACGCGTCGGAATCTGCCTGAGCTGCGCCTGAAGCGTCACTTTTGCGCCGTCCGCCGGAGCGCCGTGCAGCCATTTGGCCGTCAGGCTGCCCGTGAACTTTCGGGCGTCGATCCGCCTGCCGTCACCGAGCCGCATGTCGATTTTCATCCGGTTGGGCTTGATGGCGTCCACGCGGATCGCTTTTTCGAATACCGCGCCGCCCAGACTTACGCGCGCCAGCCACTGTCCGGTAGGCGCCGCCGGCGTCGTTCCGAGTTTGAACGTGTAGATGCCGTCCGAGGAGCCGTTGCTGACCAGCGTCTGCACCAGCTGCCCGTTGGGGTTGAAGAACTCCACGGACGCCGGATGGTTTTCCGGCAGCGGATTGTCGGACGTGACGATGAAAGTGAGGAAGATGTCGTCTCCGGGCCGCCATACGCCGCGCTCGCCGAACAGAAAACCCTTCGTGCCTTTGGGGTTGGTGGTGCCCCCGACGTCGAAATTGCTCAGTGACAGCGCCGCGCCCCGCTCCACCTTGACGAAGGCGAGCTGTCCGTCGGCTTCGGCCGCTACGATGGAGGGTTCCTCCCTGCATTTCAGCACGGCGCGGCCTTCGGAATCGGTAGACGCTTCCGCCAAGGTCTGGTTCTGCTTGTCGTAAGCCCGTACCTTGCAGCCTCCTTTGGGCCGGGCTGACAGCAGATCGGTGGTGTAGACGACGTACTCCTCTTCGCCGCTGCTTTTGCAGATGATGCCGATGTCGGACTGCAGAACCAGTTTCGACCGCTCCCGGTAAGTCCGGTAATCTCCGAAATAGTAGTCGTAATCATACTCGTCGGTGGGAACCAGCGGTTCGACGCCCTTGATCTCCAGCAGGTACATCGACTTCCGGCTGTCGGTTATCAGGCGGCTGAGATCCAGCGAATAGGTGTTGGAGAGGTCGAGCTTGGTCGATGCCTTGGCCGAGAGATCGACGGTCGTATCGCGGACGATGCGCGACACGTAGTCCATATCCGAATAGTAGTCGCCGCCGTAGTAGTTCTGCTGGAAGAACTGCAGCAGGTTGTTGGCGAATATTTTCCGCACGCGGACCCGCGCCTTGCGGTAGTTCACCGATTCGAACAGCAGGGACATGTCGTTCGACGAGGGCAGGACGGAGCCTTTGCCCGCGAAGCGGATCGCCGGCACCCGCGACGGCAGGTTGGCCGTGAACGTATAGCTCTCCCTGAGCCGCTGCCCGCTCTTGCTGAGCACGTTCCGGCTTATTTCGATGTCGAAATTTCCCGTGACGTGCGATTCGGGATAGATGTAGAGCCGGTTCTTGTCGACCGAGGTGCGGAATTTCGTGTCGAAGCGGATCAGGTCCTTCAGGTTCTGGCTCTGTTTGAGCGGTTCGGAGAAGGTCACCACCACCGCGAGCGGTTCCGCCGCGACGCTGTGGTCCAGCACCACATACTCGTCCTTCTTGGGCACTTCGACAGTCAGGGTCTTGCTGTCGCCGTAGCCGAAATCGAGCGTCAGCGTGTAACCCGCTCCCTCGCCGGGGGCGATGTTGCCGACGGTATACTGGTGCGTGGTGCCGTTCGCGGAGTGCACCCACGCGACGTCCGGATTCTTCAGTCCGCTTATCTTGAGGTTCTTCTCCACGTAGCCGCTCTCCGCGTAATCGGACGAGACCACTTCGCCGACCAGTACGTAGGAGGTCATGTCGTCGCTTTGCTGCAGCCAGTAGTCGCTGTAGGCGAACCGCAGTTTCGGCGTGGCGAATTCGAATTCCGCGACGCCTTTGAGCTGCCGTCCGGTGAGTTTCGCGGCATCGATGGTCACCTTGTAGCGGGTGTCGTATTTCAGGGGCGACCGGGGGATGATCCGCAGCATCCGCATTCCCGAAAGGTAGACGTCGAAATCGACGGAGGGCGAGATCGATACGGCCTCCCGGATTCTGTCCTCCTTCGGCTCGACGTTCTCCTTGAACGTCACGAGAATCGGCATTTTGACGCCCGTCACTCCGTTCGGCGACGATTCGATGATATCGGACGGCTGCCTGCCGCATGAGGCGAAGAGCAGGAGAGCCGTTGCAAACAATACGTAGCGGATTGCTTTCATAGTGGTTTTTTTGGTAACTTTGTCAAAGATACATAAAATATGACTGAAAAGCTCAAGCGGAAAACAATATATTTCCTGCTGCTGCCGCTCCTTGCCGCGGCTGCGGCGGGGTATTGTTTCTGCCTGCCCCGGACGCTTTTCGACGAGCCTTTCTCCGCGACCGTCTGGAGCCGCGACGGCCGTCTGATGTCGGCCAAGGTCGCTTCCGACGGACAGTGGCGCTTTTTCCCCACGGACAGTGTGCCTTACAAATTCCGTGTCGCTATTACTACTTACGAGGACAAACGTTTCTACCGCCATTTCGGGGTTGATCCGCTGGCGCTCGGCCGCGCCGTGCGGCAGAACCTCGCTTCGGGAAGGGTGGCCAGCGGCGCCAGCACGCTTACGATGCAGACGATCCGCCTGAGCCGCGGCCGGAAAGCGAGGACCTTCCGGGAAAAGATCGTCGAGGCGGTGCTGGCGACCCGGCTGGAATTCAGATGCAGCAAGGAGGAGATACTCGCCCTGTACGCCTCCCACGCCCCCTTCGGCGGCAATGTGATCGGGCTGGAGAGCGCCGCATGGTACTATTTCGGCCGCAGCGCCGGCAGCCTCTCGTGGGGCGAGAGCGCCATGCTCGCCGTACTGCCGAATTCGCCCGCGCTCATCCATATCAGGCGCAACCGGGAGCGGTTGCGGCGCAAGCGGGACGACCTGCTGGAACGGATATGGCGCGGCGGGCATATCGACTCCCTGACGTGCGCTCTGGCCCGGCAGGAACCGCTGCCCGACGCTCCCGAACCGATGCCGATGCAGGCGATGCACCTGCTGGGGCGGATGCGCGGGGGATCGCTCCGCTCGACGCTCGACTATGACCTGCAGCGCAGGGTCAACGAACTGGCGCTGCGGCACAACCGGCGCAACAGGGGCAATAAGATAAATAACCTCGCCGTCGTGGTGATGGATGTGAAGAGCGGCGAAGTGCTGGCCTATGTGGGAAACGTCTACGATCCCGCGGACCGGAGCGAGGGCACCAGCGTCGATGTCGTCCGGGCGCCCCGCAGCAGCGGAAGCGTGCTCAAACCCCTGCTTTACGCCGCGATGCTGGACAACGGGACGGCCCTGCCCACGATGCTGTTTCCGGACGTTCCGACTTATTACAAGGACTTTACGCCCCAGAACTTCAACCACGACTTCAGCGGTGCGGTGCCTGCCAACCGGGTGATCGAACGTTCGCTGAACGTCCCTTCGGTGAAGATGCTCGACAAATACGGGCGCGAGAATTTTCTGTCGCTGGTGCGGAATCTGGGATTCGGTACGATTGACAGGAGCGCCGACCATTACGGCCTTTCGCTGATTCTGGGCGGCGCCGAGATCACGCTCTGGGACCTGACGTCGGTCTATGCGATGCTGGCCGCCAAGCTCGACGGCGGGCCGGTCCGCATCCCGCACTGCGATCCGGAGGCCGTAAAGACGGTCAGCGCGGACGACATTCCGCTGTCGAGGGGTGCGATATGGCTTATGTTCAATTCGATAAGCCATGTGGCCCGTCCTGAGGAGGAGGGCGAGTGGCAGTATTTCTCCTCGTCGAAGAAGATCGGCTGGAAAACGGGCACCAGCTACGGCAACCGCGATGCGTGGGCCGTCGGGGCGACGCCCGACTACGCCGTGGGCGTCTGGGTCGGGAACTGTTCGGGCGAAGGGCGGCCGCTGATGACGGGCGTGGGGTACGCTGCGCCCGTCCTGTTCGAGGTGTTTGGCCTGCTGCCCGGGAGCGAGTGGTTCGCAGAGCCTTACGATGACCTGGAACCCGCCGTGGTCTGCCGCCAGAGCGGATTTCTGGCCTCGCAGGTGTGCCCCGACCGCGATACGCTGATGATTCCGCGGACCGCCGCCCCGGGCGAGGTCTGCCCCTATCACCGGATCGTCAATTTGAGTCCCGACCTGAAATACCGCGTGACGACCGACTGCTGCGATCCGGCCCGTATCGTCCGCAGGCCGATGTTCATTCTGCCGCCCGCGCAGGAGTGGTACTACCGGAGACAGCATCCGGACTACCGCCCGCTGCCGCCGCTGCACCCCGGCCTGTCGGGCCGCGGGGCGGGAAACGACCCCATCGAGATCATCTATCCGCAGCCGGGGCGCGTGCTGGTGGCCCCGAAGTCGCTCGAAGGCCGGCAGCAGAGCCTTGTCTTCACGGCCGTGCACCGCGACCGCAACGCCGTGCTGTTCTGGCATCTCGACGACCGGTATCTCGGCGCGACCTCGCTGGAGCACAAACTTTCGGTCCGGCCCGCTCCCGGGCGTCACCGCCTGACGGTGATCGACGAGCACGGGGCCTCCCGAAGCGTCGCGTTCAGCTGCCGGTAGGGCGGATTTCCGGCGCAGGGCGTCTTCGCCTGACGGATGCTCGCAGACAATCCGGCGTTCCGGGTCCGACGGAAAACGCCGCAGCAAGGGATGATCCCCTGCGGCGGCGTTCGTGTGTTTCCACCGGGGCGGGCGTTATTTCACCCCGAAGCGGTAGATGCAGACCTGCGTGTATTCTTCGCCCGGACGCAGTACGGTCGAGGGGAAGTTGTCGTGGTTGGGGCTGTCGGGATACTTCTGCGTTTCGAGCGCCAGCGATTCGCGGTAGCGCAGCGGTTTGCCGTATTTGCCGTTCGCTTTGCCGTCGAAGAAGTTGCCGCTGTAGAACTGCATGGCGGGCTGGTCGGTCAGCACCTCGATCGTGCGGCCCGAAGCGGGTTCCCAGACCGTGGCTGCCGGCTCGATGCCGTCCGCGGTCTTGCGGTCGAGGACCCAGTTGTGGTCGTAGCCCGCGCCGTTGCGCAGCTGCTCGTTGTCGGCGCCGATGCGCTCGCCGATGGCGTGCGGCTGGCGGACGGGCGCGTATTCCGCGCCGCCAGAGTGGTGCTGGC
>OGMP01001983.1_pt1 | contig 14001 bp, 10 predicted proteins | sample 1573261 | NCBI WGS metagenome assembly OGMP01 (sample SAMEA2581878, study PRJEB24529) | metagenome | biome: Human gut stool | place: China | collected 2011 | reverse complement strand
CCAAGGAAGAGTATCTGGACTTCTACCGCAAGGTATTCCAGGATTACAAGGAGCCTCTGTTCTGGATCCACCTGAACATGGATTATCCTTTCAATCTGAAGGGTATTCTGTACTTTCCGAAGATCAATATGGAGTATGAGTCCATCGAGGGTACCATCAAGCTGTACAACAATCAGGTATTTATCGCAGATAATATCAAGGAAGTCATTCCAGAGTTCCTGCTGTTGTTAAAGGGTGTCATCGACTGTCCGGATCTGCCGCTGAATGTATCCAGAAGTGCATTGCAGAACGACGGATTTGTCAAGAAGATCGCCGAGTACATTACCAAGAAGGTAGCGGACAAGCTGGCTGGTATGTGCAAGACGGATAAGGAAGAGTATGACAAATACTGGGATGACATCAGTCCCTTCATCAAGTTCGGCTGCCTGAAGGATGACAAGTTCTGTGAGAAGATGAATGATTACATCCTCTTCAAGAATCTGGACGGCAAGTATCTGACTCTGCCGGAGTGCCTGGAGATCAAGCCTCAGGATGAGGAAGAGAACAAGGAGAATGCCGTAGACGAGAACGGCAACAAGGTAGAAGCCGAAGTCGTAGAGGACAAGGCGGAAGATGGGGCTTCCGAGGAGAATACCGAGGAAGAGAAGAAGGAGAAGATCATCTACTATGTAACGGATGAACAGCAGCAGAGCCAGTACATCAATATGTTCAAGGCTGCCAAGATGGATGCTGTGATCCTGACCCACAATATCGATCAGCCCTTCATCTCCCAGTTAGAGCAGAAGAATGAGGGAATCAAGTTCCAGCGTATCGATGCGGATGTGACCGATGCCCTGAAGTCCAAGACTTCCAAGAAGGCTGAAAAAGAGATGGAAGAGCAGGCAGAGAGCATCAGCAAGCTGATGAAGAAAGCTCTGAAGAACGACAAGATCACTGTCAAGGTAGAGAAGCTGAAGAACAAGAAGATCTCTTCTATGATCACGCTGTCCGAAGAGAGCAGACGTATGCAGGATATGATGAAGATGTACTCCATGCCCGGCATGGATATGAGTGCTTTCGGCGGTGAGGGCGAGACCCTGATTCTGAATGCCAACCATCCTCTGGTACAGTACATCACCGAGCACCAGGACGGCGAGAACGCAGAAATGATCTGCGAGCAGCTGTACGATCTGGCAAAGCTCCAGCATGCACCCTTGTCCGCCGATGCCATGACCAAGTTCGTGGCAAGAAGCAATGACATTATGATGCTGTTGACCAAATAAAAATGACGGATTAAAAACAAAGGGAATCACAATCTGGGAACGGTTTGTGGTTCCTTTTTTGGGCTACACGGCGGCTCGGGGACAGATGCAGACCGGTACCGGAATTAGTATTTAGTGAATGCATATCACCCGTCTGTTAATCAAGTAGATGTATGATGAAGACAAAACGGATAGAAGTTAGTCTACTTAGTATATGGGAACATGCACATATTTTTCTGACTTTGCATATTCTGTAAGGAACATTTGTTGCCTGACCGGATCAAGACAGACAAAACGGCATAGGCAGAAAGGACCTCTGTCCATGGACACTACTTATACAGGAACACTTCAGATCAGCGTTGTCTCCGCTCTGAGGATGACACCGATACCCGGCGCGACCGTCACCGTCTCCTATACCGGGGATCCGGATTCCCCGCTGGAGACGATGACTACTGACGAATCCGGGCAAACCCCTACGATAACACTGGATGCGCCGCCGAGAGAGCTTTCTTTATCTCCGGATATTACGGCACAGCCCTATTCGGAGTACAACATTCAGGTGACTGCAGAAGGCTTTGAACCGGTACTGGTATCTGGTTCCGAAATTCTGGCAGGCGAATTTTCCCTACAACCGATCCGCATGAATCCGCTGAATGTAACAGAGGAGGAAGAAAAAGTAGTAGTAATACCTGCACATACGCTTTTCGGAGAGTATCCTCCGAAGATTCCGGAAGAAGAAATCAAACCTATGAACGAGACCGGGGAGATCGTACTGAGCCGTGTGGTGATTCCGGAATATGTGATCGTACATGACGGTGTCCCGGAGGATCCCACTGCCCGGAATTACTGGGTGCGCTATAAGGATTACATTAAAAATGTGGCCTCCAGCGAGATTTATTCCACCTGGCCGGAGAGTGCAATTTATGCTAATATTCTGGTCATTCAATCATTTACGTTAAACCGTATATATACGGAGTGGTACAGGGGACGTGGATACGATTTTACGATAACTTCTTCTACGGCGTATGATCAAAAATGGATCTATGGCAGAAATGTGTTCGAAGAGATCGACTATCTGGTAGATTCCATTTTTACCAACTATTTGTCAAGGCCCGGTGTACGACAGCCCATTTTCACATCGTATTGTGACGGTAATCGGACTACCTGCCGGGGGCTGAGCCAGTGGGGCTCCAAGTCATTGGCGGATCAGGGATATTCCGCTATTGATATCATTCATTATTATTACGGCAATGATATGTATATCAATTCCGCAGATATTATTTCGGGAGTGCCTTCTTCCTGGCCGGGGTATGATCTGACTATCGGTTCTTCCGGGGAAAAAGTCCGTCAGCTGCAACAGCAGTTGAACCGGATCGCCAGAAATTATCCGGCGATTCCTACGTTGACACCCGACGGAATCTATGGCTCCGGTACTGCGGAGGCTGTCCGGACGTTCCAGAAGATATTTAATCTTCCTCAGACCGGAATCGTGGATTATCCTACATGGTTTGAAATCTCGGATATTTATGTGGGGGTGACACGTATTTCGGAGCCGGATGCGTAGTAAATGGGAAGTTACGCGAGCAATGAGCCGCGTAACTTCCCATTTACCATGTTGTAACAAGTGTAATTCCAACAATTTTCCCGGACAAGCATAAAAACCGCTTGACAGATAAAAATAAATAACGTATTATTGTATTAAATAAATAATACAGTAAAACAACAAGACAATGAGGGACCCGGGGAGGCATCGATAGAAACGATGCGTGACAGGTAATAAGAAACAGAAAATAAGAAACAAGAAAGGATGATAGGAATGGCGTGGGAATTGGATGCTGACAGACCCATATATGCGCAGCTGGTGGAGCGGATCCAGAAAGAGATCGTGTCCGGCAAATATCAGCCGGGAGAGAAGCTGCCGAGTGTCAGAGATCTTGCGGCCGTGGCGGCGGTGAACCCGAATACGATGCAGAAAGCTTTTGCGGAACTGGAGCGGAGCGGCCTGATCGTGACACAGCGCACCAGCGGCAGAACCGTGACGGAGGACACTGAGCTGATCGGGAATACCAGAGAACAGCTGGCAGCCGGGCATGTCCGGAATTTTATCAACAACATGCAGGAACTGGGATATCAGAGAGAGGAGATCCGGAATCTCTTCGATAAGGTACAGGCCTGACAGGGGTGCAAATTTATGATGAAAATAAAGAGAGGCGGAAATAGAAATGAATAATCTGGTAGAAATTGTAAATCTGACCAAGAAATATGGTGCCAATGTGGCTGTGAACAATCTGACCGTAAGTCTCCCCAAGGGGAAGATCATTGGCCTGTTGGGACCCAACGGCAGCGGTAAGACGACACTGATCAAAATGCTGAACGGTCTGCTGACACCGACGGAAGGCACTATTATGATCGACGGAAATTATGTAGGACCGGTGACCAAGAGCAAGGTAGCTTATCTGCCGGACCGCACGTATCTGACCATGAATCAGACAATCCGGGAGATTCTGGATTTCTTTCAGGACTTTTATACAGACTTTTCCAGGGAACGTGCGGAAGAGATGTTAAAGAGTCTGGGGATCGATCCTGCAGTGAAAATGCGGACATTGTCCAAAGGTACGAAGGAGAAGGTACAGTTGATCTTAGTGATGAGCAGGAATGCCAGCCTGTATATTTTGGATGAGCCGATTGCCGGTGTGGATCCGGCAGCGAGAGATTACATCCTGCGCACCATTATCAACAACTACAATCCGGAAGCAACGGTACTGATCTCTACCCATCTGATCGAGGATGTGGAACAGGTACTGGATGAAGTCATCTTCATGCGTTATGGTCAGCTGGTGTTATATACATCCGTTGACAATATCAGAGAAGAGAAAGGTAAGTCTGTAGATGCTTACTTCAGGGAGGTGTTTGCATGTTAGGAAAGTTAATGAAATATGAATGGAAAAATATCTGGAAAGCCGGTACACTGATGCTTCTGGGAATGCTTGTGGTCACCGTGATCGGCTGCGTGGTATTACGCATGCCGGGAGGACTGGTAACGGAGATTGCGGACGGCAATAACATGAATGCGACACAGAGCTGGTTTGTACTCTCTTCCTTTGTGGCAACACTGATCCTGTATGTGATCATGCTGCTGGCGTCCACCTGGGGTATGCTGATCTTTTTGGGAATCCGCTTTTACCGCAGCATGTATACGGATGAAGGCTATCTGTCCCATACTCTGCCGGTGACGGCAAACCAACTGTTTTTAAGCAAGGTACTGGTCTCCGGTGTCTGGTATCTGTTCATTACGATAGGCATCGGTATTTCAGTGGTGGCACTGATCGTGTCTCTGATGACAGGCCTTTTAAATATCGGTGAACTGAGTAGTGTACTGACACAATATAATGGGAATATCTGGGAATTTCTGGCAGATGCTTTTTATGAACTTGGCAGAACATACGAAGAAGAGATGGGGATCAATCTGTTGCATTATGGGATCACGCTGCTCTTAACCTATGTGGCAGGACCGTTCATTACCATGGTCACCCTGTTCGGAGCGCTGACCATCGGACAGCTTTCCTCCAAACATAAAGGCCTGATGGGAATTCTGGCATATGCCGGCCTGACGATCCTGTCGTCCATCATCGGCAGCACCGTACAGAGCGCATTCATGTTTGGTGCCAATGTCGCAAACAGTGCCAGTGGAATCACGGTGAGCACCAATTCCGCCTATGATATTAACGTGATCACCAGTCTGCTCATTGCGGCCATCATGTACGGCGTATCTTATTACATCATGAACCGAAAATTAAACCTGGACTAACCGGGTCTACAGCTTGCTCTCAACTGGTAAATTTGGTATAATAAATCCAAATGACAACAGGGAACGGGTGAAGGTACATGCAGGAGATTATTGATAGAATTTTAGGAGGAAACTTCGATTATGAGAACGGTTCTTTGGAATTCTCCTGCGCTAAAATAGAGATTTCCCTGTCACAGGGGACAATATATGAGGGCTCTTTTCACATTCTTTCTGCGTCGGAAGGCTATGTAAAAGGATCCGTGATCTCGGACCATCTTCGGATGGAATGTATGACGGATCAGTTTACCGGCTCCGATGCAGAAATTTTTTACTGCTTCCACGGAGAAGATCTGGAGGAAGGGGATGTGATCAAGGGCTCTTTTTCCGTAGTCAGCAACAGAGGAGAATACAATCTTCCTTTTGTGGTGACGGTGGAGCATGGGATGTTGAATTCTTCCATCGGGGCTATCCGGAATCTGTTCCATTTTGCCAACCTGGCGAAGAGCAACTGGAAGGAAGCTGTGCGGCTGTTCTATGATCCGGAATTTCTGCGGCTGTTCCAGGGAAACGATGCCCATTTCTATGACAGTTACCGGATCCTGTCCACTTATGAGGGCAACGAACAGAATGTGGAAGAATTCCTGATCTGTATCAATAAAAAGCAACAGCTGGAATTCCTGACGGAAGAGAAAGAACTGGTGAAAAAACTGCCTCGCAGCGCAGATAATTACGGCGTTACGGAGAACAATCTGACCATCGTGAGGAACGGCTGGGGATATACGAATCTCCAGATCGAGTGTGAGGGTGAATTTGTCTTTACGGAAAAGGAAAACATTACAGACGATGATTTTCTGGGAAACCGTTGCCGCCTGCCGGTCTACATCGACAGCAGTCTGTGCAGACCCGGCAAAAATTTCGGTAAAGTCTACATATATAATGCTTATACTTCACTGGAGATCCCCATCATGGTACAGCTGGGAGACGGTGCAGTGGCCCGGCATGCGGATCATAGTCATATGCAGTGCATCACCCAGATCATGAAATATTATGAAGAATCGAGACTGAAAAAGATCGGTACGGGAACCTGGCTCGCGGAGACCGGCAAACTGGTGGAGCGCATGGTGACCATGGATGAGAAGGATGTGCCGGCGAGACTGTTCCAGGCACAGCTTCTGATCACAGAGGAACGCTACAATGAAGCCGGATGGATCCTGGATCACGCGGCGGACATGTTGGAAGCCCGGGGAGCTACCGGCGGAGAACAGTGGGCTTACTATCTGTATCTGACCACACTGATCCACAGGGATCCCCAGTATACACTGCAAATGGCGGAGCAGGTGGAACAGATCTACCGCTATGACAGGACCCGCTGGCGTGTGGCATGGCTGCTGTTGTATCTGTCGGAGGAATACAATCGTTCCACCTCCGGGAAATGGATGTTCTTAGAAAAACAGTACCAGTACGGCTGCACCAGTCCGGTGATCTACCTGGAAGCACTGGCCCTTTTGAACGGCAATCCGGCGCTGCTACGTAAATTGAACAGTTTTGAACTGCAGGTGTTGAACTTCGGTGTCCGTCAGGATGCGGTAAACGACAGCCTGATCGAACAGCTGTTGTATCTGTCGGGAAGAGTCAGAGAGTATTCTCCACTACTGGGCAGAATTTTACGAAGACTGTATGAGAAAAAGAAGGATGTGCGGATCCTGCAGGAGGTGTGCAGCCTTCTGATCAAGGGAAGTAAGACGGGACCGGATGCCTTCACGTGGTATCAGATGGGTGTGGAAAGCCATCTGAGGATCACGAATCTCTATGAATATTATATGGCATCGGTAGATCTGGATGCTGTGCTGGAGCTTCCGAAAGTGATTTTGATGTATTTTTCTTTCCAGAGCAATCTGGATTATGAACATAGTGCGTTCCTGTATGCGTATCTGTTAAAACACCGGAAAGATTATGAGGAACTGTACGAACATTACGAGCCGAGAATGGAGCGGTTCGTCATTGACCAGATCCAGAAGCAGCATATTAACAGACATCTGGCAATACTGTATCAGGAATTCCTGTCTCCGGCCATTGTAACGGAAGCTATGGCGAAGCCTCTGTCCCGTCTGCTGTTTGCCCATATGGTAAGAGTGGATGACAGCAGAATGCGTAAGGTGATCGTCAGCCAGCCGGGGAATCTGATACTGTCCGAGACGTCTCTGCAAAACGGCACGGCCTGGGTAGCAGTCTACGGGAATGATTATACCATTGCCTTTGAGGATGCATATGGTAACAGGTTCCTTAAAAATGTGGAATATACCCTGGAAAAACTGCTGGTACCGGGGAAATATCTCAGACTTCTGGAACATTATGTGCCGGATACGGCGGAACTGGATCTGTATTTTATGGAGAACGGCAGAACAGAAGAGACCATATCTTCCACAAAGCTGATGCGGATGGCAAGACTGGTGGAAAGCGATGCCGTGGAGCCGAAGCTGCGCAGTGAGATTGCGGTACAGCTGGTACAGGCCTATTTCGACGCGGATAATTTGCAGGCACTGGATGAATACCTGCAGGAGCTGCAGGGGGACGGCTTTACGGAGGAACAGCGGGAACTGATCCTGCGTTTTCTGGTGCTGCGGGGAAATTATGAGAAGGCATATGCCTGGATCGAAGCATATACCCCTTATTTTGTGGAGGCCAAGATCCTGTTGCGGCTTACGGACGGTGTGATCACGCAGTCGGTCCATGAGGGAGAGGCAGTCCTGTATGCGGCGGCATTGACGGCGTTCCGTAAGGGAAAATACAACGGTGGAATTTTAGAGTATCTGGTGCGTTATGCCACCGGTACCACGAAGGAATTGCGTGACATCTGGAAAGCGGCAAGATCCTTTGAGATAGACTGCTACAGCTTAAGTGAAAAGATATTGCTGCAGATGCTGTTCTCCGGGGCATTTGTGGGAGAGCGGATGGATATTTTCCGTTATTATGTATCCCAGGGAGCCAGACAGGAGATCGAGGAAGCTGTGCTTGTACAGAGCTCTTATGATTATTTCTGCCGGGAGAAGATCACGGAGGAATATGTATTCCGGGAGATCCGTAACTGCTATCTGCGGGGAGAAGAGACCCAGCGGATCTGCAAGCTGGCTTATCTGAAATTCTATGCGGAGAATAAGGACAAGCTGGAGCGGGAAGATGAAACTCTGGTCCGGAATTTCCTGGAGGAAATGATGAAGGACCACATTCATCTGAACTTTTTCAGGGAATATCAGGACTGCCTGCCACAGCTGCAGGAGATGAAGGACAAGACTATCGTGGAGTATCACACAAGAGGCGGCGTCCGTGCAAGGATTCATTATGTGATGATGCATGAGAACGGGCAGGCGGAGGATTACCTGTCGGAATATATGCAGGAAGTATACAGCGGTGTATTTTTCAAGGAATTCGTACTGTTTTTCGGGGAGAATCTTCAATATTACATTATGGAAGAATCAGAGAACGAAGAACAGCTGACGGAGAGCGGAAGCCTGCAGAAGAGCGATATTATGAATGAAAGTCCGGACAGCAAATACGAGATCATCAATGATATGATGATCAGCATGACACTGCAGGACGATACGACACTGGATCATCTGATCGAGGAATATTACCGCAGGGAATATCTGGATCACAGATTGTTCACATTGCAGTAAAGATAAAAAAAGACAGCAGGAGAGGAGGCGGAAGAACATGCGACTGCCGGGAAGTGATAAAGTTATAGTGGGTTATGACCTGGGGAAGGATTATGCGCAGATCAGCTGCTATGTCACAGGCAAGGAAGAAGAGATCACCACATTGTCTTCCGTTGCAGGCTCACAGGTCTATACGATTCCCCTGGTTCTGAGCAAGAGACAGGGAGTCAACCAGTGGTTCTATGGAAGTGAAGCCCTCCGGCATGCGGAGGAAGAAGAGGGAATCCTGGTGGAGCATCTTCTGAAGCTGGCAAAAGATGGGGAACCGGTGCAGATCGATGGAACGACTCTGGATCCGGTGGCACTACTGACTCTTTTTCTCAAGCGTAGTCTGGGAATGCTGTCCCAGATGACTTCCACAGAGCGGATCGGGGCCCTGATGATCACCTGCGAGGAACTGGATGCAGGAATGCTGGAGGTGCTGACGCAGGCAGTGGAGGCATTACACCTGAAGACGGATGCTGTCTGTTTTCAGAGCCATCGGGAGAGCTTTTATTATTACAATCTGTATCAGCCGGAAAATCTGTGGAAGCAGGGGAGCGTGCTGTGCGAGTATAGGGACAGTTCCATCCAGACTTATTATATGGAATGCAACTGCCATACGACGCCGGTGGTAACGTACATCGAAGAGCGGGAATTCCCTTTTCCGGTGGAAAAATCGGATGAAAAGTTCCTGGAGATCGTCACACAGCTATGCGAGAACCGGATGGTGTCCTCGGTATATCTGATCGGGGAAGAGTTTTCTCAAGAATGGATGAAAGAATCGCTACGCTATCTGTGCCGTGGACGGAGAGTCTTTCAGGGGAACAACCTGTTCAGCAAGGGTGCCTGCTACAGCATGATGGAGCGACTGCATCCCAGTGAAAACGGACAAAATCATGTCTATCTGGGACAGGATAAATTGAAATCCAATATCGGTATGAAAGTGCGCAGACAGGGAGAGGAATCCTATCAGGCACTGTTAGACGCCGGAATCAACTGGTACGAGGCGCAGAATACCATGGAGTTTTACCTGCTGGAAGGAAGAGCGGTGGAGATCCTGATCACGTCCCTGACGGGAAAGGGCAGCCGGATCGCCAGAATCGTGCCGGAAGAATTGCAGGAAGGAATCACCAGACTGCGGATTCAGGTGGAGATGAAGGATGAAACACATCTGCAGGTGGAACTGGAGGATCTTGGTTTTGGCAGCTTCCGAACAGCTACGCATCATATCTGGAAGGAAGAAATAGAGTTGTAGATCTGCCCGGGGCAGAGAAAATGAGGATGAAAAATGAAGGCAAGTCTGTGTGTAGGAGAATATTGCGAGAATGCCTATAATGTGGAAGGCCTGGATATCCGGGTCTATAGTATGGAAGAGTTGTGCTATTGCCTAAAGGAGAATGCATTCCTGTTAGACCTGTCCATCATGAACGATAAGCTGGTGGACTGGATCGGAGAAGAATGTAAAGTGTGGGAACTGGCAAAACAGCTCTACCCCATGGTACATAAGCAGGGATCCTTAAGTGTGTTCGTGGTGACGATCCTGCAATATGTGGGGATGTACGATCCGGAAGAAATCCTGCAGGTGGAGCAGGTACTGAAGCAGGGAGCCGGACTCAGCAATCTGGAGAAACGCAAGAGCCAGATCGACTATATGGTGGAAAAAAGAAAATATGCGGCAGCCATCCGTGGATATGATATGCTACTGGAGACCTGGAACCATCTGGAACAGGAAGGAAAGGAACTTCCGGCGGGAAAAGTCCGGGCGGCGATCCTGCACAATAAGGGTGTGGCGCTGACAGGGTTGATGTTTTATGACAAGGCGGCATATTACTTTAACGAAGCCTGGAAGACCGATCCGGACAGAGAACACCTGGATGCCTATCTGGCGGCAAAGAGAATGGAACTGACGGAGGATGCCTATGTGGCATTTGCAGCGCAGAATCCGGAAAATTATACGGAGTCCCTGGAACTGGAAAAGCGGATCGAGCAATTTGAACGGGAATGGGAACAGCAGCCGGAGTACCGACAGCTACGGCTGCGTGGTGACTGGCGGGTGAACGACAGGGTGAAATACGATGCGGAAAATGAGAGACTGACTCAGGCACTGAAAAACAGTTACCGGACAAGTGTCAGCGTATAGAGAAGACAGCAGGAGAGAATTATGGCGTGGTGGAACCGTTTATTTAAGAAAAAAGAACCGATACAGCAGGAAGAGGACTGGGAACAGCTGGTCTATACCCGCAACGGTGTGAATTTTGATGAGGAAGACCAGAGAAAACGTTACATTGTAAATTGCCTGGAGCAGATCGCAGAGGCTTCCAAGGAGATCGACCTCCTGACGGGAGAGTATACGCTGGTGACTTCTTATCTGACGGATACGGATGAGATTGAGGCCCTGCCAGCAGAGCAGAGAGAAGAGGTCAACCGGGTGGCCGGCAAGCTGGCCGGGCTGGAACAGGAACGCAGCAGATACCGGGAAAAGAAGAACCGTATGCGGGATGCGGACTTCTATGCGATCCGCAAAAGAGAGAACGAGATTGAAGAAGGCATTCAGAAGATTCGGGACGGCGAGAAATACGGCAATCTGATAAGGCAGGATCTGCACAGACTGGACGGAGAACGACATGCCTATGAATACCGGAGAAATGAGCTGGAGAATCTGATGAACAACCAACGGGGCATGGCTGTCATTTTCCTTACGGCATTGATCGTCTGTGTGATCATGCTGGTGATCCTGCAGTATGTTTTTGAAATGGATGTCTATGTGGGACTTTTTCTGGCAGTAGGTGCAGGAGCTGTAGCCATCTCCTATGTCTGCATCCGGTACATGGATGCAGGACGGGAACTGCAGCGGGTGGAGAAGACCATCAACAAGATCATCCAGCTGCAGAATAAAGTCAAGATCCGCTATGTGAACAACTGTCAGCTGATGGAATATCTGTATCTGAAGTACAATACGGACAGTGCAGCAAAGCTGGAAAAACAGTGGAAAATGTATCAGGACGAAAAGGAAGAGCGGAAGCAGTTCGCAGAGGCGGAAGCTAAGATCGAGTACTACCAGAAGCAGCTGGTACAGCAGCTGGCCGGTTATCGTGTGCAGATGCCGGAGCGCTGGATCAGCCAGACAGCTGCGCTTTTGGACAAGCGGGAAATGGTGGAGATCCGTCACGAACTGATCCAGAGAAGACAGGTGCTCCGTAAACAGATGGACTACAATCAGGAAGTAGCGGAGAGTGCAAGAAACGAAGTAAAAGACATCGCAGCCACCTATCCGAAATATGCCCAGGAGATCCTGGCCATGGTGGAGCGGTACGACCGATAAAGAATTGACAAGACACCTCTCGTTGTGTTACTATGACACCGTGTTAGCAATTTACCATGCTAAAGTATACGACGCGGCCAACAGTGAGTGGCAGAACGGGAGGATGTATTATGAAAAGAGTATTAGTGGCATTATTGGCGATCAGCATGGCAGCAGGTGTTCTTACCGGCTGTGGTTCTAAAGGATCTGATAAGACATTTACCGTAGGCTTTGATGCGGAATTTCCCCCTTACGGATATCGTGATGACAGTGGAGAATATGTAGGCTTTGACCTGGATCTGGCAGCAGAAGTATGCAAGAGACAGGGCTGGGAGCTGGTAAAGCAGCCTATCGACTGGGATGCCAAGGATATGGAGCTTTCTTCCGGAGCCATTGACTGTATCTGGAACGGTTTCACCATGAACGGCAGAGAAGATGCCTACACCTGGACAGAGCCCTATATCGACAACAGTCAGGTATTCGTCGTAGCGTCTGCTTCCGGTGTACAGAACAAGGAAGAACTGGCAGGCAAGGTGGTAGCAGTACAGAAGGATTCCTCTGCGCTGGCTGCTCTGAACGATGAAGAAAATGCAGACAACATTGCACTGCGTGATTCCTTCTCCCAGCTGATCGAATATGCGGACTACAATACCGCTTTCATGGATCTGGAGCAGGGTGCGGTAGATGCCGTAGCTATTGATATCGGTGTGGCACAGTATCAGATTGCGCAGAGAGAAGAAGGAAAATTCGTTATGCTGCAGGGCGAGGACAACAAGCTGGCTGTAGAGCAGTATGCAGTAGGTTTCCTGAAGGGTAATGATGAACTGAGAGATACCGTACAGAAGACACTGGACGAAATGGCAGCGGATGGTACCTTCGCACAGATCGCTGAAAAATGGGGACTGACCGACAGCGTATGTCTCGGTAAATAATCAACTAAGGATAGTTAAGGAGTAGAATTCATGAGTTTGCTGACCATGAGTGCCCAACTGGCAGAGGGCTTTCTGATAACGGTGGAAATATTTGTACTGACCCTTTTGTTTTCCCTTCCTCTGGGGCTGATCGTAGCCTTCGGAAGAATGTCAGGATGTAAGGTGATCCGCATTATCTCCAAAATATACATATCCATCATGAGAGGAACCCCTCTGATGTTACAGATCATCGTGGTGTATTTTGCCCCCTTTTATGTATTCCGCATGCAGGTGGGAACGGGGTATCGTTTCCCGGCGGTGATACTGGCATTCGTGATCAATTATGCGGCATATTTTGCAGAGATCTACCGTGCGGGCATTGAGTCCATACCGGTGGGGCAGTATGAGGCTGCGGAGGTGCTGGGCTACAGCAAGGCACAGACTTTCGTGAAGATCATTCTGCCGCAGGTGGTGAAGCGGGTTCTCCCGCCAGTGACCAATGAGACCATTACGCTGGTCAAAGATACCTCCATGGCATTTACCATTTCCATTGCGGAAATGTTCACGGTGGCAAAGCAGATCGGAGCGGCACAGACCAGTGTGCTTCCCCTGTTGGCAGCAGGTGTGTTCTATTATATCTTCAATCTCGTGGTGGCTTCTTTCATGGAGTATCTGGAGAAGAAGACATCTTATTACAGATAGGAGCAGTGCGGAAATATGGTCCTTTTGGAAATGAATCATGTGAAAAAAAGTTTTGACGGCAACGGGGTGCTGAAGGATATATCCCTGAAGGTTAACGAAGGAGAAGTTGTCTCCATCATCGGCCCCTCCGGTTCCGGCAAATCCACATTGCTTCGCTGTGCAACGCTTCTGGAGAAAATGGACGGTGGTGAGCTGATCTATTTAGGGCAGACGGCAGCTTCGGAGAAAACGGATAAAAACGGCAGAATACAGTGCGAATATGCGTCCAAGGCAGAATTACATAAGATCCGGAAATGTTTCGGACTGGTGTTCCAGAATTTTAACCTTTTTCCCCATTATACGGTGATGAAAAATATCATCGATG
>OGMP01001981.1_pt1 | contig 14032 bp, 16 predicted proteins | sample 1573261 | NCBI WGS metagenome assembly OGMP01 (sample SAMEA2581878, study PRJEB24529) | metagenome | biome: Human gut stool | place: China | collected 2011 | reverse complement strand
ACCGCATGGAAGAGGCACTGCGTGGTATTGAGAAATATTCTCATTTGTGGCTTTTGTGGCAGTTTTCAGAAAATGTATCGAAAAAATGGTCGCCTACTGTCAGACCTCCGAGACTGGGAGGAAATAAGCGAGTAGGCGTGTTTGCTACCCGCTCACCATTTCGCCCGAATCCGATTGGACTAACTGCCGTTCGACTCATTGGTGTGGAGCAGACAAAAAATAAGGGAGCGGTGCTTCGGGTTGCCGGCGTAGACTTAATGAATGGAACGCCGATTTATGATATTAAGCCTTATTTACCGTATGCGGACAGTATCCCGGAGGCATCTTTAGGCTTTGCCGGTGAGCATTTAATGGATGTGCTTGAGGTAGTATGTTCTGATGAATTATGGGGGAAAATACCAGAGGATAAAAGAGGAGCATTAGAAGAGGTATTGAGCCAGGATCCAAGACCGGCTTATCATGAAGATGAGACGAGAAAATATGGTATGGAGTTTTCCGGGTTTGATATTATTTTCCATGTAAAGGAAAAGGTTTTATATGTGGACGAGATTAAGAAAGGAAACTTGACAACAAAATCAAAGTTGTTATAATAAGTATATCCTATCAAAATTATATGAAAAGGAGTGCGAATTATGGACTCATTAATATATTTAGACAATGCTGCAACGACAGCAGTTAAGCCGGAAGTTTTTGAACAGATGATGCCTTACTTTATGGACACATATAGTAATCCGGCGAGTGTTTACAGTTTTGCCGGAAAAGCAAAGAAAGCGGTTGACGATGCGAGAGAGCAGATTGCAAATGCTTTGAATGCGAAAACACCGGCAGAAGTTTATTTTACCGGAGGCGGAAGCGAGGCTGACAACTGGGCAATTAAGATGACAGCAGAAGCTTATCAGAATAAAGGAAAACACATTATTACAACGAAAATTGAGCATCACGCCGTACTTCATACGACTGCATGGTTAGAGCGCAAAGGCTTTGAAGTGACTTATCTCGATGTGGATGAAGATGGTTTGATTTCGTTGGACGAACTGGAGAAAGCTATTCGTCCGGATACAATTTTGATTTCTGTGATGTTTGCCAATAATGAAATTGGAACGATGGAGCCTATTAAAGAGATTGGTGCCATTGCAAAAAAACATGATATTTTGTTCCACACGGATGCGGTTCAGGCATTTGGTCATGTGCCGATTGACGTGCAGGAAATGAACATTGATATGCTCAGTGCAAGCGGTCATAAATTCCATGGCCCGAAAGGAATTGGATTTATGTATCTGCGCAACGGCGTAAAGATTGGACCATTGATTCATGGTGGTGCGCAGGAGCGATCCCGTCGTGCCGGCACACATAATGTACCGGGAATCGTTGGTATGGGTGCAGCGACTGCACTGGCTGTACAGAATATGGAAGAAAATGCGAAAAAGCAGATTGAAGTCCGCGACTATTTGATTTCCCGTATTGAGAAGGAAATTCCTTATGTAAAAGTGAATGGTCACAGAGAGAAGAGACTTCCAAATAATGTAAATGTATGCTTCCGATTTATTGAGGGAGAGTCCCTTCTGATTATGCTTGACCAAAAAGGAATTTGTGCATCGAGCGGCTCGGCATGTACATCCGGTTCTTTGGATCCTTCACATGTATTGCTGGCAATTGGACTTCCTCATGAGATTGCACATGGTTCGCTTCGTTTGACGTTGTCCGAAGAAACAACCAAAGAAGATGCTGATTATGTTGTGGACAATCTGAAAATGATTGTTGAGAGACTTCGCAGCATGTCACCTCTTTATGATGATTTTGTAAAGAAAGAAAGCGAGGGAAAATAAATGTACAGTGAAAAAGTAATGGATCATTTTTCAAATCCGAGAAATGTTGGCGAGATTGAAAATGCCAGTGGTGTAGGAACAGTCGGAAATGCTAAGTGCGGCGATATCATGAGAATGTACTTAGACATTGATGAAGATACAAAAATTATTAAAGAATGTAAATTTAAGACATTTGGATGCGGCGCAGCAGTTGCGACCAGCAGTATGGCAACGGAACTGGTAAAAGGAAAAACGATTTACGAGGCACTGGAAGTGACAAACAAAGCAGTAATGGAAGCTTTGGATGGACTTCCGCCGGTAAAAGTTCACTGCTCGCTTTTGGCAGAGGAAGCCATTCATGCTGCTTTGTGGGATTACGCTGAGAAGCATGGAATTAAGATTGAAGGATTGGATAAACCAAAGGCAGACATTAATGATGAAGAATAAGAAAACCGTAGTGGTAGGCATGTCCGGAGGGGTTGATTCCTCTGCGGCTGCCTACCTTTTAAAACAACAGGGATACGATGTGATTGGCGTAACGATGCAAATCTGGCAGCAGGAAGATACCTGCACCATCGAGCACGAAGGCGGATGTTGCGGTCTGAGTGCTGTCGAGGATGCCAGACGTGTGGCAAATCAGATTGGAATCCCTTATTATGTGATGAATTTCCGTGAAGAATTTCAGGAAAATGTCATTGATTATTTTGTGAAGGAATATAGAGCGGGAAGAACACCGAATCCGTGTATAGCGTGCAACCGGTATGTGAAATGGGAATCTCTGCTGCAAAAAAGTCTGGCGATTGGTGCTGAATATATTGCGACCGGTCACTCTGCTAAGATTGTGCAGTTAGAAAATGGAAGATATACGCTGATTCGCTCGGATGCAAAAGGAAAAGACCAGACTTATGCCTTATATAATCTGACACAGAATCAGTTATCGCATACACTTTTTCCGATTGGCTCATACGAAAAACCGCAGATTCGTGCAATTGCGGAAAAGGCAGGCCTTCAGGTGGCACATAAGCCGGATAGTCAGGAAATTTGCTTTGTGCCGGATAATGATTACGCCGGTTTTATTGAACGCGAGACCAATGAAGTGGAAAAGCCGGGGAATTTTGTTTCGACTTCCGGTGAAATCCTTGGTACACACAAAGGAATCGGGCATTATACGATTGGTCAGCGAAAAGGCTTAGGAATTGCTTTTGGCGAGCCGATGTTTGTTGTGGAAATCTGTCCGGAGACAAATGAAGTTGTACTTGGAAAAAATGATGAAGTCTTTACGGACTGGTTAAAGGCAAATCAGGTAAATTATATGGCAGTGGACCACTTTGAAGTGGGACAGAAAGTGACTGCAAGAATCCGTTATAATCATGGTGGGGCAAAAGCGGTAATTTCAGAAGTGACAGAGGATTCTTTTTCGCTTACATTTGAAGAATCTGTCCGGGCAGTTACACCGGGACAGGCCGTTGTTTTATACGATGGTGATTATGTGCTTGGCGGCGGAACGATTTGCCGCAAAGAAAAAGAAGATTAGCACCATCCACCATCAATTGTCAGAATTTGACCTGTCAGATAGATGGGAGCTTTAGAAAGAAGTGAAATTGTTTGTGCCACTTCTTCTACACTTCCCATTCGTCCGGCGGGTATTTCTTCGCATATTTCACGAATTTCGTCTTTTGAAAAACAAGCATTCATCGGAGTATCAATCATACCGCAGGCAAGCGCATTTACGGCGATGTTACTTGGTGCAAGCTCCTTGGCGAGCGCTTTTGTAAACAGATTGATGCCACCTTTGGCTGCCGAATAAGCAACTTCGCAGGAAGCCCCTACATTTCCCCATACAGAAGAAATCATAAGGATTCGTCCCTTTTTTTTCGATATCATATAAGGCACAACTTTCCTACAACAGTAGAATGCTGAAGATAAGTCACTGTTAATTACATTCATCCATTCCTCATCAGACATATCCGTCAGTAATCCGATGTGGGAAATACCGGCGCAGTGCAGGAATAAATCCACATGTCCGAGTGATTCAACCGCTTTTTGTATCAACTGCCCCGCTTCTTTTGCGTTACCCAAATCCCCACAGAAAAGATAACCGCATCGCTATTTGGTTGTGCATTCATGCACGCCTGTTTGACTTTTTGGAGTTTTTCTTTGGAACGGTGTCCTAATAAAGCCAGTGAATACCCTTCTTTTGCTAACTGGATGGCGGCTGCTCCGCCGATTCCTCCGGATGCCCCGGTGATGACCGCTGTTTTTTTCATTTTCATGCCTCGCTTGTTTTTTTTCTTATTTTAGAGCATAAGAGGGTGCAGTGCAAGTAATCTGGTATATTTTTTGCTTTTTGCAGAGAATTAGAAAAAATATGCGTGTCATGCATCGCTCCCGCTAAGACAAACGCACAGGGGTATCGGCACGCAGACTACGCGTTGCCTGATACCCGTGTGTTTGTAATGCATTCCACTCACATTTTTTCTAATTCCCTGTTAAAACCTAAAAATGTACCAGATTGTACATCTTGGTTTTGGGGAGTTAGGGGAGGGTGATAAGCGGTTGGGTTTTGTTTTCTCAGGATTCTAATAATTCAGCAAGAAGAATTCGCAGCGAGTGGGTACAAATACGCAAGTATCAGGCATTGCGTATTTTGCATGCCGATACCCCTACGCGTTTGTTTAGCGGGAGCGCTTACGAAATGCAAACTTTTCTTGATAATTTACGGAACCCTAAAAAAACACCATCGAACCCTTCACAAATACTCACTTTACAAAACCCTCAATTTGTGCTATTCTGTCTCGTATGAGCGGTATTCATAGGAAACTGCATCAGGTGATAATGTGTTGTCACGGACTACGGAGGTGATGACATGAAGATAGGAATTATAGGTGCTGGAAAGGTTGGCTGTTCGATTGGAAAATATCTGACAGAGCATGGTTTTTCGGTTGCCGGGTACTGTAGTAAATCAAAAAAAAGCGTGGAAGAGGCCGCGACTTTTACAAACACAAAAGCATATGATTCTCTGGCCGAGCTAGTGGCAGAGAGCACGATTCTTTTTCTTACCACGCCGGATGGTGCGTTGGAAAGTGTGTGGAACGAACTGAAAAAAGAATCAATACAAAATAAAATAGTATGCCATTTTAGTGGCTCATTATCATCCGATTTATTTTCTAATCGAGAGGAATACGGGGTATCTGCCGCATCCTTTCATCCTATGTATGCGTTCAGCAGCAAATTCACCTCGTATGAACAATTGAATCATGTAATATTTACCGCTGAAGGGGATTTTTATGCCTTGTCCGTTGTCGGAGACATTTTCCGAAAAGCGGGAAATAAAGTATGCGTCATGGAATCGGCGAAGAAAACAAGGTACCATGCATCGGCATCGATGATAAGCAATTTGATGATTGGTTTGTATGAGATGTCCATTCAGATGCTTATGGACTGTGGATTTTCGAGGGAAGATGCGGTGGAATTGACAACGCCACTTGTGCAAAATAACATCAAAGCACTGCTTCATTCATCGCCGGAAGAAGCCTTAACCGGGCCGATTGAGAGAGGCGATACCGAAACGGTGAAAAAGCATTTATCCGTGTTGACTGAGGCAGAAAAAGAAGTTTATCTAAGACTTGGTGAAATGGTGTTAGAGATTGCCGGACGGAAAAATCCCGAGAGAGATTATCAAACGATGATTCAGTTATTAAATGATATGTGCAGGAATAGGAGGACACAATAAATGAAAAACACAGTAGTAACGATTCAGCAGATGAAGGAAAAAGGGGAAAAAATTTCAATGCTGACCGCATATGATTATTCGACAGCAAAACTGGAAGACGAAGCCGGAGTAAATACAATTTTGGTTGGTGATTCCTTAGGAAATGTAATTCTTGGTTATGAGGATACGATTTCAGTGACGATGGAAGATATGATTCACCATGGAGCAGCTGTAGCAAGAGGTGCAAAAAACGCACTTGTTGTTGTGGACATGCCGTTTATGTCGTATCAGACATCCGTTTATGATGCGGTTGTCAATGCCGGACGGTTGATGAAAGAGGGACGCGCCGGAGCCGTGAAACTGGAAGGCGGAAAAGAAGTCTGTCCGCAGATTCAGGCAATTGTGGGTGCCGGAATTCCGGTCTGTGCACATCTTGGACTGACACCACAGTCGATTAACGCTTTTGGCGGATTTAAGGTTCAGGGTAAAACGGAAAAGGCAGCAAAGAAATTAATTGCGGATGCAATTGCTGTCGAAGAAGCCGGTGCATTTGCAGTTGTACTTGAGGGAATTCCAAGTAAACTTGCTAATCTTGTGACCGAGAAGTTAGATATTCCAACAATTGGAATCGGTGCCGGAAATGGATGTGACGGTCAGGTACTTGTTTACCAGGATATGCTTGGTATGTTCTCTGACTTTACACCAAAATTTGTAAAACGTTATGCAAACATTGGAGAAGTGATGAAAGAAGCATTCCAGAAATATATGGAAGAAATCCAGAGCGGCGCTTTCCCATCCAGTGAGCATGAATACAAAATAGATGATGATATTATTGAGAAGTTGTACTAGGAGGAAGAAAAAATGCAGATTGTATCAACCGTAGAAGAAGTAAGAAAACAGGTAAAGAAATGGAGAGAAGAAGGACTTTCCGTTGGTCTTGTTCCGACAATGGGTTATCTTCATGAGGGACATAAAAGTTTGATTGACAAGGCAGTTGAGCAGAATGACCGTGTCGTTGTCAGTGTTTTTGTAAATCCGATTCAGTTTGGACCAAATGAAGATTTGGCAACTTATCCGAGAGATTTGGAAAGAGATGCGGCGCTTTGTGAAAATGCCGGTGCAAATCTTATTTTCCATCCGGAACCGGAAAATATGTATGAAAGCGATTTTTGCAGTTTCATTGACATGGATGGACTTACGAAGGGATTGTGCGGTAAAACAAGACCGACACATTTCCGTGGTGTCTGCACAGTAGTTGGAAAATTATTTAACATTGTAGAGCCGGACCGCGCTTACTTTGGACAGAAGGATGCACAGCAGTTAGCAGTCATCCGCCGTATGGTAAGAGATTTGAATTTTAATCTCGAAGTCATTGGCTGCCCGATTATCCGCGAAGATGACGGTCTTGCAAAAAGTTCGAGAAACACTTATCTCTCAAAGGAGGAGAGAAAAGCCGCTGTTATTCTTCATAAAGGATTACTTCGTGGTGAGGAATTAGTGAAAGCCGGCGAAAAAAGTGCTGCCACCGTGAAACAGGCAATTACGGAAATCATTGAGTCGGAGCCACTTGCCAAAATTGATTATGTGGAAATTGTAAACTTTGATAATATTGAAACAATAGAAACGATTGACGGTTCCATTTTGGCTGCCGTAGCCGTTTACATTGGAAAAACAAGACTTATTGATAACTTTATTTACGAATCATAAGATTGGAGGATAAGCGTCATGACAATTCAGATGTTAAAAGGGAAAATACACCGTGCCAAAGTGGTTCAGGCAGAATTAAATTATGTTGGCAGTATTACGGTTGACCCGGTTTTAATGGAGGCGGCCGGCATTTACGAATATGAAAAAGTGCAGATTGTCGATGTAGAAAATGGAAGCCGTTTTGAGACTTACACGATTGCCGGGGAGCCGGGAAGTGGTATGATTTGCTTAAATGGGGCAGCTGCTAGAATGGTTCAGGTAGAAGACCACATTATTATTATGAGTTATTGCGATTTGACGCCTGAGGAAGCATTCGGCCATAAGCCAAAAGTCGTTTTCGTAGATGACAAAAACCAGATTAAACGTGTATCTTCTTATGAAAAACATGGTCAGTTGTCTGACTAAGAAGGGGGATTTTATGTTACAGGGAAAAACTATTGTGCTTGGTGTGACAGGCAGTATTGCCGCATACAAAATCGCAAATCTGACGAGTATGCTGACAAAACTTCACGCCGACGTACATGTTTTGATGACACAAAATGCAACCAATTTTATCAATCCGATTACGTTTGAGACGCTGACGAATCATAAATGCTTAGTCGATACGTTTGATAGAAACTTTAACTATAATATTGAGCATGTTTCGCTTGGCAACAAAGCGGATTTGGTTTTAGTTGCGCCGGCAAGTGCGAATATTATTGCGAAAATGGCAAATGGAATTGCAGATGATATGCTCAGTACAACGCTTCTTGCGTGCCGTTGTAAAAAATTGGTGGCACCGGCGATGAACACCAATATGTATGAGAATCCGATTACGCAGGCAAATCTTCAAAAATTGAGAGATTTCGGAATGGAGGTTATTGAACCGGCAACCGGACTTCTTGCGTGCAAAGCAGTCGGAAAGGGGAAAATGCCTTCAGAGGAAGTGCTGCTTTCTCATATTTTACAGGAAATCCAGTATGAACATGATATGGAAGGAAAACGGGTTTTAATTACAGCCGGACCGACGAGAGAGGCGATTGACCCGGTGCGTTATCTGACGAATCATTCGACCGGAAAGATGGGATATGCACTTGCTAAAACGGCAGCAAGACGCGGAGCCAAGGTTACACTGGTGAGCGGTCCGTGTGAACTGCCGGCGCCGCTTCATGTGGATGTTGTGCCGGTTGAGAGCGCAGCGGATATGTTTGAGGCAGTGAAAACACGTGCCAAAGAGCAGGATATTATCATTAAGGCAGCAGCTGTTGCCGATTATACGCCGATTACGGTAAATACAGAAAAGACGAAAAAGAAAGAGGGCGAAGCGTCAATTGCGCTGAAGCGGACAACGGATATTTTATCATGGCTCGGTGAACATAAAGAAAAAGGGCAGTTTTTGTGTGGCTTTGCCATGGAAACCGAAAATATGTTAGAAAACTCGAAAAAGAAATTAGAGAAGAAACACGCCGATATGATTGTGGCGAACAATCTGAAAGTTGCCGGTGCCGGATTTGGAACGGATACAAATGTCGTTACTTTGATTACGAAAGAGGGGGCAAAAGAGCTTCCAATCCAGACAAAGGATGAGGTTTCTTACGAGATTTTGAATGAAATTATGAATAAAATGGCTTAAAACTGCATAAGATAGTAAGGACGGTATGTGATGACGAGGATACCATAAATTGACAACCACAATAAAATGTGGTATACTCATATGCGTATGCTATATATCGTGTTTTAAGAACGGAGGGATATCTTATGGTAAGAGCCAGTGTTGGCAGTGTCCGGCGTGCCGTAGCGGAGCATGTAGGAAGTAAAGTAAAGGTTCGGAGTAATCTGGGAAGACACAAATATGATGTAACCGAAGGTGTGATTACGGAAACATATCCCTGCATCTTTCTTGTGCAGGTGAAAAACGCGGAAGAGAATAGTTACCAAACGGTATCATACAGTTACACGGATGTCATTACAAAGGACGTACAATTAACTCTGTGCTAGTAGAGGGAGAACTAATAAATGGAGAAAATCCGGTTTATTAGTTCTTTTTTTGTTTCGCAGGAATATATATTGTAAGAGACAACTACGAAACAAGGAGGCCAAACGATTGAACCTGATTACAAAGCGAGTTCATATGAACCGGTGTAACGGCAGGGAAGTTAAGCAGCTTACACTTGACCGCGATTTCAATGTGCCGGATGCCAGACCGGATGCGTTACAGATAATGAAAGAACAGGGAGAGGTACAGATAGAGGAAGTTCATATGATGGAGGGAAAGGCAAGTGTAAAAGGACTTTTGCATTTCCAGATTTTATATGCATCGGATGGGGATATCCCGGTGAGTGAGATGACAGGGACAATTCCTTTTGAGGAAACTATTCCCCTGCCACAGGCAAAGGCCGAGGATGAAATTTCGGTGCAGGCGGAGATTGGCGACTTAAAAAGTGAGTTAATTAATTCCAGAAAATTAGGAATGAAAGCAATTGTTGTACTTAATGTGACGGCAGGAAGCGTTTGCGATGGTGAGGGAGCCATTGACATTGAAGGTGGAGAAGATATTTATACCAAAAAAAGAACGGCAGAAGTTTCCTATCTAGTTTTTAGTAAAAAAGATACGCTGCGGGTACGGGATGAGTGGAAAATTCCCGGAACGAAAGACGCAATGCAGCGGATTTTGTACTCGGATGTTTGCATTGGGGAACTAAACACAAGGATGGAAGAAGAAAAACTTCTTGTCGAAGGGCAGGCAAATGTTTTCGTTATTTATCTGGGCGAGGGAGAAAATCCTTCCATTAATTATTTTGAAAACACATTGCCGATTGAGGGGCATATTGACTGCCACGGCTGCAATGCGGACATGGTCGAACAGGTGACAGCCTCCATTCACAGCAGAGATTTAGGTGTGAAAGAAGATGAAGATGGCGAATTCCGTGTGCTGGAAGTCGAAGTTGTATTTGCATTTGATATGAAAGTGTACGGTCAGGAAAAAATTGACCTTCTCACGGATTTTTATTCGCTAAAAGAAAAGTGCAAACCGGTTTATGAGCCATCCAATTTTGAAAACCTGAAAATTCATAATAAAAGCAAATGCCGATTTACCGGTATGGTAACGGCGGGTGAATTTGCGCCGCTGCAAATTTGGAATGTAAGCGGTTCTCTGTTTATTGACCATAAAGAACAGAAAGAAGAAGGGCTATTGGTAAGAGGGGCACTTTTGGTAAGTGTGTTATACCAGACCGGGGATGAAAGGGTTCCGCTCGCGACGGCAAAGGGCACGATTCCGTTTGAGCAGCTGTTAGAGGCAAACGGTCTTACGAACAATAGCCATATCAATCTCCATGGTATGTTAGAGCAGGTAAGTGCTTCTCTCACCGGAGAAAAAGAGATTGAAATTAAGGCAGTTGCCGCGCTGGATTTACTTGTATTTGACCGGATGGAAGAACCAATTGTTTCCGGATATGAAAGTGAGGAAGTGGACTGGGATGCCTTCCGCAGTGCGCCCGGTATGGTCGGTTACGTGGTACAGGAAAAAGAAACTCTCTGGGATATTGCGAAAAAGTTTTTTACAACCGTCGAGGCAATTATGGAAGTCAACCAAAAAGAAACCGAACAGGTACAAACAGGCGATATGATTTTAATTCTAAAAGAAGTATCTTAAAAGAAAGAAGCACCCATCAGCTCGTATTGTCCGGTATGCTCTGCATCCGGCGGACGAATTGGTGAGTGCTTCTTATCATAAGATATCAAAGATATCGGGTTTTTATGCATCTGTTTCGGAAGTTGTGCCATCGCGCCATGCTTCCATTTTTTTAACGGCAGCATCAATTGTCTTCTGACAAATGTCAGGGAGTTTATCACCCCATGCTTCGGTTGCTTCATCAAATCCCTTTTTGATGGCGGCAATCAAAGTATCTGCCTTGGGGGTAGCTACACCGCTCAATGCCTGAGCCATGGAAACGAGACGATCACTCGTCTGTTCAACACCCCAGTAACCATCGTCAGCAATATCTTTCTGTGCTTGTTCAATGGTAGCAGGGTCTGCCTGAATGTCTTTGAACAAATCAGCAAGTTTGGTATACTTTCCTGCCTGTTTGCCAAGAAGTTTTGTTACCAGATTCTGAAGTTGTTCATTTTTCGTTGACAATTCTTTTTTCATGGTGGCAACAACAGAAGAATAATCTTTTATCTTGTTTGATTTGTCATCTGTTTTGCTTGAAGCTTCATATACAACACCAATGTCTTTTGCATCCGCAGTGTTTGTTGTCTGGGAAACTTTTGTTTTTGCTGTTGTCTGTGGCGTCGTATAAGAACTGTTTGCACTTGTAATTCCATTTACACTCATAAGGTTCCATCCTTTCTGTGCCTGTGGCACGCTGCATTCTATGTTCTCTACTTTACATATCGGCAGATTACAGAGAATAGTTTAGTGTATTCTAAAAATTATCGGTACAAATCCGTCACAAATACAAAACACCGGTAAGGGAGTTCACGGCATTTCTCCTTGGCAGCCATTGCTTTGTCTTTATCATCAAAAATACCGAATACCGTTGGTCCGCTTCCGCTCATTAAGGAACCGAGTGCACCATTTTGCAGTATACATTCTTTGATGGCGGCAATCTGTGGATAGGCGGGAATCGTTACGGATTCCAAAACATTTCCAATCTGATTACTCAGTGAAAGAAGGTCGCGCTTTTTCATCGAAGCCAGCATGCCATCAATATCCGGATGATTTGTGTGCTCATCGAGTACAAGATTGGTATACACCCATTTTGTGGAAACGTGGATGTTTGGTTTGGCAATTAGAATATAGCAGGAAGGCATCGCTGGAATGGTCGATAACTTTTCACCGATTCCTTCGGAAAGAGCGGTTCCTTTTAAAATGCAGTAAGGAATATCTGCGCCCAATTTCACACCACGCTTCATCAGGTGTCGTTTGCTAAGTCCCAGTCCATATAAGTCATTGATGGCAAGCATACACGATGCGGCATCGGTACTTCCCCCTGCCATACCGGCGGCAACCGGAATCCGCTTGTCAAGTTTGATATCAAGTCCGCCCCCCAAATGGAATTCATCCATCAGACGTTTGGCGCTTTGATAGACAAGATTATCTTCATTTACCGGAAGATAGGAAAGGTTTGTTGTCAATTTAATCCCCGGCTCTTTCGTCTTTGTGAGTGTCAGCCGGTCAAACAGGCGGATGCTCTGCATAATCATTTTTACTTCGTGGTAGCCATCTTCGCGGCGTCTAATGACATCCAGCCCAATATTAATTTTTGCTGGTGCATTTATCCAAATCGAATCCATTTCATTTCTCCCTTCTGCTTTTGTAAAGAGTGTACCATAAATTCATTTTCCTGCAAAGTGTATAATATAGAAAAGATTCGTCAATGCTATGATTAGACAATATGAAATCAGGAGGAAATAAAAATGACAGGAAAGAAAAAGTGGATTGCGATTGCGGGATTGTTTGTGGTGACGTTTGTTCTCATGTTTTTTTATGCAAGACAGATGAGACAAAACCGAATGCAGAAAGATATTGCGAAGGAAATTCTGCGGCTTCACGTGGTTGCCAACAGCGACAGCAAAAAAGACCAGGCATTGAAAATGGAAGTAAAAGAGGCGGTTGTTACATATCTGCGCGGTGTGATGCAGGATGCAGAAAGTGTGGATGAGGCGCGTATACAAATTCAGAAAAGGCTTCCGGAGATTGAAGCGGTTGCGAAGGAGAAAATGCAGCAAAAGGGCTATTCTTATGATGCGGATGCCACACTCTCGTCCTGCTACTTTCCGGTGAAAACATATGGCGATATGATTTTTCCGGCGGGCGAGTATGAGGCACTGAAAGTAAATTTGGGAAAAAGTGCGGGAAAAAACTGGTGGTGTGTGATGTATCCGACGCTGTGTTTTGTGGACTCCACATACCAGATTGTGCCGGGAGAATCCAAGGAAAAATTAAAGAAATGTTTGACGGAAGAGGAGTACAATTCACTGCTTGATGGGGAAAATGGTATCGAAACTTCTTCTTTGTTCATAGAATGGATTAGGAATATTCTTTTTTCTTGAAAAAAAAGGGGTTCCGTGATAAAGTATAGGAGGTGTCATATACTTTTATTAGGTATATGAAAAAGTTACCGGCAGGGTGAAATACCCGGAAAGGGGTTCCTATGAAAAAGAGGGTAGCAGTGATTTTTGGTGGACAGTCATCGGAGCATGATGTGTCCTGTGTTTCCGCAGCAAATGTAATTGACGGACTGCGGGAAGATAAATATGATATTTACCGAATTGGTATTACGAAAGAGGGCAAATGGCTTTTTGTGGAAGATACCGATTCGATTCGAGATGGTTCATGGGTAGAGGGTACGGTGACAGCAGTGATTTCACCGGATCATGGAAAGAAGGGAATCTGGAAAGTAACGGGAAATGATGTGGAAGTGATTCCGATTGATGTGGCTTTTCCGGTTCTGCATGGTAAGTTTGGAGAAGATGGAACGATTCAGGGTCTTTTTGAACTGGCGGGAATTCCGTATGTGGGATGTGATGTTTTAGCATCCGCTGCAAGTATGGATAAGATTTCAACAAAGATTTTTGCTGACCGCACCGGTGTCCGTCAGGCAGCTTATGTGGCAGATACTGCAAGAGATTTGAGTGAAAAAGAAGAGACAATTGCAAAGGTAGAAGAGAAACTGGGATATCCGGTTTTTGTAAAGCCATCCAATGCCGGTTCTTCACAGGGTGTCAGCAAGGCACATAACAGAGAAGAGTTAGAAAAAGCGCTGGCACTTGCGAAAAAACATGACCATCGTGTATTGATTGAGGAAACGATTATCGGACG
>OGMP01001978.1_pt1 | contig 14047 bp, 10 predicted proteins | sample 1573261 | NCBI WGS metagenome assembly OGMP01 (sample SAMEA2581878, study PRJEB24529) | metagenome | biome: Human gut stool | place: China | collected 2011 | reverse complement strand
AACTCAGCCACGGGGATGCCAATACCGGCATGAGGGGCGTAATTTGCGGGTTCATCTCGCCCAAGTAGGCTACGAGCAGAGTGAATCCGGAAAGCAGGAAACCGAAAGGCCGGGTGAAAGGGAACCTCCGTTGAAGCAGACAGGCGGTCAGGAGGACTGCCAGAGCGACGAACTGCATCGTTTCGTATCCGTTGCTCAGGGGGAAACCGCTTCTGATGTAACCGCGCAAGGCGTATCCTGTGGCATGGAATAGGGTGGTGAGGCAGAGGGCTGTGCCCCATACCCGTCGGCTTACGGCTTTCTCCTTACGGTTCGTCAGCATCCTGAACATGAATAATCCGAAGGCGGCAAAGCCTAAAGTGAGGTTGACCATGAACAGGATTTTGCTGAAGGGAATACGGTTGTACCACAGTTCGGCGTTGACTTTCTGGGTACTGAGAGGTGTAACGTCGGGCGGTAGCGGACGGATGAGCGTGCCTTGCCGGAGCATGAGGATGAGTCCTACTTTTTCGTCTGTTTCCTGTATGGCTTGGGCCAGTTTGCTCCGGTTACCTTGTTCGCGTTGCCATAAAGGCTGTAGCTTGTATTGTGTCCCGTCGAACAAATGATTGAGCGAGGCATATTCTTCTTTAAGGCCTAAAGCGGTGCGCAACTCTTGATTTTTGATACGGATAATGGGAGTGCGGTTCCATTCTTCGGGGTAGAGCATCCAACTGCTCACCACCTGTTCCGGGGTGATTCTGTGGAAGGATGGTCGTCCGTATATTTTTTGTACGAAATCCCGTGCAAGTGTGTTGAACGGGGCGACGCGGTCGTTGTAGACCACTTGTTGGATAGCCAGACTGTCGGCTTGTACCCGCTTGACTACGGGCAAGGCCGGGTCGGCTTTCAGTTGACAGCCCCCAAACAAAGCTATTAGGAACAGTCCGCCTTTCCGGATCTGCGGATGCCTTAGCAGACGGCGGAAGCCTCCGTCCCGGGCGCACAGCAGGAGCAGGCAACCCAACCCCATCAGGCAGAAACCGGTGTAGGTGATGCCCGTCCCCCAAGGGTCATAGTTTACCGAAAGCCAACTGCCTTCCAAATCTTCATCGTAGGAAGACTGGTAAAAACGGTACCCTTGTGCAGAAAAAATCCGGTTCATGGAAACAATTGGCCGGGCAAAGATGTTGCCGTCGATATGCTGGCAGGAGATTTGGCTCACATAGTCGGCAGGAGCTTCCGTGCCCGGATAATATGCTATGCGGAAGCTGTCTAAACGCATCATGAAGGGCAGGCGTGCCACTTGTTTCCGTTCGTTGACATATTCTCCCGTAGGCTGGCCTTTACGCAAGTGCAATATTCCTTTATGTCCGGTAAAGGCGGTGGTGAGCGCTCCGGCGAATATCACGCCGAAACTGAGATGAAGGACGAGAAGCGGAAAGTTTTTCCACGTTTTACGGCGTACGAAAAGTGCGGCCGAAGTGACCACGACGGCGGTCCATAACAGTTTGAACCACCAGGTGCCGTAAACGTAGGTCTGGATAAAAGGCGTGCCGTGGGCATCTTCCACAAACGTGGATATACCGATGCCTGCGGCAGCCCAAAAAAGTAGTATGAAAGGAACTGACTTCATGATGTAGAGGGAATGTACCGGATAAGTCCTTAAAAGTCGCGATACTTTTCGTTGCAACGTTTTTTCACGGCAATACATTCCATTTCGATAAGCCATGTAGGTCGGCATACCGGTGCCAAGGTGATGACTTTCGGAGTGTCGGGGAACCGTCGGGCGAACATCTCTTTCACGGTCGGGTAATCGCAGACATCGCGCAGGTAAACGATGATTTGCATGACATCGTCGAATGATGCGCCGCCTTCTTCAAGCAGGACTCCTACATTTTCCCACATGCGTTCGGTTTGTTTCACGATGTTGCCCACATGCACCACCTCTCCTTTGTTGTTGATGCTGGCCGTGCCGCTGAGGAATACATGAGCACGGTCGCCGTATTCCATGACGGTACCCCGCTCGAACGTAACCCCGTATTCATAAGTAGGGTTCAGGTGGGTGGGAGCGTACAGGTAGCGTTGCTGTGAAGGTTCAAACCCTGTGAGGGCATACGTTCCCATCTGTACCAAGGCCCGTGTGTCTGCGGGCAGTCCGCCGATGCCCGTACTGCTGATGTAGTGGGTCTGTTCGGTAAGTCCTTGTTCGGCGAAGTTTTCCTTACGTGCTTTCACCATGCCGGCGTACTGTGTGTCTACATCGCGTACGAAAAACCACGTACGGATACAGTTGTCTGCCAGCGTGGCGTTGAAGCTTTGTAAGGTTTCCTCGTAACTGATGAGCAGAGATTCCGTTTGCCAGGCCGAGTCGCCCTTGTGTTCGTGCATGCCCATCTTCCATAAATGACGGTAACCGTTGTGTTCCGCCACGATGACACCGTTCACGTTGGCTACCTTGCTGCCTTTTTGCAGATACAGCCACACGGCCACCTTGCTGCCGTCGAGCGGTGGCTGCTGGATGACGGATACGGAACAGTCCGCTTCCTGCTTCATCAGAGGCTGTTGGTTGGTCGAATCGCTGAGAAAGTATCGCTTCAGGATGACGTCGGCACCCATGACCTGCGGCAACCGCAACAGCCGTTCCTCTCCTTCGTAAATTCGTTTGAGTTGTCCGTCGAAGAGTTCGGCTCTCGGCTCCACATGCAACATGACGTGGAACTCTTCTATCTTATCTTGTGGGGTAAAAGCGGATATTTCCGCCGTTACACCCAGATCTTCCCAAAAAACTTTGCTTTTATCCATGTTGTTCCTATTCTTTGGCGCCTGCGTTGATCCATTCGTCTATAAGCCGCAGGTCGGTTGATGAAGTTATCATATTTTCGTGACTGAAACCTAAGCCGAGTACATTGCCAGGATTGATAACCTTATGCAAGATGCTTTCTTCGGCGTTGCCCGGAATGACACGGATGCCGTCCTCGACCTGTGTAGACGGTTGGTTTACAAGGCTGGCATGGCTCTTGTCGGCCGTCAGGTAAAGTCCGGCTGCGGGAGAGGTGCTTCCTCCGTGGCACTGTGCGCAGGTTTTGTCAAATATGTTCTCTTGTATGGCTGCATACATGTGGGCATCCACCTGTCCGGCATCCATGTAGAGCGTATCTCCCGAAATCGAAGCTACATCCAGACTTTGATATGTCAGGACACGTTTGCGCAACCGGTTGGTCACGCATAGCTCGATGGTTTTCACGTTGCTCCCGATGTTGGGCAGGGTGAGGCTCACGTTGCTGTTCGCATCGGGGCTGACGAGCACTTGCGTAGTCGCGTATTCGCTGTCTCCGAACCCGGCCAACACAAGCTGGTAATATTCCGGCCAACTGTCCGCACCGGTGATGTGTCCGGTCAGTTTGGCCGCAAATCCGGTGTGCGTAGCCGTGTGTTCCTTCCGTGGGATGGAGCCGTCGTCGCAGGCGGTGAGTCCCATTGCTACAGACAGGAGAACAAATATACCATAGTTTTTTTTCATTGTAAATTCTTTATCGGCTGAATTAACGAATATTAGAAAGAGTATTGCAACTGTATGGTGCCTGAGTGCTTGGCCAACCCAAGGTCGTCGTTGTCACGGTCGAGTTGCGTGTCGTGTCCGGTGCGTCCGATGAACTGATACATGGCTTGCAGTTTCAGGTTACAGTTCTTGAAGAAATAATTGCATCCTACGGCCGGCATATTGAGGAAACCATTCGTGTCTACGCCGTTGCGGTTAAAGAAGTCGTAACGTGCGGCAACCTGTACGCGGGGAGCCACGAAATAACCGCCTTGGACGTAGCCGCCCAAGAAATCGTAAGTCTTGTCTATCTTTTGTCGGTCGGTGAATCCCACATGCATGTAGTAGGCTTCGGCTCCGATATAAAGCTTGTTTTTCAGCATGGCAAACTCCAGTCCGGCGCGGGTGTCGTTGGTGCTTTCACTCTCGCTTTCCACATTCAGGTTGGCGCTTGCGCCTAACATCCATTTGTCTTCGTGCAGGCGGTCGGGGTTACCCTGCGTGGCGGGCATGATACCCTTCGGCATGAAGGTGAAACGTCCGGCGTAGAGCAGGGACGGGATGTGCCAGTCGTCGCTGATGGTTTTCGTAGCCGTGTTGACCGATGCGCCGGTACCGTTGAAGATTCCTATTTCATATCCGAACTTATTGGCTGCGAAACCGTGGATTTCCACACCGAGATCGAATCCCGTCCCGATGTTCGGTGTGACGGCGTTCAACGAATAAGGCATGATGACCGCCGCGGTCAGCGAAGTCGGGAGTGTAGGCATCATGGTTTCGCCCAGCGTCGTCAGGTAACCGTGAGAGAAGGGAGTCTTGAATTTACCGATACGTACGGCAAAAGCTTCTTTCATGGCCACGTCGATCCATGCCTGCTGAAGGATGGCTCCGCCACTGGCTGCTGCATTGATAGAGAGGTTAAACGATACCTTGCCCCACGCTTTTCCCGTAAATCCGAGTACGGCATACGGTACGGCAAATCCCGAATTAGCCAAGTTGTCTTGGTTGTAAGCCTTGTCCAGGCCTTCGTCGTCGTACCAATTGATGTGAGCCGCAGTCTGCACCAACAGGTAAGGTTTGAACACAAAGTCGGCTTTCTTCGTTTGGATGGAGAACCCTTCGCGTCCGGCCAGGGACACCACGCCGTTTTCGCTGCCCTCTTCATATTGTGCCATGGCGGCCAGAGGGAGAGTCGCCAATAGGGTCATCGCAAATATTTTTTTCATTGTTTTCTGTTTTTTTCTTTGTTTGATGCTTGTTCTGTCAAGAGGCTTTCGTCGTCTTGTTATAAGGATTGCAGGAATCGGATGAGTGCCGCACGGTCTTCTTTCTTCATCTGTTTGAACAGGTTTTTCGAGGCTTCCCCTTCTCCGCCGTGCCACAAAATGGCTTCGGTAAAGTTACGGGCGCGTCCGTCGTGCAAGAAGTAAGTGTGACCGTTGACCTTTTCCTGTAGCCCGATACCCCAAAGCGGGGTGGTGCGCCACTCATTGCCGCGAGCCAGCCCGCTTACGTAATTGTCGTTCAATCCTACACCCATGATTTCGCTTCCCATGTCGTGAAGCAGGAAGTCGGAGTAAGGGTGGATGGTCTGGCTGCCCAACCATGTCAGTTGCGTACCTAACAGCAAGGTGGAACCACGGGGTTGGGTATGCAGCGTGACGGTATGGCATAAGTGGCATTTGGCTTGGTAGAACATCTCTTCCCCGCGTTTTACCGTCGGGTCATCTACGTCGCGACGGGCCGGTACGCCAAGCCCCTGCATGTATAAGTCCACATCCTCCATTTCTTCCGCGCTGATGTCCAACTGGTCGTATGTCAGTCCCATCATGCTTCCGTCCTGCATCTGGAGCTGTCCTTCGCAGATTTCTTCCGGATAGCGGCTGTTCGTGACGCCCAAGTCACTGCTGAAGCCAAGCTCCACGGTCAGGTCGGCATGCTGTGCTTTGTTGCCGCTCAGCCCTAATTGCAGTTTCCCTTTTTCCGTGATATAGTTGGCGCGTCCGCTGATACCGTATTCCGGGTAGTTGCTCTTCGCAGCCAGTTGTTCTATTTCGTGGCGGTCGATGGCCATCATCGGCCCCATGCCGACATGGCGCAACGGGATTCTGACAGTGCAGAACAAGTCTTCGGGCGCGATGCTGTCGGCATACCATTCGCTGATGCTGTATTCGGGATAGCATAGTTCGTAGTATTCCCCGTCGGGGAATGCCCCTTTTTCGTAATGCCATTTGACGTTCAGCTTGCCTTCCGGTTTAACACCGTAAATGGCTTGGTCATGAAGTACGCGTCCGTAGTTCTGGAAAAATGCGCCGTTCTTGCGGCTGATGTACACCAACATGGAAGAGAAACCGTAAGAGCCGCTTCCCCCTTCGCCGAAGCTGCCTCCACCGTTCCATAACTCCGGTTTCGTGCGCCCGGCATTGCGGTGGCAGCTTCCGCAGGAATATCCTGCATAGACCGGACCAAGACCTCCCGAGATGGTACGCGTGTCGTCGTACAGCCCGTCGCCGTCGCGGAAGCGCATGGCATAATCGGGGTCGGCATCAATCCAGTCGGCCTGCGTGTCATAGGCCACGGAACTGTTGAGGAAAATGGTAGAGATTCCGGCCGAAAGGGCGTAACCTTGCGGGATTTCCACGTCCCTCACGTCCAATCCGTCGTCGTCACAAGCGGCGAGGCTAAAGGCTAAGGAGAACAGGGCTAAATATTTTACAGTATGGTTCATTGTGATATGTCTGTTTTTTATAAGTCTTTTTTATACCACATAAGTGAAGACAACCGTTGTGAGGACTGTCTCCACTTTTACACTTATACAGTGCGGTTATGAGTTGGGTTTACTGTGCGGCAACGGTACGCGGGTTACCATCCTTGAACAGCAGGAACTCCAAGGTGTGGAAGCCTCTTACCTCTTGTGAGGCTGTGATTTCTTCTTCCGTGTCACCGTCTTCCCAGTTCAGGTCGTCGAAATTGCCAGACTCCAATATGTTGACGATGGCAACCTGGTCCAAAGGCCAACTGTCCATGTTCGGGTCAAGACCGAGGATGTCTACCGGACCGAACAAGAAAGCTTCGCTCTGTTCCCACGGAGTACGTGCGACTAACCAAGCATCGCAGGCTGTCTCGAAAGTGGCATCACTCGGATTGTTGTAGAAGTTCTGGACGGCAGCGCAGAGGGCGGTGTTCTTTTCTTTCAAGTCCTTATAAGTAGGCAACACCACCTTGTTCACAAAGCCGTTGACTACGCTGTCCATTTCCGCGTCGGTAATGGTTCCGTTTGCGTATGCTGCCTGAATGGCACCTTTTAATTCTTGGGTGAGCGTTATCCCTAAGGCGACACAAGCCGATTGTGCCACAGGTACCTTTGCATCACCGATATTGTTACGGAACGGTTGCGGGATGGCAAGGATAGCATTCTTAGTACTTTCGATTTCGTTGGCAATCTTCGTGTTCAACGCAGGATTGATTTTTTGTACCAAGTTATACAATGAGTACTGGCTAACCGTGCTGTCCATGCTGTTGAAGTAAGAGTTATTGGAGTAGTCGTCGCGTGAATGGAAGCTATACCAAGATTCCACAGCGTAAAGGGCCTCGGTCTGCTGTCCGGCCGTCCATTTGTTGTAGGGGTCGCCGATTTTGGAGTTGCCCACCTCGTCCGTGATTTCCACGCACTTGTCGATAATCTGTTCGATACAGCTCAATGCGGAAGTGTAAGTACCGCCGTTGTGTTCTATGAAAGTCTTTTTGAAAGCTTCTCCGCCTTGGAACGAAGTCTCCCAACTGTCATAGAGGGTCGTGGCATCCTTCTGCAACAGCTTGGCTACTTGGAGTGAGTAGTTGCGCCAACTGGCGGCGTTTTCCGGAGTATAGTTCAAATTTGCGGCAGCGTCGAACTTTTCGTCAGGCTTCGGACCGCCATTGTTGCCATCGTCGTCGCTGCAAGAAGCGGCTGTGAGACTTGTAAAGGCCATTCCCATCAGGAATAAGGCTGAATAGAAAAATTTCTTTTTCATGACTTTGATTTTTTTTTGATATGATTTGAAATGATATAGTCTCTTGTTATTTGCTCCAGAACCAACCTACATAGGCCACGCCAATGGCAAATTCATTTTCGCTGTTGTATTTGCCGCTGCCGATTTTACGGGTCGTGTAGTCTGCTTTGAACACCAGGTTCGGCAGGGCCTTCCAGTTCAGGCCGGCTGTCCACATGCTTACTTTTTCTCGGTCATCGGCTCCTTGACGGGCGATTACTTCTTCCTGTGGGTTGTAGTATTCATATCGGGCGAACGGGTAGAGGGCAGGGCATTTGGGAGTGCCTGCTATGCCCTGTAAGTTCAAGCCCAACTCTGTGCCGTAGCTCACTGCCTTCTTGGCGATAGGGACAGCACGGGTATAAGGGCTGTTGTTTCCTAAATTCAGGTTGGCTTGGCTCAGCTTGTCGCTCTTGCCGAGATTGCCGAAGATACAATTTCCACGGAATGTCAGGAAGCGGTTGATGTACTGTGCATCCACCGTATATATCCTTACCGGGATATCGCCGTAACTCGTGTAAGTCGTGGGCTTGTCTGCATTGGCACCTATATTGTTGCAGAAATACCATGAACCTCCCACGCGCAGGCCCGGTACTCCACGGTAATCTACACGTACCACGTAGGCCGGTGAGGTGAAGTTGTCGTACTCGAAGATGCTGGTCTTGCCGCTTCCGGCCCACGTCTTCCGGTCGAAACCATTGGCGTTGAGGCCGGTCACTACCATAGCCTGGTAGTCGAACGTAGCCCATCCCTTACCTAGCGTACCGAACAATTCAAGACCCGTTTCATGCCAAGTGGAGGGGATGATTTTCGTTTCCCCTTCCGGGCGGCTCGTTCCGAAGAAATTGACGGGTTCGTGGTGGGAATTGGTCAAGCCGACTGGCACAATCAAGTGGCCTACCCGCACGTTGATTTCCGGAAGGATGAGGCGTGTGATGTGGAATTGTTCCAAAGCCACTTCGCCGCCTTTTTCTATTTCCGTTTCGTAATCGCCGTTTTCGCTGTTTTCCAGTTCGTAGGCTGCTCCCGTTCCTCCGCTTTCAAATTCGATTTCGGCTCCTAACACCCATTGGGGAGCGAACTTATAATCGAAAGCGACCACGAAGCGAGGAATGGAAATGGTGTTACGGTTCGTTTTGGTATTTCCTATCTTGTTGCCCCAATAACGGTTGATGCCGTAATCTTTGAAGTTGGCTACCATTTCTCCATATCCGCCCACGCGGAATTTCTCGTAAGTGCTGCTGCCGTCTTCGTCTCCTTGAGCCGAAACACTACTAAAGGCTGTCAGGACGGCCAATGCGGCGGTCAGCAGATTCTTCTGTTGGTTCATCTTGTTGTTGTTTTTTTTGTCTTTTTACACTTTTATTTGTTTTGACGCTGCAAAGTTACCGGGTTGGTTAAAAAACAACAATACACAAAAATGGGCAATCTCATTTGAGGGCGGCATACCTACATGAGGTGTTTTTTACCTAATATTTTTTGATAATACTCAACTATAGCGATTGTCAGGGTCGTTTTTTTTTCCGTTCTTTGCAAGAAGTTTAACGATTTAAGGTATCATGTCTGAAAAATATAAAGAGACCGACCGTATGGGAGATATCATTTGCGATGATTACCGCATCTTGCAGGTGATTAGTCGGTTCGGGCTTACGTTAGGGTTTGGCGACCATACGGTGAGCGAAACCTGTTTGGCGGCGGGAGTAGATGCCCCCACTTTTTTGGCAGTGGTGAATTTCATACGTTCCAACGGGCGGACGTCGAATCTGTCCGATATTGTGGAGTCTTTGTCGCTCACGGCGTTAATGAACTACCTTCGCCGTTCCCATGATTACTTTGTGAAGTTCCGTTTGCCGGCCATCCGGCGCAAATTGATAGAAGCGATAGACTGTTCGGCACGCAACCAGATTGCATTTCTCATCCTGAAGTTTTACGACGAGTTCGCTTCGGAAGTCGGGCGCCACATGGATTACGAAGACAAGCATATCCATACGTATGTGACCGATTTGATGAAGGGCGTGAAAACCAGTCCGGACGTGAACATCCACAAGCTGTCCCATCAGCATCACGACAACCACGCGCAGCTCGAAAAAAGCCTGTCCGAACTGAAAAGCATCATCATCAAGTACTATCCCACGGATAGCAACGCGCAGTTGCTCAACGACGTGTTGATAGACCTTTTCATGACGGAAGAAGACCTGTTCAGCCATTGCCATTTGGAGGACACCTTGTTTCTGGAAGCCGTGGTGCGGTTGGAAGACGAACGCCAGGAACAGGCCCGCGAGGAAAATCCCCAGACAGAGGAACAGGACGGGGAGGATAGCGCGAATGATGCGTTGAGCGACCGGGAGAAAGAAGTTGTCGTTTGCGTGGTGAAAGGCATGTCGAACAAAGAAATTGCCGAGCAGTTGTATATATCGGTCAACACCGTGATGACGCATCGCCGCAACATTAGCCGTAAACTCCAGATTCATTCTCCCGCAGGGCTGACCATTTATGCGATTGTAAACGGGCTGATTAACCTGGAAGATGTGAAACTGTAAAGGCGGATGCCTTTTCCTTTAAATTAGACAGACATGGAATCTATCGGTCTTTTTTGTGCCGCTTCTGACCGGCTTGAGGCAAGCTATTATGACTTGGCCGGGGCTTTTGGCCGCCTCGTGGGGGAGCGCGGCCTGACGTTGGTGTATGGCGGAGCCGATTCCGGTCTGATGGAGAGCGCCGCACGCGGAGTGAAAGATACCGGTGGGCATGTAGTGGGCATTGTACCGTCTGTCTTGGAAGCGCGCCGGCGCGTGAGCCGTTATGTGGACGAGGTGGTACCGTGTCACGATTTGAGTGACCGTAAAGCCATTATGGTGGAGCGTAGCGACGTGCTGGTAGCTTTGCCGGGCGGTGTCGGGACGCTGGACGAGGTGTTCACCGTGATGGCTGCAAATAGTATCGGCTATCACCGGAAGAAAGTGGTTTTGTTTGCTTTAGACGGATTTTGGGACGGGCTGGTTGCGGTGTTGCAGGAGATGGACCGGCGAGGTTTCGTCAATGTTCCCTTGGAGCAATACCTTGTCGTGGCACGTTCGTGGGATGAGCTTCAGGCTGTCTTGGCGTAATTTTCCCGAAGCTCACGGCACGGAGGGAAAAGACCGGATTGGCTTTCTGTCAAAGTGTCAGATCCAACTCTCTGAGAATGGCCCATATCATTCCGGATAGGGCTTCGCCTGCGAATACGCCAGCCATGGCGGTTTTCCTTTTGACGTAATGTCGTTCGTTTTCTTTTTTTGCTTTTTTTCCGAAGCCCTGTGAGAGTTGTAACGTAGCATGCCATGAGGTTATGGGCAAGCATCATGTGGATTTTCATGGAGATGTGACAGGAATTTCGTGAGGTCCGGAGCGGGGCAAATAGGTGGAAAATCCGCTTTTTCGAGACCTCTTTTTGAGGTTCACACGGGCCGTTTTCCTTTTTCTGCGGTTAGGTTTGGAAAGTTATGCGGAGAAAAATTTTTCGCTTTCAGCCAAACGGAAAATGATTCTCTTGTGATTGATTTGCATATATGCGGTTTTTTATGTGAAAATCGGCGGAATATGCACATAAATATGCAAAAAGTCTTTCCGACTGCTTCCGGAAATCATTTTTTTCATCCCTTTTTTGCGAAGAAAGGCTGACAGTTTGTTACCGTTTGACATAAAAGTGCGGTATGATGTTGTTTCTTAAAAATAAAAATGATAATTTTGGAAGGAACTTTTTAGTCTGTGGGGAGACTTGTAGAGAATTGTTTCTGCTCGCTTCTCCCAAGGGGGAAATTCATATTTATATGTAACGATGAAGTAAAATGCAATGAAGAATACGTTTTTTGTCTTTGGGTGTGTGTCTTTTTTCATCGCGGGATGTAGTCCGAAAGTGACGACAGAGGTGGTGAAGTCTTATCCCGTCACGCGGGCGTACGACGTACGGCTTTTCGAGGCGAAGGATACCTTGCCCCCTGCGGCCGAAGTATTGGGGCGTGCTTCCGTGGAGAAAGGGACGGAAAGTGATGCTGAGACCATGGTCAAGGTGGAGACGGCCAAGGTGGGCGGCAACGCTTTTGCCGTGAAAGAGAAATCTTCGTCTTTCATGGGACGGTCGTACAGGATGGACGGTTACATGTTGCGTTTTCCGGGTACACGTTTGGAAGTAGACCAAGCGTTGGACGGGCTTGCCGCAAATCGTTTTTGGACGGCTTCGGATCATGAGACCGCGAAGGATGAAAAGAAAGACGGTACGAGCACGCTTTACTTGAATGCCGGAGGGGGATTCATCACCAGTGAATTGCGTACGCCCGGAGGAACAGCCGTGTGGGGTCATCCGCGCCGGGGCACGGAGATGCAGGCCGGATGGGACTGGGTGGGGCGTAAAGGGCTGGGAGGCGGCCTGTTTTTCTCGGCTTACCATTCCCGGGCTTATGGTCTTGCGTCTCCGCCGGAGGTGGCCGACGAGCGGTTTCACATGAATTTCTTCTATATCGGACCCGAGTTTGTGGTCAGGACGTTTTTCAGTGATTATTGGTCGGCAAAGGCTGCTTTGGGGTTAGGGGCATTCTTTTCGCGCGAAAAGGTACGCGACAACTCTCGGTTGGATTACGGTTTGGATGGCTGGGGCGGGCATTTCCAGTTGGGATTGGAGTACCGTCTGGCTGAGCATGTCGGTGTAGGATTGAACGGAGGGTACATCCTCGGTTGGTTTCCCGGCAAAGACTTTGCAAGGGAGTTCTTTCCCGATGATGGCTTAGGCGAACTGGGCAAGTCCGGGAAACGGAAAGAATTGGACGGTTATTTCCACTTCTTCGTGACGGGCGGACTGCGCTTTTATTTCTGAACATCTTGCCCGGACGAGGCCCGAAGTTCCTTGGCCATCTGCTTTCCGAATTCTTCGTCGATGGAGTTGTGTATGCTGCCGCAGACGTCGGCGGCGAACCGTATGCCGCAGTCGACGGCTTGATGCCATTGTGCGCAGGGCAGGCCGGGCAGGTCGATGCGGCGGATACCATAGCGTATCAGCCCGTAAATGAATCCGGCATTGAAGTTGTCTCCCGCTCCGATGGTACTGACTGTGCGTACGGGCGGTACCGGAAAGCGTGAGCTTCCTTCGGGTGTGAACAGTACGACGCCTTCCGCTCCGCAGGTACAGAGAAAAAGCGGGCAGTAGGGCGCGATATGCAGCCGGTAGATTTCCTCCGCATCACGCAGGCCGTACATCACCTCGAAGTCGTCGGCCGAACCGCGTACGAGGTCGGCCAGCCGGAAGTTTTCGTGGATGGACGGAAGGAGTTCCCGGATTCTGTCTTTGTAGGTACGGCGATAGTTCAGGTCGTAGTATAGGATGGCGTTCCGGCTGCGGGCGTATTCCAGAAACGATTTGACTTGAGGACGGATGTAGGGATTGAGGGCATAATAGGAGCCGAATTGTACGATGTCGTCGGTTTCCACCGTGGGGTGGATGAAATCCTCCAGCGTGCGCGGCGGTTGTTTGTAGAACATGTAATGGGCATCGTTCCGTTCGTCGAGGAAGGCCAGCGACACGGCGGATTGGATGTCACTGCGCATCCGCAGGTAACTGGTGTCCACATGGTTGGCGTTCAGGAAGTCCGCGATTCGCCGTCCCACCTCGTCGTGTCCCGTTTCGCCGACGAAAACGGCCGGGATGCCCGCCCGTCCGATGGAAATGATACTGTTGAACGACGAGCCGCCCGGAACGGCAGCCGTAGGCTGTGCTCCGTGAAAGATAATGTCCATGATGGTTTCGCCCATCCCGATGACTTTGCGCATGAATGTCTGGTTTAGAAACAAGTGAATGCAAACATACGATAAAAAAGTGGAATAAGTCGTAGAAAAAAGTGAAAAAAACGAAGATTTGTCGTACCTTTGCCCATCCAATTTTTAGGGAAGGCGGTTTTCAGGCGTTGTGATACACTGAAGGGTTGTTTTTGTATGTTGTAAGCGCCGTGCGCTGCCTTTGGTGTATTAATTTAATAATTAACGTATTGAAAACTTTTGAGGAGCTTGGTGTTTCTGCGGAAATCAGACAAGCTATTGAGGAAATGGGGTATGAAAACCCGATGCCGGTACAGGAGGAAGTGATTCCTTACTTGCTGGGAGTGAATAACGACGTTGTGGCGCTGGCACAGACCGGTACCGGAAAAACAGCTTACGGTTTGCCCGTCTTGCAGAAAGTGGATGCCACGCGCAATGTGACGCAGGCTCTCATCCTGAGTCCCACCCGAGAACTTTGTTTGCAGATAGCGGATGATTTGGAGAACTACTCCAAATACTTGCCCGGTGTGCGCGTATTGCCGGTGTACGGCGGTGCGAACATCGAACCGCAAATCCGTACGCTGAGGAAGGGCGTACAGGTCATTGTGGCTACGCCGGGCCGCCTGATCGACCTGATGGAGCGTGGGGCGGCTTCGTTGGAGCATGTGGAAAACGTGGTGTTGGACGAAGCCGACGAGATGCTTTCCATGGG
>OGMP01001971.1_pt1 | contig 14082 bp, 8 predicted proteins | sample 1573261 | NCBI WGS metagenome assembly OGMP01 (sample SAMEA2581878, study PRJEB24529) | metagenome | biome: Human gut stool | place: China | collected 2011 | reverse complement strand
TGTCGTGGGCACCCAGACCGTTTTCCACCAGGAACAGCGGTTTCTGGTAGCGGTCGTACAGCTGGTTCATGGTGATGCGCAGGCCCAGCGGGTCGATGGCCCAGCCCCACTGGCTGGTCTGCAGATAGGGGTTCTTCACCGAGCGCACCACGTTGCCGTCGTTCACAGCCTTGCCCTCCAGGCTGGCCGCCACGCAGCGGCTGGCGTAGTAGCTGAAGGAGATGAAGTCCACGGTGTTCTCCCGCAGCAGGGCGTCATCGCCGGGCTCGGTGTGCAGCTGCACCTGCTTTTCCGCAAACAGCTTGCGGGCGTAGCCGGGGTAGCGGCCCCGCACCTGCACGTCGATGAAGAGCAGGTTTTCCTGCTCCTTCTGCACCGACTCCCAGACGTCCTCCGGGTTGCAGGAGTAGGGGTAGAAGCTGCCGCCGGCCAGCATGCAGCCCACCTGATTGGCGGGGTCGTACTGGTGGGCCAGGCGGGTGGCCGTGGCGCTGGCCAGCAGCACATGGTGGGCCGCCTGATAGATCACCTGACTGCGGTTCTCGCCCTCCCGGAAGGCGATGCCTGCCCCGGAGAAGGGGCTGTGCAGCAGGATATTGATCTCGTTGAAGGTAAGCCAGTAGTGCACAAGGCCGGAGTATTCTTTGAAGCAGGTCTCGGCGTAGCGGGCAAAGCATTCCAGCGTTTTGCGGCTGCGCCAGGAGCCGTACTGCTCCACCAGACCCATGGGGATATCAAAGTGGCACAGGGTGACCAGCGGCTCAATGCCGTACTTCCGGCACTCCTGGAACACATTGCGGTAAAAGGCCACACCCTCCGGGTTGGGGGTCCGTTCATCGCCGTGGGGGTACAGGCGGGACCAGGAGATGGAGGTGCGGAACACCTTCAGCCCCAGCTCTGCCATCAGGGCGATGTCCTCTTTGTAATGGTGGTAGAAGTCCACGCCGGTGTGGCTGGGGTAATACTCCCCTGCCTGCAGCGTCGGGTGGGGCGTGTCGCCCAGCTTGACCTCCATGCGGTGGACACCGTGAGGCATCATGTCGATGTTGCTCAGGCCGCGGCCGCCCTCGTTGTAAGCGCCTTCGGCCTGATTGGCCGCAATGGCAGCACCCCAGAGGAAGTTTTCGGGCAGTTTGTAATCAGACATGGGAATCACTCCTCTTCCGGGAGATCCTCAAAGCCGATCACCAGCGTCAGCACAAAGGACAGCACGATGGACAGCACCGAGATGCCGGCGATCCAGGCGATGCTCACACCGGGGTTGGCCGGGTCGATGAACTGCACGCCGGTGAGCACGCTGGGCGACACCATGGAACGGCTGGCCAGACCTGCCATGCCGGCCAGGCAGCCGCAGACAAAGCCGGTGATCAGGGAAGCGATCAGGGGGCGCTTCAGGCGCACGGCCACGCCGTACAGGGCGGGCTCGGTGGTGCCGGCGATCAGAGCAGAGGAAGCAGCGGCCAGAGCGGTCTGGCGCAGCTCACTGTTCTTGGTCTTGAAGGCAACGGCCAGGGACACGCCGCCCAGGGACAGGTTTGCACCGATCTCAGAGGGCATAACGGTGCCCTCCATGCCGGTCTCGGAGATGGTCTGCAGGATGGTGGGGGTGAACACGCGGTGCATGCCGGTGATGACCAGCAGGGGCCAGAGGGCGCCCATGATGCCCACAGCCAGGAAGCCCAGCTTAGCCTGCACGAAGTAGACGAAGGCGGAGATGCCCTCGCCGATCATGATGCCGACCGGGCCGACCACGATGATTGCAATGGGAGCAGCAATGAGGAAGATCAGCATGGGCTTGAGGAAGTTCTTGGTGACAGCCGGGGTGATCTTGTCGATGGCACGCTCAATGTAAGACAGGATCCAGGTCATGCACAGGGCCGGGATGACGGTGTAGGTGTACTTGACGCCCACCACCGGGATGCCCAGGAAGTGTGCGGCGGTATCGCCGACCGTGACAGCTTCCATCATGGTGCGGAAATCCGGGTGCAGCATCAGTCCTGCAATGGCAATGGCGATGAACATATTGGTGTTGAACTTCTTGGAAGCAGAGGCCGCCACCATCACCGGCAGGAAGTAGAAGGCTGCGTCACCGATGGTGTTCAGGATCTTGTAGGTCTCACCGTCGGCCGACAGCACACCAACCATGCCCAGCAGCATGACCAGCAGCTTGACCATGGATCCGCCGATGATGGCGGGGATCAGCGGGGACATGGTGCCCACGATGGCATCCAGAATGTTGTTGCCCACCTTCTTCAGGGTCAGAGGCTCCTTCTTCTCGCCGCGGGCCACCTGACTTGCCTCGCCGAAGTCGCCCATCTTGAGCACCTCGTTGTAGGCCTCTTCCACATGGTTGCCAATGATGATCTGGTACTGGCCGCCCTGGTTCACGACGCCCATGACGCCGTCGGTCGCCTTGACGGCTGCGTCGTTGATCTTGCCCTCGTCCTTCACCACGAAGCGAAGGCGGGTCATGCAGTGGGTCACGCTGGCAATGTTCTCCACACCGCCGATGTTCTCCACGATCTTTTTGGAGATCGCAGCATAATCTTTTGCCATGATTGTTTCTCCTTTACCTTTTCAAGTCATCCAATTTCCGGTCGAAGTACTTCTGATGTGTCCATTATAGACGCAGGCAGGTGGTTTGTCAGCAGTTTCCGGGCATAAAAAAACAAGTGCCGTTTTTTTGCACTTGTTTTTTTCGGGTAACACCCTGTTTTTTATTTTGGACTTTTTTCAGATGGCCGCCGGGCCCTCGGAGGTGTAGCGGTAGAGCTTTTTGCCCAGCCGTTCCACGATGCTCATGGCCGGGAGCTGGGTCGTCACATCGTAGACTCCCAGCCGCTCGTAGGTGACATAATAGGCAAGGTTGTAGTCCGAGAGTTTTGCGATGGTGCAGTTTTCCGTGTTGGTCACGCTGAGGATCTGGCAGTTCTGCTCCTTGAAGCGCATCACATGGCCGATGGTGTCGCGGGACTCGCCGGACACCGAAAACACGATCACCAGCGAATTTTCCACGAATCGGCTCTCGGTGGGGTAATGGGGCTCGTCGATGTACAGGCAGAACTTGCCCATGCTGGAAAAATAGCGTGCCCCGTACTTGGCCACGATGCCGGACATGCCGCTGCCTACAAAAAAGATGTGCCGGGCCTGAAAAATGACCCTGGTCAGCATGTCCAGCTTCTGCTCAAACTCCGCCGAGCAGGTCTTTTTCAAAAAGTCGATGACCTCCGACACATCGTCCTTGACCGGCGGCTGCTTTGCCTGTTCCAGATGCTGGCGCAGCCGGATCTTGAACTCCGCATAGCCGTCGCAGCCCGCCTTTTTGCAGAACCGGAGGATGGTGGAGGTAGACACATGGGCGGCATCCGCAAACTCCCGGATGCGCATATAGCACACCTTGTCCGCGTTCCGCACAACATACTTATAAACTTCCAGCTCCAGATCATTCAGGCTGCAGATCATCTCTTCGCTGAACATCGGCCGCCCCTCCCTCGTGGTGGTTTTTGTTCCAGTATACTGTATTTTTTGCCGCGTTACAATTCCCCTGCTCAGAAAAAAGCCGCCGCACGGTGGCAGGGCCGTGCGGCGGCAGAAACATGCTTTGGGGAACCGATCAGATCAGGCTCAGGGCCTCTTCGTCGCCCACGAGGATGAAGTCGGGGTGCATCTGCAGGATGCTGGCGGGCACTTCCGGGGTGACCGGGCCGAAGAAGGCTTTCTTCACGATCTCGGCCTTGCCGGTGCCGTTGACCACCATCAGCACCTTACGGGCCTGCATGATGGTCTTGATGCCCATGGTGTAGGCCTGCTTGGGCACCAGGTCTACGTTGCCGTCAAAGAAGCGCTTGTTGGCCTCGATGGTCTCCTGGGTCAGGTCCACACAGTGGGTCTCCAGCTCAAAGGCCTCGCCCGGCTCGTTGAAGCCGATGTGGCCGTCGTGGCCGATGCCCAGCAGCTGCAGGTCGATGCCGCCCACAGCGTGGATGATCTGGTTGTACTTTGCGCAGGCATCCTCTGCATCGGGGTTGGTGCCGTCCGGCAGGTTGATCTTTGCAGGGTCGATGTTCACCTTGTCGAACAGGTTGCGGTGCATGAAGCTCCAGTAGCTTTCCGGGTGGTCCTTGGGCAGGCCGCGGTACTCGTCCAGGTTCACGGTGGTGACCTCCGAGAAATCAATGTCGCCCTTGTTGTACCACTCCACCAGCTGCTGGTAGGCCCCCACCGGGGTGCCGCCGGTGGCCAGACCCAGCACGCAATTGGGCTTCATGATGACCTGTGCGGAAATAATGTTTGCCGCCTTGCGGGACATGTCTGCGTAATCCTTTGCACGAATGATCTTCATCACAAACGACCTCTTTCATCTTTCATCTTTGCTGCGTTCACCGCGCAGCATCGGTTTTGCGCTTTCACGCATTCTATTGCAATTCTACCACAATTCACAGGATGCTGTCCAGCATTCTAGCGCATTCTGACCGAATTTTGCTGTTTTTCAGCCGATTCGTCCAAAAACCGCCGGGCAAAACGCAAAGGGCCCCGCCGAAGCGGAGCCCTCACGCCGGGAACGCCCGGCAGCGTTTGAAGTTTCAGGTTCAGTCCAGGTCCTCGCCGTTGGATGCGATGACCTTCTTGTACCATTGGAATTCCTGCACCTCTAGTATAGCGGAAAAATCACAAATGGAAAAGAGGATTTTGGGGCTTCTTTGTGCCAAAAAGACAAAACAGCGCCCCCTGCGCCGTCCGAGACGGTTCAGGGGGCGCTGTCATTGCGGTTCAGGGAATGCTGCGGGGATCAGTCTGCAGACAGATAGTGCATGGCCTTGCGCAGGCGTGCCTCATTTTCTGCGGTGGGCTCCATGAAGGGGCTGTGGAACAGATCCTGGAACAGGTTCTCCATCTTGGGGGAGTTCGGGTCGATGCCGATGTCCTCCAGGGTCAGGGGCATGTTCATGCTGCGCATAAAGGCACGGAATGGCGCCACCTGCTCCGGATGGCCGTTGAAGGCCAGCTGCAGGCAGTCGCCGATGGCCACGATCTCACCGTGCAGGTAGGGCTTTGCCTCCTGGGTGAAGTGGGTGCGCACCAGCTCGTAGGTCTCGTGGCCCAGAGCGGTCTGGCCAAAGCCCTTGCTCACGCCGCTGACGATGCCGGCCACGGCAACGTTCAGGTAAGCGATATCCTCCACGGCCTTGGTCAGCTTGCCCTCGGCAATGTCATGGCAGGCCTGATGGGCCTCCTTCTCGTAAACATGGTAAGCCATCTCTGCGATGGTGTAAGCGGTGAACAGACCGATGCTCACATCGTCCAGCAGGATCTCGCTGCGGCCGTTCTGGATCTCGATCATCTTGGCCATGCCGTCCATGATGCCGCTGGCTGCGTAGCGCGGGGGCTCCTTGCAGATCACGTCCATGTCCATGACGATGGCGTTGACCTCGTGGTCATAGCGCAGGCTGCCCAGGGAGGCACCCTCGGCAGTGTACATGACGCTCAGCGGGGCAAATGCCGCGCAGGTGGCAATGGAGGTAGGCACCTCCACGATGGGCAGGTCCCCTGCAAAGTGTGCCGTAGCCTTGGCCTGATCCATGATGCGGCCGCCGCCGATGCCCACGATGACCTGGCAGCCGGTGGTCAGGGCCTGCAGGGCGTGCTCCTTGGCGCGCTCGTAGGTGTTCTGATCCGGGTACAGGGAGAGTTCAAACTCCACACCGGCATCCTTCAGGCTCTTTTCTGCCTTGCCTTCGGTGGCTGCCCAGGCGCGGGGGCCGGCAATGACCAGGGCCTTTTTGCCCAGACGTGCCACCTCGCCGCCCAGCAGGTTCAGGGCGCCTGCTTCCTGCAGGTAACGGCCAGCGCCGAACTTGTAAGCGTTATCCAGTTTGATATCAGCCAGACTTCTTGCTTCTGCCATAGTTTTTACACTCCTTACTCCATGTAAGCACCCTTCATGGCACTGACTGCGTGCTGACTATACAGCTTCAGCAGGCCATGGGTGTATTTGCTTGTAAAACCTTTCCAGTTTGCTTTGCGTTCTGCCAGAATGGCGTCCATTTCTTCGGGGGTCTTGTGCTCGCCCTTCACACCGGTGATCTCCAGGCGGCGGGCCTCCACGTCCAGTTCAATGATATCGCCCTCTTCCACCAGTGCGATGGGGCCGCCTGCGGCGGCTTCAGGGCTGACATGGCCGATGACGGGGCCGCGGCTTGCGCCGGAGAAGCGGCCGTCGGTGATCAGGGCCACGCTGGAGGCCAGGGTCGGATCCGAGCAGATGGCTTCGCCGGTGTAGAACATCTCCGGCATACCGCTGCCGCGGGGACCTTCGTAGCGGATGAACACGGCATCGCCCGGGTGGATGCGGCCGTGGAGGATGGCGTCGATGGCGTCCTCCTCACAGTCGAAGGGGCGGGCGGTCAGGGTCGCCTTGAACATGGCCTTGGGGCAGGCGGTGTGCTTGATGACACAGCCTTCCGGGGCCAGGTTGCCGCGCAGGATGGCGATGGAACCGTTGGTGCCGATGGGCTCGTCGAAGCTGCGGATGATGTCGGTGCGCTTGATCTCGCGGCCGATCTTCTTGCTCTTCTCGGCCAGCAGGGCATCGCAGTGCTCGTAGAAGCCGTTCTTCTTCAGCTCCTCCAGGTTCTCGCCCAGGGTCTTGCCGGTAACGGTCTTGGCATCCAGATGCAGCATGGACTTGATTTCTTCCATGATGCGGGGCACGCCGCCTGCATAGTAGAAATACTGTGCGGGCCAGTCGCCTGCGGGACGGATGTTCAGCAGGTAGTGTGCGCCGCGGTGCATCCGGTCAAAGGTGTCGGCGTCGATCTCGAAGCCGAACTCGTGGGCAATGGCGGGGATGTGCATCAGGGCATTGGTGGAGCCGGAAATGGCCGCATGGACCATGATGGCGTTCTCAAAGCTGCGCATATCCACGATATCGCCTGCGGTGACACCGGCTTCCACCAGCTTCATCAGCTGTGCACCGGCGTCGTAGGCAGCCTGCTTCAGCTCGGGGGCAGTGGCCGGCATCAAAGCGGTGCCGGGCAGCATCAGGCCCAGAGCCTCGGCCATGACCTGCATGGTGGAGGCAGTGCCCATAAAGGAGCAGGCGCCGCAGCTGGGGCAGGCGTGCTGCTTGTAGTAGGTCAGCTGCTCGGCCGGGATCTCGCCGCGCTCGTACTGTGCGCTGAACTTGCCGATCTGCTCCAGGGTGAGCAGCTCGTTGATGGCACAGCCGGGGTCGTTCTCGGTGTACTTGGCGGGCAGGTCGTGTGCCTCCATGACACCGCCGGTGACCACGATGGCTGCCATCATGTCCTTCATGCGGCCGATGCTCATGAGCATGGCGGGCATGGCCTTGTCGCAGCTGGAAATGAACACACCGCCGTCAAAGGTGGTGGCGTTGGCCTGTGCTTCCACCAGGTTGGTGATGGCTTCGCGGTGGGCCAGCGAGTAATTGATGCCGTCATGGCCCTGTGCCATGCCGTCGCACATGTCGGTGGCAAAATACCGGGCAGCCTTGCCGCCGTGGTCGTTCACGCCACGGACAGCCTCTTCCACAAAGATATTCAGGTGGCCGGAGCCCGGATGGCTGTTGCCGTAGGTGCTCTCCACCATGATCTGGGGCTTGCTCAGGTCATCGACCGTCCAGCCCATGCCCATGCGCAGAGGGTCCATCTCAGGGGACAGGGAACGGACCTGCTGACTTTTCAGAATCATATTCAACTCCTTACAAAACTCTCAGATACTCTCTCACAGGGTCAGGCGGCGGTCACGCGCAGCGACCTTCCACCAGCCTGTGACCTCGCCGTTTTCCACCACCGGGACCGCCGGGTACAGGGCGCTGGTGGGGCAGACGTGAGTCGGGATGGCAAACAGCTCGGTCCCGATGGGCGGGATGTCGGCGATGTGCTCTTCCGGCACACGCACCACCCAGTGCTCCTCGTTCTGGATCACGGTGCGGGCATACTCCATGCCCACGATCTCCGCGCGCTCCGGCTGGGGATCGGTGGCCACGGCCTTGCAGCCCAGATCCAGTGTGAAGGTGTCGCGGCTGGGGCGACTCACCACGCGGGTGAGCAGGGCAGCAGCCGGGGTGAACTGCAGATCCGGGTAAGCCTTGCGGTAGCCTGCATCCTGAATGACGCAGGTGCCGGGGCTCAGGAACTCTCCGGTCATCTCGGCGTGCACCGGGAAGGACGGGGTGCCGCCCATGATCAGGATCTCGCAGCAGATGCCGTCCGCCTTCAGGCGGGCCTTGATCTCCTCGATCTGCTTGTCCACAGGGGCGGTAGCCACCTCGCGCTCCTGCACGCTGCTCTCGTGGCGGTGGCCGTCGTAGCAGTGCATGCCGCGCATGACGATGCCGGGCAGGGTGTTCCACTCCCGGTACATCGCTTCCACTTTATCCAGCGGCACACCGGTGCGGTGCTGGCCCATGTCCACATCCATCAGCACATTGGCCTTGCAGGTCTGGCCCAGCTTGCGGATCTGCTCCGTGTCATCGCCGATGGCAAAGAACTCCACCTCCGGGAAGGCGGCCTGCAGCGCGGCAAAGCGCTTGATGTTGGGGCCCACCAGCGGGTACGCCAGAGTCAGGTGCTTCGCACCGGCCTTGGCGGCCATTTCGGCCTCGGCGATGGTGGCGCACTTGAAGCGGTCGATGCCCGCCTCGATCTGCATTTGGACCACCTCGGCCATCTTGTGGGTCTTGATGTGGGGCCACAGGCGGGCAGCGCCGCCTGCAATGTCGATCATCTTGCGGATATTCTCGCGGATGATCGCCGGGTAATAGACCAGCTGCGGGCTTACGATGTCCTGCTGACCCTCAAAGGTATAGAGGTTGTCGTTGATTTTATTCATACTCCACCAGCATCTCGATCTCGACCGCGATGTTGCCCGGGCAGGAATTGGTGCCCATGGCGGTGCGGGCGGGCAGACCCTTCTCCTCGCCGAACAGCTCGAACAGCAGGTTGGAGCCGCCGTTGATGACCTGCGGCTGCTGTGCAAAATCATCGGTGCAGTTGACAAAGCCCAGGACCTTGACGCAGCGCTTGATGCGGTTCAGGTCGCCCAACTTGGCGTCCAGATTGGCCAGCAGGTTCAGCATGCAGTTGTAAGCAGCCTTCTGGCCCTGCTCCAGGGTCAGGTCGCCGCCGACCTTACCCACGATGTTGTGGCCGTCGCCGATGTCAGGGCCGCAGCCGCTGCAGTACAGCAGATGATCGCCGAACTCCATGACCGGAGTGTAGACGCCGCCCTTCGGCGGGGGTGCGGGCAGGGTGATGTTCATTTCCTTGAGCTTATCGTAGACATTTGCCATAAGAAAAACCTCTCTTCTTTTTCTCTGACGCAGCCGAAACGGAGGCTGCTGCCGGTTGAAAGATGTTCCGCAGCCGGTGTGCGCCGACTGTGAAGCGACTTGTTTATATTCCCAACAGCGTACTGCCAAGGCTCAACACCAGCGGCACGCTGATCAGGATACTGAGGGTGGAATGTGCAACGGCCTGGCTTGCCAGTTCCCCTTCGGTGTCGTACTGCTTTGCCAGCACGGCCGTCAGGCTGCCTGCCGGGCAGGATGCCAGAATCAGGATCGCCATGCACAGGGTGCGGTCCAGCGGCAGGAAGTACAGCGCCGCCAGGAAGCCCAGCGGGAACACGACGCACCGCAGGGCCGTGATGAGCCACACCATGGGGTTCGTGACCAGTTTTTTCAGGTCACTGCGGGCCAGCATGCCGCCGGCGATCATGAGGGCCAGCGGCGTGGTGGTGTTGCCCACCGCCTTGCAGAAGCTGTCCAGAATGGCGGGCAGCCGCAGGCCGGTCACCAGCATGACCACCATGATGGCGGTGGTGATGTTGGTGGGGGTAAGGAATGCTTTGATGCTCACCTTGGCTTCCGGGTCGAACAGGTGCTGTACATAAGTAAAGAACAGGATGTTGTAGGCCATGATGCCGGCGGCACCGTACAGGGCACCCGCCTCGCTGCCCAGCAGGGCGCTGATGAGTGGGATGCCGATGAAGGCGCTGTTGGGCATGACGGCGGCACCCACCAGCACGGCCTTCTGGCCGCGGGTCAGATGCATGGCCCTGCTCAGCACAAGGCAGATGCCGATGGTGAGGATGTAGAAGATCTCCAGCACCACATAGCCCTTGAGCATGCCGGCCACGGCCTCGCGGCCGCCGTCGATGCTGGCACTGGCCAGCAGGGTGCAGGGCAGGGTGACCGACATGACCAGGTTGGACAGGAACTTGCTGTTCCTGTCATCCATGATGCCCAGTTTGGTCACGGCTGCACCGGTGCCGATCTCCAGAAAGATGATCAGGATCTGCTGCAGAAGGATCGCGATCGACATGGCAGCTCCTTACACCGTCAGCACCATACCGGCACCGGTCGTGGTGCGCCGGTCGTGGTCAATGGCGACCTGGCCGTTGACGATGCACCAGTCCAGACCGGTGGCCTTCTGGGCAGGATTCGTGAAGGTGGCATGATCCGTGAACTTCTTCGGATCGAATACCAGTATATCAGCATAGTTGCCTTTCTGCAAGCTCCCTCGTCCGACCAATCCCATTCTTGCGGCGGGCTGGCTGGTCATCCGGCGGATGGCCTCCTGCATCGTGTAGATGCCGCGCTCGGCCACATACTCCCGCAGCACCTTGGGGAAGGCACCGAACATGCGGGGGTGGGGCGTGTCGGTCTTGGCATAGATGGCATCGGAGATGATATTGGACCAGGGCAGACGCGCCACCGTATCAATATCCTCCTGGCTCATGGACATATTGATGATGGCAGTCTTACCGTCCTCGCTGTGCATCAGGTAGGCGGCCAGTGCAGCGGCGTCCTCAAAGCCGAATTTCTCGGCAGCCTCCGTCACCCGCATGCCCAGGAACTTCTCGTTTTCGGGGCAGACCACGCCGCTGATGATGATGCGGTCCCAGCCCAGCGTGATGCAGAAGTTGTCCCAGTCATCGTACAACACGCTGCTGGTACGGCGGAACTCCTCCACACCTTCGGGGGTGCCCAGTTTTTCCAGTGCACGGGTCATGTTGCCGGCCACGAACACCGGGGGCAGCATGGTGGTCAGGGCCGTGCTGCCGCCCTCGTAGGGGTAGAAGTCCACGGTCACGTCCATGCCCTCGGCGCGGGCGGCTTCAATGTCGGCAATGGCGGTGTGGATGTCCTTGCCCCAGTTCTTCATGCCGCAGCTCTTGAAGTGGCTGATCTCCAGGGCACAGCCCACGCGGCGGGCGATCTCGATCACCTCGCGCACGCTCTGCACCATGCTGTCGCCCTCACCGCGGATGTGGGTGGTGATGACCCGGTGGTACCGGCCCACCGGCTCCAGAATGTAGGCAAATTCATCGGTGGAGGAGTAGCACTCCGGCAGGTACATGATGCCCAGCGACACACCGGGAGCACCGGCGGCCATGGCGTCCTCGATCAGGGCGCGGGCGTCGTCCAGCTCCTGCTGGGTGTAGGGAGTGTCGGCAAAGCCCTTGACGCAGATCTTGACGGTGCCGGTGCCGATCATGGCGGCAACATTCAGGGGCAGGTCGGTCTTGTGCAGGGCAGCCAGATAATCACGGTAGGTGTGGGGGCCATCCAGGCCGATGGGGCCCATGACGGCTTCTTCAAAGGAATAATACTCCTTTGCCGCCTCGTCCGATTCCGGGCGCGGGGTCATGCTGATGCCGCAGTTGCCTGCCACTGCCGTGGTAATGCCCTGGGCCAGCTCCACCTCGCCAAAGTGCGGGTCGTTGAGGGGCTTTGCGTCGTGGTGACGGTGGATATCCACAAACCCCGGGGTCACCGCCTTGCCGGTGGCGTCGATGACCTGGTCTGCCGGTTCCGTGATGCCCGGAGCGATCTGAGCAATACGGTCGTCCTGCACCAGCAGGTCTGCCTGGTAGGGCTGGCCCCCCAGGCCGTCGTATAGGGTGCCGTTCTGGATCAAAATACGTTTCATGATAGGTTCCCTCTCGCTATGAATTTGCCCTGCGGCAAGGCGACCCTGCCGCAAACGACGAAAGGGGCAAGGGCGTATGCCCTCGCCCCTTTCGGAGAAACAGATTTACAGTTTGCCGGCTAAACAGATCTTACAGATCTTCTTCTTCCTCAGCAGCAGCCTCAGCAGCAGCGACCTTTTCCACGACAGTGCCGCGGCGGTCGTCCATAACGTGCTTCAGGCGCACATCGTCGGGAGTGGTGTCAGCAGGGAACATGAGAGAGACCACAATGCCGAACACCAGAGAAATGATGGTAGCAGGCACAGCCGGACCACCCATGGTGGCGTTGATCCAGTTCTTGAAGGAAGGCAGCACCAGGATCAGCACGCCCAGCAGAGTGCCGGAGCCGATGCAGGCCAGACCGCCCTGCCAGTTGACACGCTTCCAGAAGCGGCCCAGCAGCATTGCGACTGCGACGCCGGGCAGGAAGGCGCCCACGATGGTGGAGATGTAGCCGATAACGTCGTTGACGAACAGGGTGATGAAGAAGGCAGCGCCCAGGGTGCAGATCAGAGCGACACGGCTGACCTTGGCGTAATCCTTTTCCTGGATGGTCTTGCCGGTGATGCTGGGGTACACGTCGGTGAGCAGGATGGTAACGCCGGAGATGGCGTCGGAGTCACCGGAGGACATGGTAGCAGACAGGCCGCAGATCATGAACAGCATGCCGATGACCGGGGGCAGTGCGTTGGTAGCCATGTAAGCAAAGGCGTAGTCGCCGCTGGCCAAGGTGTCACCATTCATGGTGGCGATGGTGAAGCAGCTCATGCCGATGATGGCGGTAACAAAGCTCCAGCCGAACAGCAGGATGCCCTGGCCCAGGAAGGCCTTGCGAGCAGTCTTTTCGTCCTTGGAGGTGTAGATACGGGTACGGTGGGTGGGCGTACCGATAACGCCCATGGCTGTGGACAACACCAGTGCTATGGCAGCCATGACACCGTAGGAGCCCAGGCCGTAGAAGGTCATTGCGCCGGGCTTGCCAGCAGCGGTGAAGGTATCCACCACGTTCTGATAGCCGCCTGCCAGGGGGATGGCACGGAAAGCGATGGTCAGGAAGCCGATGAGGATGGCGATGAACTGGACAGCGTCGGTGGTAACAACAGCCATGTAGCCGCCGATGAACACGTAGATGCCGAAGCCCAGAACGGTGATGATCTTACAGGTAACGTCCGGCAGCTGGGTGACGTAAGCCAGGTACTTGGCACCGCCGTTCAGGTGGTTGCCCAGCCAGATGATCTCGATGACGAACATCATAAAGCCCATGACCTGGCGGATGATCTTTTTGCCGCCGTAGTAATACTGTGCTTCCTCAGACATGGTCAGGAAGCCCTTGTTCTTTGCCTTGGTGAACAGCAGCATAGAAAGGATACCCGCCGATGCACCCAGGCCGTAGATGGCGCCGCCCCAGCCGTGGTTGAAGCCGTTGCCGATGGCGCCCATGGAAGAACCGGTGCCGATCATGGTTGCACCCACGGTGCAGAAGATCAGGAAGAAGCCGAGGTTGCCGCCGCCGGTCAGGAAGCTGCTACCCTCATTCTTGCCGCGGCTGGTGATCCAGCCCACAAAGATCATAAAGCAGATCCATGCAATAAAGCCGCCGATAAACAATGGGATGTATTTGGGATCCAACATAGTTTCATTTCCTCCTTAGAAACATTTTCCTCAGCCCAGCGCAGGGTCCGCTCGGGCCGATGTGGCTGTCAGACATTTCCCCGCTGCGGGCCGGCACCGTGGGGTCGTTGTCCGACAACAACCTTGCTGAAATAAATGTACCAATTTTTGCATCATCCGTCAATAGATTTTTAACATTTTCTTCAAAAAGAACCATTTTTGGCGTATTTTATAGTTTTCCTGTTCATAATTTTGTCATTTCCACGAAAAACAAACTGCCCCTTGCAGTCTATTTTCCGGTGTCGTATACTGAAATTGGAGCAGGGATTTACAGAAAAAAATCCAAGTCCTTTTCAAAAGCAACGATGTTGCGCTTATTTTTAATCGTTTGTAATTTATTAAGTTGTCCGACAATGCCGTCGCAGGCCCCAAAAGCGTCTGCATCCCGTGCAAAAGGCAACGATCGGCGGCGCT
>OGMP01001953.1_pt1 | contig 14174 bp, 10 predicted proteins | sample 1573261 | NCBI WGS metagenome assembly OGMP01 (sample SAMEA2581878, study PRJEB24529) | metagenome | biome: Human gut stool | place: China | collected 2011 | reverse complement strand
TGGTACAAAAAGATTTAATTCTTGATTTCAATCTCTACTTGTGTGAGAAATTTGGTTACAGAGAAAGCTGTAGCGTAATGCCACATGCCAATGGCTTTTGTGTGAACATCAGTGAACGTGATCTGGACTGCTACATCCGCTTTTGGGAGTATAGTTGTGGAAGAGGCAATTTTCCCGACTGGTCTATCATCATTGTGCGCAGTAACTTCAAGAAGAACCAAGAAGAAAGCCTGAAAGATTTGGCTCGCTTCTTCAAGGAGTACATGCCGCGCTACGGTTACAAATACCTCTGTACCGAAGGTGATAACTACAAGTATTATCAGACACTCGGTTTAAAGCTCATCTATCAAGGAATCTTTGATCAAAACAATTATGGATTGCCGATTAAAGACTTAAATGTCTGACACATCGTTTAGAATTGAGGAGGGGACTTGTCCTCTCCTTTTTTTCTTTCTGATACGCCCCATTATGAGAACGTGCTACCGAAAGGATGGTGTTTGTCCACTTTGGGTGAGGTGTTTACACTTCAAGCAGGAAAAAACATAACAGCAAAAGATATTAAAGATGCTGTCACCGAATCACATCCTTACAAATGTTATGGTGGCAATGGCGTTAGAGGATTTGTTGCATTGTATAATAGAGAAGGAGATTTCCCAATTATCGGAAGGCAAGGAGCACTTTGCGGAAACATCAATATTGCTAAAGGAAAGTTTTATGCAACAGAACATGCCGTTGTAGTGGAAAGTTATTGTGATGTGGATTTAATGTGGGCATATTATATACTGATAACGTTAAACTTGAATCAATATGCCACTGCTACTGCTCAACCTGGACTTTCTGTAGCTGTTATTAACGATGTTTGTATTCCGATACCTCCACGAAAAGAACAAGAAAGAATCTCAAAAGAGATAGAACATTGGTTTGCCTTGATTGATCAAATAGAGCAAGGAAAATCTGACTTACAAACAATCATCAAACAAACCAAGAATAAAATTCTCGACTTCGCCATCCACGGAAAACTCGTACCGCAAGACCCGAATGATGAGCCTGCCATTGAACTCTTGAAACGCATAAATCCCGACTTCACACCTTGTGATAACGGGCATTATACGCAGTTACCTAATGGATGGTGCGAATGTCAATTAGAAAACATCGTAAAATATGAGCAGCCACAAGCCTATATTGTCAAATCAACTGATTACGATGATAAATATTTGATCCCTGTTTTAACGGCAGGGAAGTCTTTTATAATAGGATATACCAACGAAACAGAAGGCATTTACCAGAATACACCCTGTATCATTTTTGATGACTTTACTACAGATTCTAAACTCGTTGATTTTCCTTTCAAAGTAAAATCATCCGCAATGAAAATTTTAAGAGTGGCTGACAGTATAGAAATTGAATATGTCGCTATGTTTATGAACATAACACGGCTCATTGGTGACACTCATAAGCGTTATTGGATTTCAGAATACTCTAAACTTTGCATACCAATACCACCAAAAGAGGAACAAAAGCGTATTGCCAATGCTGTAAATGTGATGTTTAAAAAACTTAATACAATCATGGAGAATTTATAAGTTCTCCATGATTGTATCCAATCTATCTTGGGCTGAATTTATTGCAGCAACAATCTTTACTTGCTCATTATAAGGCGGTACGGGTACCTCTATTGCCTTAAATTGTTTTTTGTTCAAATGAGGTATTGCCGAACCAATTTTGTTCTCACGTAAACTCTTACGATGTAGGTTAATTACGTGCAAAAGATAGTCAGTATGAATGTTTTCAGCAATGTGTAGTTGCTTGAATGTACTACCTTGATAACCCTCAATCGGTGTTCTGAACACTTCACCAGAGTTTTCTCCATCAACTAAAATCAACAGGTTATTGGCTGCTACATATCGCCCATTGGTCAAAGTCTTAAAATCACGTTCTCCTCTTAGATATTTTACGTCAAGATTTGGCATTTCCTTACCGTCAAGTTTCTTTCCATCCGTCAAAGAACATAACATTTGCATAGGAACAACCTCCCATCCAATTGGTAACTGCGTATAATGCCCGATACGTTCTGCTATATTGTTACTGTATTCATTATAAATCAATATAATATGGTAACAAAATTCAAAAGTTATTTGGCAAAGACAAATCTTGCCAAGAACACCATCACCTCTTATGTGTGGACGGTACAGTATTTCCTCAACCATTATGGGGAGGTGAACAAGAAGAACCTTTTGGCATACAAAGGGTATTTGGTGGAGAACTTCAAGCCACAGACTGTAAACATACGTTTGCAGGGTATCAACAAGTATTTAGAGTTCACTAAGCAAGATAAACTGAAAGTGAAGTTCGTAAAGGTACAACAAAAGAACTTTTTGGAAAATGTAATCAGCGATGCCGATTACAAATTTCTCAAATCCCAGCTTAAAACTGATGGTTATGAGGAGTGGTATTTCATTGTGTGGTTCATGGCTGCCACTGGAGCACGTGTTAGTGAATTGCTCCACATCAAAGCGGAACATATCAAAGTGGGTTATCTTGATTTGTATAGTAAAGGCGGTAAGATTCGACGACTATACATCCCCAAGAATCTACGGACAGAAGCCGAAAAATGGTTGAAAAGCCAAGGCTTGACATCCGGTTACATTTTCTTGAATCGTTTCGGACAGCGTATTACTACTCGTGGAATCGCTTCTCAACTCAAGCATTTTGCAGAAAAATACGGAATGAACAAGGAGGTAGTTTATCCTCATTCATTCCGTCACCGTTTCGCTAAAAATTTCCTTGACCGCTTTAACGACCTTGCTTTACTTGCCGACCTTATGGGGCATGAAAGCATAGAAACCACTCGTATCTATTTACGCCGTACTGCCAGCGAACAGCAGAAGATTGTGGATAAAGTGGTAAACTGGTAAAGCCACATTACCCTTAGGAGTGTATTCACTTACACTTCTAAGGCTTTTTGAATGTTATTAAAAACTGAGAATAGCTCTTCTATCTTTTGAACAATGCGCTGTTGTTCGGCAAGTGGAGGAAGTGGAAAATACATATCGTTAAAATCTGTACTATTAAATCCTGCTTGAGCTGTTCTTGATATTTCTTTCAGTTTTCCCTGATACAGATCAGACAAATAGTAATAATATGCGAACTCCTTATATATAAGATTCTCAAATTTAAAAATAACCTTTGCCATTGCCACATTATAAGCCCCTTGTTCAGCATGAAATACTTTTCCTAAAGAGCCACCATAACGAGCTAATAATATATCTCCCTTTTTAGCCTGTTTGGAAGCAAGATTAATTGGAATATAAACAGGTACAGGAGACTCTCCGTAATCTCTAATCTGATAAAGCCTAATGTAATTTGGCTTAGGTTTATTTTCAAAATAATTTTTCGATGGTTGAGCTCCTCCTGATATATCTAAGATGGAATTATGACTACACCATACCCATGACTCAGGAATTTCATAAGGGAACTTCTCACTATGCCCGTTATCACAAGTGATTTCTGCCTTCGAGTTGATGCGTTTGAGCAGTTCTGAGGCAGGTTCATCGTTTGGGTCTTGTGGTACGAGTTTGCCGTGAATGGCAAGGTCAAGAATCTTACTCTTGGCTTGCTTGATGGTTGCCTGCAAATCTTCCTTTCCACTTTCTATAACGTCAATCAAAGAGAACCAGTGTTCAATTTCTTTCACAATACGCTTTTGCTCAGCAAGAGGTGGCAATGGAATCATGCCATTACAAGCATCTGTTGTACTCAAGCGTGGCATCTTAACACCATATCCACATTGTTGCGTATAGTCAAGAAAATATGCCGAACGCAGTACATGATTAAGATAATATGAAGAAACATTACAGTATGAATTGAATGGCATTATTTCAGTTGTACAATATCCTGATTGTGGTGCGACCAAGACCTTATTCAGATATGTGCGTAATTTAGAGTATAGGATATCTCCTTTGTTGAATCTGTGCCGTACTCCTTTAATACTTCTTTTTGATCTAGAAAGTGTTTGAATGATTTTTGCTGTATCCTTTTCTAAATCTTCAAGTTCTAAAACCCAGTCGTCATCGGTTATGCTATCAACGGAAACATTATTACATTCGCCATAATTACTAATTTCTCCCAAAGTTGTCCACACCCACGAACTTGGTACCTCAAACGGTACGTTCTCATAATGGGGCGTATCAGAAGCCTTTGTAGACTTTTTGCTCTTTTTGATTTTACCCTCTTTTATCAGTCGCTCCTTTTCTGCCTTGATACGTTCAAGGAGAACAGATGCAGGCTCATCATTCGGGTCTTGAGGGACGAGTTTACCATGAATGGCAAGGTCGAGTATCTTTTGACGTAATTTCTTAGTATCCATACCAGTTAATCTATTTGTCCAATTTTTGGTTGGACAGTTTGTGCAGTTCTTGGTTGCACAATTAGTTTTTGTTTATTTGTTTCTCTTCTTCACTCTCTTCAAACTCTTCAATCCACTCCTTTACCTTGGCCTGCAATAGAGCTTTGTTAGGGAGATAGAGCTGATATGCCGAGGCGTATATATTGGCATCTTTGGGTAAGGTAAGTTCCACAAGTGCATCGTTTTTCTCCTTACACAGCAGGATGCCAATTGTCGGCTTTTCAAAATCTTGTTTGACGTGGCGATCGTAATAATTGACATACATCTGCATCTGTCCTAAGTCTTGATGGGTAAGTCTCTCTATCTTCAAGTCTATAAGCACATAACATTGTAGCAAGCGATTGTAGAACACTAAGTCAACATAGAAATGTTGTTCATCAAATGTAAATCTCTTTTGACGAGCCTCAAAAAGAAATCCCTTGCCAAGTTCCAATAGGAATTGCTGCATCTTGCTGATAATGGCATTCTCTAGTTTAGTTTCCGAGTATACAGCATCAGGCTTTAGACCAAGAAACTCTAATGTAATGGGGTTCTTGATAATGTCAGATGGCTTTTCAAGGGTTTGTCCCTCCTGTGCCAACCGCATCACCTCGTCTTTGTTACGTGAGAGCGCAAGACGTTCGTAAAGCGAAGATGCCACTTGCCGGCTGAGTTGTCGCACACTCCAATCTTGTTGTCGGCACTCAATTTCATAGAATCTTCGAGCCATTGGGTCTGTTATACGCATCAATATTAGATAGTGTGACCACGAAAGAGTAAATGATTCTTCTGAAAAGGCTAAACAGTGTTTGTCCTTTTTATCCTGCACTAAATCTTGATCGTATTTCCTTTCCTCATTTTGCAACCTAAGTTTGCTGTTTTCAATTGGCTCGACAGTGTTTAGCCTTTTCGCATAAACTAAATAGAACTGTTTGATGTTTTTTAAAGTTGAATATCCCCAACCGTCTCCTAATCTGTCAGTCAGACGTTTAGAGAGTTCTTTCAGTACAGTCTTTCCGTATTCAGCTCTAATCTCTCCCTTTTGTTCATATTCTACTATATATTGGCCAATATGGAATTTTGTATAGACTTCAGCGATATTGACTGTTGTCGCCACACGTTTCCTTGCCTGAGTGATAAGGTCAACAACTTTTTGAAACAAGTTGTTTATTTCTTGATTGTTTGTGATGATGTCTTTGCCCATAAAATTTAGTCCTCCTCTATATTTGCCAATAACTTTTGCAGCTCTGCCACGGCATTGCTGATAGTATCGCTTTTCTCCTTTATCTCATCCATTAGTTCCGATAATGAGCGGTCGTCCACTTCGCCACCTTGACGAATCCAAGTGATGTCGAGACTGGTTTTGTCGCGAGCCAATAGTTCGTCCACAGCATATTTGCGCCAACGCCCTTGTGGATTATTCTCGGCATCGTATGTTTCTTTTCGTTCGGCTAAGTTACCGGAATTGTAGCAGGAAACGAAATCATCCAAGTGATGTCGTTCCAATTTATTGGTTGCCAAAGTGTGCTTCACATCGGTACGATAGTCATAGAACCAAACCTCTTTAGTGGGTTGCCCCTTTGTAAAGAACAATACGTTGGCTTTCACTCCCTGAGCATAGAAAATACCGGTGGGTAGGCGCAGGATGGTGTGAAGATTGAAATCCTGTAACAAGCGTTTGCGGATAGTTTCACCTGCTCCGGCTTCAAAAAGAACATTATCGGGTAATACCACCGCAGCACGTCCTCCTGTTTTGAGCATCAGCATCATGTGCTGGAGGAAATTCAACTGGTTATTCTTTGTCTCGACATAGAAATCGGGACGGTTAATATCTACCGAACCTGCCGGACGAGTGCCGAAAGGAGGGTTGGCAAGAATCACATCAACAAGCGTGGAAGGCTCTTTCTCCAAAGAATCCTCGCATACAATCGGGCTTCGGTCTGTACCGACACCATGCAGATAGAGGTTCATGGAAGCAAGCGTTACAACTAATGGTGTATTGTCTACTCCATGCAAAGCTTTGTTACGCAGAAAGTCACGCTTTTCCTTGTTGGCGGATTGATCTTTCATATAGTCGTATGCCGTCAGCAGGAAACCTCCAGTACCACAAGCCGGATCACAAACCGTTTCGCCCATTTGTGGAGCGATGCAATCTACCATTGCCTTAATCAATGGACGAGGCGTAAAGTATTGCCCGGCTCCGCTCTTCTTATCCTGACCATTCTTCTCCAAAATGCTTTCATAGATAGCACCCTTTACATCTCCATCCATGATGAGCCACTGCTCTTCATCAATCATCGAGATAACCTTTTTGAGATAAACGGGCTTGTCAATCTTGTTTTGGGCTTTGGTATAAATTGTGCCAATTAGGTTTTCTTGTTCGCTGAGCTGCTTTAGCGTATCTTCATACTGCTTGACCAGATCCAATCCGTCAAGAGAGATTAAGTCCATCCACTGATAACCGGTGGGTATAGCTGATTCCTCTCCAAACATTTCTACATTCTCGGCATCCATCTTCAAAAACAGAAGACAGGTCAGTTGGGTGATATAGTCGGTGAAGCCGATGCCTTGTCCGGCAAGGGTTGTTGCCAAATTCCAAACCTTTTTTGTGAGCGACTGCTCTGTTGCGTTATTTGTTGCCATTATATTATGCTGATTTTCTTAAAACTACAAATGTGTAAAGTGAGTGCAAAGCCTCGTCTGCCTTCTGCATATTACCAAAGGCTCGTATCATTTGAGCCGCTTGGGTTGCATCGTCCTCTCGGATGTCTCTAATAGTGCAAGCTCCATTGGATGCAATATAATCTACAATGCGGCTGATTACTTCTCGCTGTTTGTCTGTTATGTTACGTTGCGTTTGTCCCAGCCACAAGTTGAAGTATTGCTTGGAGGTGGTAACCACGCTATCCAATTTTTCAATCTGATGGTAAGCGAAACGAACCAACTGTATGATATTGGTCAGGGCATCACTTTCTTCCTTTGTCGTGGAACGTCTTACAACCGCTGGATTGACTATGGCATAGGAGTTCCAAAGTTGTTTGGACGTAAAATGGTTATTCGCCATTTTGAGTTTATTCTCCAAGTCCTTCAACATTGAATAAGTGATTGGCTCTCCTTCATTATTATATATAATGCGTAAAGCTTCTATCTCGTCACTATGTTCTTTGCAGAACTCCTCGAATGCCTCCGTCGTACTTTTTGCTTCTTCTACGGAGAAACCTTTTGAGATAAGCGTGTCCTCGCCCGGCATCAATGTATTGACAAATCCGGCAGCAAGGATAAGCAAATATCTTCTGGCATCCGCATGATTTGCAAGTGGAGAAACCAATCCTTTGCGTTCGCTATTGGGTTCATTTGCATTTATAAAAGGAGGAAGTGTGTCGTTTTCAAGCGCAGTGTAGATTCTTGCCGACAATTCCTTCATATCACCGTGAGCCAAGTTCTCAAACTCTTTTCGTTGAGAATTATCAGCTCTGTTATAGATTCGGGCAAGTGTTGCTGCAAGCCGTTTCAGATATTCATCGGGGATATAACCATGACTAATCCGTTCCAATAATTCTTTGAGGGTAATGGTCTTTGTCGTAGGCTCATCAGTTGCTGTAGGGACAGTCTTTTCGTGTTCTGTAACACCCACAGCATCCACCAAGTAAAAGCAATCCTTGCTAAAGGCATTTGGAGTAACATTGCGTAGCTGCTCATCTCCGATGGTACGCACGCCACGACCTTTCATCTGAACATAAAGAGATTGGGACTCTACATCACGCATAAACATCACCACCTCCAGCGGTTTTACGTCCGTACCTGTTGCAACCAATGTGCAAGTCACGGCAATACGGAAATCCTTATCGTTTCGGAATTGTCGTATCAGTTCATTGCTATCTCCTGCCGAATAAGTGATTTTCTGAACGAAACGGTCATCAGTACGTCCAAACACTTCTTTCGCTATCTGCACTATGTTGGTGGCATGGGCTTCGTTGAGAGCAAATATCAAAGTCTTGGGCAGATAGTCCATATTTGGTTCACGCTGTGGGTCGTTGAACATCTCGGTATAGACCGCATCACGATAAGTGGAGAGTATTAGTTTGATTTGTGCCGGGTTGATAATGCTTCGGTTCAGTTCTTTATTGGTGTAGGTCTTTGTCTCTTTGTTGCTGATTGTTTTTATCTCTCCTGTATAGCGAGTCTCCTCTTTTACTTTTTCTCCTTCCAATATAGCTCCACCGTTTTCGGTAGCTTCTGTCTTGATGCGATATACACGGCAATCCACATTTACACCGTCCACAATACTCTTTTCCAAAGTATAGTTGACGATACGATTGTTATTGAAGAATGCTATTGTTTCTGGAATAGGGGTTGCCGTCAGTCCCACTAGTTTTGCCGTGTCAAAGTATTCGAGTACCTTGCGCCAGTTTCCATAGATAGAGCGGTGGCACTCATCTATGATAATCATGTCAAAGTAATCGTGGGGCAAATTCGGATTATCAGGCAAGGCGACTTCTTCCGTTAGTTCGTTGTCGTCATCATCATCCGTATCTTCTATGGCTTCTCCTTTCAAGAAAGAGAAAAGGCGTTGTATGGTTGATATAACTACATTGCTATCAGCAGGAATGGAAGCAGAACGAAGACGGTTGACAGTGAATATTGTGTTGAAAGCATCACCGTTTTCAGTCAATCGGAATGTGCCAAACTCTCCTTCAGCTTGTTTTCCAAGATTGTTCCTATCCACAAGGAACAAGATTCTGCGCATAGGAGTGTATGACAACATACGATATGCAGCAAGGCAAGCCGTATATGTTTTACCTGCACCTGTGGCAAGAACCATCAATGCACGATTTTGACCTGTGCGAAAACTTTTCTCCAGTTCTGTAACGGCTTCATATTGGCAATTACGCAACCCTTTTTTGCGCAGAGTAGGTAGTCCGGCAAAATAATCATTTATTCCCAACTTCTTAACCAGTTCGTGCGGTGTGGGTATAGTCATTATTTGGATGAAACAAGCATCCTTTTCGCGAAAATCACAGAAATATAATTCCTTGCCGTTGGAGGTAAAGATAAAGGGTAATGGCTTCTGATACGTTTGGTAGATATTGGGTACACTTTTAGCATATAGTGCAGCTTGCTCACACACTTTTGCCGAGAAAGCGTCCGTTTCTTCACGCTTGGCTTCAAGCACACCAACAGCCTTTCCATTTATAAAAAGGAAATAATCGGCTTCAAGATTACCTTTTAGCAATCCTTCCCTTATGGCTACAGCCGTACAAGTCGGTTCATATTCTTCTCGGTTTATAACTTTCCAACCGGCTTCGGTCAGCCATTGGTCAATTTTAATTCGAGCTTTTTCTTCCGGTGTCATATATTCCTATATTTTTATATTATCAGAAGTTGTAGTGTAAAAATAATTGATAACGACAAACGCTATTGACGTTCGTTTTTGTCCGTTATCAATTCTTTTAAATCCACTTGAAGTATTTCCGCAATCTGCTGTAACGTATCCAAATTGGGCTGGATTCTATTACAAGCATAGGCATTAACCATGCTAAAACTTTTGTCAAGTTGTTTGGCTAGCCATGTCTGCGAGATACCTTTGTCTGTCAAGACTGCCTTTATTCTATTTAGCTTCATTCTTAGATGTAATTTTATTCTGCAAATATAGTGAATTATATTCAATAGTCTGGGTCCTTTTTCGTATTTTTGTAAGTGTCAAAAGAATCTCTAAGCGTATGATGGATAACTTTAAGGAGAAATACGACACACTTGTCAGAAAATACGACAGCCTTCTTGCGGAAAACGAAGAATTGAAATCAATCCTTCGGCAATACGGCATTGCCTATTCTACTACAAACAGAATGGATGAGGAATCAGTATTCTCTTCTATCTCATTTCCTCCTGTATATTTCTCTCTTGATGAGAAAATAGAATTATTCCATAGCTTTTTCAAAGGAAGGGATGATGTATTTGCACGACGATGGTTCAGCAAAACCACAGAAAAAGGTGGCTATCAACCAGTCTGTATCAACGAATGGCGTAGAGGAATATGCGACAAGAAAAAACATAAATGTACGGAATGTCCCAACCGTAATTTTGCGTCATTGACAAACCAAGACATATATCGTCATTTGGAAGGTAAAGACGAAAACGGATGTGATGTTATCGGCCTGTATGTCATCACTCCGGATAATAAATGCTCTTTTCTGTGCGCTGATTTTGATGACAAAAACTGCACTCACGGATATAAGGATGATGTGTTGGCATTCGTTTCTGTTTGTCGAGATTGGAATGTCCCATGTAGCATTGAGCGTTCAAGGTCTGGAAATGGAGCACATGTATGGGTCTTCTTCACTGATGCGATTCCAGCTATTAAAGTGAGACGGTTTGGTAATATCATTCTTACGGAAGCTATGAAGCGGAATGGAAGAATTTCTTTTGATTCATACGACCGTTTCTTTCCAAACCAAGATAGAATACCGGAAGGAGGATTTGGAAATCTAATAGCACTACCATTACAAGGTGGAGCAAGAAAAGTGGGAAACAGCGTTTTTGTTGATGATAAATTTCTTCCATTCAAAGACCAATGGGCATATTTGTACAATGTCAAGAGAATTGACGAATGTGTCGTGGATAGATTGTTGGTTGAACATCAACAAGAGGATTTTGGAGCATTAGCCACATCTTCGGAAGCAAAGCCTTGGGAAATACCTATTGTACAAGAAGTCGCACGGACAGACTTTGATAGTAAACTTAAAATCAACAAATCCGACAATATTTATATCCCATTAAGTTCAATTTCCAGCAAGGTGATTAATCAGTTGAAGCGATTTGCCGCCTTCAAGAATCCTGATTTTTACAGTAAGCAGGCAATGCGTATTTCAACATATAACATTCCACGCATTATCTGTCGCGCTGATTTCAATGATGAGTTTCTTGTTATGCCTCGGGGGTGCGAAGAGGCTATAATAGCCATGTTGTCTTCTCTAAGTATTGATTATGAAATAATTGATAAAACCAACCATGGCAAATCTATTGCGATAGCCTTTAAGGGTAAAGAACGTGATGAGCAGTTAGAAGCCATTAATTCACTTATGCCCCATACAAATGGAGTATTGTCGGCAACAACCGCTTTTGGAAAGACTGTTACAGCGGCAGCATTGATTGCCCAAAGAAAGATAAATACACTTATCTTGGTACATTCTAAAGCATTGCTTATGCAATGGCACGAACGCCTTTCTGAATTTCTTGATATTGATTTCATAGAGGATAACGTACCTAAGAAACGTGGTAGAAAGAAAGTCTTTTCTCCAGTCGGAAGTCTTGATTCAACTTCAAATACATTGCATGGAGTTGTTGATGTGGCTCTTATGCAATCTTGCTTTGAAGATGGTGAAGTCAAGTCTTTTGTACAAGATTACGGAATGGTTATTGTTGATGAATGTCATCATGTATCTTCAATAACTTTTGAAAATGTTCTAAAACACGTTACGGCTCATTATGTTTATGGGCTTACTGCCACTCCAATTCGCAAAGACGGACTACAGCCAATTATTTTTATGCAATGTGGCCCGATTCGATTTTCAGTTGATGCTAAGGCACAGATACAAAAACAATCGTTTCAACGTTATCTTGTGCCGAGGTTTACTTCGTATCGACCCGTTACAGACGACAAACATACATTTACGGCACTCTCACAATCACTTGCGGAATCTGAGATGCGAAATAATCTCATCATAGAAGATGTTCTTAACGCAGTAGCCTCAGGTCGTACACCAATTATACTGACAAGTAGAACTTCTCATGTCGAGTTGATTACGAAAATGCTTGAACCACAAGTAGCTAATGTTATAAAACTTACAGGAGAGGGTACGAGCAAACATAAACGTGAAATTATACAAAAACTACAGGATATTCCACGGGACGCTCCTCTTGTAATAGTCGCTACAGGAAAATATGTAGGAGAGGGCTTTGATTATCCAAGGCTTGATACACTATTTCTTGCTCTTCCTATTTCGTGGAAAGGATTGGTTGCCCAATATGCAGGTCGATTGCATAGAGAGAATGAAGGTAAAACAGATGTTCGCATTTATGATTATATTGACATACACGAACCTGTGTGCGAAAGTATGTATCGTAAACGGCTAAAGGGATATTCAGCCATTGGTTATCGTGTTCTTACGAAAGAAGTATCGACTTTATTTGATGCGACTGAGGACTTGCATTTATCATCGTGTGAAGGGCAAATCTTCAATGGGAATACGTTCCGTTATCCCATTGTTCAAGAATTGAAAAGCTCAAATCAATCTGTTGTAATATCATCTCCAAGACTTTACCGTGTAGAGCGGAACGCGCTTATAAAAAACTTGCTTGAACTTCAGGCAAATGGTATTGATGTTGCTATTTTTACAACAACCGAGAACGAACAAACCGAGTATCTAAAGAATCAAGGGTTATTCATAAGGATTGTTCCAAAACTATCGTTATGCGCCTGTATCATTGATAAAACGGCCATCTGGTATGGTAGTGTTAATGTTCTTGGATATTCAACAGAAGAAGACAGTATCATTAAAATTTCAGATACCAAACTAGCAAACGAACTATTGAATGTCATATATGATAAGGGGTTGGCCTAATCTTATTATGCGAAACATGCATAAATTTAATTTTGCTAATGGGTCTGCACATTGTACTTTGCCAAAATATTTTCGTCTATTTCAATCTTATGCCGTCCTGTGGTTGTACGCAGATTCTTTCTAACAGTATCAAATGTGGAATTGGCAAACCACTCTGCAAATGTCGCCATTACAAATGATGTAGTCATATCTCTACCTATATTATATTGAAAAGCGATATTCCAAGCAAAGTTCTTCAACGAGATTTGAGTGAGGGACGTGCGCTTCTTGATATGAATTTCGGTTGCAGAAAGCACTTGACGGTTAATTGCAAAATAGCGGACAGATTCGCATATTTGGTAAATCTCTATTTCCTCCAAATCAAACCGTTTAAATGTATCTCGTGTGTATCTCAGGATAGCATTCAATTTTTCATCTTCTTCTCTTTCTTTTTGCCATTGGTATTGTTGTTGCTCACGTTGGTATTCATAATGAAATAGCTCCAGTCGCTTTTTCTGGACTTCTTCATTGTTTGAGGTAGGTGAATACGCTAAAGGCTGTGTCTTTTTACTCACACACTTTTTGACAGATATTAGCAATGATGGAGGAATTGCATCAACAAGATACCTTGCTAAGATAATGCAAAGATGGTGTAGTAGTTTTTGTATGACATATCCGATGACCATAACTAATGGAATCAAACTCATTCGTATTCCAAGCATATTGCATACTTGAAACGCTATCATTGAAGCTAATAGCACCATAGTAACCTCGATTATCAGAGAGTGAAGTATATCTTGTTTTTGCTTCATACCTATTATTGTTTATTTTCCCTATGCAAAGGTACAATAGATTTTCATAAAAAACGATAGACAAATCGTAGGTGTATTTTTGCAATCACATAGTAATTAGTGATTTTTGAAAGCAAAACCATAACAAGAGAAAATATCCAAGACTATTTGAAAACAAGAGAAAACAGAAATCACACAAAATAGCATAGTTAAACTAAGTTAAAGTTTTCCTGTGGCGGTTTTTCTGCTTTTTCTAAGGCTTAAATATGTAGTAACTGGAGCAAAGTAATCATATCTGTACCAAGCAATATATAATGTATTGATATTCAGTAATGATTATCTTTGAGGAAGTCAAATAACTTGTAACAAATAGATAACAGAAATTCCGTATAATCCGAA
>OGMP01001951.1_pt1 | contig 14178 bp, 8 predicted proteins | sample 1573261 | NCBI WGS metagenome assembly OGMP01 (sample SAMEA2581878, study PRJEB24529) | metagenome | biome: Human gut stool | place: China | collected 2011 | reverse complement strand
GCCTTCTATTATGCGGATGATGAGATTATCGTGTTGGCGTCCGAGCGTCCGGTTATACAAACCGTGATGAACGTGCAGGTAGAGGATATCCGGGAGTTGAATCGGGGAGAGGCGATACTCGTCAACAAGAAAGGCGAGTGGCATATCTCCCAGATCGTGGAGCCGAAAGAGAATAAGGCTTGTTCCTTCGAGCGTATCTACTTCTCACGGGGTAGCGACGTGGATATTTACAGGGAAAGGAAGCGTTTGGGAGATAATCTCGTGCATCCGATCTTGAAAGCGGTGGATTATGATTTGAATCATACCGTCTTCTCTTTTATCCCGAATACGGCCGAGGTCGCTTATTTCGGGATGCAGGAGGGGTTGAACAACTATTTGAATAAGCTGAAAAAAGAATGGATCGCCGATCGTAATCACTTGCTCAGGGAAGAGGAACTGGAGCAAATCCTTTCCATGCGAATCCGCTCGGAGAAAGTAGCTATAAAAGATATAAAATTACGTACATTTATCGCTGAGGGCAATAGCCGCAATGATCTGGCGGCGCACGTATATGATATTACTTACGGAAGTATTGAACCTTTTATCGATAATCTGGTTGTGATAGATGATAGCATCGTGCGGGGTACTACCTTACGCCAGAGTATTATCGGTATCTTGGATCGCCTGCATCCGAAGAAAATCGTGATCGTAAGTTCTTCTCCGCAGGTACGTTACCCGGATTATTACGGTATCGATATGTCCCGGATGAACGAGTTTATCGCTTTTAAGGCTGCGGTGGCCCTGTTACGTGACCGGGGGATGGAATACGTGATCTTGGACGCTTATCAAAAGGCGAAGCGACAACAAACAGCGGCGGATGGTCCGTTGGTGAATTACGTAAAGGAGATATACGCCCCGTTTACGGACGAGGAGATATCCGTTAAGATGGTGGAGTTGCTTACACCGGTCGGGACGCAGGCGAAAGTAGAGATCGTCTACCAGACTTTGGAGGGCTTGCATGCCTCTTGTCCGGAGCATCCGGGTGACTGGTATTTCTCCGGCGATTACCCGACACCGGGCGGGACTCGGTTAGTGAACGAGGCTTTTATTCACTATATGGAAGAAGAATATTTAGTGAAATGACACAACATACAGATTCTATGCAGACAAACAGAACAGCAACTTTGATGTTAGACGACGGTACCGTCTTCCGTGGCTACTCTTTCGGCTATGAGAGACCGGTGGCTGGCGAGGTCGTGTTCAATACCGCTATGACCGGATATCCGGAGAGCTTGACGGACCCTTCGTACGCAGGCCAGTTGATGGTGTTGACTTATCCGCTCGTTGGTAACTACGGTGTCCCGCCTCGTACATTCGAGCCGAACGGGATCGCTACGTTTATGGAGAGCGAGAAGATCCATGCCGAGGCGATTATCGTTAGCGATTACAGCCATGAGTATAGCCACTGGAACGCTGAGCGCAGCTTGGGCGACTGGTTGAAGGAGGAGAAGATCCCGGGCATATACGGTATCGATACGCGTGCGTTGACTAAGAAATTGCGTGAGCATGGCGTGATGATGGGACGTATCGTTATCGGCGATGCCGATAACGAAATTGGAAATGGGGAATTGAAGATCGAGGATTATGAGCATGTGAACTATGTGGATCGGGTATCGTGCAAGGAGATTATTTGTTACCTGCCCGATGGTACGAGCCAGACCTGTTCTTTATCGGAAGCCTCCGATTCCCGATTCTCGATTCTCAATTCTCAATTCCTAAAGCGCGTCGTGCTTTTGGACTGCGGCGTGAAACATAACATCATCCGTTGCCTGTTGAGGCGTAACGTGGCGGTGATCCGTGTGCCTTGGGACTACGACTTCAATCAGCTGGAATACGATGGATTGTTTATCAGCAACGGTCCGGGCGATCCGGATACTTGCGATGCCGCCGTGCGGAATATCCGTAAGGCGCTTTCCGGGGATAAGCCGATTTGCGGTATTTGCATGGGTAACCAGTTGTTGGCGAAAGCCGGCGGTGCTTCTATCTATAAATTGAAGTACGGTCATCGTAGCCATAACCAGCCGGTACGTATGGTAGGCACGGAGAAATGCTTCATCACCTCGCAGAACCATGGTTACGCCGTGGATAACGATACGCTGGGTGAGGAGTGGGAACCGCTGTTCATCAATATGAATGACGGGACGAACGAGGGTATCAAGCATAAGACGAAGCCTTTCTTCTCCTCTCAGTTCCATCCCGAGGCTTGCAGCGGGCCGCTGGATACGGAGTTCATGTTTGATAAATTCACGGAATTGTTGTAGCCGGGGATTTACGCCCACCCTAAACGAGGGATTAGGGCAACCCTAAATGAGTGTTTAGGTCTACCCTAAACGGGTGTTTAGGCTTACCCTAAAAGAGAACATTAAAAAAAGTAAAGCAATGAAAGAAGATATAAAGAAAGTCCTGATACTCGGTTCCGGCGCCCTAAAGATCGGTGAAGCGGGAGAATTCGACTATTCAGGTAGCCAGGCTTTGAAAGCCATCAAGGAGGAGGGAATCCAGACAGTGCTTATCAATCCGAACATCGCTACGGTACAGACTTCGGAAGGAGTGGCAGATACCGTTTATTTCCTGCCCGTCACTCCCTTCTTTGTCGAAAAGGTGATCGCCAAAGAACGTCCGGATGGCATCCTGCTCGCTTTTGGAGGCCAGACGGCGTTGAACTGCGGTGTGGCGCTTTACCAGAGTGGTGTGCTGGAAAAATATAACGTCCGTGTACTCGGTACTCCGGTACAGGCAATCATGGATACGGAGGATCGCGAACTCTTCGTCCGCAAACTCGACGAGATCGGTGTGAAGACGATCAAGAGCGAAGCGGTGGAAAATGCCGAAGATGCCCGCCGGGCTGCTGCCGAGTTAGGCTATCCGGTGATTGTCCGTGCCGCTTATGCTTTGGGCGGCCTCGGCTCCGGCTTCTGCGACAATGAGGAGGAACTGGATGTACTGGTTGAAAAAGCCTTCTCTTTCTCTTCTCAAGTGTTGGTGGAAAAGAGTTTGAAGGGATGGAAAGAAGTGGAATATGAGGTGGTGCGCGACCGTTTCGACAACTGTATCACGGTCTGCAACATGGAGAACTTCGACCCGTTGGGTATCCATACCGGCGAAAGCATCGTGATCGCTCCGTCACAGACACTGACCAACAGCGAGTATCATAAACTTCGTGAACTGGCTATCCGGATCATCCGTCATATCGGTATCGTGGGCGAATGTAACGTGCAATATGCTTTCGATCCGGAGAGCGAAGACTACCGCGTGATCGAAGTGAACGCCCGTCTTTCCCGTTCGTCTGCGCTGGCCTCTAAAGCAACTGGTTATCCGTTGGCTTTCGTCGCAGCTAAGTTGGGACTGGGTTACGGCCTTTTTGATTTGAAAAACTCGGTGACGAAGACGACAAGTGCTTTCTTCGAACCGGCTCTCGACTATGTGGTCTGCAAGATCCCGCGCTGGGATTTGGGTAAGTTCCGGGGTGTGGACCGCGAGTTGGGTTCCTCCATGAAGTCTGTAGGCGAGGTGATGGCCATAGGCCGTACTTTCGAAGAGGCTATCCAGAAAGGCTTGCGCATGATAGGTCAGGGGATGCATGGTTTTGTGGAGAACAAGGAACTGCAAATCGACGACATCGATGCCGCCCTGCACGAACCGACCGACAAGCGTATCTTCATTATCTCTAAAGCCCTTTCAAAAGGCTATACTGTGGACCAGATCCACGAACTGACTAAGATTGACCGTTGGTTCCTGGAGAAACTGGCCAACATCAAGCAGACTTCACGCGAGTTGCACGCTTGCAAGAATATCAACCTGCTCGACAACGAGCTGCTTCGCAAGGCAAAGGTTCAGGGATTCACCGATTTCCAGATTGCCCGCGCCCTGGGTATGGAAGACGAGCTCGATATTGACGATGCCATTCTGATTGTCCGTAACCGCCGTAAGGCAGCCGGCATTGTTCCGGTTGTGAAGCAAATTGATACTTTGGCTGCCGAATATCCGGCACAGACCAACTATCTGTATCTTACTTACAGCGGTGTAGCCAACGATATCAAGTTCGAGCACGACAAGCGCAGCATCGTGGTATTGGGTTCCGGAGCTTACCGAATCGGTTCATCCGTAGAGTTCGACTGGTGCGGTGTGCAGGCTCTGAACACCATCCGCAAGGAAGGCTACCGCTCTGTCATGATCAACTATAATCCGGAAACCGTGTCAACCGACTACGATATGTGCGACCGTCTGTACTTCGACGAGTTGACATTCGAGCGTGTTATGGATATTCTGGATCTGGAGTGCCCGCACGGTGTGATTGTATCTACCGGTGGTCAGATTCCAAACAACCTCGCCATGCGTCTCGACGGCCAGCACATCCCATTGTTGGGAACTACTGCCAAGAGCATCGACAACGCCGAGGACCGCGAGAAGTTCTCAGCCATGTTGAACCGCATCGGTGTAGACCAGCCGGAGTGGAGCGCCCTGACCAATATGGAAGATGTAAATGCCTTCATCGAGAAGGTTGGCTTCCCGGTATTGGTTCGTCCTTCATACGTACTTTCCGGTGCTGCCATGAACGTATGTTCTAACCAGGAAGAGTTGGAACGCTTCCTGAAACTGGCTGCCAACGTATCCCAGAAGCATCCGGTGGTGATCAGCAAGTTCCTGTTGAATGCCAAGGAAGTGGAAATGGATGCTGTGGCCAAGGACGGAGAAATCCTGGCATACGCCATCAGCGAGCACATTGAGTTTGCCGGTGTTCACTCAGGAGATGCTACCATCCAGTTCCCGGCACAGAAACTGTACGTGGAGACCGTACGCCGCATCAAGAAGATCTCTGGCGAGATTGCCCGTGAGCTGAAGATCAGCGGTCCGTTCAACATCCAGTTCCTGGCCAAGAACAACGACATCAAGGTAATTGAATGTAACCTGCGTGCTTCACGAAGCTTCCCATTCGTAAGCAAGGTATTGAAGATAAACTTCATCGAGTTGGCTACCAAGGTAATGCTCGGATTGCCGGTAAGCAAACCGAACAAGAGCCTGTTCGACTTCGATTATGTAGGAATCAAGGCCAGCCAGTTCTCATTCAACCGCTTGCAGAAGGCCGACCCGGTATTGGGTGTAGATATGGCTTCAACCGGTGAGGTAGGCTGTCTGGGTGATGATACCGATAACGCTCTGATGCAGGCCATGCTTTCAGTAGGTCACCGTGTTCCGGAGAAGAACATCCTGCTCTCTACCGGAGGCGCCAAGCAGAAGGCAAGCATGCTCGATGCGGCCCGCGAGTTGAAAGAGAATGGTTACAACCTGTATGCTACCGGAGGTACCAGCCGCTTCCTCACAGAAAACGGCATTGAAAATACATTGGTATACTGGCCAAACGAGGAGGGACATCCTCAGGCATTGGATATGCTGCACCAGAAACAGATTGATATGGTGGTGAACATTCCGAAGAACCTCACCGAAGGCGAGATCAGCAACGGTTACAAGATCCGTCGTGCCGCCATCGACCTGAATATTCCGTTGATCACCAACGCCCGTCTGGCGAGTGCCTTTATCCATGCATTCTGCAAGATCAAGACCGATGACATTGTCATCAAGAGTTGGTCTGAATACAAGTAATAAAGGATATGTATGAATTTTGAAATCATCTTTGTATTGCTATGTCTGGTTGCAATGGTCGTTGCTTTAATCAACGACCGTATGCGACCAGGCATGGTCCTTTTCTCGGTGGTTGTGCTTTTTTTGTGCACGGGAATCATTTCTCCGAAGGAGTGTCTCGAAGGATTCTCCAATAAAGGCATGATCACGGTAGCCCTGCTTTTCCTGGTGAGCGAAGGTATTCGCAAGAGTGGGGTATTGGAACAGTTCATTTACCGGCTGCTCCCGAAGGAGAAGTGCAGTGTGGCCAAGGGCAACATGCACATGCTTCCTGTTATTGCCTTTATCTCTGCTTTCCTGAACAACACACCGGTTGTCGTGATCTTTGCCCCGATCATCAAGAACTGGGCCCGACGGACCGGACTCTCTGCCACAAAATTCCTGATTCCGCTTTCCTATGCCACTATATTGGGCGGTATGTGTACCCTGATCGGTACTTCAACCAACCTGGTGGTCGATGGTATGATTCAGGATGCGGGCTACGAAGGTTTTACGATTTTCGAACTCGGTAAAATCGGAGTGATCATTGCTGTAATCGGAATCACCTATCTGGTTTTCTTCTCCAAGAAACTGTTGCCTGAGGTAAATGCCAAGGACGAGGAACTGGAAGATCTCACTGCCGAGAGCAATGTGGTTTGTGTAGAAGCCGTTATCGGAGCACGTTTTCCGGGCAACGGCAAAACTTTGAAGGAATTTGACTTTCCGCGTCACTATGGTGCTACAGTACGCAGTCTGCACCGCAATGGTGTGCGTCTGGAAGGCGACTGGATGAATATCCGTCTGTGTGAAAACGACACACTGGTATTGGAGACCGACGACAAGTTCATCCCCACCTGGGGCGACAGCCGTGTCTTCCTGATGCTTTCCGTGATGGATGCCGACATGCAGATGGAGCGCAAGAAGCGCTATTTTGCCATGATCCTGCTGTTGTTTATGATTGTGGGTGCCACTGTGGGCGAACTTCCCTTTGTGGCCAATCTGTTTCCCGGAGTCAAGCTCGACATGTTTTTCTTCGTGTGTATCACCACAGTCATTATGGCATGGACAAAGATGTTTTCTCCCAAGAACTATACCAAGTATATTTCCTGGGATGTACTGATTACGATTGCCTGCGCCTTTGCCATCAGCAAGGCTATGGAAAACTCCGGTTTTGCAACATTCATTGCCAATCAGATAATCGGACTTACCGATTCACTGGGACCGCACGCCCTGCTGGCCATCATCTTCCTGATCACCAATCTGTGTACGGAGCTGATCACCAACAATGCCGCCGCTGCATTGGCTTTCCCCATAGCACTGGCCGTATCCCGTCAGTTGGGTGTTGACCCCACACCGTTCTTTGTGGTGATCTGTGTCGCCGCTTCGGCTTCGTTCTCCACACCGATCGGTTATCAGACCAACCTGATTGTGCAGGGTATCGGAGGTTACAAGTTTACCGACTTTGTACGTATCGGTTTGCCGCTGAATATCATCGTATTCATATTATCCATTATACTAATCCCTATGTTCTGGAACTTCTAAAACAATATAGAAGATGACACAAGAGAATAACATATATCCCATCTATGACAAGATGATGACCCGTGCCGACAAGGAAGCCTTGCTCGGTCAGAAAGGTATGATGATCTGGTTCACCGGTCTTTCCGGTTCCGGCAAGAGCACCATCGCTCTGAGTCTGGAACGCGAACTGGACAAGCGTGGCATTCTTTGCCGCATTCTCGACGGTGACAATATCCGTTCGGGCATCAACCGCAATCTCGGTTTCTCGGAAGAAGACCGTGTGGAAAACATCCGCCGTATTGCCGAAGTGGGCAAGCTGTTTGTAGATACCGGCATTGTGACTATTGCCGCATTCATCAGCCCGACCAACCAGCTTCGTGAGATGGCAGCCGAGATTATCGGCAAGGACGATTTCCGTGAAATTTATGTCAGCACCCCGCTGAGCGTCTGCGAGCAGCGCGATGTCAAGGGCCTTTATGCCCGTGCCCGTCGCGGAGAGATCAAGGACTTTACCGGAGTGAGCGCTCCGTTCGAGGCACCCGAGCATCCCGCTCTTTCGCTCGACACCTCCAAACTCTCTTTGGAGGAAGCCGTGAACCAGGTGCTTCAGTTAATTTTCGAATCAAATAACAACAAATAATATTGATTATGGCAGAATATAGTTTGAGTCATTTGCAGGAGCTCGAGGCCGAGTCCATCCACATCATCCGTGAGGTGGCCGCCGAGTTTGAAAATCCTGTGATGCTTTATTCCATAGGTAAGGACTCTTCTGTAATGGTGCGTCTGGCCGAGAAAGCCTTTGCCCCCGGAAAAGTTCCGTTCCCTTTGATGCACATCGATTCCAAGTGGAAATTCAAGGAAATGATCGAGTTCCGCGACAACTACGCCAAGCAGTACGGCTGGAACCTGATTGTAGAGTCTAACATGGAAGCCTTCCATGCCGGAGTGGGCCCGTTTACCCACGGCAGTAAGGTACACACTGACCTGATGAAGACCAAGGCCTTGCTCGATGCTTTGGCAAAATACAAGTTCGATGCCGCTTTCGGTGGCGCTCGCCGTGATGAGGAGAAGAGCCGTGCCAAGGAGCGTATTTTCTCTTTCCGCGACCAGTTCCAGCAGTGGGACCCGAAGAACCAGCGTCCGGAGTTGTGGGACATCTACAACAGCCGCGTGCACAAGGGCGAGAGCATCCGTGTGTTCCCGTTGAGCAACTGGACCGAGCTCGACATCTGGCAGTACATCCGTCTGGAGAACATTCCTATTGTGCCGCTGTACTTCGCCAAGGAGCGTCCGGTGGTCAATATCGACGGTCAGCTCATCATGCCGGACGACGACCGTCTGCCGGAGAAATACCGTGACCAGATCGAGATGAAGAAGATTCGCTTCCGTACTCTGGGCTGCTGGCCGCTGACCGGAGCCATCGAGAGCGAGGCAGACACCATCGAGAAGATTGTGGAGGAAATGATGACCACCACCAAGAGTGAGCGTACCACCCGTGTGATCGACTTCGACCAGGAAGCATCCATGGAGCAGAAAAAGCGTGAAGGATATTTTTAAAACAGAAAGATTATGGCAGTTCAAAATATTAAGGAATTCTTGGATCAGGATGAAAAGAAAGACCTGTTGCGTTTGCTGACCGCCGGTTCTGTAGACGACGGAAAGTCTACGCTGATCGGCCGTCTGCTGTTCGACAGCAAGAAGCTCTATGAAGACCAGTTGCAGGCGTTGGAGCGCGACAGCAAGCGTGTGGGCAATGCCGGTGAGCACATCGACTACGCCCTGTTGCTCGACGGACTGAAAGCCGAGCGTGAGGAAGGTATCACCATCGACGTGGCTTACCGTTATTTCTCAACCAATTTGCGTAAGTTCATCATTGCCGACACTCCGGGACACGAACAATATACCCGCAATATGATTACCGGCGGATCAACCGCCAATCTGGCCATCATTCTGGTAGATGCCCGTACCGGTGTCATCACCCAGACCCGTCGCCACACTTTCCTGGTGTCTTTGCTCGGCATCAAGCACATTGTCTTGGCTGTAAACAAGATGGACCTGGTAGACTTCAGTCAGGAAGTGTTCGACAAGATTGTGGGCGAGTACCGCAAGCTGACCGATTACCTGGGTATTGACGATGTAACCTGTTTCCCACTGTCTGCCCTTGATGGCGACAACGTGGTAGAGAAGTCCGACCGCACTCCGTGGTACGAAGGACCGGCATTGCTCGACTTCCTGGAGACTGTGCCTATCCACACCGACCGCAATATGGATGACTTCCGCTATCCGGTGCAGTACGTGTTGCGTCCGAACCTCGACTTCCGCGGTTTCTGCGGCAAGATCGCTTCCGGCGTAATCCGTAAGGGCGACGAAATCATGGCCCTGCCTTCCAAGAAGAAATCACACGTGAAGAGTATCGTGACCTACGAGGGCGAGCTTGAAGAAGCTTTCTGTCCGCAGTGTGTCACCATCACTTTGGAAGATGAGATCGACATCTCCCGTGGCGAGATGATTGTCAAGAGCGACAATCTGCCGGAAATCGGCCGTCATGTAGAAACCATGCTCGTGTGGATGGACGAGGAGCCTATGGACCGCAAGAAGCAGTTCTATCTGAAGCACAATACCAATACCACCCGTGCCACCATCGATCAGATTGCCTATAAGGTAGATGTGAACACCATGGAGCAGAGCCCGGCCGAGTTCTTCAAACTCAACGAGATCGGACGTGTGCAGATCACCACAGCCAAGACCCTGTTCTTCGACGCTTATTCCAAGAACAAGGCTACCGGTTCGTTCATCCTGATCGACCCGATTACCAACAACACCAGTGCGGTGGGTATGATCATCGGTCCTACAGCCGTTACCGACATCGAGCACGAAGATATTCCGGAACTGAACCTGCCGAAGCTGGGCATTGCTCCGGAGCATTACGACGCGATCGAGAAGGCAGTGAAAGACCTTTCACGTCAGGGTATCGCCATTAACATCATCAAATAAGAGAGGAGGAAGGAATGGGACTACTGGAATTCAGTAAATTGCCGGTCAATACGCTCGTAGGCGCAGATTGGGATACATTCAAGAAGATGACCGACGGGCAGAATATCGGTTCCAAATACAAGAACAAGTATTATCTGACCAAGGGCGTGTGCCGCCTGTTGAGCACCCTCAAATGCTTGCAGGATAAGAAGTACGAAAAGCTGCTGGCTTCACAGCCGTTGCAGAACGACCCCGTGTTCATCTTGGGTCACTGGCGCAGCGGAACCACTTTCGTGCACAACATCTTTGCGCAGGACAAGCATTTCGGTTACACCACTACTTATCAGACCGTGTTCCCGCATCTGATGATGTTCGGACAGCCTATGTTCAAGAAGACCATGGGCTGGCTGATGCCGGACAAGCGTCCGACCGACAACATGGAGCTGGCGCCCGATCTGCCTCAGGAGGAAGAGTTCGCCCTGTCGAACATGATGCCATATTCTTATTATGACTTCTGGTTCTTCCCGGAGCGCATGATGGAGTATTGCGAGCGTTACCTCACTTTTGAGAAGATCACGCCCGAGGAGTTGAAGGTATTTAAGGAGACCTTCCTCAAGCTGGTGAAGATTTCGTTGTGGAACACCGGCGGTACACAGTATCTGTCCAAGAACCCGCCACACACCGGTCGTGTAAAGGCCTTGGTGGAACTGTTCCCCAACGCCAAGTTCATCTATCTGATGCGTAACCCATACACTGTGTTCGAGAGCACCCGCAGCTTCTTCAACAACACCATCAAGCCGCTGGAGCTCCAGCCTTACGATGAGAACGTGATGGAGCAGAATATTCTCGATGCCTATACACAGCTGTATCGTGCTTACGAGGAGCAGAAGAAGTTCATCCCCGAAGGCAATCTCTATGAGGTGAAGTTTGAGGAGTTTGAGCGTGATGCTTTGGCCACCACCGAGGATATTTACCGTAAGCTGAATATTCCGGGATGGGAAGAAGCCCGTCCGGCTATTGAGGCTTATGTGGGCAAGAAGAAAGGCTACAAGAAGAACAAGTATGAATACAAGCCGCGCACCGTTCAGTTAGTGAACGATAACTGGGGCTATGCCCTGAAGGACTGGGATTATCCGGTGCACTAAGCTGAGCATGGCTTGACGAATATTATTGTATAAAATGGCTCCGTCCCCTGTTCTGAGTGATTCGGAAGAGGGGACGGAGTTTTTTGTATATCGGATTCTTTTCTATCGTTGATTTTCAAATCTTCTGAAAATTAGTTTGTATTTAGAATTTGTATTGTATTTACAATTTGGTATATTTGCAATTGTTCTGTCATGGACTAGATGATTCTCTACCTTGGGATGGCGGGGGGATAGCGCAAGAAATGGAAATACGCAAGGTTCAGACAGGAAAATCCAAGTTGAGATATAACACTGGCTATCCAATCCGAGCGGGCGGAGAAAGTACGGGTTGCTTTTTCCTTTACGGCACGGACGGACGCAAAGATATATCTCAGCGTTTTTTATAAACACTTTCAACACTTCTTGATCGTGTTTTTGTATTCATGAAATATGCTTTCTTGTAATTTTGTTTATTTGATAACGGCATCAAGACCTTTCACGAACTGACCGAGACCCTGCCGTCGCTCGTGGGTGATGACGGACGGATCAAGCCTTTTAACCAGTTCTTAAACGAGGTTCAAAGGATTCACCAGTCCTATAACGTGAACTATCTGCGCACGGAGTACAATCTGGCACAGGCTTCCTCCCTGATGGCAGCCCGCTGGAAGCAGTTCGAGCAGGACGGCGACCGCTACCTGCTGCAGTACCGCACTGTAGGCGACAAGCGTGTGCGCCGCAGTCACCGCATGCTGCATGGCATTACACTGCCCATAACCAGCAAGTTCTGGAACGAATATTTTCCGCCGAATAACTGGAACTGTCGCTGCACCGTGGTACAGGTGCGAAAAGGGAAATACCCCGAATCCAACGAACCGGAAGCCATGAAACTGGGTATGGAGGCCACGGCAGGCAAGTACCGCGAGATGTTCCTGTTCAACTCCGGCAAGAGCATGACCTGCTTTCCGGCATATAACGCTTATACCACACGCAAGTGCATCCACTGCAAGCATCGCCCCGGAAGCATGGAACTGGCGGCGGAGATAGATGCAGATGCTATTTGCCGTGTCTGCTTACAGACACAACAAGAACTGGCAAAAGGGAAAGACATCACGCCTCCTGCTTCTGACACTTATGAAAAGGTGGATGGGAAGGAAGTGTACATCAGTCCTTACCATGGAGAAAATGAAGTGGAGGAGAACGAACGATTGGCACGTTTCATTACCGAACGCATGAAGAATGTGAAGGTCTGGCTGTTGCCAAGACTTGACCCAATGAATAAGGATGAATCTATACTTCGGAAAAATCTACTTCCAAATGATGTATTTGAAGACAAAAACCCTGATTACTTTATTAACGGTATGCTCTTCGATGCAAAATCAATGATGAACGCAAATGTGACAGACGATCCTGCCAAGCAAAAATCAATGATTGAAAACCGTATTAAGAAAGCGAAGGAGCAGGCAGACAACATCGTGCTCGAAATCCCGGAATGGATAGAATTTCAGACAATAGCCAGAACCATAAATAATTACCTTGGCCGTAGCAAGAAGAAACGAACAATTTTGGTTTCTTGGAAGGAACGCCTTTTGAAGTTTCGGACATCTGAAAAATAACGAGGTGCCAGACTAATTAAAGTCTGACACCCCGGGAGGTTCCGGTCGAGCACTAAGGAACGGCCGGATCCACTGCAAATATAGCGAATAAAAACTACAATGCAAACAATCTGTCGAAGAATCAGGACTTTTTCCTGAAAAAAGATTTCTGCAAGTACAATTATATCAAACAGTTATTTAATCATGGAAAAACAAAAGCAGCAGGAAGAACATATCAAGGTAAGAAAGGAACTGCGTAGACGTATCAACAAGATGATCCGCCTTACACTGTCGGACTTCAAGGTGGAAGCCCTCGAGCTGTTTGATTGCAACTCAAGGACTATATTTACTAGCTCTTTAAGTAGGAAGCGAATTTGTAAATATCACAGAGTACTGCTACGGAGAAATATAATTATAACCGGGGATGTTAAAAAAGCATAGAAATATAAAACAGGCAGATTTCAGATAATGAAACCTGCCTGAGTCGGGGCGCACGGCCTTTCGGCTTAGCACCATTGCAAATATAGTGAAATGTAAGCAAATCACAACACGAGGCGCAGTAAATTTTCGTAATTATTGATATATTTGCGTCATAAACTTACAGTAATGCAATGAATGACAAAACAAGTCAAGTAAGAGAATGGTTTTAAATAATGAAGTTGTATCAGAAAAATAATGGAAAGATGGAAATAAGTAATATACTTAATCGAATTCTACAATTTGAAAACGGCTTTCAGCACATCCTTGATGGAGCTAATGAGATATTTTTGGCCTACTCAAAAGAACAATGTTTTGAACTTTCCCTTGAACTGTTCAGGCATGAAAATTATCAATTCCGAATGTTAGCAACTACATTGTTTGGATTTTTAGCAGTAGAGAATGACAATGCACTTCGTTTTTTAAAGGAACAAGTAAGTACCGATGAGAATTGGCGTGTGCAGGAAATGCTTGCAAAGGCTTTTGATTACGTTTGCAAATACAGAGGGTATGAAGTTTCTTTACCTCTCATCGAAGAATGGCTGAATGATAACAACCCAAATGTTATCCGTGCAGTAACGGAGGGATTGAGGATTTGGACAAGTCGTCCATACTTTAAGGAAAATCCATCAGTGGCTATTACTCTAATCAGTAAGCATAAAGCACACGAAAGCGAATATCTTAGAAAATCCATTGGAAACGCTTTACGGGATATAAGCAAGAAGCACGCAGAATTGATACGGCAGGAAGTTGGACAATGGGATTTGTCCAATCCTCGGGCACTGTCCAAAATTTTGTGTAAATGGAAACAGGATTCAGCTTTAAGTTTATTC
>OGMP01001950.1_pt1 | contig 14184 bp, 10 predicted proteins | sample 1573261 | NCBI WGS metagenome assembly OGMP01 (sample SAMEA2581878, study PRJEB24529) | metagenome | biome: Human gut stool | place: China | collected 2011 | reverse complement strand
GAATCGATGCAAGCGTCCTTCCGCTCTCATCGTAAATGCCCGGAACCGTATCAAGCAGTGCTTTCGTATACGGATGTGCCGGATGATAAAAAAGATCCTTCACAGATGCCATCTCGATGATCTGTCCCGCATACATGACAAACACACGGTCCGCCATCTGCGCCACAAGTCCGATATCGTGTGTGATCAGGATCACAGACATCCCAATCTCTTTTTGCAGATCCCGTATCAATTCCATGATCTGCGCCTGGATCGTCACGTCAAGTGCCGTCGTCGGCTCATCTGCGATCAAAAGTTTTGGATTACAGCAAAGTGCCATCGCGATCATCACTCGCTGACGCATTCCGCCGGAAAGCATATGCGGATATTTTTTCATTGCAGCACGCGCATCCGGCATACCTACTTTCTCTAAGATCGTGACCGCACGCTCTCCTGCTTCTTTTTTTGACAGATGCATATGAATCCGGATGCTCTCCGTGATCTGGCTTCCGATCGTAAACACCGGGTTTAACGATGTTAAAGGATCCTGAAAAATCATCGTCATCTGATTTCCGCGGATCGTATCTAACTGTTTTTCATCCATATCCAGCAGATTTTTGTTTGCAAAGAGGACAGAGCCGTCAACGACAGCTCCGCCCCTTCCTAATAATCCCATAATAGACAGTGATGTCACACTCTTGCCACAGCCGGACTCACCAACGATACAAACCGTCTCTCCTTCTGCGACATCAAAACTGACATGATCCACACTGATTTTTTTCCCAAAATCCCCGGTAAACTCTGTGGTCAGATCATTTACCTGTAATAATTTTGACATTGATTTTCCCGTTCCTTATTTCGTAATTTCCCACTGTTCCACATTGTTAAAGAAACCGTACACACTTGGTGTGGCATTTGAAAGACGTTTGTTGACAGCAGCCTGTGCGCTGACAATATAAGCAGAGAACATCGGAACATCTTCCTGTACCTTCTGATCCACAACGGAGTAAAGCCCTTTGATCTCATCCATATCACTTGTTGTCTGTGTCTTTGCAAGTGCTTCATTGACCCTGTCATCCCCGTATCCGGTCCAGCTGTCCTCGCCGCCTAACAGCCATGCCACATCCGGATATGGATCAACCGGTGCATAGGTGTACTGTACTGCTAAAATATCATAGTCATTGGTGCCTGCGACAGACATCAGTGTTGCAAAATCTACAGTCTGCACTTCCACTTTAATGCCGACTGCAGCCCACTGTGCCACAAATACATTCGCAGCATTTACAAATGCACTGTCACCAGAGTTCACATAAAAGCGTAAGGTCTGTGATCCGTCCCATCCGGCTTCCGCTAACAGTTCTTTTGCTTTCTCTACATCCTGCTCTACCGGAACGATACTGTCATCATAGAAAGGACTTGCAGAAGACAGAAATCCATCTGCAACTTCCCCTTTTCCTTTTAAAAGCTGTTCTAATACCATCTTACGGTCGATTGCATATAACATTGCCTGACGCACACGCACATCCGGAACATTTTTTGTCTGGATAAATACGGACTGGTTGGTCACCGGTTCTCCGTATACAACATTTACATTGGAAAGTGCCTCAACACTATCATAATCTTCCTCCGGGATGACACTCATTGTCGGCTGTGTAATATCAATCTCGCCGGCCTGTAATCCTGCATAAAGCTGGCTGCCGCTCACGATCTTGATATTGAGTTTTGCGATCTTCGGTGCACCTTTCCAATAATTTTCATTTGCTTTATAAGAAATATAATGGTCGACATCGAAATCTGTTACCATATATGGTCCGCTGACGACATCCGGGTGATTGAACCATTCTGCAGTCTTTAACTCTTCTTCCGTGTACTGCTCGATCACATGTTTTGGAAGTGTCATCAGATAACGCGCATAAGAATTCTCAAATGTGGTCAGAGACATCTCCTCTTTTGTGGTGAACTGTACGGTCGCATCATCGATCGCTTTGATACCATCAATGCTCTCTGCTCCCTCTTCCGTAAATCCGTCATCACCGACACCTTCAAACACATAATACATCATGGACGTATTGCCAATGACCGGGGATGTCAGACGCAGTGCCGTATATACGACATCATCTGCCGTGATCTTCTCCCCGTCTGACCAGGTTGCTTTCTCATCGATATGCACGATAAAATTTTTGTTATCTTCCGTCGTAACAGAATCCGCGATTTCTCCCTCAAATTCCAGATTCGAATTTAATTCTACCAGTGGAAGAAACATCAGGCTGGTCGCATATTTATTGGTCTCTCCGCCATCCATCAAAAGCGGATTTAACGTTCCAAGTGTATTGGTCACACCGATATTTACAATATCATCCGAAACCTCTGCTGTCTCTGTTGCCGCCGCATTTTCCCCCTGCGGCTGACTGCCTGTATTGCCGCCGGAAGTTCCACATCCAACAGCCGTAACTCCCATCGCAGCTGCGAGCACCAGTGCTGACAGGACCTTTTTCCATCTTCTTTCTTTTCTCATAATTTCCTCACTTTCTGCGAAAAACTCCCGTATGCCCGCTTTTAGCATATAAAATAGTACTTTTCGCATATTATTTCTAGTAATCCACTAGGAATTAGGTAAATTATATTTTCTATGTTTTAAATTGTCAATCCTTTTTTGTTGAAAGATTGACAAAAAATTCATGGCTGATTATAGTATTGCTTAGAATAAAGAAAAGAGGCAATACACATGAAGAATCTGCTAATTTACCAATCCACCGAATATGACTGCGGTCCGACCACACTGACAAATGCCATCCGCTATCTCTTTGACCGCGAAGAAATTTACCCGGATATCGTCAAATATATTATGCTCTATTGTCTTGATTCTTATAATGAAGCAGGCGAAGTTGGAAAACGCGGTACATCCGCATCTGCCATGATGTTTTTGAGCAACTGGCTCACACAGTTCGGACAGGTAAAAAACTTCCCGATCTCCTGCAATTTTCTCGCTAAGGACGAGGTTGTACTCTCTGAAAACAGCCGCATTATCGGTGCCTTACAGCAGGGCGGTGCCGTTTTGCTGCGTGTTTACCTGGAAGTTCCTCATTATATTCTTCTGACCGGTATTTCGGGCAGTGATATCTATGTGTTCGATCCTTATTATGAAGAACCGGATGATCCGGAACTCGACAAAGAATTCTTTGAGGAAGGCATCACCTTTATCACAGATCAGCCAAAACGTGCCAACCGCCTGATCTCCATCACACGGCTTTCCGGCACCGGCGTCGGTTTTTATGAAATGGGACCATATAAGGAACGAGAAGCAGTGATCCTGTTCAATACAAACACCCGAAAAACACCGGAAAACAGTATTGAATATATCATATAATAGTATCTAATATCAAAAGACCTTTCTGGATCTCATCTTCACCCAGTCTTCCATAGCCAAGTAAAAGAATCGGTTTATGCGGTACAGTTCCGGCAAAATTGTTTTTTTCACTTTCTATGGAAGCATTTTTATTTCTCACAGTTTCATTACAGCTCTGCTCCGATTTCCGTACAACATATTCACTGATTCCATAGATACGGATTCCTTGTTTTTCCGCCAGATCACATATCTCTGTTTCTTTTTTTTCAGTGTTTACCTGTACTAAAACATGCAGTCCTGCATGATCTCCGTAAATTTTTTCTACCCAGCTTCTCTTTTTTAACTCTGCAAGCAGGAAATCATGTTTTGCACGGTAGATCCCCCTCATCTTATTCAAATGACGTTCAAAATGTCCCTCTTCAATAAAGGCACGCAGTATCTCCTGCTGAATTTTGGGAACGGTCGTAGAATAAAATCCACATTTTTCATGATAACGTTTTAACAATTCCGGTGGAAGCACCATATAACTGATTCGAAGTGACGGCGCAATGCTCTTAGAAAAAGTTCCAATATAAATCACTTTTTCAAAATGATCCACGCTTTGCAGCGACGGGATCGGCTTTCCACGGTAACGGTACTCACTGTCGTGATCGTCCTCGATCAGATAGCGTTCCTCTTTCTCCAATGCCCATTTCAACAATTCCAGCCTTTGTTTTAACGGCATGACCGTTCCAAGAGGGAACTGATGGGAAGGCATGATATAGACAACATCCGGATCATAATTTCTGACCTTTTGTGGATCTATTCCATCTTCTTCCACCGAAACAAGCGTCATCTGATATCCCATATTTAAAAATGTATGATATGCCTGCAAATAAGTTGGATTTTCCATGAGAACCCGCTTATTTCTTCCTAAAATCTGTGTCAGTAAAATCTCAAGATATTCATTTCCTGCTCCGATGATCAGCTGATCGGGCTGACAGTTCACACCTCGCGCCTGATGCAGATATGCTGCAATCGCCTTTCGAAGCCCATAGTCCCCCTGTCCATCCCCGGATAACAGCAATTCTTCCCTGTCATCCAACAGTGCATTTTTGTTTAATTTTCTCCACACATTATATGGGAAATGCATGGTATCGATTGCATATGGGGAAAAATCAATAACATGGCTGCAAGCTGTCTCTTCCTGCTCTTTTTTTCCAAATGTAAATGTATGTTTGAAATCTTTTTCTATATGCCCAAACTCATACAGCTCTGTAATATCACACACAAAAAACCCCCTGCAAGGTTCTGCTTTGATGTATCCCTCTGCAAGGAGCTGTTCATATGCCATTTCGACGGTACTTCTGCTTACCGACAAATGCTTTGCCAAAAGTCTTGTCGACGGAAGCTTTTCCCCAACAGGAATTTTTCCCTCAATGACATCCCGTTTGATATATTCGTATATTTTTTCATAGAGGGGAGCTTTCGCTCCCCCCTGTAAATCAATCATTATTTCAATCATAATAATTTTGCCTATTTGCTATTTTTGATCTCTGCCACGATCTTTTCTTTTAAATCATATGCACGGTCTTTCATCTTTTTCGATGCAGAAGGTGTAGCCTGGATTCTTGAAATACACTTAGAAGCCACATCATATTTTTTGAAATGATATGCCATTGCCGCAAGAAGATAATCTACGGTACACTGATCCATTCCACACATTGGAAACATCTCTGTAGACATTGCTTTCATAAATCCCTCATATGCCTGCTGGTAAAATGCCTCTTCCTGCTCTTTTGCCTCTTTTTTCTTCTCTAAGGTCTCCGGAGCTGTTCCTTTTAACTCCTCTGCCTTCCCACGATACAGCCAGGAAAGTTTTAAACATGAATAGGCCTTCTCACTGGTCTTTCCTTTTTTGACGATCGTATTGAAAAGTGCAAGCTTATAACGCTCGATTGCCTGATCATAGTCTAAGACGGCAGGTTCATCGGAACCTGTTGGTTTGAAATTGGCACAAACCTGTTCCTTGATCAGTTTGATCTGTCCTGATGTCACATGCTCGAAATAACGGTTCATCGCTGTATATCCGCAATACGGGCAGGATGCCACATCATATTTTAAAGTGTCAATGTATTCGAAACGCGGACGCAGATCCAGATCCGGCTCTAAACGTTTGATTCGTCCGTTCTTGATCATTTTTGTCTTAAATACCTTGTCACAGACAGTACAACGGATTGCCTTGTCTAACAGAAAACTGTCCTCTGTCGGAGCAGCCTCTGTTTTTCCACCATCAGCGGATGCTGCCGGCTTTTTTTCATCCTCAAACAGATCCGTTGTGTTATCTGCTTTAATACCAAATTTTTCCAATCCTGCAAATAAATTCATTTGTATTTCATATCCTTTCCTGTTACGCCCGTTTCAGGGCAAAAATGCAAATCATTACAATGCTATGCATTAGGCAGTTTAAATGAGCTCTTAAGTGAAACGATCCGGTTAAATACCAGATGATCTGCGGTCGAATCTTTCGCATCCACACAGAAAAATCCCTGTCTTACGAACTGGAAACTGTCATATGCTTTTGCATCTTTTAAATTTTCCTCAACAACACAGTTTTTTAAAACAGTGAGGGAATTTGGATTCAGATTCAGACTTCCGTCTTCATTATACACTCCTTTTTCCTCATCTACAATGTTTTCATAGAGACGAATTTCAGCCGGAACTGCCTGTGCTGCAGATACCCACTGGATGGTTCCTTTTACTTTTCGTCCGTCCGGGCTGTTTCCACCTTTAGATGCCGGATCATAAGTACAGTGGATCTCCGTCACCACGCCATTTTCATCTTTTACGAAACTGTTGCAGGTCACAAAGTATGCGTTCATCAGACGTACTTCGTTGCCCGGAAACATACGGAAATATTTCTTTGGCGGCTCTTCCATAAAGTCTTCACGGTCAATATAAAGTTCGCGTGAAAATGGAACTTTACGCACACCAAGTTCCTCATTTTCAAGGTTATTGACTACCTCAAGATACTCTGTCTCTCCCTCCGGATAGTTGTCGATCACAACTTTGACCGGATCTAAGATCGCCATCATACGGGGACGTTTCATCTTTAAATCTTCACGGATACAGTACTCTAACATGGCATAATCCACAGAGCTGTTTGCCTTGGAAATACCGCAGAGTTCCACAAACATTTTTAAGGATTCCGGTGTAAATCCTCTTCTGCGGAGTGCAGCAATCGATACAAGGCGTGGATCATCCCATCCGTCTACGATACCTTCCTCCACAAGACGCTTGATATATCTTTTTCCTGTCACTACGTTTGTTAAATATAATTTTGCAAACTCGATCTGTCTCGGCGGCATCTCATCCTTATCCGGAATCATATCTTTGCCAACCTCATCGATCACCCAGTTGTACAGCGGTCTGTGATCCTCAAACTCGAGTGTACAGATCGAATGGGTAATTCCCTCAATGGCATCCTCTAATGGATGTGCAAAATCGTACATCGGATAAATGCACCATTTGTCTCCGGTTCTGTGGTGTGTCATATGCGCCACACGGTAAATAACCGGATCCCTCATATTGATGTTTGAAGATGTCATATCGATTCTTGCGCGGAGCACTTTCTCTCCGTCGGCAAATTTACCGTTTTTCATATCTTCAAATAAAGCAAGATTCTCTTCCACACTTCTGCTGCCCGCAGGATCTTCTTTTCCCGGTTCTGTCAGTGTACCGCGGTACTCACGGATCTCATCTGCACTCAGATCAGAAACGTATGCTTTTCCTTTTTTGATCAGCTTTACTGCTGCTTCATACATCTGATCAAAATAGTCGGACGCGAAGAACAGTCTGTCCTCCCAGTCAGCACCAAGCCATTTGATATCCTCTTTGATTGCCTCAACAAACTCTGTCTTCTCTTTTGTCGGGTTCGTATCATCAAATCTTAAATTGAATTTTCCATTATATTTCTGCGCAAGACCTGAATTTAAAAGTATGGACTTGGCATGTCCGATATGAAGATATCCGTTTGGCTCCGGTGGAAATCTTGTATGGACGGTTTTGCAATGCCCTTCCTCTATATCCTGATCAATAAACTGTTCGATAAAATTCTTTGAGACATTCTCGTTTTCCATGATGTCTGTCCTCCTCTTAAATAAAGCAACTCATGCTATATCATACATGATACACCGTCTGGGTGCAAGTATAATATAGCATGAATTAGCGGTTTTGGGTAAGAAAATATTTTTTCGTTCGATTTGTTCCCCTGATATAAACTTTTCTGTATCATTTATTTATTTTCCAATAACCTTTTCTGTCTGATCCCACTCGTTCTATCACATTTTTTTCCTTCAATGACTTCAACCGCACCGCTATTGTTTTTCTGCTTATCTTTAATTTTTCTGCAAGTTGAGGCATGGTATAATTTGCATTCTCTAATAGCAATGCAAGAACCTCCTGCTCTTTTTCAGTCACCTTTTCAGTCACCTTTTCAGTCACCTTTTCAGTCACCTTTTTAACGTTGTCTGGTCCAACTTGCAAATCAGCAACGGATTCCATCGGTATCACTATTTGAAAAATATTGTCTTCCAAAAAAATGGGGGTTCCACCAGAGTATAATTTCGTATATTTATTCGTATTTCTCATCCCAGAGCCCAATTCATCCGCATATCCAATTTCCCGAAACACTTTCGAAATCGGCGGGTTCTTTGGAAATGGCTCAAACTGATTCAATTTCAGTTCTCCATGACCATGTGGAAGATTACTGTTTTTCGTATAGATTCGGTTACTTTCAATCACAAATTGTGCCGTATATGCATTGGAATAATCCCGATGTGCCAGAATATTTGATATAATTTCACGCAAAATCTTATCTCTAGCACTCACGCTCTGATCTCCATCCAACACAAAAGTATCATTCAAATGTTTTTTTCCAAAATCCATCAATCTGCGGTAGCTATCTATTAAATTCGTGATAATAACTTCGCGGTCATCATAGCGGTCCAGATTTTTCACACGATAAATAGCGTCTGTCTTATATTGTGGCAACACAGACATAATCGTATTATCTTTTCCAAATAATAGAATCGCAGCAAGTGTTATTCCTTCCTTTCCCGTATCCGGGTCAGTCAGAATAAGTCCTGTGCTTCTAAGTATTTCTTTCTCATCCATATTTGCCCATGGGTGATTGTCTACTCTTGAAAGTGCCATCTGCTTCGCTCTTCGGATCACGTCAAGATCAAGATACTCCAGTCCAAGTCTTGGATAAACTTTATTCACAAAATAAGTGCTCTGCTTTCTCGCATACATCTTATACACTAATTCTGCATTGTCTGTTATATCAATATCACCTTCATGTGTTCTATCCCAGATTCTGCCATTCAAACGTCTAAGCTGTGTTCCCTCAGGCACCCAGATATAGACAAGTATCTTTCCATCTATCTCAAAAACCTCTGGTGTAAGATACATCGGTGGATTCAGCTTATTTGCATTATTAATAGATGTCGTAAAATCTTTGAGTATCTTATCTACTTTTTGGAAATTAACACCCCGAATCTCTTTTGTCTTATCAACTACACCAAGAACAATATGTCCTCCATTGCGGTTATTAAACGAACAGACCGATTGATACACATCCTTTGTCAGATCATTTTCTGACTGTTTGAATTCCACATCTATTTTTTCGCCGGACTGAATTATCTTTTTCAACTCGTCTGCTGTCATACGCATACCACCTTTCCAAGACAAAATCCATTACACTGACTTTCCTTAAATCATTTAGCTAATAGTATCATAACTTCTCCTAATATATCTGATATCTCTACATAGTCTATATCATTCAATTTCACTATGTTTTTGTTACCATTCTATTATTCATGCTCTTCTACTTTTTCAATAATATACTCTATTTTCTCAATTCTTTCTTCTGCTATCTGTACTCTTTTCTTCTCAACTTCATTTTTATCTGTAATCCTTATAAAATAATACTTTCCTCTTTTTACTGGTTCAAATAATGTTTTATATGTTTCTTTTTGTGTTATAACTATATACTTTACATTCCGTACTTTTTCAGCCTTAATATTTGCCAAAACTTGAAGAATAATGCAACTAATAACTACAAAATAAATATCTCTATCATACTGTTTGTTATATAAATTTTTTAAGATTGCTAAACCTTGCATTGAAATTACAAAGTAAACCACTATTCCAAAAAACATATTGACGACATATTTCTTTTTTTGTTTTTTTGTTTTTAATTTTACAATTAAACTTATACCAAAACTATATATTAATCCAATGACACTTAAAGCAAAAAAATATTCATTTATTATAATATTAGACCACGTCGATTTTCCAAATGCTACAATTAAAAATATAACCAATACCTGTGCTACAATAGTTCCTACTAATTCGTATTCCATCAAAAAAATGATTCTTCAAAATTATGATATTCATTTATAAAAATTTTTGTTTTCATATATGGAATAAATTTGTAAATAAAAAAACCATAAATTGCAATAGCAATTGGCCAAAACACTTCTAACATTTTCATAATGTTTTCAATTTTCATTATCTTCCCCCACTCGTCAATTATGTTTCCCCTATTCTTGAACACGAACGCACGTTCTATTTATAAAATATCATACTCCAGTTCTCATATCAAGAACATTTTTACATTTTCCATTTAAACATCAGAAACAATGAAATCTTCGTAGAAAGTTACATAAACTACACCGTTATTCACACCAGTCTGCAAAAAAGGGCAAAAATCAGAGCCAGCCTTCCGACTGACTCTGCTCCACTCTAATCATATTATAATTTACTCTGATAATTCTCTAACTGGCGGAAAATACCAACTATATTTACAACATCTATCCTTAATTCTCATTCATCTTCGCCAGCTTCGCTGCCTGGTCTGCTGCGATACATGCGTCAATGATCTCCTGGATATCTCCGTTCATGATCTTATCGAGTTTGTACAGTGTAAGATTGATTCTGTGATCCGTCACACGTCCCTGTGGGAAGTTGTAGGTACGGATCTTCTCAGAACGGTCTCCTGTTCCGACCTGACTCTTACGAAGCTCTGCTTCCGCATCGTGGGCTTTCTGCTGCTCTAAGTCGTATAATTTGGTACGCAGCAGGGCGAACGCTTTTGCCTTATTCTGGATCTGTGATTTTTCCGTCTGGCTGTAGATCACGATTCCGGTCGGGATATGTGTCAGACGCACGGCAGAGTCTGTCGTATTGACACACTGGCCACCGGCACCGGATGCACGGCAGACATCGATACGGATATCTTTGTCATCGATCTGCACATCCACTTCCTCAGCCTCCGGCATCACTGCAACTGTGATAGTGGAAGTATGGATACGTCCGCCGGACTCTGTCTCCGGGACACGCTGTACACGGTGTACACCGGACTCATATTTCATAACGGAGTAGGCTCCCTGTCCGCTCAGCATAAAAGTAACACTCTTCATACCGCCGATGCCGGTTTCATCTGCTTCCATGATCTCCGTCTTCCAGTTTCTGCTTTCTGCATAATGCAGATACATACGATAAATTTCAGCAGCAAATAAAGCAGCCTCGTCACCGCCGGCGCCTGCGCGGATCTCAACGATAACGTTCTTGTCATCGTTCGGGTCTTTCGGAAGTAATAAGATCTTTAACTCTTTTTCCAACTCTTCCACTCTTGCCTTAGAATCGTTTAACTCTTCTTTCGCAAGTTCACGCATCTCCTCATCAGACTCTTCCTCAAGCAAAGCAAGGGAATCCTCGATGTTCTGTTTGCACTGTTTATATTCCTTATATGCATTTACGATCGGAGTCAGGTCACTCTGCTCTTTCATCAGCTTACGGAAACGCACCGGATCATTTGCCACATCCGGCTCACTTAATTCACTCATTAATTCCTCAAAACGGATCAGTAAATCCTCTAATTTATCAAACATATATCCTCCATTCCTGTCACAACACGATCATTGTGTGCCAAATCTTTGATAACCGTCACATTTTTAAATCCAGCTTCTTTTAAAAGCCCGGACACTGCTTCGCCCTGATCGTAACCGATCTCAAACAAAATGTGTCCTCCCGGTTTCAGATATGCCTTACATTCTTTGATAATCTTTCTATAAAAATATAAACCGTCCTCTTTGCCGTCTAAAGCCTCCATCGGTTCAAACTCCTGCACCTCCGGCATGAGTTTTACCACTTCCCCGGTTCTTATATAAGGCGGGTTTGAAACGATCACATCATATGTCCCTGTCACATTGTCAAACAGATCACTGCGCTCAAACGTGACCGAAACCTGGTTCAGCTTCGCATTTTCTTTTGCCACAAGAAGTGCCTGTTTGGAAATATCCGTCGCTGTCCCTTCCACCTCCGGTATATTATGCACGATACTGACAATAATACAGCCGGAACCGGTGCACATATCAAGTACTTTCATTTCCGGTTTTACGACTTTTAATGCTTCTTCCACCAGAGTCTCCGTATCCTGTCTCGGAATCAGCACATTGGAATTGACCTTAAATTTCAATCCCATAAACTCTGCTTCACCGACAATATATTGTAACGGCACATGTTCTGCACGTTTGCGCAATGCAATCTCATATTCACTTAACTGTTCCTCAGCGACCTCATCCTCCATATGCAGATAATAAAAGCTGCGGTCGATCTTGCAGACCATCTCCAAAAGCAGCCATGCATCAATTTTTGCATCTGCCACATCTGCCATATTTAAAACCTTTTCGCCGAGATTAATTGCTTCCCGATATGTCATGTTCTCTACTGTCCTCTTGTCTTATTTCTTCCACATAAGTCTTCCAGTCAAACACAGCTTCCACAGATGCAATCCCCACCTCGATCATATCATCCTCCGGCTCCTTCGTCGTGATATGCTGCAGCAGAAGTCCCGGTTTACTGAGCAGATTAATAAGCGCATTATCGCTGCGTCCTGCAAGTCTTATAAATTCAAAAGACACACCCGCGATCACCGGGATCAGCACAAGACGAAGTACCAGTCTTAACACTCTTGAATCCACATGGATGAACATAAAAAAGAAAATACTGATGATCATAACGATCAGCAGGAAACTGGTTCCACAACGCTTATGTAATCTGGAACTCTTTCTCACGTTCTCCACCGTAAGATCCATCCCGTGTTCAATACAGTTAATGCACTTATGCTCCGCACCATGATACATGTAAACCCGTTTAATATCAGGCATCAGCGAAATCGCTGCCACATACCCGATAAAAATTGCCAGACGGATCAGCCCCTCTAAAACAGCGATCAGCATATAGGAATCTGTAAACTTCTGAAAAAATACAGATATATAATATGGAAGAATCATAAATATCGCGACAGCAAGAACAATGGAAAATGCAACCGTACCACCCATCATCAGGCTGTCCTGTCTTTTCTGCTGCTCTTCTGTCAATACTTTTTTCTCACGCTGTTTCTTTGTCTTTTCTTTCTGGTCCGTTTCTTCTTCCTCAAAAAAAGAAGCGGAAAACGTCAACGTTGCAACACCCAGGTACAACGACTCTATAAAACTGAACACACCGCGTAAGACCGGCATGTTTCTGATTTTCTTATTTTTTATAATACCTTTATATTCGGAAACCTCAAGTGCAATTTCCCCATCTGGCTTTCTGACAGCTACGGCGTATTTTTCCTGATTTTTCATCATCACACCTTCCATGACTGCCTGTCCGCCAATCCCGGAATATCTCATGTTAATCTCCATTCTTATGTGTGAAAAAGAAGATTTTCACACTGTTTTCCATTCCTGTCGGTCTTCACGAAATTAACGAATAAAATCATCCGACGCTCTAAAAAAAGGTTGAGATTAAATAAACCTCAACCTTATCTTTAACCATGTTCACTTGCGTACTATTTGTTAATGCCGTACTTCTTGTTGAACTTATCGATACGTCCGTCAGTTCTTGCAGATTTCTGCTGTCCTGTGTAGAACGGATGGCATTTGGAACAAATTTCTACGTGGATATCCTCTTTTGTAGAACCTGTTACGAATGTGTTACCGCAGTTACATGTAACTGTTGCCTGATAATAATCTGGATGGATTCCTTCTCTCATGATTTTCACCTCTTTATGTTCTTATCGTTATTTAGTTTCGCCTGTTCAATCCTTTTATACCCGTATGCCCGATCCGCATATGGTACTTGCTCCAAAGGAAAGTCCCGATAAACAGCTTAATCAGTGTAACATATGATTTCAAAAAAATCAAGATATTTTTAAATAATTCTGTTCTTTTTTACCATATTAATATATTCGCGATTATTTTTGGTGCGTGCAAACATATTTAAGATATTCTCCACAGCATCATCTTTGCGCATTCCATTGATTGCCTTCCGCATGATGTCAACTGCTTCCTGTTCTTCGGAATCAAGCAGCAGATCTTCTCTTCTGGTTCCCGATTTTACGATATCGATTGCCGGAAATACACGTTTCTCCGAAAGTTTTCTGTCGAGCACGAGTTCCATGTTACCGGTTCCCTTAAATTCCTCAAATACAACATCATCCATCTTGCTTCCGGTATCAACCAGCGCTGTCGCAAGGATTGTAAGACTTCCTCCCTCACGCATGTTTCTCGCTGCACCAAAGAATCTTTTTGGCATATGGAGTGCCGCCGGATCAAGACCTCCGGATAAGGTACGTCCACTTGGTGGAACCGTAAGGTTATATGCCCTTGCAAGCCTTGTGATACTGTCAAGAAGGATCATGACATCTTTGCCGTGTTCTACCAGACGTTTTGCACGTCCAAGTACCATTTCCGATACACGTTTATGATGTTCCGGAAGTTCATCAAATGTAGAATAAATAACTTCTACATTATCCCCTTCAATCGCTT
>OGMP01001936.1_pt1 | contig 14284 bp, 9 predicted proteins | sample 1573261 | NCBI WGS metagenome assembly OGMP01 (sample SAMEA2581878, study PRJEB24529) | metagenome | biome: Human gut stool | place: China | collected 2011 | reverse complement strand
CCTTGTACGGAGTTCCCGGTTGGTTGGGTTGCGGACTGATTCTGGTGTTCGGTCATACGTTGAACATCGCCATGTCTTGTCTGAGTGCTTTCGTGCACCCGCTTCGTTTGACTTTTGTGGAATATTTTAAGAACTCCGGCTACGACGGAAAAGGAGAGGCATACGAGCCTTTCAGTATAGTAAAAAACAAATAATCAATTAATCACAAATAAAATTTAGAACATTATGAATGAAATTTTAGGTTACATCGGTTTGGGCTTGTTGTTTGCCTTGGCCGGTATCGGCAGTTGTTACGGTACGACTATTGCGGGAAATGCTGCCGAAGGGGCGTTGAAGAAGAATCCTTCCAAATCTTCCAGTTACATGATTTTGTCTGCCCTTCCGGCCACACAGGGATTGTATGGCTTTGTGGCTTTCCTGATGTCCATGGGGCGTGATTTCACGACGGAGGGACCGTTGATGTTAGGTATCGGTTTGGGAGTCGGTTTGGTATGTATGATTTCCGGCATCCGTCAGGGGCAGATTTGTGCGAACGGTATTGTGGGTATTGCTCAAGGACATGACGTGCAGACCAATACGATGATTTATGCCGCCCTTCCGGAATTTTATGCCATCTTGGCTTTGGTAGCAGCATTGATGGTGTAAATTAATAAGCATTCGATAAAGATTGTCAGGCCGCGTTCGTTAAGAATGCGGCCTGATGTTTTTTAGAACATTTCGAAAGCGGCGATACGGTTCCGGAGCCATGCTCGGGACGTAACGCTTGTCTGCTCTTGGATTCAAAACGTGTAAAACCAGATAGAATAGAAGGTGGAGGAAGTCAATTCAGCCACCTGCGGCAAACGAAAAATCAATCTCTTGAGATTGATTTTTCGTTTGCCGCAGATTGATTTTCGTTTTGGCGCACAAATTTTCCCTATTCTCAACTCGTTGTATACGAGTTGTTTATAAATCCCTTTTTCTGTCCTCCATTTACCGGATGGAATCGGTTTGGAAAATGGCCGGCATGTCCGGCTCGGTATGTTCATAGTCGTAGGGCGAGGGGGCTATGCCTCCGTCCCCGGGCCCTGAGGTGCCGCTGTTGGTACGTATGCGCCCGTCGGCGATGGCGATGTCCCAGTCCGTGCGTGCGGCGTAGGCCTGTTGGGCGAGGGTGTCGGTCACGGCACAGGTGCCTACCACGGTATGTGTCACCATCGAAAAGTAAGTCCACCGGCCCTTTACGTTAGGGATGACGGCCATGCGGTCTGCCGCAGGGCCGCCGGTGGCGAGGGGGTGCTCGGCGGAACAGGCTGCCGCGAGAAGGGAGAGGCACGCTAGGCGTGCGAGTTGTTTTTTCATTCGTTCTGTCTTTTTAAGTTATTCCGGTTATTCTGTTGTTCGGTAGCGCAGGGTGATGGTCTGGCCGTCGGTGTCGGGGTTGGCGAAGCGTATCTTGGCCTGCCGACCTTCGGCCGTGCGCAGGAGGAAGGTACGGTCGGTTACGTTGCCTGCCTCGTCGGTGTAACGAAAGGCCGAGGCGGAGACGGGAGCGTCTTCTGCGGTCCGGATGCTGAAAGGGTTGCTGCCGTCGCGCAGCTCCACTGGTAGGGGGCCACGGTAGGGGTATTCCAGGGGCTGCGCCCCACGGTAGTCCACGATGGAGAGGGCCGTGACGCGCCCCGTGCCTTTCACCTTGCCCCTGAAACCACGCAGGATATTGAGGTAGAATGTTTCGCCGCCGCACCCTTCTTCCGTCATGTATTCGGTCAGGTCCAGGGCTATTTCGATATTTCCGGGCATGTATTGTCCCTGCATGGGGTAGTCTCCCCCTTGGTTGTAGAAAGCCCGGCAGGTGTGGTAGCCGATGATGCCCCGTTCGTCTACGTCGCTTTCCGTGGCCAGACCGAAAGAGAGGTCGTTGCGTGAAGAGAAGTCGAGCGCGAGGCGGAAGACTACGAGGGGGCGGTGGATGCGCACGCGGATGGCTTCCACCGTGCTGCCCAGTTGCTGTTCGGGCACGCGGGTATCACGGAAAAAGTCGTAGGGGAGATAGAAGCGTCCGCGGTCGTGGCTATGGGTGCCCCAGGAGTTGACCACGATGAAGGCTCCCGTGTGCGGTGTCCCCTGTGCGTCGGTGTAGACGACCGTGTCGTCGTATCCGGCTATGGTGAGGGCGTGTGCCCCGTCTGTGGCAAGGCCTTTGAGCAAGGAGCGGTAGCCGGTGAGCGAGGGACCCTGGTAGTCGTCGTCGATCTCCCATCCACGGCTCATGGCCGAGAAGGTGAGCACACCGCCCACCGCGCTGCCGTCACCGGCATCGTAGAGCCAGCGTTTCATCAGGGGGATACTGTCGGTAAACGTCAGCACCTCCTGCGTGCGGTATTGCAGGGCCTTGTAGTATTTGTCATATCCCGTGGCCCATTTGAATTGGTAGGTACCGGAGATGCCGTAGTCCTGTTCGGTCATGATGCCGTAACGCTCAGACAGGTAGAGGCCCTGGTCTACAAAGTCGCCCTGGTCCTGTCCGTCATTGAGCAGGTTCCACGAAAACTGATAGCTGAAGCGATGGTCGGCAGAAGCATGTGCGTCGCGGTCGAGCAGGCGGTTGATTTCGTAAGTGAACATGTAACCGATGCCGGAAGCCTGGGCGCAGGAACCGCCCATCTGGTCCAATATGGGTGGAAAGAATTTCCGTGTGGAATTGTCCACCGCAGGCGGTAACTGTACCTCTGCCCGGCTTTGCAGGCGGAAAGGTGTGCGCGGCAGGTGCATGTCGCTTCCGTCGGGGACTTGCGCCCATGCGCCTTGGGCGCATAGGTGCAAGGTTATGTATAAAAGAGGTATGAGCTTACTTTTCATGGATGCGGCGGTAGGTTTTCAGGGCTTCCTGTCGGACGGCATCGGGGAGCGATGCGTCTTCGCTCATTTTCAAGGCTGTCGCCGCGATGTCGGCGGCATGGCAGGAAACGGTGTGCCATCCTAAGGCTTCGAGCAGCAAGATTTGAGTGTTCCCGTCTCCGCAGTTCTGCAGGTAAACCAACAACTCCGGAACTTTGTGGTGCGGCAAGGTGTTGCGCAGGGCACGGATGGTGAAGGTCCGGTCTTTTTCTGAGGCTTCGCCCTTCACCACCTTGTCGATGTCGGTGGTCAGACGGTCGGCACTGTGGGCTATGGTATTTCTGATTTTACCGCGGAGGTTGTTCTTGTCGAGGTATTGTACGGATGGCGCATCGAACTGCCGGTCGAATTCGGCGAGCAGGTCTTCTTTGGGGAAGCAGGCGAGAGCCGTCATGACATTAAAGTTGCAACGGTCGCTGGTATTATTGGCGATAGACAGCCGGATGAGGGCCGGAATAAGACGCCGGTCGCCGTTTTTGGCGATGAAGCGTATCGCTTGGCGCTGTACCAGTTCGTAGGCATCCTGCGAGGCTTCCGTCACGGCTGTGATGAAATGGTTGTCGGGGGGGGCAGAGAGGGCCATCAGCGCTTCTAAGCGGACTACGCCGTAAGGAGATTCACGATAGATGCGGAGCAGGTCGGCCGACGAGAGCGCACCGGCTCTTCTCAACTGTTCGATGGCCAATGACTGCACGTCCGGCAAAGGGCTTTTCAACAGCTTTTTCCAAGAAGAAACCTTATTTTGCAACAGCAGGCCGTCCACATCCACACTTCCGGGTACGGGGGCAAAGCGGAACGTGGGATCGCCGATGACATGGGACTCCAGGAGATTGGAAAAGCGTACTACGTCTCCTACGCAACCGCCTTGGGCTGTCAGTCCGATGAAACGATCGTACCATTTGTCTTGCAAGGCATTGACCGTATTGGCTATGACAGCCACCGTAGAGCCCGGCTGGAAGATGTATTCGTTCGCTATGCAGTCATCCTGGTGGAAGGAGCCGCAGAAGCAGGCATCAATCACTACGACGGGTACATTGGGACGGTAGCCGAATATCTTGAAATCCTCCAGATGCAGGTCTTCGTTAGCTACAAGAGTAGAGTCGGCAATGCGCAGGCTGTCGGCCAGCGGGTTGTCGCCGAGCCAGGTGGACGGCAGGTCGAAACGTTTCTCCAGTACCACGCGCAGGGAGTCGTAATTACGTCCTCTTTCGCGGGCTTCCTCCACGTGCATCCTCACGTTGCGGATGATAAACTCCTTAGCCTCGCGCACCGTACGGATGGGAGCCGTACCGTTCAGGTATTCCGTGTCGAAATAGCCGTGGTGGTGCAGGATGGCCAGGTCCAGGTCGGTACGCATCATTTCGTTCATCAGATGTTCTTTTACCGGATTGTGGTCGGTGTGGTCCATATAGCTGATGCGGTTGGTGCGTCCGGCCAATGAGGGAAAATGTTCGAAATAAGCCGCTTTCTCGTCCATGCGGGCGGTTTTGGATTCGGAGATATACCCGTGGCCGCTGAAGAAAAACAGTTGTCCGAGCGCCCGTTGTCTTTCTTTCTCCCTTACAGCCTTGGTCAGATATTCCCTGAGCTTCTGGTAGCGGGAGCTTTCGGGCGTGTCGGTAGGCCGGATACGTCCGCTGTACAAGTCCGGATAGACTTTCTGGCTGCTTTGGGGAGTGAGGGAATAATAAAAATAGGGCTTGTCTTCGTCCTTGCCCTGAAACTCGAATTGTAGGCCGAAGTCATCGTAGAACCGGTCTGAAGGGACAGACGACTCGCGGCGGTCATTCTTTTGGTTCATCTTAAAGGCACTGGTCAGGTGCTGTGCGTCGCGAACCATGACGATGGGGATGTCGCCCACGAAAACAGTCCCTACGATAGGTTCGGATTTCTGTTCGTGCAAATGTTTCAGGGTGGCACGGATGGAGTCGGGCACCTGCCACCGGTCGATGACCGTGTATACTTTAAGGCCATGCAGGCGCTCTATGGCGCGGGCATAAGCGTCCACTTCAGGCCGTGCTTCCTGATAACTCACCGAGTCGATGACGATGGCAAATCCGTTACGTGCCGCAATTTGAACCGTAAAAGCCAGACAAGTAAGGACGGATAATAATAGTTTTTTCATTATGTTTCTTGTTCTATGAGGGTTATTTCAATCGTTTATAGGTTTTCAGAGCTTCTTGGCGCACTTGTTCCGAGTGGGAAGTGTCTTTCATGAGTTTTTCCACTACGGGGAGTACCTGTGCCGAAGTATAGGCCTGGCGGTGCCATCCCAAAGCCTCGAGCAACGGTAACAGCAGTTCATCGTCTTTTAGCGTGGCGGCATAACCGGCTACTTGGGGCAAGAGGTAAGGCGGGCAATAGATTCGCATGAAGTTGATTTGTGTCAAAGCACGTTTGTGCGACATTTCTCCTTTACACAGCTTTTCAATCTCTTCGTCCCATCTTCCGGCATAGTTTTCGGCGTTTTTCAATACGCCTTTGGCATAAGTTTCGGGTTGGACCACGTAGGGAGCCACTTGCCGGAGTCTGTCCTCTACGGCGGGGAGCAGATTCTGTCGGGAAAAGAACTGTGCGCCTTGCAGGGCATTGAATGCCACTCGCGCCGATGTATTTACGTCGCAGAGTTTCCCGGCCAACGTATTTGCCAGACGAGGATCACCGTTTTTGATAAGCGCATTGACTGCAAAACGCTGCAGCAATTCGAAATTGTCGTCTGCTGCGTTTTCAATGGCAGAGACAAAGTCGTCGGAATGCCGTTGTTGGAGGAGCAAGAACGCTTCCAAGCGGACACTTTCGTAGGGTGACGTTTTCAGATATTTCAACAGGTGTTGGTCCGAGAGTTCCTTGCTTTCTTGTAACTGGTGCAAGGCCAATGCCTGTATATCCGGATGGGGACTGTGGCGGAGCAACCTTTTCCAATCTTTCTGCTTGCCGGAACTGATGAGGTCATTAAGAGAGTGATCTTGTTCCGGAAGGAATGCAAAAGTGGGGTCGCCTACCACGTGCATTTCCAAATCGGGATTGAGTTGGTTCAGGAATCCTATCATAACACCCTGTTCCAACAGACCGGCAAAGCGGTCCGGCCACTTGTCCTGAAGTACGTTGACAGAACCTCCCAGTCCGCAGATTGTCTTTCCCGGTTGAAATATGTATTCGTTGGCAATGCAGTTCTCACGATGCCAGGAACCGTTGTAACAGGCGTCCCAAAAGGCTACTCTGCAATTCGGCCGGAAAGCGTAGCGGGCGAAATCAGACAGCACAATGTTGGTCATGGCGCTTTCCAAAGAGTCGTCCTTTGCCAAAGCGCTGTCGTCCAGCTCCGCCATCCAAGCGTCGGGCAACTGGTCGCGGCTTTGTAAATTTCGTCTAATACTGTCCGTATCGTATCCGAAATGCCGGGCGCGGTTCAGGGAGGTGCGGTAGCAATGCAGCAAGTACTCGCGTGCTTCTTCCGCAGTTGAGGGTTTGGGCCAAGCACTGAGGTACTGTGTGTCGTAATCGCCATGATGGTGCATGAAAGCCACGCTCAGGTCCGGCGCCATGAGCGCGTTCATCAATTTTTGTTTGATGAGTTTCTCGTCGGAATAGTCCATGTAGCGGTAGGCATTGGGACGGTGTGCGAGCGAAGGGAAGTGGGCATGCATGGAAGCCATTTCGTCAATATGGGCCGTTTTGGATTCTGACAGACTGCCGCTGCCTGTATAGACAAAGACGGACATCATACGTTCGGGATGCAATTTTGCTTCCGTTGCTTTCTGCAAGTAAGCTTTGAGCTTGGTGTAACGTGAACCGGGTATATCGCCGTCGGTGGGACGGATGCGTCCGGAAAACAAATCGGGGTGTACTTGCTGATTTCCCCGTGCCGATAATGAATAGTAATAATATGGAGCTGTACTGTCGCGTTTCAGAAAGTCGAATTGCAACGAGAAGTCGTCATAATAACGGTCTGACGGGACAGAGGATTCCTGCCAAGGCATTTTCTGGCTCATCTTGAACGCACTGCAAAGATGCTGTGCGTCGCGAATCATGGGAATGGGAATGTCACCGATAAAGACGGCACCTATGATGGCTTCGTGAGGCCGGGCATGCAGACCTTTGAGAGTAGCACGGATAGAATCCGGTACACCCCACCGGTCGACTACAGTATAGACTTTGAAATGTTGTTTGGATTCCAATGCCCGGATGTATTCAGCCAGTTCGTGTTGAGCCTGTTGGTAGCTGATGGAGTCGATGACGACGGCAAAGCCTTTTCGTTCGGCGTGCAGTGTAGGGCAAAAGAATAGCACGCACCACAGGCTGATAATAGAGTAGATGTTTCTTTTTCTCATAAAACTAATCCTTAAAATTGCAAATATACTCCTGCGGTAGAAAGCGAACGGTTCGTACCGTCGAAAGTATCATCATATTCATTCTTGTCCGTATAGAACTTGAAATCCGTGGATATATAAATGCCTAAAGTTATTTTCTTAGGAAGGGGGATAGCTACTTGTGCCAAAGCCCCTATCAAGGCGTGTCCGGAAGCGGCATACTCGAATTGGGGACGGGTGTATACGGCAGAAATGTCTTCATCGGCCGTTCTGGTGTTTCCATTGCCGTAAGTGCGGCTCAACGGTATACGGTAACCGCCATGGACAGACAGGTCCAAACCTGCGGATTTGATGTTCAGGAACTTGCCTGCAGACAGTTGTGTGGTTAGTAAGGTAGATGTTTGTTTGGCTTTTCCGGTGGACAACTGGTGATTGTAGGCAGATGATGTGAATGCGGCCAAAGCGTCTACGAAGAAATCCTGCTTGTCATCTTTCAATCGTTCGAAGCGATATTCCAGTCCGGCGGTCATTCGCTGGTCGTCCTGAATTTTATATTTGCTGAGCGTCTCGTAATATACCAGATTTCCGTGTTCGGTGTCTGTCATCATTTTCTGGTCCCGCCATATACCTTTTCCGGAATGGTAGGATGCCGTCAATACCAGATGGTGACGTGCCTGACGGTGAGGGGAGAGAAGGAAACGGTTCTGAAGCATCCATTCATCCGAAGTGTAGTCTCCTCCGTAAAATTTATAGGAAGAACCTCCGTCTGTAGCTTCTTCCGAAACATGCGTATAACGGACTTCCGTGAAATTCCCGTGTTTTTTGTGTTCCGGTTCCCATACAAGTTGCAAGGCACCGGTATAATTCAGTCCCTTATATGCGCGTTGGTAGCCCGACACGTCGTTCGACGAGATTCGGTAGTAGTCCCCCATACCTTTCATCAGGAAATAGCGGTGGCTGTTGAGTGGATTGACCAACGTATAGGCGATGTCCGAATTATAAAAGGAAATACCGGCCGTAGCACCCAGTGCCCATTGGGAGTTCAACCGATGCTCCGCTCCTACGTAAATAGGCAGGACGGTGGTATTGGTTTTGGGGCGAGGGTCTGTCTGGTCGGACAGGCTTCCTAATGTCAATCCGATAGAGATTCCCCCTTTCCAGGATTCATTCCATGCATAAGAGGCCGTCATGCCCATTTCAAAAGATTCCGTGGTAGCGTCGCTTGCCACTGAATCTCAAAGCACAAATGGGTTATCGGGGTTGAGAAAAAGGGTGGAGTTCCACTTCTTGTCTTTCTCTTGTAAATTGCGGTAACTGATGAAGCCCGACACGTCTACCTTGCCCAGATTTTTAATTCCCCCCATATAAAACTTGAGGTGATTCGATAGTCTGCCTTCATCCACCGGTCGGTAACTTCCACGTCCAATCGTATAGTCCAGTTTGGCCACACCCTTGTTTTTGTAGGAATTGAAAGAGATGCGCGAGGGGTTCAGACTGGTATACCGGATATTGTCCGACACATTAGCCGAACTTTCATTCCATTCGCTTCGACACTCTTCTAAAGATTGCGCATACATTTGGACAAGAGAACCCAAACTCAACGACAGTAACAGGACGTAACGTTTCATTTTCTTTTTCGGATTAAAACAGGGATGGGATTTGATCCCGTCCCTGTCAGTTTTCATAATTATTCATCAACACTTGTAGGAGTCTCACCCGGAGTCAACGGTTGGTCGCGCAGGAAATCGGCGGCAGAATTGTTGGTGTCCTGATAGTAAGGCCGTCCGTTTTCGATTTTAGTCACTTTCCGGCGGATACATTTTGCCGAATACATCGGATTGCCTTTCACACCGGTGGCATCATCTTGCGGCAAGAACGTGGGGTAGTGGTTCTCGGTTTCCGGATCGTATATGTCTACTGCGTCAAGCACATATTTGCTGGGGATGACCAGATAGCTCATAGAAGTGGAAGAGGTTCCCGGTTCGTACATCACGCTCGACTCCAATGCCGCATAAGCTTCCGGCGTCATGCCTTCCGGTAACTTGGCCAGTACGTAAGACCGTCCCGATACGCCCAGACCGAAGGCAAACATATACTGGTTGTTGTAGAAGATTGTTTTCAAGTTGGGAGCATCGTAATCCACGTCATTGGCATTATAGTCCAGATAAATTTCCCAATCGGCATTGCTCAAGTCCGGACAGCTTGCGTAGTCTGCCGCTTGCGACGCATCCTCGCCGTATGCCAGTTTGTGGTTCGTGGCATCGTTGGCAATCAGGACACTCTCACCCGGCTGGAGGGGATAGTCGTGCCCGTTTCCAGGGAATGCCACTACGGAACCTTGTCCGCAGGCGTAGAGGTCTTCGTAACCGTTGGCCTGCCATGCATTTGCTGTTTGTTGGTTGCCGGTAGGCGCGGTCAGAATGAGATTGTCCAGATACTGTACTTCGTCTGAGTTGTTGACGATTTCGAAATAACTCTCGTGCATGTAATATTGTTTACTGCCAGAGTTATGAATCGTTTTGAAAATCAAGGAAGACTGCATGACTTTCTGTAGATTGACCGTCACCGGGGTATTGGCATAAAGGTCCACCGACGTACTACCGCTGAGGTAGGCCTTGGCTTCATCGGCCACCTTGCCGGTGACCGTCACTTTGTACTGTCCCTGCGGAAGTTCTATCTCTTTCGGGTTAGCGTCCAAGGACAACGTGTCGTTTTTGGCAGTCGAACCCAAAATGAGCTTAAGCTCTTCCACGTTAGACGCTTCCACGTCCGACGGAAGGGAATAGCTGACCGTCAGTTTGTAACTCTTCATACCTTCGTCGTTATCTTCGCTACAAGACACGAAGGCAAGGCCGCATACGGCCATCATGGCTATGACGCCATTTTTAAGAAACTTCTTTCTCATGTTTTCTGTTTGTTAAATGTTTATATATAGGTGTGCTCTCAAAGTTTCAGCTTCAGTTCCGCTCCGAAGTACATGTCCGGGTATAGTTGCGTTTTGGCCAGGCTGTGCGGATTGGTGTGCCACTTCTTGGTATTGGTGAAGTTGTTGGCGATGACGGACAGTTCGGCCACACGGCCTATTTCTTTGGTAAAACGGAAGCTCAGCAACGCCCATGGCTTGATGAAATCCTTTTCGTACAAGTAAGGTTGTGTACGGTACATGATGCGCGACTTGTCCGCGTCGTCGGCATCGGCCGGGCTCCACACCGTGTAGTGGCCCTGTTTGTCGTAGTATCCCACGGGGTTGATTACCAGGTAATCCTTGTCTTCGTAAGACTTGAGATAGTAGCGGCTGTTTCCGTTTTCGTCTTCGTAGACGACTTGGGTGCTTTCGTACCATACGACCTGTACCGATGTGGTGAATACTATTTTGATGGCCGGGATGTGGGTGATGAGCCGGAACGTGGAATTAAATCGGTTTCGCAGGTTCCCTCCGCCCGAAGGGAGCACGCCTACGTAGTCGAACGAAGAATTGATATAGTTCAGGGGCATGTTCTCATTTTTGCGCTTGATATGGAACCATGCCCCGCTGATGTTCAGCGAGGTGTGCAAGGGCTTGATTTCGCCGAAGTCCAGTCCGTACTCGATGCCATGCTTGTGCGTCGTCATGCTGTTGGCCGCCCGGCTCCAGGTATACATCTCGATGGTCTTCGTCCGTAGGGCTGTATGTTCCGTCCCATCCGCGCGGTAGGTCACGTCGCCGCTTGCGGCATCGAATACGGGGTCGGTTGCCGTGGCCGGCACGGTGTACTTGTCATAGTTTTGCCAGATGAGTTGCGACGTAAAGCCCAGTTCGTGCCGGTGGGATTCATGGAAGAAGGTGGCAAACCCCTTTATCCTGTTGATGCGGAAAGACAGGCCCGCTTCCCATTTCGTGGAGCGTGCCGGGCGCAGGTCGGGATTAGCCGTATTCTTTACTACGTCCGTCGTGATCAATCCCAAACGGTCCTTTGTTTCCGTCCCGTATTTAGACAGGCTGGCATTGTCGAAATAGGCATAGTCGGGATAGAGGTACATCAGTGTGGGCATCTTGTTGGAGATGCCGAAACCTCCGGTCAGGGCCAGCAGGTCGAAAACAGGATTGTTCCGGCTGTCCAACAGGTTTAGCGTGGCGTTGACACGAGGCTCGGCTACGAGGAAGTGGCTGATACCTCCGCTTTGTTTCCGGTCTACAAACATGTTGCTGACGCGTACTCCGGCTTCCAGCATAAGTCCCATGGAGCCCAACCCCTTACGCAGACGGCTGCTGGCAAAACCCGACAAGGTGCTTTGGGCAGGTATGTCCTTGTAGCTCCGTGGACGGAGAGTCTGTGCCCCTTGAGCTTGCGGCGGGTTATTTTCGTCGTAAGTGAATCCTTCACCCCGATTGGCATCGTAAGTGTATTCTGCGCCGAGTTTCAGGTTGGCATAGTCGTTTTCCGAGATTTGCAAGTATTTGTTTGCCACAGCTTGGGCATACAGGTTGACGGGGATGCCCTCGATGCGGTAAGCCGATGTGTAGCCCACATTACGTATCTGAGCTACGTGTACACCCGGTTCGCGGGCTGTCGTGACCAGTCCGTCGGGATTGTTCACCCAATTGTCGTGGCTGTCTACCGTGCGTGACATTTGAGCTGAGAGATTATAGTCCAGCGAAGAGAGAAAGCCTCCGGCAGGCTTGTAACGCCCACTCACGGAAAGCCGTCCGCCCACGTTGGTGTTTTTGTAATGTATTTGTTGTTCCTCGAACTGGGGATCGTCTTTACGGTTGTTCACGTTAGAGTAAAAGGCTCCTTTTACGTTAAGGGAAAGCGGCCCGAATTGGGCGGAGTATCCGGCTGAGGCCGTGATGCGGTCGTATCCCATGTAGTGCTTGCGCGTATCGGCCCACGACTGCGACCAGTCTACGCTGAAGTTTGCAGCTCCGCCCCTTTTGAGGTTGAATCCCTTGCCGGCGAAGACTTGTTTGGAGTTTGGGTCCGTTTGGAACTTGGCTTCCCAAGGCGTGTGTCCCGCCTTGGTTTTGACTATCACTACGCCCGACGTCAGATTACCGTATTCCACAGAGGGGATACCGCGTATCACCTCCATTGATTCTATATTTCCGGCACTGACGGTGCGTAGGTCCACGCCTCTTCCGGCTGTCGTCTGTTCGCTCATCCCGTCGCTTTGCATACCGGAATTGGTGCCGAATTTGCTGGGCGATACCACTTGCAGGTTCGATTCGTTGCTTAAAGGGGTACCGTCTACTACCGGCAAGGTGCCTAAGGCATTGTTGTCGTCATCTTCTATTTCGCGTATGTGTGCCTGCCCCAGATTGTTCAAGTTCGGATTTTCAATCAGGTTGCCCGGTACGAGCTGCAACAAATCGTTCAGGCTTTTGGGTTGTACGTGGCGTATGGCGTCCTCTCCGATAAGCGATTTAGAGCCCATTTGTTCTTGCCGTGCCGTCACTGTTACATTCTTAAGGTTGAGGCTCAGCTCTTTGAGCGTGACATCCAGTCTTGTTTTTGAGGATTGGATATGTACCGTGCCCATCACCGTTTCATAACCTACAAAAGAAACACGGTACTGGTAGGTACCTTCTTTCAGTCGGGTCAGCTTATAGTGTCCGTTCCGGTCGGTATGGGAACCTATGACGTTGTTCAGGCTTACCGTAGCTAACTCTATAGGTTTTCCCTTTATGTCGCGCACGGTTCCTTCCAATATATTTGAAGCATTTTGAGCAAAAGACGGGAGAGAGAAGAAAAAGAGTAGGATGATGCCGAGAATGGGATTTTTTCCTTGTAACATGACGTTTAATTTTTGAGGTTACAAAATTATCCCATTCGAGAATGTTCGTCAATACTTAAATATCGGTATATTTTGTTGTGTATCGGGGGGATTGTTCGGATATAAGTCATTCCGTTACGCAGGAATAACTTATAATAAGTATATTTGCTAAATATCTTTAAACGGGAGTCCGTTAAGGCCGAAGGAAATCTTCAGCCAAAGACACGGCATGTCGGAAAGCCGTATCCTGTCCCGGTACGGTGATGAACAGATGGACGGTGCCTGGCAATACTTCACGGTGCGCTGTCACGCCGAGGCGTTTCACGTGGTCGGTGAATTCTTTCCCTTGGTCGCATAAGATGTCGCGTTCGGCAGCCACGAGAAGCAGTCGGGGCAGACGTGAGCAGGCTGTCCGGGCAAAGGGAGGGAGAGATGAAAGGATGTTTGGCCCGGCCGCACGTGTAGGCTTGGTTGAAGGCCTCCATCAACGAACCGTCTAATGCCGCTCCCTTTTGATAGGTTTTCCAAGAAGGCGATGCATCGTTCCAAGCAGATACCACCGGGTAGAAAAGCAGGAGAGAGCGGAAGGGCGGCATCCCGTTTTGCAGGTTATGCAGACAGACGGACAAGGCTAAGTTGCCTCCCGAACTGTCTCCTCCGACGGAAATGAGTTCCGGTGAGCTGCCCCATTCCAAAGCTTTTTTGCGAGCCAATTTTACGGCACGTATACAGTCCTCCAGTCCGTCCGGAAACGGGTGTTCGGGAGCCAGACGATAGTCTACTGCCAACACGATGACATTGCCTGTGGCGGCTAATGTCTGGCAAAACCGGGCGCAACTGTTAATGCTTCCGAATGTCCATCCTCCTCCATGCAGGTAAATGAGGAGAGGCAGAGGACTTTGATTCTTTTTTACGGGAGTGTATAGACGCAGAGCCGGAGTGATATAGATGGCATTCACGTCGGTTGGTAAAGGTGTAGGAATATTACGTGATGCCCGGATGCGAGTGAGGGGTACGGTGTCGCCTTGTATGGCTTGCAGTATGGCTTGGGTCTGTTGTTCCTGTAACCCGTCGGGCATGGCCGACAAGAACCGGTCGGCTTCGCGACGGAACGCATCACGGTCTTTTTCTATGGAGTTTTGGCCGTAAACAGTAGGTAAAGTACCTAACAGACTAAAGCATATCAGAAGTATAGTTCTCATTTTTTGTTTTGAATGACTTGTTACTATTTATCGTATAAAATAAAAATCGCAACCATTCCTTTGCCGGATGATTGCGATTTTTTTCGTACTCGAAGCGGGACTTGAACCCGCACAGCCGCAATGGCCAAGGGATTTTAA
>OGMP01001927.1_pt1 | contig 14346 bp, 9 predicted proteins | sample 1573261 | NCBI WGS metagenome assembly OGMP01 (sample SAMEA2581878, study PRJEB24529) | metagenome | biome: Human gut stool | place: China | collected 2011 | reverse complement strand
AATCGAGATGCGCTTTACCGATGTGGGGCACCTGCTGGGCAGCGCGTCCGTCTCGCTGCGCATTGCGGAGCCGGGCCGCACGCCGGAGATCATCGTTTTCTCGGGCGACATCGGCAACACCCATCAGCCGCTCATCAAGGACCCGTCCAACCCTGGCCACGCGGATTACCTTGTCATGGAATCCACCTACGGGGACCGCAGCCACGGCCCGAAACCGGATTATATCGGCGATTTGAGCGCCGTGCTGCAATCGACGTTCGACAAGGGCGGCAATGTCGTCATCCCCAGCTTTGCCGTGGGCCGCACGCAGGAGCTTCTGTATTTTATCCGTCAGATCAAGGCCGAGGGCCGTATCAAGGGCCACGAAAACTTCCCGGTCTTTGTGGACAGCCCGCTGGCGAGCAAATCCACCACGATCTTCCGGGAAAACTTTGCCGAGTGCTACGACGACGAAGCCCTCGCCCTGGTGCAGAGCGGCCGGAACCCCCTGCAGTTCCCGGGTCTGCACGTCAGCGAGACGAAAGAGGAATCCATGGCCATCAACGGCGACCCGACGCCCAAGGTCATCATCTCCGCCGCCGGCATGTGCGACGCGGGCCGCATCCGCCACCACTTAAAATATAACCTCTGGCGGCCTGAGTGTACGGTGCTGTTCGTCGGCTACCAAAGCCCCGGCACCTTAGGCAACGCGCTGGTCAACGGTGCGCAGGAGGTCAAGCTCTTTGGCGAGCCGGTGCAGGTCAGGGCCCGCATTGCGCAGCTGGGCGGGCTTTCGGGTCACGCCGATAAGGACGGGCTGGAAGCCTGGCTACGCGCCTTTGACGAAAAGCCGAAGTTCGTCTTTGTCAACCACGGCGAGGACGCCGTCGCCGAGCACTGGGCCAACCATCTGAAGGAGGAGGGCTACGAGGCCGACGCCCCCTACAACGGCTCGATCTGGATCGCCGCCGAGGGCCGCGTCGCCTGCGCCGAGGTCGGCAACACCCGGAAGATCATCAAGACGAAATCCGCCGAGACCGTGCGCACCAGCGCGGCCTATGACCGTCTGGCCAACATGGGCCAGCGCCTGCTGGAGGTCATCCGTCACAACCGGGGCGGGGCCAACAAGGACCTTGCAAAATTTGCCAGCCAGATCGCTGCGCTGTGCGACAAATGGGATCGATAACATTGACAAAAGCAAAAGGAATATGGCAGATGCTGCCCGCACCCCTGCGCGGCGCGGCGACCCTGCTGGCAGTGCTGGCGCTGGCCGCGCTGCTGACCACGGTGCGGCACAATGCCAGCGCCTACTTGACCGGCGTGTGGGATACAGGCTCCCAGACGCTCGTCTATGGCCGCATCCACCAGATGGAGCAGGGGCAGTACGCCCCCGGCGGCTTTCTGGGTGTCTACACCGACGATTGGAGCGACGACACGAACCGCGCACTGTTCCGGGACGACACCCCCACCGACGCGGCGGCGTTCCACCCCTACACCCACCAGTCGGGCTTGCAGGGCTGGCTGTTCGGCAGGGTCAACCGTCTGCTGCGGCACCGGCTGCCCGACGGTCTGGCGCGGGAGACCGCCCTCTACTGGCTGAACAGCACGCTGTTCTACGCGGCGGAGCTGCTTGTGGCGCTGGCCGTGTGGGAAGAATTCGGCCCGCTGGCGGCAGCGTTCGGGTTTGCGTCGGTGCTGCTGGCCCCCTGGCTGCAGCGCGGCATGAAGGACCTGTACTGGTGCCTCTGGACCTGGCTGCTGCCGCTGCTGGCGGCGCTTTGGCTCTGCCATTGCACCCGCGTGCGCGGCAAAACGCCCCGCGGGTGCTGGCCGCTGGTGGCTGCCGCCTGCATGGTGCGCTGCATGTGCGGGTTTGAATTTATCACAACATTTTTGATCCTGTGTGAGATCCCGCTCTGCTACGCTGCCGCCAAGGCGTATTTTGTGCGGCGCGACCCGCACGGCGCGCTCGTCTGGCTGGGCCGCACCGTCGGGGCGGGTGTCTCGGCGCTGGGCGGTGTGACTGCGGCGTTGGCGCTCTGGTTCGCACAGGAATGGCTCTGCTTCGGCAGCGCGGCGGACGCCTGGCAGAACATGACCCGGGCCGTCACGGACCGCGTCAGCCTGACGGACAGCGCGGTGCGGGACGTGAACGTGCCGCAGGTGCTCGCGCAGTATTTCCGTGAGAGTACGGAGCCGCTTTTGCAGCTCGGGCCCGTCAGCGTCACGGCATGGCAGCTGCTGCTGTTTGCGCTGCTGGTCGGCGCGGTGAGCGTTGTTGCCTGCCTGCGCCGCGGCACGGCGGCGCAGCTGGTGCCGCCGTGCATCGTCTGGGGGCTGGGGCTGGCGGCCCCGGCGTCCTGGATGGTGCTGTCCAAGGCGCACGCTGCGATCCATACCCACCTTGTACCGATGCTGTGGCACTTTGCGTTTGTGCCGATCAGCTGTATGCTGCTGCCGGTGCTGGCAAAACTCATGATCCCGGGGAGGAAAAAAGACCTTGTGGCATCCCATTAAACACTACAAAACGATCCGCCATCACAAAATGCTGGTAATGAAAAACTGCTTCCGCTGCGGGCTGTACTGGCAGGGCCTGACCCACGATTTAAGCAAGCTGGCCCCCGTGGAGTTCTGGGCCGGGGCCAAATACTGGCAGGGGACATGCAGCCCCAACAACGCCCAGCGCCAGGCCGAGGGCTACAGCGCCGCCTGGCTGCACCATAAGGGCCGCAACAAGCACCATCTGGAATACTGGATCGACTACGCGCCGGACGGCGACCACGCCATGGCTGGTATGCGGATGCCCGCCCGCTACGTGGCCGAGATGGTCTGTGACCGCATTGCCGCCAGCAAGAACTATAAGGGCGACAAGTACACCGACGCAGCGGCGTGGGAGTACTATGACCGCAGCAGGGACCACTACATCCTGCACCCCGAGACCCGCAAGGAGCTGGAAACCTGCCTGCTGATTCTGCGCGACGAGGGCGAGGATGCCTGCTTCCGGTATATCCGCACCGAGCTGCTCGGCAGGAAAAAGTAAATACAGAGCGCCGCCCCTGTGCAGTTTTCCACTGCGCAGGGGCGGCGTTGTTTAGAACTTATGAGAGACCGTCACTCCGTTGTTGTCTCGGTGGGCGTGTCGTCGGTGGGGGGCGGTTCTACGGTCGGCGTCGGGGGCGGCTCCTCTATGTACGGCGTGGGGGACGGTGTGGCTGTCACCTCGGGCGTCGGGGACGGGGTGGCCGTGACCTCGGGTGTCGGGGACGGGGTGGCCATCACCTCGGGTGTCGGGGACGGGGTGGCCGTGACCTCGGGGGTCGGCGTCGGCGTGGTCTCCACATAGCTGTCACTCGTGCTCTCGCTGTTGGCGGGCTCCTCCGTCGGCTCGGGCGTGGCCGTGGCGGTGCTGGAGGAGCTGACCACCGGCACCGTGTAGACCACGGCGTCCTTGTCGCCGGTGTGCTTCGGGATCGTCGTCAGCGCGGGGCGGTCATCCTCGGTAATGTAGCTGTGGGTGCGGATGTAGTTGAACAGCGCGTCCATCGCCGTGCGGGTCAGATGAATGCCGTCGCTCGTCTCCACATAGCCGCTCTTGGCGTAGCCGGTGACGGAATCCTTCAGCACCTCGGCGCTGTTCAGGAACTTCCAGTCCTTCTCCTGGCACATTTCGACGAGCGCTTTGTTGTACTCGTCCACCTGGGTCTGGGTCAGGCTCTGGTTGGAGTGCTGCTGCCCGATGGGCGGGATGGCGTTGACGATGATGTCCACGCTGGGGTAGGCGGTGACGATGGCCTCGATGCCGGTCCGGTAGTTTTTGACGAAGTCCGCGGCCTTATAGCCGGGGTTCAGGTCGTTCGTGCCGAAGGTCAGGATGACCCGGCGCGGCTGCAATTTCGCCACGGCCTGGGGCATCGTGATGTAGCCGGACGAAGTGCTTACCTGCACGCAGGCAAAGGTCACCAGGCTCTTGGCGGTCATGCCCACCGAGCCGATGGCGTTGTCGTAGCTGCAATAGTCGAACATGCGGTACATGCGGGCCGTGTTGCTGTCGCCCAGAAACAGCGTCTCGTCCACATAGCTGTCGCCCGCGTCGGCGGACTGCTCAAGGATCGTGGAGGTGTAGGCCTGGGTATCGATGGTGTTTTCCTCTTTATCATAGCCGCTCTCGACGACCATGGACGCGCTGTCCACGGTGGAGACGCTCTGGGCGTCCGCGCCGCCGAGGTCGATGCCGCCGATGAGCACCAGCGAGATGCCGACGCTGACCAGCAGCATGACGCTGCACAGAGCCAGCACCAGATACATCTTGCTGCGCATATCCAGCGCTTTTTTCTTTTGTGATTTGGTTTTGCCTGCCATGAAAGGCTCCTTTCGCGTGGGAGCATGGAGTGTTTACACAATATATAAATTCATTTTACACCATTTTCCACCGGAACGCCAGTCTTTTCGCAATTTTTACATAATTTGCCGCAAAACAAAAACCCCGCCGAAGCGGGGGTAAACAGAAATGAGGATAGCTGTGTTAAAAGGCTTCCCCCTCATCCGGCCCTGCGGGGCCACCTTCCCCCCAAGGGGAAGGCTTTGGGAGAATCACTCCTTCGGCAACAGATGTGCCTTCTCCAGGGCGGGGCGCAGGGCGATGTACAGGACAACGGCGCAGACGGTGGAGAGCAGGGAGTTGACCAGCGTCACACCGCTGGCGATCTTGGTCACGACGGAGACGAACTCCGCGGGCTGGCCAAAGATGTACAGGTTGCGGAAGTAGCCGATGAACGGGTCGGTGAACACGTTGACCAGCAGGCCGCTGAAGGCCGACGCCGTGACGGCGGCCACGTACTTGAGCTTGTTGCCGGTGGGGAAGGTCCTGAGGTGGATGACCTTGTGGGACACCGCGCCGCAGACCAGACCGATGATGAATTTCAGAATAAAGGTCGTGATGGCGTAGCCCGGGTCACCGGCGACAACGTCGGCCAGCGCCAGGCCGATGGCACCGGCCAGACCGCCGGACACACCGTCCAGCAGCATGGCGGTCAGCGCCGTGAAGGTGTTGCCCAGATGGAAGCTGGACCCCGTGCCAAAGACGTTCGGGATGCGGAAGAACTCATACGCGACAAAGCTCAGCGCGGCCATGATGCCGATGATGCTGATTTTCTGCACGGTGAATTTCGTTTTAGTCAGCGCTGCGATCAGCAGTGCCAGGGCTGCTACGACGAACAGCAGCAGCCACATCGTTGCGGTAGACATAGTTTCGTACACCTCTATTGACATTTTCCTTCCGGGAAGGTATGTTTTTATTATACTGATTTCTGGCTCTGAATAAATGCTCAGTTTTTAAATTTTTTATGGGGCCAGTATGGAGGACTGTCATGATAGAGTTGGATGCCGACCAAAAAACGCCGCTGTATGAGCAGCTGTACGCCGCCCTGGCGGATGAGATCCGCACCGGCCAGCGCGCACCCGGAACGCCGCTGCCGGGCCGCCGCACGATGGCTGCGCAGCAGGGCGTCAGCGTCAACACGGTGGACGCCGCCTACCAGATGCTGGCCGCCGAGGGTCTGGCCGAGCCGCGCCCCCGCAGCGGCTTTTATGTGCAAAAGACCTACGGCATGCTGCACAGCCGCGCCCGCCGTGCCCCCGCCGCCCCTGCACCGCAGCCGCCCGTCGCGCCGCAGCCGGTCTACGACCTGTCCACCGGCAGCGTGGACACGGCGCTGTTCCCGGCGCGCAGCTGGGGACGCATCCAGAAGGAGCTGCTCTACCAGCGGCCCGAGCTTTTACAGCGCGGCGAGATGCAGGGCGACGCCCCGCTGCGCACACAGATCGCGGAATATTTGTCGGTGTACCGCGGTGTGGAATGCACGCCGGAGCAGATCGTCGTCGGCGCGGGCATTGAGTATCTGCTCGGGTGCCTGGCGCACCTGTTCAGCGACGGCATGGCGGCCATCGAGAACCCCGGCTATTTCCGCACGCGGACGGTCCTGCAGAACAGCGGCATTCCCTGCACGCTGGTGGACATTGACCGCGAGGGCCTGCCCGCCGACGCGCTGGAAAAAAGCGGTGCAAACCTCTGCTATCTGACGCCCAGTCATCACTTTCCGACGGGTGTTACGATGCCTGCGACCCGCCGCGCCCAGCTGCTGGCCTGGGCAGCGGCCCGGCCCGGGCGGTACATTTTGGAGGACGACTACGACTCGGAGTTCCGCTTTGATACGCGCCCGCTGCCCAGTTTGCAGGGCATGGCGGGCCCGGACGGCCCGGTGGTCTACCTGACGACGTTTTCAAAAAGTCTGGCCCCGGGCATCCGCATTGCCTGCATGGTGCTGCCGCAAAGCCTGCTGGCGCGCTATCGCCGGGATTTTGCGACCTACGCCAACACGGTCAGCCGCTTTGAGCAGCAGACGCTTTGCGAGTTCATGGCGGGCGGGTATTTCACGCGGCATCTTGCCCGGATGCGCCTTGCCTACAAGCGCCGCATGGAGGCATTTGCGGCAGCGCTGCGCGCGGCGCTGCCGGGCGTGGAGCTGGACGGCGTACACAGCGGGCTGCATTTTCTGCTGACGCTGCCGGGAGCCGGCGGCGAGCGTGCCATGGTCGCCGCCGCGGCACAGCAGGGCGTGCGGCTGCGCGGCCTGAGTGAGTATTATCTCGCCCGGCCCGAGCGCTGCCGGGCGGATACCGTGGTAGCGGGGTACTCGGCCCTGAAGGAGGACGATGTGGAGAAGGTGGCGCAGGCGCTGGCGAGGGCGTGGCTATCGTGAATGCCCTGTAGGGGCCGGGCATGCCCGGCCCGCAGCCTTGCCGTTGCCGCCCGTTTATCTTTTGCATCGTAGGGAGCGGTCTTGACCGCTCGCGGGGCGTCGGGGACGCCGCCCCCTACAGCGGCGATCCGTAGACCTTCCGCCGCCGTACACGCCTGCGGCGGCCAGAGGGCTGGCCGCCCTACGTCCTCCCGTTACCGTGATCCGTAAGGGAAAAGTTCATCCCTCCCGGGCCGCTTGTACTGCCGCCACCCCGTAGGGGCCGGGCATGCCCGGCCCGCAGCCTTGCCGTTGCTGCCCGTTTATCTTTCGCATCGCAGGGAGCGGTCTTGACCGCTCCGCGGGGCGTCGGGGACGCCGCCCCCTACAGCGGCGATCCGTAAACCTTCCGCCGCCATCAACCCTGCGCACAAACAAAAACCGCTGCCCATGTGCATTCAACAGGCAGCGGCTTTCTATTTTTCAATCAAGGCTTATTCATACAGCGGGAACTTCTTCGTCAGCTCCTCGACCTTGCTGGCGACCTCGTCCTTCTTGTTCGCAAAGTCAAACACGCAGTCTGCAATGCAGTCGGCGATCACCTTCATCTCGTCGGGACCCATGCCGCGGGTCGTGACGGCGGGGGTGCCGATGCGCACGCCGCTCGTCACAAACGGGCTGCGCTTCTCGCCGGGGACGGTGTTCTTGTTCGCGGTGATGTGCACCTCGTCCAGATTGTGCTCCAGCTCCTTGCCGGTGCAGTCCTCGTCGGTCAGGTCGATCAGCAGCAGGTGGTTGTCCGTGCCGCCCGAGACCAGCTTCACGCCGCGGGCGGTCAGCTCGGCTTCAAGCGCCTTCGCGTTCTCAACGATTTTGCGGGCGTACTCCTTGAACTCCGGCTTCAGCGCCTCGCCAAAGCAGACGGCCTTCGCGGCGATGACGTGCTCCAGCGGGCCGCCCTGCGTGCCGGGGAAGATGGCGGAGTTGATGCGCTTGATGATATACTCGTTGTTCGTCAAAATCAGGCCGCCGCGGGGGCCGCGCAGCGTCTTGTGGGTCGTGGTGGTGACCACGTCGGCGTAGGGCACGGGGCTCTGGTGCTGGCCGCCTGCGACAAGACCCGCAATGTGCGCCATATCGACCATCAGCATCGCGCCGTAGCCGTGGGCGATCTCGGCCAGCTTCTCAAAGTCGATGGCGCGGGGATAGGCCGACGCACCGGCGACCAGCAGCTTGGGGCGGACCTTCGCGACCTGCTTGGCCAGTGCGGCGTAGTCGATGCGGCCATCCTCGGCGGAGACGCCGTAGGAGACAAAGTTGTAGTTCTTGCCGCTCATATTCACGGGGGAGCCGTGGGTCAGGTGGCCGCCCTGGGACAGGTCCATGCCCATGACGGTGTCGCCGACATTCAGCAGCGCAAAGTAGACGGCCAGGTTGGCCTGTGCGCCGGAGTGCGGCTGGACGTTGGCATACTTCGCACCGAACAGCTTGCAGGCACGGTCAATGGCGATCTGCTCGACCTGATCGACGTACTGGCAGCCGCCGTAATAACGGTGGCCGGGGTACCCTTCCGCGTACTTGTTCGTCAGCACGCTGCCCATGGCCGCCATGACGGCAGGGGAAACGATGTTCTCGCTGGCGATCAGCTCAATGTTCTGCCGCTGGCGGCCCAGCTCACGCTGCATAGCCGCGCCCAGCTCGGGGTCGTAGCTCTCCACAAAGCCGATGGTGTCGATGATGTCCTTGTACATACTGCTTTCCCTCCTAATGTATATGCTGTCCACGGCGGGAAACGGCCGCGGGCGGATTCTATAGGCGCCCGTCGTTCCCGCCGCCGAGCATCTCCCTTACAGCGTTCCCTTGGTGGACAAAACGCCGTCGATCCGCGCATCTCTGCGCGTCGCGGCGTCCAGCGCCTTGGCAAACGCCTTGAACATGGCCTCCAGCTTATGGTGGTCGTTCTCGCCGTAGAGCACCTTCAGATGCAGATTCATCATGGCGCTGTACGATACGGCGTAGAAAAACTCCCGCGCCATCTGGGTGTCCATGCCGCCGCAGCTCTGGCCTGCAAAGCTGGCGTCGTACACAAAGTAGGGCCGCCCGCCCAGATCGACGGCGCAGAGTGCCAGCGTCTCATCCATCGGCAGCATGCAGCTGCCGTACCGCACCAGCCCGGCCTTGTCGCCCAGCGCTTCTTTTATGGCCGTGCCCAGCGCAATGCCGATGTCCTCAATGGTGTGGTGGCAGTCTACGTCCAGGTCGCCGCGGCAGGTGACGCTTACATCAAACAGGCCGTGGCGGGCAAAGCCGTCCAGCATGTGGTCAAAAAAGCCGATGCCCGTGTGCAGGTCGGCCCTGCCGGTGCCGTCCAGGTCAATCGTCAGCGTGATCTGCGTCTCCCGCGTATTGCGGGTGACCGTCGCAGTGCGTGCCATAGGAATCCCCCTCTTTAGTGCTTTAAACTAACTATAGCACGTTGGGGCGTGTGCGTCAACATTTTCTTAGCCTTCCCCCTGGGGGAAGGTGGTCCCGCAGGTTTATAAAATTCGCCCAAATTTATTTACGAAATCGCAACACTTTTCCCGGCGGCAGGCGCTACAATAGAATTATGATTCAAAAGTGTCTTTTTTGAAAGGACAAGCACCACCATGGCAAAAATAATCGGAATTGACCTGGGGACTACCAACAGCTGTGTGGCGGTGGTCGAGGGCGGCAAGCCCGTCGTCATCCCCAACGCCGAGGGGCAGCGCACGACGCCCTCTGTCGTCGCGTTCACCAAGGTGGGAGAACGGCTGGGGGGCGAGCCCGCCAAGCGCCAGGCCGTGACGAACGCCCCCCGCACCGTGTCCAGCGTCAAGCGGCTGATGGGCAGTGAGACCCGCGTGCCCATCGACGGAAAATGCTACACGCCGCAGGAGCTGAGCGCCCTCATCCTGCAAAAACTGAAGGCCGATGCCGAGGCGTATCTCGGTGAGCCTGTCACCGAGGCGGTCATCACCGTGCCCGCCTACTTTAACGATGCCCAGCGCCAGGCCACGAAGGACGCCGGGCGCATTGCCGGGCTGGACGTGCGCCGCATCATCAACGAGCCGACAGCCGCGGCGCTGGCCTACGGGCTGGACAATGGCCGCACCCAGACCGTCATGGTCTACGACCTCGGCGGCGGCACATTTGACGTGTCGCTCATCCGCATCGGCGACGGCATCGTGCAGGTGCTCTCGACCTGCGGCGATAACTTTCTGGGCGGCGACGACTTTGACGAGCGCATCGTCAACTGGCTGGCAGACCGGTGCAGGGCCGAACACGGCGTGGACCTGACGAATGACCGCGTGGCGATGCAGCGCCTGCGCGAGGAGGCCGAAAAGGCGAAAAAAGAGCTTTCCAGCGCGAAGCAGACCGACATCAATCTGCCGTTCCTCACGATGGCGGCAGACGGTGCGCTGCACCTGCAAACTACGCTGACACGCGCTAAATTTGAGGAGCTCTGCGCCGATTTGATCGAGCGCACCGCCCTGCCCGTGCGCAACGCCCTGAGCGACGCACGCCTTTCGGCCAGCGACCTGGATCAGGTTTTGCTGGTCGGCGGCTCGACCCGCATCCCAGCGGTGCAGGCCAAGGTCGTGCGGATGACCGGTCTGGAGCCGTCCAAATCGCTGAACCCCGACGAGTGCGTTGCACTGGGCGCGGCGGTGCAGGCCGGACGTCTGGGCGGCGAGATGCTCTCCGGCCCCGGCGAGGATCTGCTGCTGATGGACGTGACCCCGCTGACCCTTTCCATCGAGACCGTCGGCGGCGTGGCAACGCATTTGATCGAGCGCAACTCCACGATCCCGACGCGGTTCAGCAAGGTATTCACCACCGCCGCGCCGTTCCAGAACACGGTGCAAATTAAAGTGCTGCAGGGCGAGCGCGAGTTTGCCAGGGACAATAAGCTGCTGGGCACCTTCACGCTGCGCGGCATCAAGCGCGCCTGGGCGGGCGTGCCGAAGATCGAGGTCACGTTTGACATCGACGCCAACGGCATTGTCAAGGTCAAGGCGCGCGACATGGACACCGGCAAGCAGCAGAGCATCACGATTTCGGGCACATCGAACCTGACCGAGGACGAGATCAAACGCGCCAAGGAGAACGCCGCCGCCTTTGCCGGGCAGGACAAGGAGCGCAAGGCCGCGCTGGAGGCGCTGAACGCCGGCGAGGCCGCGCTTTACCGCGTGAACACTGCGCTGGGCAGCAAGGCCGGCAAGGCGCTGGACCGCGAGACCCGTACTAAAATCAAAGAAGCAGAAAGAACGCTGGAGCGCGTTCTGAAGCACAAAAAGGCCGACAAGCTGACCCCCGTGGACGTGAATGCCATCAACACCGCACGGGAGGCGCTTTCCGCTGTGGCCGCCCCGCTGGTGGCCCGGTGGGAGAGCGAGAAGGCGTAAAACGAGGCGGCAGCCGCAGGGCCCCCGGGGCGATGCTTAAGCCGTAAGGCGGGAATTATGCGGTATTGCCCAAACAAAAAATCCCGGTGCACACTTGCACCGGGAAAATACCGATCTTATCGCTTCTCCAGCGGAACGTACTCCTGCGGCTTGCCGAGGTACTTGTAGGCGGGGCGGATGATGCGGTTCGCGAACTCGACCTCCTCGACGCGGTGGGCACACCAGCCGGGCACACGGGCAATCGCAAACAGCGGGGTGTACAGGTCCTCGCTGATGCCGAGCATACGGTAGATCAGGCCGCTGAACAGGTCCACGTTGGCACAGACCTTCTTCGGGCCGTGTTTTTCCTCGGCAAAGACCTGCGGGGCCAGGCGCTCAATGCTGCACAGCAGCTCGTACTCCTCGTCGTAGCCCTTCTTGTAGGCCAGGCTCTTGGCGTGGGTTTTCAAAATCTGCGCACGGGGGTCGCTCATCGTGTAGACGGCGTGGCCCATGCCGTAGATCAGGCCGCTGCCGTCGCCGCGCTCCTTGCGGAGGATCTTGCGCAGGAACTCGCGGACCTCGTCGTCGTTGGACGGGTCCTCGACATTTTCCAGAATGTAATCCAGCTGGTGCATGACCTTCAGGTTCGCGCCGCCGTGCTTGGGGCCTTTCAGCGCGCCGATGGCCGAGCTGATGGCCGCATAGGTGTCCGTGCCGGAGCTGGACAGCACGCGGCAGGTGAAGGTCGAGCAGTTGCCGCCGCCGTGGTCCGCGTGGACGAGCAGGCAGAGGTCGAGCAGACGCGCTTCCTCGTGGGTGAACTTCTGGTCGGCGCGGTAGGTGCTCAAAATATGCTCCGCCGTGCTCTGGCCCTCGGTGGGCAGGTGGAAGTACATGCTGGACCGGTCATAGACGCGGCGCTTGATCTGGTAGGAGTTGACCATCATCGTGGGCAGCTCGGCGATCAGGTTGATGCTCTGGCGCAGGATGTTGGGCAGACTGTTGTCCTCGGCGTGCTCGTCGTAGCTGTACATGGCCAGCACGCTTCGTGCCATCTTGTTCATCAGGTTCGGCGACGGCGAATTTAAGATCATGTCGTCGGCAAAGCCCTGGGGCAGCTCGCGGTGATGCTCCAGCAGCTTGCGGAACTTGGCGTACTGCTCCTGCGTGGGCAGGGAGCCGAACAGCAGCAGCCAGATGACCTCCTCAAACATGAAGCGGTCATGGGCGTCGGCCTCGGCGGCCAGCGTGTCAATGTCGATGCCGCGGTAGACCAGGCGGCCCGGAATGGGCACGATGGTGCCGTCCTCCTTCTTGTCATAGCCGATAACGTTGGAAACGTTCGTGATGCCGGCCAGCACGCCGGTGCCGTCCAGATTGCGCAGGCCGCGCTTGACGCCCATCTGATCCGCCAGATGCGGGTCAAGGGTGGCGTTGTGTTCCATATATTCGTGGCAGAGCAGCTCAAGCTCATCCGGCTCCAGGGCCGGGACGTCCGGGTAATACATCATGCGGACCCCTCTCTTTGACCAATTTTATATACTTTGCATACTTATACAGGCGCATATCACTGCTGGCTTCCCTTACCAATATGCCTGATAGATTGATTTTATAGCATTTCCGCAAATTCGTCAAGAAAAACTTAAAATTTTTCTAAATTTATCAGGAGAATGCTTTAAAAAATTAAGCCGGCGGCCCAAAATGTGCCTATTGTGTAAAAATGCGGATTGACAACCGGCCCCAAACCGGGTAGTATGTTAGGTATACCGCAGAAAATGCAGAGTAAGACAGGGAAAGGGGAAAAGTATTATTTATGAAAGCAGTTCTGATTCCGGGCGACGGCATTGGCCGTGAAATTGCCGAGAGCGTCCGCGAGGTATCCGCCGCACTGAACACCGGCATTGAATGGCAGGAGTTTGCTGCCGGTGCCGAGTACGCCGCCGAGAGCGGCGAGCTGATCGCCCCCGGCACGCTGGATGCGATCGAAGCGTGCGGCTGGGCACTCAAGGGCCCCACCGCCACCCCCATCGGCAAGGGCTTCCGCAGCATCAATGTGCAGCTGCGCCAGCGCTTTTCCACCTATGCAAACCTGCGCCCGGTGCACACGCTGCCGGGCGTACCGACCCGCTTTGACAATGTGGACCTTGTCATCGTGCGCGAGAACACCGAGGATCTCTACAAGGGCATCGAGTATATGCTGAACGACGAGATCGCCAACGGCGTCAAGCTCATCACCCGCCCCGCGTGCGAGAAGATCTGCCGCTTTGCATTTGACTATGCCCGCAAAAACGGCCGCAAAAAGGTCACGGCAGTCCACAAGGCCAACATCATGAAGCTGACCGACGGCCTGTTCCTGCGCACCTTCCGCGAGGTCGCCGCGGAGTACCCCGAGATCGCTGCGGACGACTGCATCATCGACGCTTTGTGCATGAAGCTGGTGCAGAAGCCCGAGCAGTTCGACGTGCTCGTCGCGCCGAACCTCTACGGCGATATTATCAGTGACCTGTGCGCCGGTCTCGTCGGCGGCCTGGGCTTTGCGCCCAGCGCCAACATCGGCGACAGCACCCGCATCTATGAGGCCGTCCACGGCTCTGCCCCCGACATTGCCGGGCAGGACAAGGCCAACCCCAGCGCCATCCTGATGGCCTTTGCCATGATGCTGAACGACCTTGGCGAGACCGATAAGGCCGCCAAGCTCAATGCCGCCATCCTGGCCCAGGTCGAGGAGGGCAAGGTCGTCACTGCCGACATCGGCGGCACCGCGGGAACGAAGGAGTTTACCCAGGCGGTTATTGCACGACTGTAACCTAAAAGGTTTCCCCCTCGGGCGAAGCCGACTGATGAGGGCAGACCTTCCGGCAAGAATCCGTAAACGGGAAATATGGCAGGCTTGCCCCTCATCCGGCGCTGCGCGCCACCTTCCCCCTCGGGGGAAGGCTTTTGCGATACCATACAAAACGGAGGTTTTCCCATGAAGCTGCACGACGCCGGCGTATACCTTGTAAACGGCGTGCCTCAGACTTCCGCCCCGGCGGGCGTCACCGAGGCAGACGCCAAAAAAGGCACCATCGCCTACGGCATTTTGAAGGCCCATAATACCGGTGACTCCATGCAGGACCTGCGCATGAAGTTCGACTCGATGACCAGCCACGACATCACCTATGTCGGCATCATCCAGACGGCCCGCGCGTCCGGCCTAGAAAAGTTCCCCATCCCGTATG
>OGMP01001919.1_pt1 | contig 14398 bp, 10 predicted proteins | sample 1573261 | NCBI WGS metagenome assembly OGMP01 (sample SAMEA2581878, study PRJEB24529) | metagenome | biome: Human gut stool | place: China | collected 2011 | reverse complement strand
TAAAGTGGCCGCCGCATGTCTGGGCCGCCCGGTCCAGGGCCAGGGCAAAGGGCACGCAGTCCTCCGTCTCGCTGGCCCCGGCCACCAGGGCCATGGGAGTGACGGAAATGCGCTTGTTCACGATGGGGATGCCGAACTCCCGCTCGATGTCCTCGCCGGTCTTGACCAGCTTCTCCGCATACCGGGTGATCTTGTCGTAGATCTTCTCACAGGCCCGCTTCGGGTCCGGATCACAGCAGCTCAGCAGGGAGATGCCCATGGTGATGGTGCGGATGTCCAGGTGCTGCTGGTCGATCATCTCAATGGTAGATAAAATTTCCTTCTGGTTCAGCATAACGTATCTCCCAACGTACAAATTCTCTCTCAAAGGGACTCCGGAAACGGGTAAAAGAGGCTAGGGGAAAACCTCCGGTTTTCCTCAGTTCTTTTACCTCCGGCAAAAGAAGAATATTAAATCATTTTCGGCAGGGCGTGTACCTGCCGAAAATTTCTTGACCCAGCCGCCGGGGACGGCGTCCCCAGTGACCAACGTCTCACTGGGGAGGGGGAATCTAAAGGGTGGGCGCAGCTCCCTCTTGAAGTCAGATGCGATGCATGGCATCAAATATCTCCTCCCGCTGGATGCGGATAGAGATCTCCATCTTCTGCCCCAACTGCTCCAGCAGGTCCCGCAGCTCGCCCACGGAGACCTTGGCCGCTCCCACGTCCACGGCCATGACCATGGTGAAGGAGCCCTGGAGGATCGTCTGGGAGATGTCCAGGATATTGACATTGTGCTCAGCCAGCAGGGCGCAGACGGCGGCGATAATGCCTACCTTATCCTGCCCCACGACGGTGACGATGGCGTTCATAGCAAAGTTCCTCCTCATGGCCGCCCGCCGGCAAGCCCGGCGAGGCGGCATTCTCTTGTATACAGCGTCCGTATTGTACCACAGATGGGCGGGAAAGTAAATCCTCTCTCATCCCAGCGGATTGACGAATGGTCCCCAGCCCGGAGGCGTGAAGGTCAGCAGCATGTACAGCCCCGCCAGAAGCAGAGCCAGGGCTGCCCACAGCCCCGGGTGCTTTCTTCCGTCCGGGCAGAAGGCCGTGCCCGCCGCCAGCAGCACCGCCCTTGATACCGAAAACCGGACCTAAAGACGGTTCTCTCAGTGCAACAACGGACTTCTTCCCGATGCAACGCAGAGCATCTGCCAGACCAACGCTGACGGTTGTCTTGCCTTCTCCAGCTGGAGTTGGGTTGATGGCAGTGACCAGAATCAACTTACCATTTGGCTTATCTTCCAACTTCTGAAACAGAGATTCTGACAGCTTTGCCTTATAGTGTCCGTAGTACTCTAAATCATCTTCTTCAATGGAAAGTCCAGCAGCAACTTCCCGAATTTTTTGCATTTCTGCCTGCTGTGCAATTTCAATATCTGATAACATCACATTTCCTCCTATCCGCTTCCCAAAAAGAAAAAATACACTTTTATTATACCCTATCTTCGACAAAAAAGCAAGCACTCTCGGCAGGTTTGGGGATTTCGTGCAAAACAGAATGGATTCCGGAACAACATTGTACAGCATAGCAAAATTGCCAGAAACCAGCATACTTTTTGCCTATGGTGCATATATTATTTTTTGTATACCAGACCTTTTTTGACCGGTTGGAGGATGTCATGAAAATACAAGTTGTCGGTTCGTTTTTTCTGATTGCCTGCCTGCTGACAGGCTGTGCAGATTCTGAAAAGCTGGAATCTGCTCCGCCAAATGCTCTTTTCTGCAAGAATATCACCGAAAATGTGCAGACCATTCAACACTTACATCTCCCTGCAACGCCTGAAAATCCTGTTTCCACAGCATCCACCGCTTTCCCCTGTGGAATGTGGTTCACTGCTATGGATTACGCAGAAATTTTAACCGGAAAATCTGAGGCAGAATTTCGGGCTGCCATACAGGAACGCTTTCAACAAGTACAGGCACTGGGGATTCAAACTGTTTTTCTACAAGTGCGAGCATTTGCAGATGCCTATTACACTTCTACTTACTATATGCCGGGGCTTTCCATGTCGACAGACTGTTCCTTTGACCCGCTGCAAATCATGCTAACCGAAGCCCATCAATTGGGGCTTTCCGTACATGCTTGGGTGAATCCACTTCGCTGCCAGACAGATGCACAGATGGAGCAGATGCCGGAACAATACCCAATCTCACAATGGTATGCAGATGAAACAAAGCGTGGAACTTGGCTGGTAAAAAGCGGTGACCGCTGGTGGTTGAATCCTGCCTATCCGGAGGTTCGACAGCTGATTGCCGATGGTGTCAGCGAACTCGTCACGCAATATGAAATTGATGGCGTACAGATTGACGATTATTTTTACCCGACTACAGATGCATCCTTTGATGCGGCAGCCTTTGCGGAAAGCGGTGCAACTGACCGTTCCGCATGGCGGAAAGAACAATGCAACCTGATGGTGCAAGCCATGTACAACGCTGTCAAGCAGACAAATCCAAAGGTATTATTTGGAATCAGTCCGCAGGGAACGCTAAGTGGCAACGAGAAACAAAGTGCAGATGTACAGACATGGGGACAAACTGCCGGTTATTGCGACTACCTGCTGCCGCAGCTATATTTTGGCTTCCAGAACAGCACTGCTCCCTTTGCGGAAACGGCTGCTTTCTGGGCGGAACAAGTCACCTGTCCGGATGTAACGCTTTGGATTGGCATTTGTACGTATAAAATCGGGCAACAGGATACTTGGGCAGGCGATGGAATGACAGAGTGGCAGACCGATTCACAAGTTGTATCCAAAGAACTGGAACTGACGCTTACTGGTAAGGACTGCGGATTGGAAGAACGTGCTCCGATGTGCGGAATTCCATTTCATGCAGCCGAGACATATATCAAACGACTGATCGAGAAAGGCCACAAAGTGGCAATCTGTGAGCAGGTGGAAGATCCAAAGCTTGCAAAAGGAATTGTAAAAAGAGAGGTCATCCGTGTTGTAACGCCTGGAACGAATATGGACATCCAGGCTCTGGATGAATCAAAAAACAATTACATTATGTGCATTGTCTATCTGGCAGATAAATATGGGATTTCCCTTGCGGATGTTTCCACCGGCGACTATTATGTCACGGAAGTGGACTCCGAGCGCAAGCTGATCGATGAGATCAATAAATTTGCGCCTTCCGAGATTGTCTGCAATGAGAGCTTTTATATGAGTGGCGTGGATCTGGAAGACATGCGTCATCGTCTTGGAATTACCATTTATTCTCTGGATGCATGGTACTTCAGCGACGAGACGGCGGAGACAACCTTAAAAGGACATTTTCATGTCAATAGTCTGGAGGGGCTTGGTTTAAACGATTATGCTTACGGAACGATCGCGGCAGGGGCATTGTTAAAATATCTCTACGAGACACAGAAAAACAATCTGGATCATATTTCTGCCATACATCCATATTCTACCGGCAAATTTATGATCATTGACAGTTCCACAAGACGAAACCTGGAACTGGTAGAGACAATGCGTGAAAAACAGAAACGTGGTTCACTGCTCTGGGTATTGGACAAGACCAAAACTGCCATGGGCGCAAGGCTTCTTCGTTCTTATGTCGAACAGCCGCTGATCGATAAGGCAGAGATTGAAAAAAGGCAGGATGCGATCGCTGATATCAACAAACATATGATCACAAGAGAGGAACTGCGTGAGTACTTAAATCCAATCTACGATCTTGAGCGTCTCATCACCCGTGTGACTTATATGTCCGCAAATCCGAGGGACCTGATCGCATTTAAGAATTCCATTGGAATGCTCCCGCCAATCAAAACATTGCTGGAAGATTTTGATACGGAACTTTTAAAAGAAATTCAGGCGGATATGGATTCGTTAGAAGAACTTTACCGGTTGATCGATGCATCAATTCTGGAAGAACCGCCGATCTCCGTGCGCGAGGGAGGTCTTATCAAAGACGGTTATAACGAAAATGTAGACAAGTACCGTCACGCAAAGACCGAAGGAAAAACATGGCTTGCAGAGTTAGAGGCAAAAGAGCGTGAAAAGACCGGGATTAAAAACCTCAAAATTAAATTTAACAAAGTATTTGGATATTATCTGGAAGTGACAAATTCCTACAAGGATCTCGTGCCGGATTACTTTACGAGAAAGCAGACACTCGCCAATGCAGAGCGTTATATCACACCGGAGTTAAAAGAGCTTGAGGATATGATTTTAGGAGCAGAGGACAAGCTGATCAATTTGGAATACGATCTGTTCTGTGAAGTGCGCAACAGGATCGCAGCGGAAGTGGTCCGCATCCAGAAAACAGCAAAAGCGGTAGCAAAGCTTGATACTTTTGTTTCTCTTGCCGTGGTGGCAGACCAGAATAATTACTGTCGCCCGAAAATTAACGAAAATGGTGTGATTGACATCAAAGACGGCAGACATCCGGTTGTTGAAAAGATGATGAACAACGATATGTTTATCGCAAATGATACATATTTAGACAACGGCAACAACCGTATTTCCATTATCACGGGACCGAACATGGCGGGTAAGTCCACTTACATGCGTCAAACGGCGATCATAGTGCTGATGGCACAGATTGGAAGCTTTGTTCCGGCATCTTCAGCAAAAATCGGAATTGTTGACCGTATTTTTACAAGGGTTGGAGCGTCAGATGATCTTGCAAGCGGACAGAGCACGTTTATGGTAGAGATGAATGAAGTTGCAAATATCCTGCGCAACGCCACCAGCAACTCGCTGCTCGTCTTAGATGAGATCGGGCGGGGCACAAGCACATTTGATGGCCTGAGTATCGCATGGGCGGTAGTTGAGCACATCAGCAATCCGAAGCTGCTCGGAGCCAAGACACTGTTTGCAACACATTACCATGAACTGACCGAGTTGGAGGGCAAACTGCACAATGTGAACAATTACTGTATCGCAGTCAAAGAAAAGGGCGACGATATCGTGTTCTTGCGCAAGATCGTCCGGGGCGGTGCCGACAAGAGTTATGGTATCCAGGTGGCAAAACTGGCAGGTGTGCCGGATTCCGTCATTGAGCGTGCAAAACAGATCGTGGAAGAATTAAGTGCAAATGACATTACCGCAGTCACAAAAAATCTGTCCGTCGAGACCGGAACGAAAAAGAAAAAAGAAAAATTAGACGAAGTGGATCTTGCACAGATGTCTTTATTTGACACGGTAAAAGATGATGATATTTTAGAGGAATTGAAGAGTGTCGATCTGAGCAATATGACGCCAATCGATGCTTTGAATAAATTATACGAATTACAGAATAAGATCAAAAACCGCTGGTAAGGAGCAGCTTTTTGACTGAAAGAAAGGAAGTGTCTGAAAATGCCGGAAATCATGTTACTGAATCAGGAGACGATCGATAAAATCGCAGCGGGCGAAGTGGTAGAACGACCTTCTTCTGTTGTAAAAGAGTTAGTGGAAAATGCGATAGATGCGAAAGCGACTGCCGTGACCGTCGAGATCAAAGAGGGCGGTATCTCTTTTATCCGTATTACGGACAATGGATGCGGAATTGCGAAAAAACAGGTGCCGATTGCTTTTCTGCGTCATTCTACCAGTAAAATCCGCAGTGTGGAAGACCTGCTCAGTATTCATTCCCTTGGCTTCCGCGGTGAGGCACTTTCAAGTATAGCAGCAGTTGCGCAGGTCGAGCTGATCACAAAGACTTACGAGGAACTGACAGGAACCAGATATGTGATCGAAGGTTCCAAAGAAGTTGAAAACGAGGAGATCGGGGCGCCGGAAGGAACGACTTTTATCGTAAGAAACCTTTTTTACAATGTTCCTGCCAGAAGAAAATTCCTAAAGACCGCCCAGACAGAGGCTGGATATATCAGTGACCTGATGGAGCGCATGGCATTGTCCCACCCGGATGTCTCCTTTAAATTTATTAATAATGGACAGACAAAACTACACACATCAGGCAATGGAAACGAAAAAGACCTCATTTACCATATTTACGGAAGAGATATTACATCTGCGGTTCTGAAGGTAGAACATGAGACGGAGCTGTTTAAGCTTCGCGGCTTTATTGGAAAACCAATGATCTCCAGAGGAAACCGTAACTATGAGAACTATTTTATCAACGGCCGCTACATCAAAAGTGCACTGATCGCCAAATCCATTGAGGAGGCATACAAAGGTTTTATGATGCAGCACCAGTATCCGTTCTGTGTGCTTTATTTTGAGATGGATTCGGAACTTTTAGATGTCAATGTACATCCGACTAAGATGGAATTGCGGTTCAGTCAGAATGAGGAAATTTATCATTCCTTATTTGAAATTATCCGGGATACAATCGCTCACCGGGATTTTATACCGGAAGTCCCGGTAACGGAAGAAAAGAAAGAAACAATCCCACCGGTTCCAAAACATACACCGGAGCCTTTCGAGATCAAGCGTCGGAATCAGGATGCTTTCTTTGAAAAAATGAAACAGACCAGTGCAAGTCCATTGACTGTGCAGGAAGAAAATTTATTTGCAAAGCCGCTTGCAGCAGAAGCGAAAACAAATACTTCCAAAGAGCCAATAGCAGAGATAAATTCTGAACAACCTACATTAGAAAATAATTTTAAAGAAATCGTATCAGAAATACATGACATAGAATCTACACCGCAGGAAACCGCTCCAATCTATGAGCAGCAGAATTTAGAACAGCTTGACTCTCATTTTCTGACGAAAGATGCAAGAAAAAAACATAAAATCATCGGTCAGTTATTCGATACCTACTGGCTGATTGAATACGAGGATAAACTCTTTATCATCGACCAGCATGCCGCACATGAAAAAGTACTTTACGAGCGCACGATGAAAAAGATTTCAGAGAAAACATTTACATCGCAGACAATCAGTCCGCCAATCATCCTGACATTGAATCAGGATGAGGTGCAGGCACTGGAAACTTATGAAGCGCAGCTCTCGATGTTTGGATATGAAATTGAACCTTTTGGTGGGAAAGAATATGCAATTACTGCAATTCCGGCAGATTTTACAGATATCGACATGAAAACCATGTTTATTGAAATGCTGGATGATTTTGCCAATATTTCCGGCAAAGACGCACCGAATCTGATTATGGAAAAAGTGGCGTCTATGTCCTGTAAAGCTGCAGTCAAAGGAAACAATCATCTTTCCAGACCGGAGATTGAAGCGCTGATTGATGAGCTTTTAGAGTTGGATAATCCATACAATTGTCCTCATGGAAGACCAACGATCATTTCCATGACAAAATATGAAATCGAAAAGAAATTCAGGAGAATCGTATAAAAATTATGACAGAAAAAAGACCGATGGTCATTTTGACCGGACCGACAGCCGTTGGAAAAACAGCCTTGTCCATCGAGCTTGCAAAAAAAATCAACGGATCGATCATCTCCGCAGACTCCATGCAGGTATACCGGCATATGGATATCGGCTCTGCAAAGGTGATGCCGGAGGAGATGAATGGTGTCAAACATTACCTGATCGATGAATTTGAACCGGATGAAGAGTTTCATGTGGTAAAATTCGTGGAGCGTGCGAAAGAGCATTTGGAGGAAATCTATGCAGAGGGAAAAATCCCGATCATTGCAGGCGGCACAGGATTTTATATTCAGGCACTTCTCTATGATATTGACTTTACAGAGCAGGAGTGTGATGAGGCATACCGGGCAGAATTAGAACAGCTTGCGGCAGAAAAAGGTGCACACTATCTGCACAACATGCTGTGTGAAGTCGATCCGGCGTCCGCAGATGCCATTCATGCCAATAATATCAAGCGCGTGATCCGTGCATTGGAATTTTATCATCTTTCCGGTAAGCAGATTTCAGAACACAATGAAAAAGAGCGGGAGAAAACATCCCCTTATCATTTTGCATATTTTGTGCTCACTGATGAGAGATCACATCTTTATGCGAATATTGACAAACGGGTTGATCTTATGATAGAACAGGGACTTGTGGATGAAGTGCAGAAATTAAAAAATATGGGCTTTCACCGTGATATGGTTTCCATGCAGGGACTTGGTTACAAGGAAATCTTAGATTATCTGGATGGAAAAACCTCTTTAGAAGAAGCCATCTACATCATCAAGCGTGAGACCAGACATTTTGCCAAACGACAACTCACCTGGTTCCGCCGTGAGCGTGACGTCATCTGGCTTGATAAACAGGCTTATGATTATCAGGATGCAAAAATTTTAGAGGATATGATAACTATTTTAAAAGAAAAGACTATCATAAATTAGCAATTATAATTTTGAGCAACTTATAACAGCAAAAAAAAGAGTTTCGCTCAATAACGAAGAGAGGATAAATAGATAGCAATGAACCAGTTTTTAGAAGAACAATACAAAAATCTTGGAATTTCCAGGGAAGTATACGAATTTGGAGAAAAAATCGAGGAATCTTTAAAGGAGCGTTTTGCAGAGATCGACGCAAGAGCAGAATACAACCAGATGAAAGTCATAAAAGCGATGCAGGAGAACCGCGTCAGCGCAGAATGTTTTAATATGAGTTCGGGATATGGATATAATGATCTTGGAAGGGATACGCTGGAAAAAGTGTACGCTTCCTGTTTTAAGGGAGAGGATGCACTGGTCAGACCACAGATTACCTGTGGAACCCACGCGCTTGCACTCGCTTTAATGTCGAACTTAAGACCGGGGGATGAGCTTATGTCTCCGGTTGGAAAACCATACGACACCTTAGAGGAAGTGATCGGAATCCGTCCATCCAAGGGCTCTCTGGCAGAATATGGTGTCACTTACAGCCAGGTTGATTTATTGCCGGACGGAAGTTTTGATTATGAGAATATCAAAAAAGCAATCAATGACCGCACGAAACTGGTGACAATCCAACGTTCCAAAGGATATGCCACAAGACCTACGTTATCCGTAACAAGAATCGGTGAGCTGATCTCCTTTATCAAAAATATCAAACCGGATGTAATCTGCATGGTAGATAACTGCTACGGCGAATTTGTGGAAGAAAAAGAGCCGTTAGAGGTCGGCGCGGATATGATCGTTGGTTCCCTCATCAAAAATCCGGGCGGCGGACTTGCACCGATCGGCGGCTATATCGTCGGCAAAAAAGAGTGCGTGGAAAAAGCAGCATATCGTTTGACTTCTCCGGGACTTGGAAAAGAAGTTGGAGCATCTCTCGGTGTGATCCAGTCTTTTTATCAGGGATTTTTCATGGCACCGACTGTGGTGAGCGGTGCGTTAAAAGGAGCTGTTTTTGCTGCTAATATATATGAAAAATTAGGTTTTTCCGTCATTCCAAACGGTACAGAGAGCCGCCACGATATCATTCAGGCAGTTACCTTCAACAACCCGGATGCGATGATTGCATTCTGTGAGGGAATCCAGGCAGCTGCACCGGTAGACAGTTATGTAACACCGGAGCCTTGGGCAATGCCGGGATATGACAGTGATGTCATCATGGCTGCCGGAGCTTTTGTGCAGGGATCTTCCATTGAACTCAGTGCAGATGGACCTATCAAGCCTCCATACGCCGTTTATTTTCAGGGTGGCCTGACCTGGTATCATGCAAAGCTTGGAATTTTGATGTCTTTACAAAAACTTAAGGAACGGAATCTTGTTAATACAGATTTGTTATGCTAAAATGAAAAAAGAGTTTTTTGAGTTGACATAAAACACTTTCAGGGAGAGTGAAAGGAATTTATGAATCACTCATTCACAACAAAAGAATTACCGGAATCCGAAAGACCATATGAGAAGTTCTGGAAATACGGTGCAACAGCGTTAAGCGATGCAGAACTTTTAGCGATCGTGATCAAATCAGGAAGCAGTAAAATGACTGCCGTGGATGTGGCAAGAAGTTTTTTATCACAGAAAGACAGAAACCTCATGAATCTTTATGAGATGTCTTACGATGAAATGAAAAAGATCCACGGAATCGGAGATGTGATCGCGATGCAGTTAAAATGCATTGCGGAACTTTCCACGCGGATTGCCAATACCAGACATTTTGAGGGTATTCAGATGAGGAGCGCAGCAACGGTTGCAGAGTATTATATGGAACAGCTAAGGCACGAGCAGCAGGAGAAGCTGATCGTCTGCATGTTTGACAGCAAATGTAAATGGCTGGGAGACTCTGTTGTCACAACAGGAAGTGTCAGTTCCTCGATTGTTCCGCCGAGAGAGATTTTTATCTGTGCATTGGAGAAAAAGGCAGTACACATTGTGATGGTACACAATCATCCAAGCGGCAGGGCAGTTCCCTCCGGAGAGGATAATACAGTGACTGCAAGGATCGCAGAAGCCGGAAAATTATTAGGCATTGCGCTGTCAGATCATATTATTATAGGTGACCGTACTTACTTCAGTTACCGGGAAGCCGGGTATCTCACATAATGGGAAGTTACCGTTATGAAATACTCCGTGAAACTACAACGGATTCTTTGATTATGGAAAACAACACAAGGGAGAAGAAAATGAACAGCAACGTATATGGAATTGATCTTGGAACCTGCAATATGAAGATTTACTGCAAGACTTCCAATAAAATATTAAATGAGAAGAATACCATAGCTCTGGTAAAAAAAGACCAGATTTATGCTTATGGTGATGCTGCTTATGCAATGTATGAAAAAGCACCGGAGACGATCAATGTCACATTCCCGGTGATCAGTGGAGTAATCGCTGATTTTAATAATCTTCAGACCATGCTCCAGATGTACTTAGAAGAGCATATGAAGGGAAAAATCCGGGGCGCTGAATTTATCGTTGCGGTTCCAACTGATATTACAGATGTAGAAAAGAGAGCGTTCTTTGAGATGTTCTACAAGAGTAAATTAAAACCAAAGAGTGTCCTTTTATGTGAAAAACCAATTGCGGATGCCGTTGGCCTTGGACTGGATGTCAATGAGCCGACCGGTATCATGGTTGTGGACATCGGTGCAGATACAACAGAAATTTATGTCATCTCCCTCGGCGGACTGGTATTGAGTGATCTGTTGCATTTCGGAGGCAACCGGATTGATGAATCGATCATTACTTATGTGAAGAGAACCTATAATCTTGTGATTGGTCAGAAGACCGCACAGGCATTAAAAGAGAAGCTTGGTTCCGGTATTCCTGGAAATACAGAAACCATGGTCATTGTAGGACGTGATGTGGTAAGTGGACTTCCGATTGAGATGGAGATCACAGGGGAGGTTGTCTACGAGGCGATCAAGGATAACTTAAACAGCATCTGTAATTCCATCAAGATGATCTTAGAGAAAACTCCACCGGAGCTTGCAAAAGATATTATCCATTCCGGTATTTACATTACCGGTGGAAGCTCCCAGATACATAATCTGAGCCAGTTGTTCAAAGATATCACCGGCATTGAGATCAACACCTGTGAGGAGCCGGAAGAGTGCGTTGTCCGTGGACTGGTGAAGATTGTAAGTGACCAGAAGTACAAACATCTGGCGTTCAGCATGAAAAATAAAATCTTAAAATAGAATGTAATGCAGGATACGCCTGCATACGTTGTTAGAAATTGAGGAATGGAATGAGACGAAAATCAAAATTTTTTCTTCCTGCAAGATACCTTCTTCTGATCATGTCAGGGGTATGTATTATCATCATGTTATTAAGTTTTACTTTAAATATATCCGGTGGTCCGTTAAATGCGGCAGCCGGTTATGTTTTTGTGCCAATGCAGGCGGGAATCAATAAAGTTGGCACCTGGATCTCCGACAAGGCGGTAAATCTGAAAAACTTAAGTGATGTCATGGCAGAGAATGAGGATCTGCAGAATCAGGTAGATGAACTGACAACAGAACTGAATACAATTAAACTGGAGCAGTACGAGTTAGACAACTTAAGGGAACTTTACAATCTCGATCAGAAATACCCGAGTTATGAGAAAGTTGCAGCGAATGTAATCGGAAAAAACAGTGGAAACTGGTTTAATACTTTTACAATCGATAAGGGTAGTAATGATGGAATTGAAGTGGATATGAATGTTATGGCAGGAAGCGGACTTGTTGGAATTGTCACAGATGTCGGACCAAATTATGCCAAGGTGACATCGATCATCAACGATACCAGCAAAGTCAGCGGAATGGTTACGACCACTTCGGATAACCTGATCGTGTCCGGAAGTCTGCAGAAAATGAATGAAGATATGGTGATCGAATTCAATAATTTAAATGACAAAGACAATGAAGTTTCCATCAATGATCCGGTGGTCACTTCCGCGGTTTCTTACAATTATCAGCAGGGAATCTTAATTGGATATATCAGCTCGATCGAGACAGATTCCAACAATCTGACAAAATCAGGAACCATTACACCGGCGGTTGATTTTGAGCATATCGAAGAAGTACTTGTCATTTTGAACAAGAAACAGACGGTGGAAAATTAAATCAGGGAGGATGACATGCGAAGAAAAATAACTGTATTTTTAATTATAGCAGTTTGTTACCTTTTGCAGAGTACCGTATTTCAGGCACTTTCTTTTGCATCAATCTCTCCGAATCTGATGATTGTTGTTGTCTCTGCATTTGGTTTTATGAGAGGAAAAAAAGAAGGACTGTGGATTGGCTTTTTCACAGGACTTCTTTTAGATATTTTTACAGGAAGTATTTTGGGATTCTATGCACTGCTTTATATGTATGTGGGATATTTCAACGGATTTTTCCGCAAAATGTTTTACCCGGAAGATATCAAACTGCCGATGCTTCTGATCGCGGTCAGCGATTTCTCATGCAGTCTGATCATTTATTTCCTGTTATTTTTATTCCGTGGAAAGTTTGATATTTTATACTATCTGTTAAATATCATGATACCGGAACTTGTATATACAATGGTTGTGACCATTTTCTTATATTTTATAATTTTAAAAATTAACCAGAAACTTGAAACAATAGAAAAAAGGAGCGCTGTAAAATTTGTTTGATAATATCAAAGAGTTTTTCCGTACGATCTTCAAATCGAGACTGCTTGTCGCAGCAACCGTGATGGTTCTTTTGTTTTCTGTGCTGATTTTCCGGATGTTCCAGCTTCAGATCATAAAGGGCGCAGAATACCAGGACAATTACACGTTAAAGATTGTCCGGGAACGTACGTTAAACAGTACCAGAGGAAATATTTTAGACCGCAATGGCGAAGTGCTTGCCTACAATGAACTCGCATATTCCATTACGATCGAGGATAATGGTTCCTATGATTCTACCAAAGAAAAAAATAAACTTTTAAATGCAGAAATTGCTGATATCATTACTGCCCTGGAAAAAAATGGGGATGACATTATCAATAATTTTAAAATTACAGTGAACGATAATGGAAATTACGAATTCACTGTGAGCGGAAGTTCATTGAAACGTTTTCTTGCAGATGTTTTCGGTCAGGCATCTTATTCTGATCTGAAGTATGACAAAAAACTTGGTTACAATCAGGCGGAAGCGACTGCTGACCAGGTTATGGATTATCTGAAAGTGACACGTTTTGGAATCAGTGAAGATTATGCTGAAGATATGGCATATAAAATCACCGTGGTGCGCTATGCAATGTCTGAAAACAGCTATCAGAAATATATTGCTACCACGATCGCAAGCGATGTCTCTGAGGAGTCTGTTGCTTACGTGAGTGAGAATACATCAAAGCTTCAGGGTGTGGAAGTCATTGACGATACGATCCGTAAATACAATGATGCTGAATATTTTGCATCGATTATCGGCTACACTGGAAAAATTTCTACCGAAGAGTACGAGAGTTTATCTGCGGATAACGACAACTATACTTTAAACGACGTGGTCGGAAAAGCCGGTATTGAACAGGTGATGGATGCGTCCCTGCAGGGAACAAAAGGCTATGAAAAGCTTTATGTCGATTATCTTGGAAAAGCTGTGGAGGTTTTGGAACGCGAGGAACCTTCTGCCGGAAATGATGTTTATCTGTCGATCGATAAAAACTTACAGATAGCAGCATATGACCTGTTAGAGCAGGAGATCGCCGGTATTGTGTATTCCAATATCGAAAGTTCCGGTTCCGAGATGAATATCCCGATCACTGACGTGTATTTTGCACTGGTAAATAATAATGTGATCGACATTGAACATTTTTCGGATGAAAATGCAACCGGAAATGAAAAAGCTGTCTTACAGATATTCTCCGGCAGGCAGCAGAACGTCCTCTCGTCAGTGACCAGCGAGTTAAAAGGTACATCCCCGACAGCGTTTGGTTCACTTGGAGAGGAAAATCAGGATTATTTTACTTACATTATCAATCAGCTGAAGGAGAAAAAAATCCTTCTGCAAAAGTCGATTGATAAAACAGATGAAGTATATCAGGAGTGGCAGAGTGGCACGATCAGTGCGCAGGAATACCTAAACCATGCGATCGCACAAAACTGGATCGACATCACACAATTTACAA
>OGMP01001916.1_pt1 | contig 14404 bp, 8 predicted proteins | sample 1573261 | NCBI WGS metagenome assembly OGMP01 (sample SAMEA2581878, study PRJEB24529) | metagenome | biome: Human gut stool | place: China | collected 2011 | reverse complement strand
GTTACGAGGTCGATGAAGCAGGAAGCCCATTGGCTTAAGACAATGGGTAGTTCACCAATGATAAGGTGGAAAAAAGGACAAAACATCGTTACTGCTCAGACAGTATCTGAGCACTTTGCTGTATCATACATATCAGTTACTATATTTACCAGATTAAGGTTGACGCTCTATCGTGAATTAAATATAATAAACTTGATTTACTGTGCCTTTTTAGGGGAATACCGAAGGCATCTGGAGGAAAAATGAGAAGAAACCTTAATATAAAACAGAGAAAATGGCGGAGCTTTATCTTTGCAACGATTTTTGGTGTGACAGCAGCGACTGCGGTCATTACGGTAAAACCGTTGGAAAGTTATGCGTATACGGAGACGGCGGGTGTTTTGAATGATGGACCGGTACAGATGCGAAAGACTCCGGTAGATGGGGACAAGATCACATCTTTAGCTGCGGGTACAGCAGTCCGTGTGATAGATGAAGTGGATGGCTCCGATGGAATGAAATGGTACAAGGTACAGATTTCCTATAATGGAATGGCATCCACCGGATATATCCGGTCAGATTTTATCACGCTTTCAACAGAAGATACCTCTTCCGGAAGTACGATCACAGATAATTCAGCACAGGGTGCAGCCGGAGTTGTCACCAACACGAACGGCAATGTCTATGTGAGGACAGGTGCGAGCACGGCATATTCTCCGGTCACGACGGTAAAAAGAGATCAGACAGTCAATGTACTCGGACAGACAACCACAAATGGAACTGTGTGGTACAATGTGACATTTAATAAGAATGGTGTGGATTATGCAGGTTGGATCTGTGGAACCTATCTGGCAGTAACCGGACAGACTTCTGCGGATGGATCGCAGGGAGACACCACAACGGTGACGGATGAAGAATATGTTGCATCGTTAAAATCAGCAGGATTTCCAGACAGCTATTGTAACTCACTTCTGGCATTGCACCAGAAGTATCCAGACTGGCAGTTCGTTCCGGTACAGACAGGACTAGACTGGAATACCGTCATTGCAAATGAGAGTGTTGTCGGAAGGAATCTGGTGCAGAGTTCTTCCAATGATGCGAGAAAGTCAACGGAGACGGGGGCTTATGACTGGGCGACCAACAAATGGTATGGTTATGACGGAGCAGGCTGGGTAAGTGCCTCCTCCAATTACATAGCATATTGCATGGATCCGAGAAATTACCTGAATGACACGTATATTTTTCAGTTTGAAACGTTAGAATATGCGCCATATCAGAACGTGACAGGAGTTGGAAATATTCTGTCAGGCAGTTTCATGAGTGGAAACTATAGCGATACAGACGGAGCATCGCGAAGCTATGCAGATACTTTCATGGAAGTGGGACAGAACTTGAGTGTCAGTCCTTATCATCTGGCTGCAAGATGTAAGCAGGAGCAGGGAAATAAGGGGACAAGTCCTTTGATCTCTGGCAATTACTCTGGCTATAATGGATATTACAATTACTTTAATATCGGAGCATATACGACATCGTCTGCGTCTGCGACGGTCAACGGATTGATTTATGCGAAAAATAACGACTGGAATTCTATTTATAAATCAATTAATGGTGGAGCTGGTATCGTTGGAAATAATTATGTGAAAAAAGGGCAGAACACCTTATATTTCCAGAAATTTAATGTGGTGAATATGAACAGCATATACTCACATCAGTACATGACAAATGTGCAGGCGGCAATGTCAGAAGGAAAAACAATGAGCACTGCTTATGCGGATAAATCACAGGGATTTATATTCCGTATTCCGGTGTATAGCAATATGCCGGAGTCAGCAGTGACGTTTTCAGACAGTGGTAATCCGAATAACTGGCTCTCTTCTCTCAGCGTAAGCGGATATGGACTGACACCGTCTTTCCAGGGAGCAGTAACCGATTATTCCGTGATCGTTGGAACCGAGGTAAGCTCGATCAATGTAGGTGCTTCGGCAGTTGCACCGAAAGCGGGAGTTTCCGGGGCGGGAACTTATGCATTGAATTATGGAAATAATGCGATCAACGTAACTTGTGTGTCACAGAGCGGTTCGGCAAAAACCTACACGATCAATGTGGTAAGACAGCAGCCGGCAGCAGACAATACCCAGACACCGGAAAGTGGTGGAACAACGGTTGCGGACGGCGTATCCGTTTCTACCTCCTATAAACTGGGAGATACCGTGATCACAGGTATTACACCGGGAACAGGCGCTTCTTCTGTACTTGCCAATATCTCAGCGGGAAGCGGCACGGTCAAAGTGCTGAAAGCAGATGGCACAGAAAATACCGGTGCAGTCGGAACAGGTAATAAAATTGCAGTATATGCAAATGGAACACTGGTGAAGCAGTATGACGTTGTCATTTACGGTGACATCAATGGAGATGGAAAAATCTCTGTGGTCGATCTGGTCATGATGCAGAAACAGATTCTTGGAACATCACAGCTTTCCGGTGCGTATGCAGCGGCTGCGGATATAAGCAGAGATGGAAAAGTTTCCGTAAAAGACCTTGTGCTTTTGCAGAAACATATTATAAATGCAGCACAGATTGAACAGTAACAGGGCTGTGTGGATAGAAAGAGTTATTTTAGTGAGAAAATACAATTTTCACACATAAGAATGGAGAGTAAAATGAAAAAGAAATTAGGTGTGATCATTACACTGTTAACATTATGCATCTGCCTTATGACACCGCAGATGCATGCCAAGGCGGCTTCCGGAAAAACAACGATCGCTGTGTCTGCCGGTTCCCTGAATATCGGACAGACTGTGACGGTAACGGCAAAAGCATTAAGTGCATCCGGGGACAGTGCATATGCCAATATGGTTTTGACCTATGATGCCGGCATTCTGGAGTTTGTGAGCTGTAATGCAACTTATGGCGGTGGCGGCGGAAGTATTTCGGTAGCGAGTGACAGCTTCAGTGTGACATTAAAAGCAATCAGTGCGGGAAAAGCTTCTATTTCGCTTTCTGCTACGGATGGTGTTATTTACGGTACCGAAGAAGAATTGGATTCCATGGCAGGCAGCAGCACTTCTGTAACGGTCAAAAACGAAGCAGCAGGCAGCAATGGAAATGCGGGAAATGGAAGCAGTTCTGGAACAGGAAGTAACAACAATACTGGAAGCAATACGGCAGCTTTATCCGCAGATAATTCCTTAAAGGCACTGACGATTTCACCGGGAACATTGTCTCCGGCTTTTAAGGGAAGCACCACAAAGTACACGGCAACGGTTGATAATTCCGTGACAAGTATTGCAGTGAGTGCAACACCGGTCAATGAAAAGGCAACGATTGAGTCTGTGACTGGAAATACGAATCTTGCAGTTGGGGCAAACGTTGTTCAGATTGTCGTAAAAGCAGAAAATGGTACAACAGCCACTTATAAAATCACTGTGACAAGACAGGCTGCAGGAACCACCGGAAGTGAGACGACAACTACAGGCGGTGAAAACGGAGACGACGGAAATGGTGACAGCGAGACTCCAGAAGATACTGAAGAAGTGGACACAACGGAAACTCCGGTATCAGCGGCAGATGTTGTGATCAATAACACGACCTACCATATCGCAGACAATTTTACAGAGGAACAGATTCCGGCTGATTTTACAGAAGCAACAGTTAATTTCCGTGGAACGGAATGCAGAGGTCTGACGTTTGACAAAGGAACAATTTCTCTGATCTATCTGGAAACAGACAATGTGGACGCAACGACCGGCAGATTCTTTATTTATGATGAGACCAGGGATGTTGTCTATGATTTTATGAAGTTTACAGCAGGGGAGAGCAGTTATGCTATCCCACTTCTGGCGCCGCTTGATTCGGTACTGCCGGAGAGTTATGTGCAGGTGTCCCTGCAAATGCCGGAAAATACTGTGATGACCGCTTACCAGCTTCCGGTAGAGGATGGAGAGGAAGCATCTGATTTCTATATCTTTTATGGAGTGAACCAGGATGGAACCGAAGGCTGGTATCAGTATGATGCAGCAGAAGGCACTTACCAGCGTGTGAACGGAAATATTACAGAGACAGCGGATTCTTCTTCGGATGATCTTGCAGCATTGCAGAGCCAGTATGATGAACTCTCAAAGAAATATAAAGATGCAAAATCCTTTTCCAGAAACATGATCGCTGTGCTTATTTTTGTATTGGCAATCGCAGTTGTGATCATACTGAATATCATGCTCTTTGGCAGAAAGAAAAAAGGAAAAGACGAACTCTCAGAGGACAACGATCCGGAGCTTGACGAGCCAGAGAACGAGGACGACGAAGCAAACGAAGAGACAGAAACCGAGAAAAAACCTTTCTTGGGAAAATTCCATGGATTCCGAAAAAAAGAAAAAAATGAGGATGAGGACGATTATTTCGATGACGAGGAAGAGTACATCGAGGAAGAACATCCAATCAACAGGGCTTACCGCGAATGGAATGATTATGAGGATGAAATTCCATCCACTTCTGAGAAATCAGTGACAGAAGAAAAGTCCGAGAAAAAATCATCTACTGAAAATGAAAAAATGGATGTGCCGCAAAAAAATGAAACTTCTGTGAAAAATGAAAAAGGAATGGAAGTTTTCGACCTAAATGATTTATAATATAAAATAGAATGTAGGTAATTGCGAAAATCATTCATAAGGAGAGTTTGCAATCACCTAATAAATAACATGAGGAGACAACATGCAATTACCATACACTGTAAAAGCCAAAAAAGCGATTGATATCGCCGGCAAAATGTCAAAATCATTACATCATAATTATATCGGAACCGAGCACTTACTGATTGGGCTATTGAAGGAAAATTCAGGAGTAGCGGCAAAAATTTTGAATGAGAATGGTGTAGAGTTAGATAAAATTGTAGATCTGATCAAAGAATTGATCGCTCCGGCAGAGGGAACAGCAGTAGCAGAATCAGATGGTTATTCACCGAGAGCAGCAAAAGTTCTTGAGAATGCAGAGAAGGAGGCAGTCAGATTCCATGCTGATGCCATTGGAACAGAACATATTCTGATTGCCATGATCAAAGAGACAGACTGTGTTGCATCCAGATTACTGACAACGCTGTCCGTCAATATGCAGAAAGTCTTTGTGGACACTCTCATTGCGATGGGGGAAGATGCAAATCTTTACCGCGAAGAATTTCAGAATGGCCGTCCGGGAAAAAAGAAAAATAATGAGGGAACCCCGACGCTGGATCAGTATTCCAGAGATCTGACACAGCTTGCAACGGAAGGAGCACTGGATCCGGTGGTTGGACGTGAGGAAGAAATCCAGAGAGTGATTCAGATTCTAAGCAGAAGAACGAAGAACAATCCATGTCTGATCGGAGAACCGGGAGTTGGTAAAACGGCTATCGTGGAAGGAATCGCAGAGCGTATCGTATCCGGTCTTGTACCGGACTCTGTTCAGGGAAAAAGAGTGGTATCTTTAGACCTATCCGGTATTGTGGCTGGTTCAAAATACCGTGGAGAATTTGAAGAGCGTATCAAAAAAGTGATTCAGGAAGTGACAAAAGCAGGAAATGTTTTGCTGTTTATCGATGAGCTTCACACAATCATCGGTGCCGGTGGCGCAGAGGGCGCGATCGATGCCTCTAATATTTTAAAACCTGCACTTGCCCGTGGTGAGATTCAGATCATGGGAGCAACGACAATCACAGAATACCGCAAATATGTAGAAAAAGATGCTGCACTAGAGCGAAGATTCCAGCCTGTGACGGTGGAGGAACCGGGCGAGGAACAGACAGTTGCAATTTTGAAAGGGCTTCGCGGTAAATACGAAGCACATCATCATGTAAAGATCACGGATGAGGCAGTCGAGGCGGCAGTCCGCCTGTCAGCGCGCTATATCAATGACCGTTTTTTGCCGGATAAGGCAATTGATCTGATGGATGAAGCAGCAGCAAGAGTGCGGTTTGGCGTGTCTAACCATACAGAGAAACTTGCGGAATTGAGAAATCAGATCACGGAAAAAGAATTACAGTTAGAGGATGCTCTGAGCAATTCCGATATTGCGCTTGCAAAACAGTGCAAGGAAGAAAAAGAAGCATTGGAAGCAGAGCTTGAGAAGCAGACAAAAAAAGCGCAGCGTGAGATCCGCAGAAAGAATCTGTCTGTCACAGAGGATGATGTGGCAGATGTTGTTTCCGGCTGGACAAAAATTCCGGTGAAGAAACTGGCAGAAGGCGAGGCAGCCCGTCTGAAAAAATTAGAGGCAACGCTGCACAAACGTGTCGTTGGTCAGGAAGAAGCTGTGACGGCTGTGGCAAAAGCGGTGAGACGTGGACGTGTCGGTTTAAAAGATCCGAGAAGACCAATCGGTTCGTTCCTGTTCTTAGGACCTACAGGTGTAGGTAAAACGGAGATTTCCAAGGCACTGGCGGAGGCTGTTTTCGGCAATGAACAGGCGATGATACGTGTCGATATGTCGGAGTACATGGAGAAACACAGTGTTTCTAAAATGATCGGTTCCCCGCCGGGATATGTCGGACATGAGGACGGCGGTCAGCTCAGCGAGAAAGTGCGCAGGAATCCGTATTCCGTGATTTTGTTTGACGAGATCGAAAAAGCGCATCCGGATGTATTTAATATTTTACTCCAGGTGTTAGACGATGGACATATCACGGATTCCCAGGGACGCAAGGTGGACTTTAAAAATACGATCATTATCATGACATCAAATGCAGGAGCACAGTCCATTGTGGAACCGAAAAAACTTGGTTTTGCATCTTCTGATGATGAAAAGCAGAATTACGAGCGTATGAAAAACAGTGTGATGGAGGAAGTGCGCAGGATTTTCAAACCGGAGTTCTTAAACCGTATTGATGAGACCATCGTATTCCGTTCACTGAACAAAAATGATATGAAACAGATCGTCACATTAATGTTGAAAGATCTGACAGACCGTTGTAAGAGCCAGATGGATATCACACTTCATGTGCGTGACAGCGTGAAAAATTATATTGTGGAAAAAGCATACGAACCGAAATATGGAGCAAGACCACTCCGCCGCAAAATCCAGAATGAGATCGAGGATCAGCTTGCAGAAGAAATCTTAGACGGCAAGGTGAAAAAGGGTGATGAAGTGATCGTCACTACGAAAAAGAATGCAGTTGTTTTTGAAGTAAAGGAACAGTAACACAAAAATAAAAAAATCCTTAAAAATGATGAAAATGCTGGCAATCGAAATGTAGTTGAGCTATAATGATTTTACAAAATTTTTACGGTGCAGCAGGCAGAGAAGGACTGTACCACAGGAGGAAAAGATGAGCGCTATTAGTGAATTAATTCGTTCAGAAGCAGATGGAACGATCAGTTTTGGAGATTACACTCTGGATGCAAAGGCAAAGCTTGATAACTTCGGGCATCAGGGAGATCTTTATAAGGTAAAAACTTACAAAGACATCACAAAGCTGGAGCGTAATGGTATGTTTGTTTATGAATCCGTACCGGGAACAGCGGCATATCATTTGAATGCAACGGACACAGGAATTTCTTTTTCCGTGGAAGGACCGGAAGATGCTCAGATCACACTGGAGTTAGAAGAAGAGACTGAGTATGAAATTACAGTGGACGGAGCAAGCGCAGGTAAGATGAAAACAAATCTCGGTGGCAAGTTGACCGTCAGTGTGGAACTTGGAGAGAAACCGGTAGAAGTTCAGATTCAGAAATGCTAAGAAATGATAAGGGGTTGTCAGAAACGGCAACTCCTTTTAATGTCAATCGGAACTATTTGCAGAGTTTCCGGTTATTTTTTTTGATAGGGAAGGTTATATGGCAAAAGGAAAAACAAGTATTTTTTTCTGCCAGTCCTGCGGATACGAATCGTCCAAATGGATGGGGCAGTGTCCGGGATGTAAGGAATGGAATACATTTGTAGAAGAAGTGGTGGACAAAAAGAGTGCGGGCACACTGGCAAAGCAGAAAGCGACAGCATCAGAGGCAAAGGTACTGCCTCTGTCCCAGATCGAGATGACCTATGACAAGCGTGTGTCAACAGACATGAAAGAATTAGACCGTGTACTTGGCGGAGGTATTGTGCAGGGTTCCATGGTGTTAGTGGGAGGCGATCCCGGAATCGGAAAATCCACATTGCTGCTTCAGGTGTGCAGGAATCTGTCGGAGCATAACATAAAAGTGCTCTATATTTCCGGGGAGGAATCTTTGCAGCAGATCAAGATCCGTGCAGAGCGTATCGGAAATTTCGGGGACAGTCTGAAACTGCTGTGTGAGACAAATCTTGACACCATAAAGGCAGTCATTGACCGGGAAAAACCGCAGATCGTTGTAATCGATTCCATCCAGACGATGTTTAACGAAGAGGTTTCCTCGGCACCGGGCAGTGTATCACAGGTGCGCGAGTCCACAGGTGTTTTGATGCAGATCGCAAAGGGAATGGGAATCTCCATTTTCATTGTGGGACATGTGACGAAAGAGGGAGTGGTGGCTGGACCGAGAGTGTTAGAACATATGGTGGATACCGTGCTTTATTTTGAGGGTGACAGGCATGCAGCTTACCGTATTTTAAGAGGTGTGAAAAACCGTTTTGGTTCCACAAATGAGATCGGTGGGTTCGAGATGCGGCAGGACGGACTTGTGGAAGTGGAAAATCCGTCTGAATATATGTTGAGCGGCAAGCCGGAGGGAGCGTCTGGCTCTGTTGTGGCATGTTCCATGGAAGGGACTAGACCAATCCTTTTGGAGGTGCAGGCACTTGTATGTCACAGTAATTTTGGTATTCCGCGAAGAACAGCGGCAGGAACGGATTTTAACCGTGTCAATCTTTTGATGGCGGTTCTGGAAAAAAGACTGGGCTTAAAGCTGGGTGACTGTGATGCCTATGTGAATATCGCAGGAGGAATCAAAATGAATGAGCCGGCAATCGACCTTGGCATTGTTCTTGCATTGATCTCAAGTTACAAGGACAAACCAATCGATGAGAAAACCATCTGTTTTGGCGAGGTCGGATTAAGCGGTGAGGTCCGCGCGGTAAATATGGCAGAACAGCGGGTGCAGGAGGCAAAAAAACTTGGCTTTGAGGTCTGTATTCTACCGGAAGTCTGCAGAAAATCCATGACAGAAGTAAAAGGTATCAGGCTGGTCGGTGTGAGCAATCTTTTAGATGCCATGAATTATCTGAAATAAAAAAATTGTATGAATTTTATAAAAAATAAAGGAAATTGAAAAATCCTGCCGAATAATAAAAATATGGAGATTTTATTGAAACGATTTTTATATGGTGCTTCGGGAGAGACTGTCAGATATCAGAGAGGTGATACATATGACAATACGGGAAGAACTTGAAAAAATGGAGCGGGAAACATTAAGCCCTTATGCAACGCTCAGTGTGAACACGAAAGGCAGGGAACGCGGGGAAGAACAGTGCGATGTCCGGCCTGTTTTTCAGCGAGACAGGGACAGAATCCTGCATTGTAAGGCATTCCGGCGGTTGAAGAATAAGACACAGGTTTTTCTGACACCGAAGGGAGATCACTATAGGACAAGACTTTCCCATACCTTAGAGGTATCGCAGAATGCGAGAACGATTGCGAAAGCGCTGCGTCTGAATGAAGATCTGGTGGAAGCGATCGCGTTGGGACACGATATGGGGCATACGCCGTTTGGCCATGCCGGAGAGTATGTGTTAAATGAAATCTGTGAAGACGGATTCCGGCACAACGAGCAGAGTGTCCGTATCGTGGAAAAACTTGAGAAAAACGGCATGGGATTAAATCTGACTTGGGAAGTGCGGGACGGTATTTTAAATCATCAGTCTAAGTCAATGCCACATACGCTGGAGGGAAAAGTTGTCCGCTTATCAGATAAAATCGCCTATGTTTACCATGACGTGGATGATGCGATCCGTGCAGAGATTCTGACGGAGGATGATATTCCGTTAGAGATTCGGAAAACACTGGGTTTTACAACAAAACAGCGTTTAAATACACTCATACATAACGTGATCATGAACAGCATGGATCAGGATGACATCCGGATGTCAGCAGATATTCAGGAAGCCATGTTTGAGCTGCGCCATTTTATGTTCGATCATGTATACACAAATCCAATTGCCAAGGGTGAGGAAGTGAAGGCTAAGGCAATGATCCGGCAGCTTTTTGGATTCTACAAAGACCACATTGAGTTTCTGCCGGAAAAATACCTCGCCATGCTTGATGAAGGGGAAAAGACGGAGCGTGTGATCTGCGATTACATCGCAGGTATGACCGACCAGTACGCCATCACCAAATTCAGCGAATACTTCCTGCCGCAGGCTTGGCAGGTAGATGGATATTAAGCCAATATAGCCTGTGGCGTGCGCAGGCGGATGGGTATTATAGACAATTGCGAAACTCATAACAACCTAAATTGAATTGTGAGAAATTGACAAAAGACATGAAAGACATTGGGGAGCCGCCGGCACTTAGAAGGCAGATACAACGGTAAGTTGTGTCTGGCTTCTTAGTACCGCTGCGAGCGACACATAGCGAAAGCGTGTCTTGAATGTTTTTGTTAATTTTGAACAATTTAAAGAAGACTATGAGGAGTTTCGCAATTGGCTAATAGATATTAAAACGAAAGGAGGACACGCAGCATGCCATATTTTTCGGATGATATAATTGAAGAAGTGCGTTCCAGAAATGATATCGTGGATGTAATCGGACAGTATGTGCATCTGACGAAAAAGGGAAGCACCTATTTTGGACTGTGTCCTTTTCATAACGAGAAAACAGGATCGTTTTCTGTTTCTCCGAATAAACAAATGTACTACTGCTTCGGCTGTGGAGCCGGAGGGAATGTTTTCACGTTTATGATGCAGTATGAAAACTTTACCTTCGGGGAGGCAATGGAAGCCTTGGCGGACCGGGCAGGTGTTGCCCTGCCAAAGCAGGAATATTCTGCCGCACAGAAGAGAGAGGCAGATAAAAAACAGCGGCTGTTGGAGATCAACAAAGAGGCAGCCAGATATTTTTATACATTATTGAGGAATGACCGTGGAAAACATGCACTCGCTTATTTCCAGAAAAGAGAATTGTCTGAGGAGACCATGAAAAAGTTTGGTCTGGGATATTCAGATCAGTACAGTGATGACTTATACCGGTATCTCCGTTCCAAAGGGTATGAGGATGAGATCTTAAAAGAGTCGGGGCTTGTGACAATCGATGAGAGACGCGGCGGCTATGACAAATTCTGGAACCGTGCCATGTTTCCGATTATGGATGTCCACAACAAAGTCATTGGTTTCGGTGGCAGGGTGATGGGCGATGGAGAGCCGAAGTATTTAAACTCACCGGAAACACCGATTTTTGATAAGAGCCGGAATCTGTATGGACTTAATTTTGCAAGGACAACAAAGAAACCACAGTTTTTACTGTGTGAGGGATATATGGATGTGATCGCACTGCATCAGGCAGGATTTGACAATGCGGTGGCATCGCTTGGAACTGCGCTGACGGCAGGGCATGCGAACCTGCTGAAAAGGTACACCAAGGAAGTGTATTTAACCTATGACAGTGACGGCGCAGGGGTGAAAGCAGCGCTCCGGGCAATTCCGATCTTAAAGGAAGTAGGGATTACGACAAAAGTGATCAACATGCGCCCGCACAAGGATCCCGATGAATTTATCAAGGCTCTGGGCGCAGAGGCGTATCAGGATCGTATTGATCATGCGGAGAACAGCTTTATGTTTGAGATACGCATTTTAGAACAGCAGTATGACATGAAAGATCCGGAGAGCAAGTCAGCCTTTTATCATGAAGTGGCGAAGAAACTCTGCTCCTTCACGGAAAAAATCGAGCGTGATATTTACGTTCAGGCAGTCGCGGAAAAATATATGCTGCCAACGCAGGATTTACAGCGGCTTGTCGGTAAATACGGAATGCAGATGGAAGGCATCCGAAAACAACCAACCCAGTTAAAAACCGGTATCAATGAGAAAAACGCCTCCGCCAGAGGAATCAAAAAAGAAGATGGGATGAAGCAATCCCAGAAACTTCTTTTGACATGGCTCATAGAGAATACCGGATTATATCATAAGATAAAAAAATATATCGCGCCGAAGGATTTTACGGAGGAGATATATCATAAGGTAGCTGAAGTATTATTCCAGCAGTTTGAGGAGAGCGGAGAAGCAAACCCAGCGAAGATCGTCAGCATGTTTCCAGATGAGGAGGCACAGAAAGAGATTGCGGCGCTTTTCAATGCAAGGATCCATGAGGTCGAGTCAAAAGAAGACCGGGAGAAGGCATTGAAAGAGACCATTATCCGCATCAAACAAAACAGTATCAAGTATCGGTCCGAGCATTTGGCACCGACAGATATGGCTGGTCTGATGCAGCTTGTAACAGATAAACGTGACCTGGAAGAATTGGAGAAATTGCATATTTCCATTGATTAGGGACAAAATAGTAGAAAACTTGAGAGGATGAAACAAAATGGCAAAAAAGACAGAAAACGAGGTAAAGGAAACCAAAAAAGAAGCAGCAGTGATGGATGAAGCTGCAAAAGAAAAGTTTCAGCAGAAGTTAAAAGATCTGTTAGCCTTGGCCAAAAAGAAAAAGAACATGTTGGAATACCAGGAGATCAGCGACTTCTTTGCGGACATGCAGTTAGAGGCAGAGCAGTTTGATAAAATTCTTGATTTTCTGGAAGCAAACAATATCGATGTACTTCGGATCACAGATGATGATTCTGATGATGAAATTTTACTCGATGTAGATGATGAAGACGAGATTGAAGTGGAAAAAATCGACCTTTCCGTGCCGGATGGCGTGTCCATTGAAGATCCGGTCCGTATGTATTTGAAGGAGATCGGTAAAGTACCTCTTTTAAGTGCAGAGGAAGAGATCGAGCTGGCAAAAAATATGGAAGCCGGTGCTGTGGCGAAGGAAAAGATCGCAATCTTAAAGAGCAGAGAAGAGAATGCAACGGAAGAAGAACTTGCAGAGATCAAAGAAGAGATCAAGAATTTGCAGAAAGATCTTGATGCAGGGGATGAGGCAAAGAAACGTCTTGCAGAAGCAAACTTACGTCTGGTTGTTTCCATTGCAAAAAGATATGTGGGACGTGGAATGCTTTTCCTCGATCTGATTCAGGAAGGTAACCTTGGTCTGATCAAAGCAGTTGAAAAATTCGATTACCGCAAAGGATACAAATTCTCTACCTACGCAACCTGGTGGATACGTCAGGCGATCACAAGAGCAATCGCCGATCAGGCGAGAACAATCCGTATTCCGGTTCATATGGTAGAGACGATCAATAAACTGATCCGGGTGTCAAGACAGCTTCTGCAGGAACTTGGAAGAGAACCGCTTCCGGAAGAAATCGCCAAAGAGCTGGATATGCCTGTTGAGCGTGTTCGGGAGATTTTGAAGATTTCTCAAGAACCGGTTTCGCTCGAAACTCCGATCGGCGAGGAAGAGGACAGCCATTTAGGAGATTTTATTCAGGATGATAACGTGCCTGTACCGGCAGAAGCTGCGGCGCAGACGCTCTTAAAAGAACAACTTGATGAAGTGCTCGATACACTGACCGAAAGGGAGCAGAAAGTATTACGTCTTCGTTTTGGAATGAATGACGGAAGAGCGCGTACATTGGAGGAAGTGGGAAAAGAATTTGACGTTACGAGAGAGCGTATCCGTCAGATTGAAGCAAAAGCTCTTCGGAAGCTGCGCCATCCAAGTCGAAGCAGAAAATTAAGAGATTATCTTGATTAATTATCCGGCAAACAGTGTAACCGAGAAAAGAGGATACAGATGGAATTATCAAAAAGACTCCGTGCAGTTGCAGATCTTGTAACTGCCGGATATCAAGGGGCCGATTTCGGAACGGATCATGCGTACATACCGATTTTTCTGACAGAGACAGGAAAAACAGATTATGCGGTAGCAATGGATGTCAATAAAGGACCGCTTAGAAAAGCGCAGGAAAATATTTGTGCGTATAAAATGGAAGAACAGATAGAAACACGTCTCTCAGATGGATTTTCTGCATTGAAAGTACAAGAGGTGCAGTCTGCAGTAATTGCGGGGATGGGTGGAAATCTTGTGATTCGTATTTTGGAGGAAGGGCATGATGTAGTTTCATGCTTAAAAGAGTGTATTCTTCAGCCGCAGTCTGAACCGGATAAAGTAAGAGCCTTTCTTTTGCAGGAGGGTTTTTTCTTTATAGAGGAAGACATGGTTGAAGAGGACGGAAAATCCTATCCGATGATGAAAGTCCGGCCTCCAAAGAAGAGCGGAAAGAAAGACGGAATAAAATCGGAAATGTGGAATGACGTACAGCTTCAATATGGAAAGCTTCTTCTTGAAAAGCGTCATCCGGTGTTAAAGCGTTATTTGGAACGGGAGATTCGTATCAGAACAGATATATTAAAGTCGATTGAAAAGAAAGATTCTCAGAAG
>OGMP01001905.1_pt1 | contig 14485 bp, 9 predicted proteins | sample 1573261 | NCBI WGS metagenome assembly OGMP01 (sample SAMEA2581878, study PRJEB24529) | metagenome | biome: Human gut stool | place: China | collected 2011 | reverse complement strand
TTAGAGGTCAGATGATCGCTCTCGATCAGCCATACGATTAACATTTCCTCCAGCTTGCGGGCGATCGTCTTGTTACGGCTCAAGAATACATTCTTCACCAATTGCATGCTAAGCGTACTGCCGCCACGGGCGAAACGTCGTTCCTTGATATCCTGTATCAACGATTCCCGGATAGCGCTTGGAATAAAACCGTTGTGATAAAAGAAGCCGGCATCCTCACTCTGCATGATCGCTAAAGGAAGATAACGGGATACGGCGTTGAACGGGCGGAAAGAGGGATTCGCCGGACCGATCTCGAAAGAGCGTACCGGCTCGCCTTGCTCATAGACAGTATATTCAAATGGCTCATTCATCTTCCGCAAATCCGTATTCCCATAGGCAAGGATCTGGAAGTCCTTCGCTTTCAAGGTAGACTCCAAGATCAAGCTGTCTACCTGTCCGAAATCCAAATCCAATCGGAAATGATAGGAGAGGGTACCTTCTGTTCTCAGGCCTTCCAGATTGTAGAATAAGCCTTTAGGCAGGGAGGAGAACAGTTGATCCGCAGGGAAATCTCTTTTATTCACAGAGGCCGTGATTTGCCAACTGGTATCTTTAACGATCTTCAGATAAGGATGGAAATCCAGATGATTAAACCGGATATCACTGACGCTATCTAATTCGATATAGTTCTTACCGATGTTTGTCCGGAAGTGTATAGAGCCTTTATCCAGTAAGACCGTGTCCAGAGATATACGCTCTTGGTGGATGGTAAGCCCGCTCACATAGGCGCTTCCGAGTAAGGATTGTATGTCTTCTTCTATTTTAGGTCCCTTAAGCTCGAAGGCCAAGGTGTCGAAACGTACCGATGCCCCCCAACGATATTCCAGAAAAGGAAGAGGAATCTTCGTATGCTCGTCGGCGTAGAGACGGGCTTTCACGAGTCGCTCCTTATCAGAGAGAGAGCCTTCGCAAATCCATTCGCTGCGAACTCCGTTCTCCGTGCTGTTTATATGCGTAGAGAATTGATTGTTAGTAAGATTGAGTTCGGGTATCTCTAGTATTAGTTCATCTCCTTTATTACTATAAGAAACACATAAATCATGTACCAAGGCATTTCCGGGCAATAAATTGAAAAGGAGACTAAGGGAGCGTTCAGCCTTGCGTGCGTAATCCTGTTCCTTATCATCTACAGCTGTTTCCTCTGGCTCACCTAGGTGATTCGATGGTTTATAAAGGAAATCAAAATTAGCTCTCTCTCCCTTCTTAATAAAATGAATATGCAAATTATCCGCTTGTACACTCTCTATGGCAGGGGTAAGTAGCAATAATCTGCCAAGCTCCAGTTTCGCTTGAAGCCTGTCCGCATGTATCAACGTATCAGCATCAATCGGGATAACGGTCAATCCCTCCATACGTACGGTACTCAGCCCTATCAACCGGATCTTATCATAGCGTATGTCAAGATGATGCCTTTCGGCAAGTTTACTCAATTTATGTCCCGCATACGCCCCTAAGATCAGGTCGATGCCCCAAAATGCCATAAACAAGAGAAAGCCAATAAAAATAAGAACTGCTATAAAAGATCTTTTATGGGATTGATTCATGCTCATCTATATTGTTACCCAGCGGACAAAAGTACTATAATTAAACGAATGGATTTCTTTTTCGATAAACAATCAAGGGCTTAATTTAGTTATATTAAAAAACTAAAGTTATATGGCGTATAAGATTGCGTTTTTTGGTGCTAAACCCTACGACATCGCTTCTTTCGATAAGATCAATGAGCGGTATGAGTTCGATATTCGTTACTATAAAGGACATTTGAATATCAATAATGTCGTCTTAACCCAAGGGGTAGACGCTGTATGTATTTTCGTGAACGACACGGCTGATGCCGCCGTAATAGACGCTTTGGTTGCCAATGGTGTGAAACTGTTGGCGCTTCGTTGCGCCGGTTTTAATAATGTGGATTTGAATGCCGCCAGGGGGAAATTACCGGTCGTACGCGTACCGGCCTACTCACCTTATGCGGTCGCTGAATATACGTTGGCCTTGATGTTATCGTTAAACCGTAAGATACACCGGGCATACTGGCGTACGAGAGATGGCAACTTCTCCTTGAATGGCTTGATGGGATTTGATATGCATGGCAAGACCGCCGGTATTATCGGTACCGGAAAGATCGCCAAGATATTGATTCATATCTTAAAAGGATTGGGGATGCGTGTATTGGCAAATGACCTGTATCCGGATGAGAAATTCGCCAAGGAGGAAGGGATCACCTATGTCTCTTTAGACGAGTTATACAAAGAGTCTGATATCATTTCCTTGCATTGCCCGTTGACCGACCAGACCCGTTATCTGATCAACGACGATTCGATCGCCAAGATGAAAGACGGCGTAATGATTATCAATACGGGACGCGGGTTACTGATTCATACCAACGCCTTGATCGAGGGATTGAAGACCAAGAAAGTATCTGCCGCTGGATTGGATGTCTACGAGGAGGAGGGAGACTATTTCTACGAGGATAAATCGGATAAGATTATCGATGATGATGTCTTGGCCCGTCTGCTCTCGTTCAACAATGTGATCGTTACTTCCCATCAGGCGTTTTTCACGAAAGAGGCTCTGCATAATATCGCTGAGACTACCTTGCGGAACATCAAGGATTTCGAGGAAGGCCGTCCCTTAGTGAACGAAGTGACCAAGTAAATTCTAAAAAGGAACTATTATTTATCGCTGATTTATTATATTTTTGTGGCCATTGCTTGGTGGGAACCCAGCAATGGCTTTTTTAATTCAGAGGTATATATATGGAAATAGATAGTCAGACAGGTTTGGTGTTGGAAGGTGGCGGAATGCGTGCCATATTTACGGTGGGAGTATTGGATTATTTTATGGATCATGATATTTGGTTTCCTTATACGATCGGAGTATCGGCGGGCGCAAGTAACGGAATCTCGTATGCTTCCCGCCAGCGGGGACGCTCTCGTTTTAGCAATATCGACCTATTGAAGAAATATAATTACATAGGTCTTCGTCATTTCTTACGGGGAAGGGGATATATCGATCTGAATTTCTTGTTTTATGTCTATCCGGATTTGTATTATCCGTTGGATTACGATACCTATTTCAAGTCCAAGGATCGGTTCGTTATGGTCACGAGCAATTGCTTGACGGGTAAAGCGGAATATTTCGAGGAGAAGAAAGATAAGAAACGTTTGGTGGATATCTGTAAAGCCTCTTGCACATTACCGATCCTCTGTCCAATTACGTATGTAGACGGGATACCGATGGTCGACGGAGGCGTATGCGATGCCATCCCTATCCGACGGGCTATCGCCGACGGCTTCTCCAAGAACGTCATCATCCTTACCCGTAACAAAGGCTATCGGAAAGAAGAGAAAGATTTTTACCTTCCCGGCTTTATTTATAACAAATACCCGGCGATCCGGAAACAGTTGCGACTACGATACCGGCGGTACAACGAGGTCTTGGATTACATAGACCAACTGGAGGCCGAAGGAAAAGCCTTCGTCATCCGTCCGCAAAGCCCGATTAAAGTCGGCCGTACCGGAAGCGACACAAAGAAACTGGAAGAACTATATGAGGAAGGCTACGAATGCGGAAAACAAATCACTCAATTGTAGAGACGGGGCATGCCCCGTCTCATCCCCTCAAAACAGTATTTTATTTACAACCTTGCAAATCCTTACTCAACCGCATAGCGCAGAAATTAGGACCGCACATCGTACAGTACTCTCCATCCGTAACAGCACTCTCCTTATAATACTGTAAAGCCCTTTCCGGGTCCAAGGACAAATTGAACTGGTCTTTCCAGCGGAAATCAAAACGTGCCTTGCTCAATGCGTTATCACGTACTTGAGCGCCGGGATGCCCTTTCGCCAAGTCAGCGGCATGCGCCGCTATCTTATAAGCGACCACCCCATTACGCACGTCTTCCTTATTCGGCAATCCCAAATGCTCCTTCGGCGTGACGTAGCAAATCATGGCCGTCCCATGCCAAGCGATTTGCGCGCCACCGATAGCCGACGTGATATGATCGTATCCGGGAGCGATATCGGTCGTCAACGGACCCAGCGTATAGAACGGCGCTCCATGACAGGCATACTGTTGTTCCTTCATATTCTCATGAATCTTATTCATGGGAACATGGCCCGGGCCTTCGATAATCACTTGCACGAACTGTTCCCAAGCTATTTTCGTCAGTTCTCCCATCGTGTGAAGCTCGGCGAATTGTGCCGCGTCGTTCGCGTCATAGATAGAACCGGGGCGAAGCCCGTCTCCGATAGAGACCGCCACGTCATATGCCTTCAGTATCTCGCAGATCTCGGCGAAATGCGTGTACAGGAAGTTTTCCTCGTTATGAAGCTGCATCCATTTGGCCATGATCGATCCGCCTCTGGATACGATCCCCGTCAGGCGAGTCGCCGTCAGCTCCACATGCTCGCGCAACAAACCCGCGTGGATCGTGAAATAATCCACGCCCTGTTCCGCCTGCTCGATCAACGTATCCCGATAGATTTCCCAAGAAAGATCCTCTACCTTACCATTCACTTTCTCCAAGGCTTGATAAATAGGAACCGTACCCATCGGAACCGGGCAGTTACGGATAATCCACTCGCGCGTCTCATGGATATGATCGCCGGTAGAGAGATCCATCAACGTGTCGCCGCCCCATTTACAACTCCATATCGCCTTCTCGATCTCCTCGTCGATACCGGAGGAAAGAGCGGAGTTACCGATATTGGTATTGATCTTTACCAAGAACTTCTTACCGATAATCATCGGCTCGGCTTCCGGGTGATTGATATTCGCCGGGATGATCGCGCGACCGGCGGCGATTTCCTTGCGGACGAACTCCGGCGTGATATACGACTTCAGTCCCAAAGCCTCGATTTGCTGGTTCTCACGAATCGCCACGTACTCCATTTCCGGAGTGATAATGCGCTTCTTCGCATAATACATCTGGGTGATATTCTTACCCTCTTTAGCCCGGAAAGGCAAGTATCGCTTGGGGAAACGCAGGGAATCCAGAGTCGCGTCCGCCAATCGCTCACGACCATAAGCGGAAGTCAATTCCGGCAATTGAACCACATCCTTACGCTTACCGTACCACTCCTCACGTATACGAGGAAGTCCTTTAGCGATATCAATCGATATCTTGGGGTCGGAATACGGGCCGCTCGTATCGTAAACGATTACCGGATTGTTCTTCTTGAAGATTCGTTCTCCATGCTCATCCAAGGTTACCGTGTCCAACAATTTAATCTTACGCATACCAACCTTGATCTTATTGATCTCGCCCGGGACATAAATCTTTTCCGAGGACGGATAGGAAATACGCATATTCTTTTTAGTAGCCATATGTATTTAGTTTAGTACTTATTGATTTCCTCTATAAACCGGCGGGTTTCCTCCACGGGATCGGGGGCATTGATAATCGCGCCCGAAACAGCGATTCCGGTTATACCCGTCTCCATCAAAGGGCCTACGTCTTCCAGCGTAATACCACCTATCGCAAAGATAGGAATATCGATGCCAGCCTCCTTGCATTGAGCGATTATTTTACGATAACCATCCAAGCCTAAGATGGGACTCAAATTCTTCTTGGTACCCGTAAAGCGATACGGCCCTAGTCCGATATACGAGGCGCCTCGTTCTACGGCCAGCCGGATATCCTCAAAAGTATTCGCCGTAGCCCCGATATAGAAGATGGCATTGGAATCTAACTTGTCTCTCAGTACTTCCCAAGCGATATCCAAGGGCATATCATTCTTACCCAGATGACAAGCCGTAGCGCCACATGTCACGGCAGCCTCCAGATCATCGTTTACGCAGAAATCCACGATTCGCTCACATTCTTCCGCGCAGATAGTGGCACATGTACGTACGGTATCCTCATAAATCCCATCCTTCATGCGCAACTGTATCCATGAGCACCCTCCTTGGATTGCCATGCTTACCTCGTCGCATTCCGTATATTTAGGCGTACGATGCGTTATAAACATCAAGCGATTGTTTCCACCAAAAGGGGGGCGTAATCCGGTTGTTCTCCGACCGACTCTTCCATTCTCATCATATCCGAAATAATAATTTAAGGCCATACTTGTAATCGTTTGAATTGTTTTATGAGTTGATCCGCAACAAGAAGGGAGGGATCGTTTCCCCAAAGGGCCCCGAGAACGGCGACACCGCCGAAGGGGATATCTTTTAATTTCGTTATTGTCCGCGGGCAGATTCCTCCCAAGGCAATCACCTTATCATCGATGATGCCCTTCGCGTTTCGCAATCCATCTAAGGAGAATCCGCTACCATATCCTTCTTTGGATATACTCTGAAAGATCGGGCTAAGGAACACATAGTCGCATACCGGTTTATACTCGATAATCTCTTCCAGACTATGGCAAGAACGACTTATACTACCTTTATATAAAGGTGGAGCTTCCGGGTTCCTCTTGTTCAAATGGATTCCTCCTAAAGCCCTTTCTTCTGCCAAGGTAAACCAATCATGAAGAACGATCCTGTCGTAATAAGCCGGAGAGATCTTATCCAATAAGCCCTCCAATTCATCACGTTTACAATCCGGTTTACGTAGATGTAAACGAGACATTCCTTCCGCGAATAGAAGTTCGATCAAAGAAGCTTCATCCGCGAAAAAATAAGGTGTAGTAATTACGACCAGCTTATTCATGATTCCATCGGATTTTATGAAGGGCAGAGGGTGAGAAGAAGTGGTTTACAGGTCCGTGCCCTTTTCCCATGCATACATTTGCCCCGTGAACGAGCGCGTTATTCATATATTCCTTGGCTAATCGTACGGCTTCCACCAATGAATGGCCGAGTGCCATATAAGCGGCGATGGCGGACGATAGCGTACAGCCCGTTCCATGGGTATTGAAGGTCTCCACTGTTGGCGAGGCCAGACAAATCGGATTATAACCGATCCACCGTTTCTACTCCGGGAATATGCCCCCCTTTGATCAATATAGCGTTACATCCTTTTTCCTGCAATTTCCGGGCGGCACATAAGATATCCGCCTCGTTATTGATTTTTATACCGGAAAGATATTCCGTCTCGGGAATATTCGGAGTAAGCAGTGTCGCTTTAGGGAACAACTCATCCATGATGGTTCGGATGGCGTCATCCTCCAATAATTTACTTCCGCTCGTGGATATCATCACCGGATCTAAAATGATAGAAGTTCGTCGGAAGGAAGGTAAAGTCTCAGATACAACCTTTACGGCATCCTTGTTATGTAGCATCCCTATTTTTATGGCATCTACGATGAAGTCCTCAAGAATAGCTTCGATTTGTCCTCTCAAAATCTCGGGAGAGATCGCTTGGATCCCTCGCACCCCCTGTGTGTTTTGAGCGGTTATAGCCGTTATCGCCGAGGCTCCAAAAACACCCAGCGAGAAAAAGTCTTAATATCCGCTTGTATTCCGGCACCACCGCCACTATCAGAGCCAGCGATCGTTAAAGCTACCGGATAACGGTACGTTTCATTTTTATCCATTTAACATTCGTTTTTCTTACGGCGGCATTACCCGCATCAAGTAGTAAGGGTATGATCTCAGCCCATATAGTATGGCACCCCTTCGATGACGCAAACTTAGTGAAAAAAATCGATATTAAGATATTTCCGGCTTTTAAACGATAATTTTAACGCAAGGTTATACTTCCATAGATCGTAGACGGGAGCCTTCTGGTTTTAGAAGGCTTCCGTCATATTCATATAAACCGCCATTCCTTTTTGGTTCGGGTCTTTGCCTACGTCTAGGCGGAAGTTCTTGCCGGGTTGCATTTGGATACGTAGGCCTACGCCGTAGTTGAATTTCCACTTATTCCAGTCTACGATAGGAGCGTTTCCGATCGTACCCGTGCCAACCCAACCTACAAAACCACACTTCGCCCAGAAATTACCGCTCTTATATTTCTCCACGCTGCCGAACATATGACGATACTCCAGAATCCCATACGCCATGGTCTTGTCACGGTACTTCCCCCAATAATATCCGCGAAGATCGAAAGGGGAACCAAATGAAGGAAGCTCCGTAAAAGGAACGTTCCCCACACCGATTTGTGTCTTGGCGATCCATGCCAAGGTGCTACGAGGACGAAATACTTGCTGGAATTGGCGGTATTCCAGTTCGAACATCTCATAATTATATGCACCGCCTAAATACTTTCCGTACACCTTGGCGATCGCGCTTAGTAACATACCGGAACTTGGGGTCGCCACATCATTTCGTGTATCGTATTGAATCAAGCCGCCGACACCGATATTGACATAATCTCGTTTGAACTTATTGAAATAAGGATCTTCGGCCATCACCGGGTTGATATCATCTGATTTGCTGAAATTAATATCAAAAAGAGGACCCGTATATAAATGAGGCCTAACTTCCCATACGAAACGGGGATATAGTTGGAAAGAACTCTTATGGAATTTCGTTGTCGAGTCGCTCTTCTCGATTTGCTCGATCGTCTCATAGCCTTTCCCGAAATAATGCGAAGGTTCGTTCCGATAACCGTAACTGATATAAATACGGAAGCGATTCTCGTTGAAGAATAAGGTACCAGCACCGGCAAAAACGAACGTCCCGTTTAAGGTGATGTTAAATCCCGCAGGGATAAACGATCGTTGGGATATCGTATCATTCTTGTTTAAGCGAAAGCTAGCCAAAACCGCGCCACCTACGCCAAAGGAGGCTTCCGGCGTGTAAGACGGTCCGCCAAGGATAGACCACCAGATCCTTTTGTTGGCCCGTATGGAGTCTTTATGTAATTGTTTATGATAACGTTGTATTTGCTTTTCGGTCATAGGCTTACCGTCCAGCATCAGCACTTCTTTCGGAATCGTGTCATTGGAAATACCTTGCGCCTTTACGGAAAAGGCGAATAGAAGGCAGGCCATATAAATTAAAAGATATCTAAACATTATTTTAATCAATATTTAGAGGGCAAAAGTACGAAATCCTCCTAATATGTATTCTTAAAGAATCCCTAATAAAAAAGAATAAACAGCTAAAAAGAAATGCTATTACAGTCTGGGGGGTGTAGAGACGTAGCGTGCGTGCTGCGTCTCTAAAGCTAAGATTGGTATAAGACCTTGCCCTCTTCGGATATTAACAGCAAGGTTAGTTCGCCGTCGGGAAGGATAGGAGCGCAATACGATTTACATTTTTGTAAAAGTAATGGGAAGAAACGATTTTGATCTTTTTCCGTAAGAAGCTCCCATAATTCACGGGCCAACGTAATCCGATTGATTGCATCTACGGTCGCCTCCTCGCATTTCGCTTCTTTCGCTACATCTTGAAGGAAGCCTTTGTTCATGACGACTTTTTTGCTGTGTGTATCCAGGAAACCTTCCGCAAGTTTCACCGCCTTGCCGATCATGATGCCTAAGATAACCTGCTTGAAACCTAAATCGGCAGCGATCTTTAGCGTCTCTCCGATAAAATTCCCGTAATGGACGAATGATTGTGGAGGCAAAGAAGCGTATAAGCTCCGAAGGTAGCGTTCACTCTTCGCCCCGGAATTAATAACCAACGTCTCGCAACCTATCGCTTTGGCGACACTGGCTTCTTTCCGTATCGAGGCGATAAAAGCGTCCGATGAGAAAGGACGCACGATTCCGGATGTCCCGATAATAGAGATTCCCCCGATAATTCCAAGTTTCGGATTGAAGGTACGTTTCGCCAACTCCTCGCCACCGGGAACCGAGACCGTGACAATAGCGACGGAATCGGGTGAGGGCAGGAGTGGAATCAGCTCTTGCCGGATCATCTTACGGGGCGTGGCGTTTATAGCCGGGCCACCGACTTTCAAGCCGAGTCCCGGAAGGGTCACGGTTCCGACTCCTTCACCTGCTTGGAAGATGACTCTTCCCGTATCGTCGCTTTCTGTTTCTTGACAATGTTCTTCTTGTGCCATTACCGTGGCACAACCGGATGCATCGGGAGATAATTGAACAGTAACCCGGATCCGGCTATGATTCGTCACGTCCGGATCATCCCCAGACTCCTTGATCACGGTACAGGTGGCGGAGGAACACCCGGCCCATTCGGTATAGGCTACCGGCAACGTTATCTGTTCTCCCGAGGGTAATGTTATCTGGCTTTCTGTTTGTTCCTTCCGTGATAATAAGGCCAATAAAGCAGCTTTTGCGGCGGCGGTAGCACAAGCTCCGGTCGTATATCCGCTTTTCAAGGGAAAGAATTCTGGTAATAGGCGTTCAATTTGTTTACGCAATCCGTCTTCACCATACACTCGGTAGAAAGTTTCCGGTAATGCGGGACGCTTCACGACAAATACTGGTATTCCGAATTGGCGGGCAGCGTTCACTTTATCCGTAAAATAGCCGGAGAAACCACTTTCCTTTGTCAAGATCGCATCCGGATGGAGTTGCTCCAACAACTTTAACTCATCCTCACCTTCTCGATAGAAAACCAGACGTTCTTGGGGGAAGCCCTGCTTTTCGGCCAACGACAAAGATTCCTCCCGCTCCAATATACGGAACCAAGTGGTATGCGATCGCCAATAAGGGCGGAGCGGGGCAAGGGTGTTCACGCCACTGAGGGCAAGTAGCCGTTGGATACCTTTGTTTTCCATTTGGTGAATTGCGTCTGCATAACTATCGCACCAAATCAAGTCCTCATCACGAGGTGGATACCGACGTTCGTAACGGATCACCGGAATCTGTAAACATTTCGATACTTTTTCGATCGTTTGGTGTAACACTTGAGCGAAAGGGTGTGCCGCATCAATCAATAGCTTAATCGCGTGGTCACGACAAAAACACTCCATTTCCTCCGCATTCATGGCTCCGGTCAAACGGATTCCATGCGCGCATTCAATGGATTGCAAAGTTCCTTTCGTAGAATAGTAATAGGTAGCGGCTGCCTCGTCCGCTACCCGCACAGCCACACGACCTTCTGTCGTTCCTCCAAGGATCAGTATCATTACTTACGGAAAAGATGTTTGAATTCATCCGCATATAAGCGGGATAGACCCTTGCGATTATCGATGGCATCCCCGACGACAAGTAATGTTGTCAGTGTAAGATGATTCTCTTTTACGATTTTCGCGAGATCTTTCAGTTGCCCACGGTAGATCCGCTCGTCTTTCCATGTCAATTTATAGCAAGCGGCTACCGGAGTGGTTGGAGCGTAATGTCGCGATAATTCCTCTTGGACCTTCTCTACGACACCGGCGCTTAAGAAGATACACATCGTACTTTGGCTTTGAGCCAGTTTGTGCAGTTGCTCTTTCTCAGGCATGGGCGTACGTCCTTCGCCACGAGTGAGGATGATCGTTTGTACTTTCTCCGGAATCGTGAACTGGGAATAAAGAGCGGCGGCGGCGGCTTGGAAAGAGGAAATACCCGGAGTGATATGATAATCCATCCCGTATTGATCAAAGTAATTCATTTGCTCTTGAATAGCTCCATAGATGCAAGGATCGCCCGTGTGCAAACGAACGACAAACAATCCTTTATCATAAAACTCTTTCATCAACGCAAACTGTTCTTCCAGATTCATATCCGCCGAGCTTCGCACCGTAGCGCCTGCCTTCGCGCATAAGGTAAGTTCTTTCGGGACGAGGCTTCCTGCATACAGGATCAAATCCGCTTTCTCCAACATTTGCCGTCCGCGGATAGAGATCAAGTCCGGATCGCCGGGACCGGCTCCTACGATCTCGATATGTCCCTTGCGGCAGGCCGCCCGATCTAACGCTACGGCAAAGGTATATTCATTTCCTTTCCCTAAATCCGCTTTTTGCTTCTCGACCAAAAGCGGACCGCCATGAGCCGCATAAATGGCGGAAGCTTCCGATACACTTGGGGATTCGGTTACCTCCAGTACCTTCTCCGAGGGATTGGGTACCGGGATATCTTTCAGCTCCTCCGATGTATAGGTGTGGAAAGGGCATTCCATAACTCCATAAGCCAATAATGTCAGCACCGGTTCGCATTTCTTCAAATCGATTGTATTTACATCCGCCAAAGCTTCCGGATATAGGCGTTTATCACGCAATACATCTTTAATATGTTCGTAAACGACCGTAGGATCGCCTTGCATATCCTTGCGGCAACCCATTCCTAGGTGGAGGACTTTCGGTATATAGGTGATCGTAGGGATGGATGTATCGTATTGTTGGGGACTGACGATCATCAATAACTCATAGTCTTGCTGCGGTATCGCCTCGAAGGAATAAAAGATAGAGACATGAGACGGGACCGTACGCTCCAAATAATCCGTTCCTTTATCTCGTATATCAAGGAGTAACGCTGTCGGTTTTCCGTTGACAAAGGTAGAGATGGCAGCATTGCTATCTTTGGCGATCAAGGTCCAATCGTATTTCTTCCCCAGCGTGTCGAGCGGCCATAGGTTCGTATTATCGCTTTGTGTCGTAATAATTGCCTCGGCTCCTAATAGGTTTGCCAATTCCTTGGAAAGGTCGTTCGCACCACCGATATGTCCGGATAAGACCGGAATCACATATTTACCGGTACTGTCTATACAAACCACGGCAGGATCAGTATGCTTATCTTCCGCGAAGGGAGCGATACTGCGTACGCAAATTCCCATCGCTCCTATAAATACCAAACTACTGGATTCGTGAAAAACCTCTTTTGAGAAAGAGCCGAATGGTAAGATCTTCGCCTCGGGATAAGAAGCAAGAATTCTCTCAGCAAGCACCCGGCTGCTATCGGATATTGGAATAATTGATATTGTACTCATAATTTATAAATAACATTCACGGTAATCGTATTAAAATCATCAATCGTGATACGGGTTTGGGCGGATATCCGAAGACCGGTTTGGCGGACCGCTTCCTCTAAAAGCGCTTTGCTTTCGTCGGATACGGAGTTGAAGACGATGACACCGTTCTCTTTCATCTTTTTGGAAACTACCATAAGGATCTCCACTAATTTCCCGCCATGTCCGCCGATAAAGATTGCGTCCGGAGCCTCCAACGCCGATAAGTCCACCGATAAGAAATCTCCGATTATAGCCTCGATACCCGGAGTCCCAAAACGACGACAATTCTCAGTCATTAACTTTCGTCCCTCTTCCCGGATCTCAAAACTCGTGATATGCAAATGCGGGAACAGCAATTTAGCCTCGATCGAGACAGAAGCCGTGCAAAAGCCGATATCCCAAAAACGTTCCCGGTTTCTCAGATCCAGCATGCTTAAAGATAACAAACGGATCGGCATTTTGGTTATCATCTTCTCCCGTCCGTTCAAATGCTCGAAAGCGGAATCCGGCAGGCCGAACTTACGGGAATGCCCGTCACGCTCTTTCCGGAGAATCAAGCAATTCGGATGAACGAAATTATTCATTGCCGCGGCTTGTATACTGAATTGGCGGATGCTCTGCCGTTCGGTATTTCCTAACCGTTCTCCCACAAACATGGTATAATTATCATAGCCGTATTCCAGCATCCGGCGAGCGATAGTCGTAGGCGTATGTTCCCGATCCGTGAGCACGCCTATCTTAGACGCACTTTCGATCAAGGCACGATCGAACTCGTGCCAAGGCCTTCCGGTAAGGGAGACGATCCGCATGTCGTGGTAAGGCATCAATAGATTTTGCGCCAAGAGTTGCAAGGAATTAAATGACGGGTACAGGCGGATTTGCGCATCCGGCAATCGGTTTTGAATCGTAACGGCGAATCCGAAAAACAAAGGATCTCCGGAAGCGAATACAACGATGCTTTCCCGACCGTCATGCGAACGATATCGATCGAAGACCTCGTCCAACGGGACTTTGATATCAATCCAGTCCGCTTTTTCTGGCAATAAAGAACGTACGATCTCATGATGCCGCACGCCTCCGGAGAACACCCGGTGGGACGAGATTATCTCCAATACCTCCGGCGGAAAGTATTGTTTCATGTTATCATCCAGCCCTATGACATAAAATCGGTTCATACGTCTCTTCCCGGTTTTAGTTGTTCGGCGTCGTTAAAACAAAGGATGGCGTTCACCAACGTAGCCGCTAAATTACTACCTCCTTTACGACCTTCCACGATTAGTTTCTGTATACCGATAAAAGGTTTCACCATATGCTTGGATTCCTGTACATGCGGAGCGGCAATGATGCCTGCCGGAGTCGCCTTTCCCTTACGTATCAAGTCGCATAATTCCATAAGGGCGGTCGGGGCATTCCCGAAGACAAACAGGGCGTCCGGATGCTCTTCCACGGCCCGGCGAATACCGGCTTGGGTACGGGTAATGCCTTTACTCGAAGCCATCTCCGCGACCCGCTCATCTTGAAGGTAACATTTTACTTCGACACCCAGACGCTGCAAAGCTCCCTTACGAATGCCGGAAGCGGCCATCGTGACATCGGTGATGATCGTACGAACTTCCCCGCCGCTGATCTTATTATATAATGTAGAGACAGCGTCCGTCGCCCTATTAAGCCTCCAGAATGTCCCCGCTGATCAGGTTATCATCCATGC
>OGMP01001897.1_pt1 | contig 14577 bp, 11 predicted proteins | sample 1573261 | NCBI WGS metagenome assembly OGMP01 (sample SAMEA2581878, study PRJEB24529) | metagenome | biome: Human gut stool | place: China | collected 2011 | reverse complement strand
TTCCGACAATATCAGAATCGGCATCCGCCCAAAGCACCGACCATAAAAGGCAAACGCTTTACAGGCTGGGATAAAGACTTTTCAAAAGTCACAGCCAATATGACAGTGCAGGCGGTCTATACCGACAGAAAGCTTATAAAAGACTGCGAGATATCAGGCTTTAAAACACATATGACATTCACAGGCTATGAGCTTGCTCAAAGCAGTATAACGCTTTCCTATGGCGATACCGCTTTGACGAATAATAAAGACTATACCATTGACTATGCCGATAATATAGCCGCAGGCAAGGGCAAAATGATAATAACAGGCATTGGCGGATACAGTGGCACTATAGTCAAAGCATTCGACATTCTTCCAAAGTCCGCCCACTTGACAAGCGTCTATTATGTTGATACGCTCTCCTACACAGGCAAGCCTATAAGACCTGACGTTATGGTAACGGACGGAGGAAAATTTCTTCTTCCTGAACATGATTATACTGTTTCCTATAGCTCAAATACAAAAATAGGCGTTGGAAAAATGATCATAAGCTTCATGGGCAACTATCAGGGTACGATAACAAAAACTTTTACCATTTATCCTGCAAAACAGGAGATACAATCTCTGCAAACAAGATATAAAGGCTTTTTTATCGACTTTGCTCAGAAAGGCTCAGCCACAGGATATGAATTGCAGTACAGCACACGCTCTGACTTCGCAGGTGCAAAAACCTTGATCATATCCTCAAACAAAACGGATAAAAAGACAGTTTCAAAGCTGACGGCAGGGAAGAAATATTATGTAAGAGTGCGTTCGTATACAATAGTCAGCGGCAAGCGTTATAACGGCGCATGGTCTGATACAAAGAGCGTGACCACCGCAAAATATGATATTGCCAAAGCTAAGGTCGCAGGCATAAAAAACAAGTCTTTCACAGGCAAGAACATCACCCAAAGCATAACAGTCACATATTCGGGCAAGACCCTTAAAAACGGCACAGACTATACAGTGAAATATTCTTCCAATAAGAATATAGGCACAGCTAAGGTAACAGTAACAGGAAAAGGCTCGTATGGCGGAGTGATAACGAAGTCTTTTGTCATCACCCCTGCAAGGCAGACTATCCAAAAGCTCATGCCGGTGAAAAAAGGCTTTTATATAGACTATGCACAGAAAGGCTCTGCTACAGGCTATGTGATATCCTATGCTGAAAATATATCTTTCAGCGGTGCAAAGACAGTTAAGGTGACCTCAAATAAGACCGACAAAAAGACCGTAACAGATCTTAAAAGCCAAAAGATATATTTTGTCCGTGTGAGAAGCTATACAGCCACAGGGGACAAGACCTATTTCGGACAGTGGTCTGATATAGCCAAAGTTTATACCAAATAATTATCCATGTTATCGGGAGGGATAGCAATGACCACAAAAACAAAGCTTGTAAAAAGAATATTCTCATCGCTCTTGACAGCCGCACTTGCAGTTCCAATGACGGCTCTCACTGCCCATGCAACAGGGGAGGCTTTCTTCTATCCGCCTAAAAACCCCGTCATGACCGATCAGCAGTTTGAAGTTTCCGTGACATTTTCTGCAGATTCAGATATAGGAAGCGTTCAGGCAAATATCGCCTATGACGATTCCGTTATAGAATTTGTGTCAAGCGACAACGCCTCAGGCGGCGGAGGAGTTCTTACAGTAAACGGATTTCCTGATACCCCATCTTCAGAAGTGGATTTCAGCTTTACGTTCAAAGGTCTGTCAGCAGGAAATGCAAATATAAGCCTGCAAAGCTGTCAGATATATTCTCCTGATTCAGAGCTTATCGGCTCTCCTCCCGCCTATTGTGTCATAACAGTTGGAAGCGATAAGGTGGAAACCAAGACCGAAACAGAAACCACGACCACCACCGAAAAGACCACCACCACCACTACCACTAAGACCGCACCTTCAAACGGCATACCCGATAAAGGCGTTCTTACAGCCCTGACAGTGGATAACGGCGAGCTTTCTCCTGCCTTTGCCTATAATGTCTATAACTATACAGTGAACGTTGACAATTCCGTTACCAATGTTGAGATAGAGGGAACAACAGCAAGCCCCTCTGATTACATATGGTATACAGGCACAAGCGAGTGTCAGGTGGGCGAAAATGTTCGTACTATCACCGTCACAGACGTTGACGGCAATGCCGCCACCTATACTGTCACCATAATCAGAGCCGCAGGCGGAGATGAACAGCAGACCTGGACCGCCCAAAAGAAAGACAGCTCCGATACTTCATCTGCCGTGTCCAAAAACGCAAATGTTATGGACCAGTATAAAAAGATGCTCAATACCGCCCTTGCTATCGTCCTTATTGTCCTTGTTATCGCACTTGTCGTAATAATTATCTGGATAAGAGGAAAGATCAAAGGCGGCAAAAAGGATAAATAAGTTCTGTATAAAGAGATGATAAACAGCCAAAAGTGGCGTATCAACGTGCTTTTGGCTGCTTGTGACAGCATTTTTCACTCTGCTTACACGAATACACATTTTTTTTACAAAAATCACACAAAAACAAGTATAATTTCGACACCTGCCAGAGTATAATGTAAACATGCTGATGGTGATTCAGTTTAGAGAGTGGCTCCAATAGGGGCTGCTTTTTTTATGCTCCAAAAACTTTTTTCATGAATTCTTCTGTGGAGATGATCCCGCTGCGATTGTATCTGTAAAGACCAAAAAGGCAGCGCTCATCTTCTTTTTTTATTATATTGATTTTTTCCTCTACTCCAAGACTAGCCTCAAACCCCATGTTCTTTACGAGCCGACTTGCACTTTCGCAGGTTATGCCGAAAGGATAGGTGTAAACGTTTGGCTGAAAACCACAGTGTTCATCGCAAAGCGTTTGAAGCTTCGTGGTGTCGTTAAGAAATACCTTTCGGTAATCCTCGTAGCTTTCCCCCTCCAGCTGACCGACTCCACGCCTGCCCTCAAGATTGTGCATATCGTAAGAGTGATTGCATATCTCCACATGACCGCTGTCACGAAGCACCGAAACGTCCTGCCAGTCAAGATAAGAGTAAGCAGGATCAGGCTCAGCCTCCTCGCAGGCAGCGTCAGTGTAAGCTCCCACAATAGATACAGTGGCTTTCATATCGTATTTTTCAAGAAGCGGCAGAAGATATTCTCTGTAGTTGTAAGTGCCGTCATCAAAGGACAGTATAATAGGCTTCTCAGGCAGTTCGCCCCCACGCTTCACATATCTTATAACGTCATTTACAAAAACAGTAGTGTAGCCGTTCTGCTTTAGATAAAGCAGATCCTTTTCAAGCTCGATAGGCGTTATGACATACTCACCGCTGCGATCTTCGTTTTTTACGATGCTGTGATACATTATGATCGGAAGCTTTATCCCATCTGTTTTTTCTTCTTTTGCAAAGGTCGGCATAACAGCCACCGCCGCCAGCATAGAAAGCATAGCTATAACACAAAGCATCACCCTTTTTCTTATCCTTAGACTTATGTACATATTTTATTTACCCCCTTTTTACCTATTCTTATTCACCTCCATATCATTAATTGCATCATAAATTCACAAAAAATATGCTTGTGGTACTTGAAATAATTGTGCAATTATGATATAATAAACACGTAATATCGCAGTGTTGTGTGCTGCGTTAAAAACAAGTTCATAAGGGGGAACTTTATATGAAAACGTTGCGTTCAAAGCTGCTTTTGGCAATGCTTTCAATCGCACTTATCATCACGGTGCTGCTCAGCTTGGTTTCCGTGTATTTTATAAACGTTTCTGCAAAGGATACGCTCAAAAGCACCGCTGAACCACTGGCTGTTCAGGCGGCTAAGAATTTTGACTCGACGATCAGCTCTTATACGAATAATATAGTTTCGACCGTAAAGTCTGATTCTTTTTTAGGGGCAAAAACTGACGCTGACAGACTAAAGGCGGTAAAAAGTGGCTTTGCAGACAACACAGGCTTCTATCTGAATTTTACAGTTTATGACGGCAATGGCATTGTGCTTGCAACAGATAATGAAATGGTATCGTCATCAGTTGAAAAGGAGCACATCATAAGCGCTTGCGAAAGAAGCTCGGCTTATATAACCGATATATATACCTTTGGCGGTAAGAATTATTTTTCTATACTTGCTTCAACAAAGTCTGGCAACACAGAACAAAAAGTCGCTTGTATTACCATTCAGAGCGATATGCTTATCAATGCTCTTAATGAATATACCTTCGGAAAATCCGGCTATGTTTATCTTGTTGGTAAAGACGGAGAGATCCTTCTTCATAAGGATACCGATCAGATAGGTAAAAATGCCCTTGAGATCGGTAAGAAAGATGAAGAATATACGGAAGTGACAAATGCCGTTGAGAAAATACTTGCAAATAACAGCGGTACAACAGAGTATAAATTTAAGGATAACAATTATATCGTGGGCTATTATGGTTCGTCATATTTTGACGGTACTGTCGTCATGGTTACAAATGTTGCCGACTTCACCACTGCAAGCTCCAGCGCACTTACTAATATCATTGTAATGGGCGTTGTGCTTATGTGCCTGACGGTGCTGTTCTCTCTGCTTTTTGCAAAGAGGATAACAAAGCCTATCATTTCTACCACAAACAGACTTCGTTCTCTCGCACAGGGCAACCTTACCGACCCTGTTGACGTGTGGTATTCAAAGGACGAGCTTGGCGTCCTTTCAAACTCTCTGGAAGAAACTATCGTCTGCCTCAGACAGTATATCAACCTTATTACAGTGGCTCTTACCCAGATATCCGAGGGTAATCTTTGCCACAGAATGGAAGGCACTTTCAAGGGCGACTTCTATAAGATAAAGAGTACGTTTAACGAGATACTCGACTCACTGTCTGATACCTTTGCTTCTATCAATATGTCAGCTGAGCAGGTGAACTCAGGAGCGGTTCAGGTGTCAAATATCGCACAGTCTGTATCACAGGGTTCTACACAGCAGGCTTCCGCGATCGAGGAGCTTTCCGCTACCCTCAGTGATGTTTCAAAGCAGATAACTCAAAACTCTGAGGACTCTAAGAACGCTTATAATATCGTACTTAAGAATACCGAAGCCGTTGACAATTGCAACAGCGATATGGGCAACATGGTAAATGCCATGAATGCTATCCATACAGCTTCCGATGAGATCTCAAAGATAATCAAGGTCATTGACGAGATCGCATTCCAAACAAATATCCTTGCCCTTAACGCCGCCGTAGAGGCCGCAAGAGAGGGTTCAAAGGGCTTTGGCGTGGTAGCAGACGAGGTAAGACGTCTGGCATCAAGATCAGCCGAAGCCGCAAAGCAGACCGCTTCACTTATCGAAAACCAGTCTGCCGCCGTTTCAAAGGGCTCTAAGATAGCCGAAGAAACCGCTGATTCACTGAACAATATCGTAAGTAATTCAAATACTATGAGGGATCTCGTAAAGAACATTTCAGACGCTTCTGAGGCACAGGCAGAAGCGATCGTTCAGGTAAATACGGGAGTAGACCAAATATCAGCCGTTGTATCAGCCAATACCTCGACTGCAGTCGGTTCAGCTTCCGCAAGCGAGGAGCTTTCAAGCCAGTCGCTTATACTAAAGAATATGATAGCACGTTTCAAACTTAGCGAGAACAGTGAAAAGGATAAGAAAGAGCATCAGACTTCAAGGTTCACATATATTGACGATGAGCCGGAAAGCGAGGCCACCCCTGAGGAAACTCAGCAGGATATCACTCCTTCCGACGAAGCCGATATAGAAGATTTCAGCACAAGCGATAAGTATTGATATCGTTGATAATGATAGAATTTCATTGAAAGGACTTGGTAAAATGAAGAAAAGAATAGGCATACTCACAAGCGGAGGAGATTGTCCGGGACTTAACGCAACTATCAGAGGCGTTGCAAAGGCTTGCTATGAAAAGTTCGGCGAGGACGTTCAGATAGTAGGTATTGAGGACGGCTATTACGGACTTATCAATAATATGTGCAAAGAAATGAAACAGTCTGATTTTTCTGGTATCCTTACCACAGGCGGAACTATTTTCGGCACAAAGAGAACGCCTTTCAAGAAAATGCAGGTCATCGAAGAAGATAACGTGGATAAAGTAAAGGCTATGAAAGAGACCTATAAAAAGCAGAAGCTCGATTGCCTGCTCACCTTGGGCGGCAACGGCACTCATAAGACCGCTAACCTCCTTTCAACCGAGGGACTTAACGTTATCGGCCTGCCAAAAACTATCGACAACGATATCTGGGGCACAAGCGTAACATTTGGCTTCCATACCGCTGTTGACACAGCCACAGACGTTATCGACAGACTTCATTCCACAGCCAATTCCCACGGAAGAATACTCGTTGCAGAAATAATGGGCAATAAAGCCGGCTGGCTCACACTTTATTCAGGCATAGCAGGCGGTGCAGATATAATAGTGATCCCTGAGATACCATACGATATAGAAAAGCTTGCCGAGGCTTGCGAAAAGAGAGAGTCAAAGGGCTTCTCTATAATGGCAGTGGCTGAGGGCGCTTTTGATAAAGAAGAGGCAAAGCTTAAAAAGAAGGAAAGAGCAAGACTCCGTGCAGAGCAGGGTCTTACAACTGCTACACCTAGAATTGCAAAGCAGATAGAAGAGCTTACAGGCAGAGAAACAAGAGTTTGCGTTCCTGGTCATATGCTCAGAGGCGGCAGTCCGTCGGCCTATGACAGAGTGCTTGCCACAAAGTTCGGCGTCCATGCCGCAGAGCTTATCGCAGCCGATAAATACGGCTATGCAGTGGCAATGATAAATGAAGTTGTGTCAGAAAACCCACTTTCAGAAGTCGCAGGCAAAACAAAATTTGTCCCTGCCGACCACCAGCTCGTCAAGACCGCAAAGGCTCTGGGCATTGCTTTCGGTGACTGATAAATGCAAAACAAAAGCGGTGCAGCCTAAACTGTACCGCTTTTTATGTTTGTTTCCGTAGCGGCGATCTGAGGTCGCCCACCTGATTCCCAACGTATCATACAAGAAAAGCTCCGCATTTTTCCTGCGGAGCTTTTCTTGTATCTATCTTAGCCTATGAGCCAGTCATACATTTCCTGATATTTGTTAGCAGAAGCCTGCCATGAGAAATCCTGTGCCATTGCAGATTTGATAAGTCCATTCCATTCGTCACGTCTGTCATCAAATATGTACTTTGCGAACATAACAGTGTTGTACATCTCGTGTGCATTGTAGTTTGCAAAGCTGAAACCAGTGCCGGTTCTCTCAAACTGATTGAACGGCTGAACAGTATCTCTCAAACCGCCAGTTTCACGAACGATAGGCAGCGTGCCGTAACGCAGTGACATAAGCTGTGAAAGTCCGCATGGCTCGAAAAGGGACGGCATAAGGAATGCGTCAGCTGATGCGTAAATGCGGTGGCTCATTTCCTCACTGTAGTAAATGTTAGCGGAAACCCTGTCAGGATACTTGCCTGCAAACCAGCGGAACATATCCTCATATTTCTGCTCGCCCGTGCCAAGCACAACGAACTGTATGCCCTGTTCGCACATTCTTTCCATCATGTATGCAATAAGGTCAAAGCCCTTCTGATCTGTCAAACGGCTAACAATGCCTATCATAAAGCGATTGTCGTCCTGCGCAAGACCCAGCTCAGCCTGAATTGCTCTCTTGTTGTGTATCTTCTTCTCAAGCACGTTGTCGTAATTGTATCTTACAACAATGTTTTTGTCCGTGTCAGGGTTGTAATCAACGTAGTCGATACCATTTACGATACCACGGAGATCGTTAGCCCTTGCCCTCATAAGTCCGTCAAGACCCTCACCGTAGAACTGCGTCTTTATCTCCTCTGCGTATGTGTTGCTGACAGTTGTGATAGCGTCAGCATAAACAAGACCGCCCTTGAGCATATTTCCGTCAACGCCAGTCCTCAGCTTGTCGATAGTGAAGTAATAGTCAGACAGACCGGATATCCTCTTGAACTGCTCAACTCCGTCATTTCCCTGGAATTTCAGATTGTGTATAGTCATAACAGTCTTTATGCCGCGGAAGAAATCTCCCCCTGCAAAGCTGTCATGAAGATATACAGGTATAAGACCCGTCTGCCAGTCGTGACAGTGTATAACGTCAGGACGGAAATCAAGAAGCGGCAGAGCAGAAAGCACAGCTCTGTCAAAGTACATGAACTTTTCTATATCCCAGTGATGCTCAGTGTAAGGCTTGTCACCGGTGAAATAATGTTCGTTGTCGATAAAATAGAACGTAACGCCGTCATAAACACATTCAAGCACGCCTACATATTGGCTCTGACCTGCAAAGTCCATGTAGAAATGGGTCTTGTACTGCATCATGTCTTTCCACTGCTGTTTCATGCAGGAATATTTAGGAAGAATTACTCTGACATCATAATACCTCTTGTCAAAGCACTTAGGCAGAGAGCCAACAACGTCAGCAAGACCGCCTGTCTTGATAAACGGAACACACTCCGAAGAAGCAAACAAAACTTTTTTCATATTGAAGTTATCCTTTCCAACTTAATTTCTTGAATTTTCATGGCAATAATTATCGCTATTGCCAATGTGTACACAACAATTATAACACTTTTTGTTGAAAACGTCAAGAGCAAAACCTCGTTTGCACCATAAAAGCGCAGTGATGAAAAATTAATAATTAAAAGTAGACATAAGCCTCTTTGTGTGGTATAATAAAGTGTCAAAGTATAATTATCAGATATAGGAGAGTTAAAATGATAACAGTATCAAACGTAAGCCTTTCATTCGGTGGTCAGCTTCTTTTCAAGGACGTTGACCTTAAATTTACAAACGGCAACTGCTATGGCATAATCGGTGCAAACGGTGCAGGAAAGTCAACATTTCTGAAGATCCTCTGCGGTGAGATAGAGCCTACCACAGGCGAGGTAGTGATCTCAAAAGAGGACAGACTTTCAGTGCTTCGTCAGGATCACTTTGCATTTGACGAGTATACAGTTCTCGAAACTGTAATAATGGGCAATAAGCGACTTTATGAGATAATGAAAGAAAAGGACGAGCTTTACGCCAAGGAGGACTTCACCGAGGAGGACGGCGACAGAGCAGGTCAGCTTGAAAGCGAGTTCGCAGAATTAAACGGCTGGGAAGCTGAGTCTGACGCATCAAAGCTCATTCAGGGTCTTGGTCTTTCCGAGGATATCCTCTATTCACAGATGTCCACACTCTCAGGTAACGAGAAAGTCAAGGTGCTTCTTGCACAGGCGCTTTTCGGCAATCCTGATATTATCATGCTGGACGAGCCTACAAACCACCTTGATATCGACGCTATAAGCTGGCTTGAGGACTTCCTTGCCGACTATTTCGGAACTGTCCTTGTTGTATCTCATGACAGACACTTCCTTAATAATGTTTGTACCCATATCGTAGATATCGACTATACAAAGATAAAAATGTATGTTGGTAACTACGAGTTCTGGTATGAGTCCTCACAGCTCATGCAGAGAATGATAAAGAACCAGAACAAGAAAGCAGAGGAGAAGATCAAGGAACTCCAGGAGTTCATCAACCGTTTCTCTGCAAATAAATCAAAGTCCAAGCAGGCTACCGCAAGAAGAAAGCTTCTTGATAAGCTCACAGTCGAAGAAATGCCTGCCTCATCAAGAAAATATCCTTTCATAGGCTTTAATATGGATAGAGAGCTTGGAAAAGACGTCCTCAAAGTCAACGGCATATCCAAAACAGTTGACGGCGTAAAGCTCCTCAATAATGTTTCCTTTACCCTCAGCCGTACCGATAAGGTCGCTTTCATCGGCGAGTCCGAGCAGGCTATCACAATGCTTTTCAAGATACTTGCAGAGGAAGAAGAGCCACACCCCGAAGCTGCGTTATCGGGGATTTCCGCAACGCAGATGTTATTATAACCCAGAGATTTTCTATCTGTCAAGAGAGAAGTTTGAAGCATCACTGGCGAAGATAAGCAATCGTAAAATGCACCTTTCCCTCTCTGTCAATCTCCATGATCGCATAGGAAGGCTGGCGTCCCTCCTGTCTCGGATAGGACAGACTTCCCGGGTTCACGGCAATGATGTCATCATCAATATCGATCACCGGCCGATGGGTATGTCCGTACAGCACAATATCAACGCCCCGGTCAATGGCCTCTTTTTTGATGGTCTCATTTCCCATGGATACATAATAATTGTGTCCGTGGGTCACCCATACTTTGTAGGATCCGATATCCAGTGTGATCTCTCTGGGGAGATCCGAGAAAAAGTCATTGTTGCCCAGAACGATATAAACCGGGCATTCTGCCGCAGAAGAAAGTGCATACTCACTGCCCTCCGCATCTCCACAGTGGATCACCATGTCCGGATGGTGCATCTCCAGTACTTTGAAGTAATTCTCATTCTTTTTATGGGTATCACTTACGATCAGTATCTTCATATTTCTTCAGTTCCTCTTTCATCAGCTCCAGGGCCTTACCTCTGTGACTGACCTGGTTCTTCTCTTCTTCTGTCAACTCCGCCGTAGTCTTGCCGAATTCCGGTACGTAAAAAATAGGATCGTAACCGAATCCGTTGGTCCCCTTCTCTTCATATCCGATCCGCCCTTCGATGGTAGCTCTTGTGGTAAGTTCTCTGCCGTCCGGGAGCACTGCTGCAATGGCACAGACGAATCTGGCAGTACGCTTTTCCTCCGGCACTCCTTCCAGTCTCTGGATCAGATTTGCATTTTTTATGGAATACGGCGTATCCTCTCCCAGATATCTGGCAGAATAGATTCCAGGTTCCTTATTCAGGGCATCGATCTCCAGTCCGGAGTCATCCGCCATCACGATATCTTTCGTAAAAGCAGCCACCGCACGGGCCTTGATCAGTGCATTCTCTTCGTAGGTCTTACCGTTTTCTTCAATATCTGCTTTAATGCCCGCATCTTTCATGGATACGACTTCCAGACCGGTATCCTCCATGATCATGCGGATTTCTTTGATTTTTCCGGCATTGCCGGTCGCGAATACGATTCTTCCCTGCATATTAACTCCTTGCCGCATTTGTGTTCTTATATAGTCATCATTGCGTATTAGTATAAACCTCGGAAATAGCTTCTGCAATACCTTCCGCCAGCTTTTTTTGATAGCTTTCCTGTTCCAGCAGCTGTCTCTCGCTGCTGTTGGTCACATATCCGAGAGAAATTCTGGCTGCCGGGATCTTCAGCTGCCACAGAATGTCATCTTCCTCCGCCGGGAACAATCCAATGGCCCGGTTGCTGGAAGCCACCGTCACTTGTCTGGTCACGCAGTCGGCCCATTGTACATTTCCGAAATCCGGCAGATAATACTCATCATTGTATTCTGCCCGGATGCCGTAGGTACTCTCCTGTGCATCATCTGCTGACAGTCCGATCTCCAGGTACAGATCTGCATCCACCCAGTCAGCGAAGCTACGCCTTACTTCCTGTGCGACCTCTGTATCTTCTGTACGGGTAAGATATATTTTTACCATGCTTCCTTCCAACAGCTGTGCCGTCTGTCTTGCCACCTCCAGAGCGATGTTCTTCTCCTCACATCCGGAATCGGCAACGCCTCTGTCCCTTCCGCCTCCCACGGGATCCAGCACTACGATCCGGTCGTAAGATTCTCTGGGATTGACAAAATCGATCTTCAGAGTTCCCTCTTCCAGAGTACTGTGATACTCCAGGATCTCCTTCATGGACAATCTGAGCAATACGCCCTCGTTCTGTGCTTCACAGATGCCGTTTCCCACCAGACTGAAATCTCCGGTAAGCTGATGTTCCCGGTAAAAAGATTTTCTGCCGTTCTGCACATAGATCCAGAGTTCCCTTTCCATGTAATGATTTTCCACCACTACATTTTCCGCTTTCGTACCGGTCTCCAATGGTATACAGATCTCCCGTTCTGCCTTCCTGTCTTCCGCCATGGCCAGCTGCATTTCATGGGACCGTTCCGCCTGATTCTCTGTGACCAGACCGCCCTGTTCCTGACTTAACGCGGAGATCACCACCGTCTTATGCGCTGCCGTCCAGAGCATGATGCCCATAGACATACTTCCCAGCAGGAGCCAGAGGATCAATGTAATGCGTCTATTCTGTTGTTGATCCCTGATCTGCAGTAAATTTTTCATTTCTTCTAAACGTCTCTTCTCTTCGGAGGCTTCGGTCCCAGAAACTGATAATAATAAGTCTTCATCATTCCGTTGTATATCTTGCGGTTCTTGTCCGCTTTCCTGCCGATATCCTTCTCTGCCTGCTCATAGGCAGTGATCAGATACATACTCCAGGAATCCAGTTCCCGGAATCGTTCTCCGATGGTACGGTACAACTGCGGCATCTGGCTCTTATCCTGCAAACGCTCTCCATAGGGAGGATTGGTGATAATAAAGCCGTATTTCTTCGGGTGATGAAGCTCTTCCACACCACGACGCTGGAAATGGATCAGCTTGTCCACACCCGCCATCCGTGCATTTTCTCTGGCGATCTTCACCATATCCTCGTCAATATCATAGCCCTGAATATCTGTCTCCACTGACAGATCGATCATCTCTTCCGCTTCGTCCATGGCATCATACCACACCTTTTTCCCTATGATATGGGGCCATTCTTCCGCCGTAAAACTGCGGTTCCTGCCGGGTGCCATATTGGCTGCCATCATGGCTGCCTCAATAGGGAAGGTGCCGCTTCCGCAGAAGGGATCCACCAGGATCCTGCCCGCATTCCAGGGAGTCAGTTCGATCAGTGCAGCAGCCAGATTCTCCGCAATGGGGGCTTTTGCCGTCAGCTTACGATATCCTCTCTTATGTAAGGACTCTCCGGTGCTGTCCAGTCCCACGGTCACTTCATCCTTCATCAGGAATACCCGGACAGGGAAATTTTCTCCATCTTCAGGGAACCAGCTGATCTCATACTGGGCCTTCAGCCGCTCCACCATTGCTTTTTTCATAATGGACTGAATATCCGAGGGGCTGAACAATTTGGACTTTACACTAGCTGCCTTGGCCACCCAGAATTTGCCGTCCTTCGGAATGTATTCTTCCCAGGGAAGATTTTTCGTGCCCTGAAACAGTTCTTCAAAAGTCTCCGCATGAAAACTTCCGATTTTGATAAGGATTCTTTCTGCCGTCCGCAGAAAAATATTTGCTCTGCACAAAGCCTCCTCATCTCCGAAAAAGGTGACACGACCATCCGCCACTTCTGTAATATCATATCCCAGATCTGTGATCTCTCTTTTTAATACTGATTCCATACCGAAATGGCAGGGAGCAATCAATTCAAAACGTCTCATTCGTTCCTCCGGATCTTAGTCATCAATTATTGCACATATAAAGTTATTATATATGGATTCTGAAAATATGTAAATAGGGCTGCCTTGCGGCAGCCCCTCAGACTGTAGACAAAACGCTTTTGGTCAGCACTCCAGAAGCGTTTTTCTTGTTTTCGGTTCAAAAAGTGTGTACTTGATCAATAATAAACACTTTTGGGCTCCCCTTTTTCCCTTCCTGGCTATCATCTTTGCCAGTTTTTTCAGATTCATGCAGGCAAACGTAAGCCCGACTTTCATTTCCATCCGGGCTTTTCCTATCATCTGTGTATAGCGGAATCCGTGGTTTTCTTTTGCTGTTCCGAAGAGGCGCTCTACGGTCTCTTTCCGTTGCGCATACACTTCCTTCATCCCAATCGTATGCCGGATATCCTCACACTTTTCCATGTACGGCTCCCAGATATGCCGGGTCACTACCTTCACATGATCCCTGCTTTCTGTGCACTGCTTCAGATATGGACATCCTTCACAGACGATTCCGCAGCTCTTGTATTCCCGGTATCCGGAACGGTTCGTCGTATGATAAGCCAACACCTGATCGTTCGGGCATACATAGCAGTCAAAATATTCATCATACACATACTCGGTTTTTTTGAAAAAACCATCTTTGGTCATGGGGCGTTTATACGGCAGAAGCGGTGTGATACCATCATCCAGAAGTAACTTTGCTATCGCTGGTGTTTTGTATCCTGCATCGGCTACCAGTGTCTGAATGCCAATGTCTTTTATCTTATCATACAGGGATTTAAATGTCCGGCTGTCATGCTGGTTGCCGGGATTTACACTATAACCCAGAATCCATCCGTTTTTGTCACAGGCTGTCTGCACGGAATACGCAAAAACATTTTTATGTTCACCCTTTCGGAACCATCCGCTTTCCGGATCCGTTGTACTTTCCTTGACCGTTTTTTCTTCTTTTCCATCAGAGCTGCCACCACAGGAGGGGGGATCTTTGGGATCTTCCTTCTTTTCTTTCAGAGGCTTTTTCCCATGCGCTTCCCGGTCTTCATTGATTTCCTTCTTTAACTGCTCTTCGAAGAACAGTGCTTCCTCATCTGCAATCCGTTTCCGCATCTTTTTGCTGTTTGCCCGTGCTTTTACATGGGTGGCATCCACGAAGACCTCGGAAGGATCAATCAGTCTGTATTTATAGCATTCCTGCAGGATACGGGAAAAGATCTGTTCAAAAAGATCAGTATCCTTAAAGCGTCTGGTATAATTCTTTCCAAACGTAGAGAAATGGGGAACCTTGTCCATCATTTCCAGACCGAGGAACCATC
>OGMP01001893.1_pt1 | contig 14592 bp, 18 predicted proteins | sample 1573261 | NCBI WGS metagenome assembly OGMP01 (sample SAMEA2581878, study PRJEB24529) | metagenome | biome: Human gut stool | place: China | collected 2011 | reverse complement strand
ATGACAAACAGAACTTCCTGACAGAAGAGCCGCATCCAGGCAGCGCCCGGACACGGCTCCTCCGTTTACTGGATATGCTCCTCACAGAAGTTGTCCAGCACCCGATAGCCCATCTCTTCCGGCTCCGCCACCGGGAAGGTGGCGATGCTGACCGGATCAAAGGCCGGACAGAGCCGCTTTTCCGGCTCGATCCGCAGGGCGGGCGTTCGGCTGGGGGACTTCTTCTGCGGAGCTTGTGCCTGCCGCATACAATCACCCCGGCTCTAGCATTTGTGAAATCTGCGGAATCATGCGGCGGCGTTTCCGGAAAAGCCCGGAAACGCCGCCGCATTCTGGAAACCCTATATTTTAATAATGTATCAGGTCTGCCCCTCCAGCTTTGCAAAGCGGTACAACACCGCTGCCAGCTGCTGCCGGGTGACGGGCTGGGAGAGCATCAGGTTCCCCGCCTCGCTGCCCTGCAAAAGGCCGTTTTCCACGGCCCAGGCCACTGCTTCCTCCGCATACGCGCTGGGGATGTTGTCCATGATTGTTTCCTCCTTGGGCCGCCAGCCGGGCCAGCCGGAGACGGCCACCTCCCGTCCGCTCCGCTGGTCCCATCTGGCTCGTGCGGTCCGGGTGTCCACATGGGTGAAGGTCTGATAGACGCCGATCCCACCGTGTCCGCCCAGATAGTATTCCGCTATCTGCCCCACCAGCAGGGGCGAGGCACCGCTCACCTGAATATCCGCCGCCCTGCCCAGCAGGTGCTGGCTGGATTTTGAGCCGCCCACCTTGGCATTGTGTGCCACCGTGCGGTAGCCGCTGGTAATGGTCACGGCTTTGCCGAAGTGCTCCCGGATGCACTGTAGCACCACCACAAGGCCCTCGTCAATGAGGATAGTGTCGGTGCCATCACGGCAGCGGAACTCCCGCACGCGGAACGCGGGAGAGAGCTGCTTTGCACCGTCTGCTTTCAGGCTGTATTGTTTGATTGCCATATGTATCACGTCCTTTTCTGGCCCGGTTATGCGCTAGCCTTTTCGGTCAGCATCTCGGTCAGTTCTGCGTACTGTTCATCGGTCAGCTTGTTGGCGGCGTAGAAGATATCCAGCTTCTTTGCCATACCATCGATCTGGCCGCGCTCGATCATGCGTTTGCAGGTGTTATAAAGTGCCATAAGGGTCCTTCCTTTCTGTTCATGCGGTTGTTTCATCATCGGTCACGCCCAGCTCCAAAAGAGTCAGGCGGTAGTCCTGGTCAAGGTTCAGCGCGTCAGCATCGGCCAGAGCGGCCTGCAGTGCCGCCACCGTTTCCGGCAGCTTCTCCCGGGCTTCGGCCTTCTTGCGCGCTTCTTCCTGCGCGGCCAGCTCTTCGGCGGTATAGCGGATGTACCGCTGAATGGGCACCTGTTCCACCCATTCCTCCTGTGCCTGAATGCCGGGACGGTCAACGATCTTCTGCACATCCCTGCCACCGTTCGGATACTCGGTCACGGTCTCCCAGTGCCACTGCTCCTCCACGCCCTCTACGGCGGGGTGAGTGATCTCTTCGGTGTCGTCGGTCAGGTAGCCCAGCGTCAGGTCGGGGTTTTCCACGACCGCGCCGGTCTCGTCAAGGATCTTCATTGTGTCACCTCCATGGGGGTCACATATTTGCCGATTCGCGAGTAAGATACTTTTCCGTCAGGACTTTCAGCCGACAGCATCCACTGTCCGCCGGTCTTTCCGGAGTCACGGCGGTCTACTTTTACGCACCCATTTTCGTCCAGCTGCATCGGGGGCACAAAGCTACCGTTGCTGCGCCGCAGGTGGAGTCTGATTTTGCAGGTTTTCCACTCTTCCGGGATGGCGAAGTGCAGACTGGTCGGGTGACCCTCACTGCCAAACTGCAATGTTGCCACAGTGTCAAATGTCACAGGGATCATCGCTCAAAACCTCCTTTCTCATGACACGCGGTGCCAGATGTAAACATAGTAGGCGGCGGGTTGCACGGTATTGCTTGCACCGTAGATCGGGTTCGATTTGGAAGCGTCAAAAGTGCGGTTATAAGTGCTAAACCAATCACCCCTGTCTCCACCGCCGTGCCTGGAACTAGTGTCATAGTATTTACCCCCAAAAGCCCCATCACTACTTGGATTGACCATGGACAACACGCCGCCATTGGCTGTACCCTTGATGTTCGGCAGTCCGGCATTCACAGTTGTGCCCGCTTTGTGGCTGCTGCTGGCACCCATCAGCACGCGCTCCGATGCGATCTGCTCCCATGTGCCGCCAAACAGGGCGGCAGGGCTGGTGGAGTTGGTGCTCTGGTAGATGCTGCCCACCGGGTAGGCAGACAGGCCGCTGGACGCAATGGCCTGCCACGTCCCATCCCCGCGCAAAAATTTACCCTGTGCACCGGCTGCAGGTGCAGGCACAAGGCCCGCTTTGCCAGCCGCGCTGGCAGTGGCGGCGGTCATGTTGGCGTAAGTGTGGTCAGTAAAAACGGCGTTGGCCGGTACATCCTTGCCCAGCGAGTGAGTGCAGGCCACCGGCTTGCCACCGCTGATATATACCGGTTTCGTCGCACTGCCCGCGGTTGCGGTATCGAGTTTGACGGCACTGTTGGCCGAGCCGCCAGCGCTGCCGGAACCGGCATAATTGTGGGTGTGGCTCTTGGCTGCAAACACGGAGTCTGCCTTGCTCTTGATATACGCCCACAGCGCACTCATAGGCCTGCGGTGGTAAGTGGTCGTTGTGCTTCCGCCGCCGGCATACTGGGATACATAGTAATCTGCATCCTGCGGGGTGCTGGTACCAGCGCTCAGCGCGTTGATAAGCGCGCTCAGATCGTGGGTGTGGGTCTTATCTGCCTTTCCCGCCAGCGCGTCACCGGTGGCCTTTGCATCGGAAGGCGCACCCTCGGTGGACAGGGTAGGATCAGTGGAGACGTAGGATTTCGCCTCACCAGCAGCTTTTTTGGCCTCCTCGGCGCTTTTAGCTGCTGCGCTCTGGCTTCGAGCAGCCTCTTCGGCGCTTGTGCCTGCCGCTGTCTTGTCTTTCGCAGTCGCTGCTGCAGCGTCTGTGGCCTCCGTCGCTTTCCTGCCGGCCTTGGCAGCGGCCTCTTGTGCGGGCAAGGTTGCCTTGCTGACGCTGTCCAGAGCCTCCGTGCAGGCAGCGTTGATGTCCTGCAGCGCGTCATCGCGGGCCTGTGTGGTGTCACGCAGAGCCTGCTTGGCATTGGCGGCATGGGTCCCGGCGGCGGCTCGATCGTCGGCAGCGGCTTTGGCAGATGCAGCAGCCTCCTCCATACAGGCAGCGGCCTTGCGGCTGCTGTCCGATGCAGTCTCTTCCAGTTCCGCGATCCGCGCCTTTGCTGTGGCCAGAAGTTCCGCCGTCGGGATGTGGGTCACGCCGTCCCGCACGATGCCGCAGAGCTTCTCGTCCAGCCGTGTGTCGGTGATTTGGCCGGTGGTGACGGCGGTGGAGCCTGCCGGGCGGGTAATCTCGGCAAGGCAGAGGTCGTAGACCAGCTCAGTGCGGGAGATGGCCGGGGCCGTGGGTGTGCTGGATGCCGTGCCCTGCAGCACCTGCAGGCTGGCGGCTCTGGCACCGGCATCATAGCGCATGACGATGCGGTCGATGCGGGGGAGAGACGGGTCGGCCAGCGGCAGGGTCAGGGTGTCGGCCTCCCGCTTTGTGATGGAGTAGCCGGTGAAACGGCTGGGGTGCACCCAGCCACGGCCCGCGCCCACGGTGACCTTCAGCCCGTCTGCGGCTGTCACCGGGAAGTCCTCAGCGGAGCTGAACACACCGCTGGTGAGGCCCGCAAGGTAGGCCGCCACGTCTGCGGCATCGAAGTCGTAGCCGTCGGCGGGGTATAAAACGATTTTGCTCAAAAGATCATCTCCTTACAGCTTGCGCCAGACCGGTGTGCCCAGCCGCGCGGTGCGGGTGGTGCTGTCGCTCTGGCTTTGGGTGATGACATCGGCCACCCGGACGGTGGCCTTGTAGCCCAGCTCCGGGATGGTGCAGAAGGCCACGTCGCCGGGGGAAAGCCCCTCGGCATCGATGGTCAGCTCAATGGAGCCGGTGCGCAGCTGTTCCAGCAGCTTGTTGGTGCCCCGGGCCATGAGCCGCTCGAGGTAGGCTTCGCTCTTGTTGCTCTCGCCCTTTTCCTCGTCCGGCTGCACGTCCCGGGCATCCACATAGAGCTCCCGCCGGTCGGCTCCGGTGGCATCCGTCAGGCCCACGGTCACGGTGGCCCGGGCATCGCCCTCACCGGCCCCCTGAACAACGGCAACGTTGGCATAGTCGCTGTCCCCAAAGGTCCAACTGGCCCCGGTCAGGTTGCCCCACTTGGTACTGAACCTGTTGTTGGGGTCGGCGGTGGGCCGGTAGACCTCGAACAGCAGCTTCTTATCTGCGTTCTTGCCTGCCAGCCGTACCCGGAAGCCTAGGTCGCAGGCCGCGCCGATGGTCATCAGGTAGTCCATGATGCTGCCGCCGGAGGTCTGTGCGGTGTAGGTGGTGTCAAAGCCCACCAGCTCTCCAAGCTCCAGCTTGGGCCACGGCTCCATGGAATTGACCAGCCTGCGCATGGCCTGCTCCGCGTTCTCGCTCTTCACGATGACGGTGCAGACCCGCTTGGTGAAGATCCACGTTCCCGGGAAGCCGGTGACCACTAGATTGCTGTCGGTGTTCTCGTTGCTCCGGTGGCAGATGCGCATGGGCACGTCGCTGTCACTGCGGCGCAGCCAGCGGCCCTCCCGCAGCAGGGACAGGTTCTCTTCGGTGGGTCTGACTTCGAGGGTGAACTCACCCTCGGTGTTGTAGGGCTCGTCCCAGTAAAGGCTCACCCAGACCTCCACCCGGCCCAGCCGGGCAAGGGTCGTCTCATCCAAAACATCCAGCGTCATGCAATCACCTCCGGCAGAATGCCTGAAACCATGGGATAAAATTGCACCGTGACCTGCAGGAGGGTCTCGCCGCTGTCGGCGGTGGCCTTGAGCAGGTTGTCTCCGGGAGCCAGCTCCAGCAGGTCGCTGTCCTCGTCCAGCAGGGAGAAGATGTTCTCCTCCGTGCCGTCCTCTGTCCGCTTGACGGCCAGCTTGTCGGTGGTGGTGCGGTAGATCTCGATGACCTGCCCCGGGGTCAGGGTGGTCAGGATGCGGATGCTCTGGCCCGTGATGATGTTCAGCACGCAGGGGTTGACCACCGCACCGTCACTTTTGAGGGTGGCCGTGAAGGGTACAGCCAGCGCCCCGGGGTTGACCGCGTTCTGCCAGCCAAACGAGGTGCGTACGCCGAACCGGTGGGGCTTGGAGTAGTTGACCGGCAGCCTGAAGCTGGGCACAAAGCCGTTGATGCAGAAGCTCTGAGCGGTCAGATCGTACCAGAAGGGCTTCGGGCAGAAGAACATCATGTCAAGGACCGGGTATGGGTGGATGCTCTTTGTGTAGGGGGTCTTGGAAAGCACAAAGCGGCAGAAATACTTGTCCTCAAAGTACATGGTGCCGCTGGTGAAGTAGGGGAGTTTTTCCAGCAGCAGGGCGGCATCCGCATCGCCGTGGGGGCTGTGGCAGTGGATGATGAGTTCACGGCTCACCCCGGCCACGCTCTGTTTCTCCACCGTGTTGCCGATCTGGTTCACGCCCTGTGCGGTCTGCAGATCTACGTTCACACCATTGATGGGATCGAGGGAGTAGGGCGTGCCGTAGTCCCACCCGATGTCGAGAGCGGCCCCGGCATCCGTCACGAGCCGCAAATGGTCTTTGCGAAATGGCATTCAGAGCCCTCCTTTCATCGTTTCTGGGCCTTGGCCCGGTCGGCTTCCCAGCGTGCTTCCCGCTGGAGGTCTGCCGCCGTCTGGGCCTTGCTGTAAATGTTCTGGGTGATGTTGGTGTCGCCCTCCCGGTGGTACTGGTTGGCGGCTGCGGCCACCTTTGCCGTGCCGGAAACGGCCACACTGCGAGAGATGGCCATGTTGTCCGACAGCACCAGACTGTCTGCCTGCCGCACCATCTCGGCCAGCTTGCTGTTTGCGGCCAGCAGGGCCTCGGTGTTGTCCCGGATGGCATCGGTATTATCCTTATCCGGCGTAGTCCCGGGGGTGCCGGGGTCCGTCGAGGCATCAGGCTTCTCCGGCTCGGCGGGGGTGCCGGGCTTGTATTTTTCTTCCAGGTCTCGGAGGGTCTTTTCGTAGTCCAGCTGCAGCAGTTCCCGCTCAAGGTCGCCCATCCGCAGGGTGTTCTCGGCCTCGACAAGCTGCTTTTCCAGATCCGCCAGCGCGGTTGCATCGGCAGCAGTCTTTTTGCCGATCTGCGCCGACTGCTTCTTGTACTCGGCATCCAGCAGTTTCTTTTCGAGGTCGGCAACGGATTTTTTATAGTCCGCAGCAGCCACGGCCTTTTCGGCATCCAGCATACCGGGGTCATCCTCGGTAAGCTTCGCCCGGGCAAGTTCGGCAGCCTTTTTAGCGTACTCGGCATCCAGCTGCTTTTTCTCGGCATCGCCGGACTGACGGGCATACTCCGCATCCAGCTCGGCCTGCTCCTGCTTGGCGAGGCGGGCGTTCTTGCGGTTCTCACGCTCCTTCTGGATCTTCTTGGCATAGTCCCATGCGGGGTTGGACACATAGTCGATGTGGCCGCCCCAAAGCTGTGCGACGAGATTGTAGGCACCGATCAGCGCATTGATCTCGATGACAAACTGCTCCACAAACAAGCCAAGGACGTACATCAGGCCCTCAAAAATGTAAGACATGAAATCGGCCACGCCCGACCATACATCGTTCATGCCGTTTGCGACGTTTTTGTTTGTGCTGGCAAAGTTGAGCAGTGCGCCCACCAACATGCCGATCAGAGAAATCACCAGCAGGATGGGGTTGGCATCCATGGCAACGTTAAGCCCCTCCTGCGCACCGGTGGCCGTCGTTGCAGCGGGCACGAACTTTGCAACCAGACTGGATGCAAGAGCTGCCAGCTTGTTGCCAACACCGGACAGCGCATTGCCGAGCTGGTCCAGCGCACCTTGCGCAATGGCCGTGATCTGCTCCCTCTGTTTATCCGTGCACGCCTGCCAGAAGTAGGAAGCTGCCCAGAAGCCCAGCTGTTCCAGATCGCCGTTTTTCAGCGCGTTGGCAAGGGTCTTGATGGCACCGACCGCGTCGGTCTGGATGTCCTTCTTGATGCTCTTCCAGCCATCTTCCAGCTTGGTGCGCAGCTGAGTGGTCAACAGCTCTCCGGCACTGGCATACTGCGGACCGGCATCCTCAATGGTCTTGACCGTGGTCTCCACACCGTCGGCGGTCTTGGTGGTCACGGTCTTGACGGTGCGCTCTACTCCCTCGATGACCTCGGTGCCGGTGCGGGTAGTCACGGTGGACACCCGCTCGCTGCCATCAGTCAGGGTCTCGGTGGTCTTTTCCACCGTGACCTGCGCACCGCCCACGATGCTGGTTTGGGTGTCCTTGACCGTGGTCTGTACGGACGCCTTGACATCCTCCATGGTCTGCTTGACAGTCTTGGTGCCGTCCGCAGCAACCTCTGTGATGGTCTTGACATCCTTCAGCACACCATCCACCATCTGCCGGGAAGTCTCGGTGATGGTCTGTTTCTGCTGCTTTTTGCCGTTGGACAAGGTCTCATTGACCGTTTCCACCGTCCGGGTCACGCCGTCCTTTACGGTGGTCGTGGTGTCCGAGATGGATTTGACTACAGTGGCAGTGGCCTGCTTGGTGGCCTTTGCGGCCTTACCCGCATTGTTTGTGATGATGCCGGTTGCGTTCGTGGATGCGGCTGCAGCAGCTTCGGCCGCGGCCTTTTCCTCCTGCGCCTGCTTCACACGTTCATCGTGGAGGGCCTTGCGCTTAGCAGCAGCTTTATCGCGCTTGGACTGGTTATAGTCGTCCATATAGCCGTTGTAGGCTGCATCATAGGCTTCCTGTGCCGCACCGACACCGTTTTTCAGGTTCGCCAGTGCCGCAGCCGCGCCTCTGATTTTGGCGACCAGCTCATTGAGCCAGTCCACCACCGTACCGATGGCATTCTGTGCTATCTTTTCGACAGCCGTAAATGCAGAGTTGACCGCATTGCGGAAGGTCTCGCTGGTCTGATAGGCCGTCACAAGGCCCGTTGCCAGAGCAGCCAGTGCAGCAACAAACAGCCCGACCGGGTTTGCGGAGATCACCGCATTCAAAGCCGCCTGCGCCAGTGCCAGACCGGTGGTCCCGGCTTCTGCGGCTGCATGGGCGGCGGTCATGGCCGTGGTGTAGGCGGTGTGTGCGATCTCGGCGGCGGTGGCAAGAGCCACGTAGCCCTTATACGTGAGGAATGCCGCGCCCGCAGCGGCGACCACCGACGCGGCAATGCCGATGGTGTCCTTGAGCTGCGCCATTTTCTCGTCGCTGTCAAGGAAGGATGTCACCACCTCGTTGAGCTTGACCACCAGCTCTCCCAGAGCCGCAAACAGGCCGCTGGTCAGCTCACCTGTCAGGGCGCTGACATTATCCTTCAGGGTGGACATGCGCCCGCTGAAGGTCTGGCTTGCTTCCAACATGCCGTTGTAGAACTGCCCGCCCTCGCTGGTGGCGGCAGAAACGGCGGCCTGCAGCTCGCTGAAACTGACCTTGCCGTCCGAGATGCGCTTGTACAAGTCGGACATGCTCTCGCCGGTGGCTTCGCAAATCTGGTTCAGCGGGTTAAAGCCCGCATCGATCATCATGTTGACGTTTTCCAGCGTGACCTTCTTTGCGCTGGACATCTTGCCGTAGGCGCGTACCAGCGTCTGCAGTTTGTCCGCGTTGCCGAGGGAGATGTCGCCAAGCTGTTTCAGCACGCCGGTGGTGTCGTCTGCGGCAATGCCGAACTGCAGCAGGGTCTGTGTTCCCTCGGTCAGGTCGGACAGAGCAAAGGGCGTGGACGCTGCAATCTTACGAAGCTCGGAAAGCTTTTCGGCCGCAAGCTCTTCGTTGCCCAGCATGACCTTGAAATTGGTCAGGTAGCTTTCCATGCTGGCATTGTAGTCAATGCCGCTTTTGACCACTTTGCCCAGTTCCGCCGAAGCTTTCTTCGCAAAGTCAGCAATCATGTTTCCGGCGGCAACGGTCCATTTGCTGGTGCTCTTTTCCGCCGGGTCACTGTTGAGCCTTACTTCGCCGGTGATGCTGAAATCTGCCATGTGTCCACCTCTCATTCAGAGCGCGGGCACAAGGGCACAGGCTGTTATAACTTGATCTCTACTTCCCGGCGGCAGGCCGGGTTCTTGCATTTGACCCACACACCGTGAGCGCTGGCGGAAGCTTCTGCCCAGGCAGGCAGCGGCTTGCTGCAATACGGGCAGCGCACCGGCACGCGGGTACTGTCCTCAGCGGAATCGCGCGAGGAATGCGGCATCATGCTGCTGCGGGGTAACATCGCGCGCACCTCCTTTCAGCTCCGGCGGCAGGGCGTACTGCTCCTTTGCCGCTTCGTATCGCTGTCGGGTAGCTGGGTCCATCTCGCTGGTATCCGTGGTGCGGATTTGCAGTATCTGCGACAGCGCGGTCTCCTGAGGCAGTGCCTGCATCAGCGCCATAAAACGCCACCAGTGCACCTTGTCAGTGGTCAGATCGATGCCGTAGGCCTGCTGGAATGCGCCAAGAACATAGGCTGCATCGCAGTGGTAGTCCAGCGTGATCTCACCGGCACCGGCATCGGCCTCCGGCGGCTCTCCACCGGGAGCGTCGTCCGCACAACCGCGGAAAAAGCGCATCAGGGACGCAAAAGCATCCGGCAGCTGCGGGTCTGAAACCGGTTCTGCAAAGAACCGCTCTGCTGCGTCGCGCATCAGCTGGACCTTTTCTTCGTCAGTTTCTGCCCGGCGGTAGGTATTCAGCAGCCAGACCATATGCCGGAAATCCGGGTCGATGCGTCTGCCTTCCCACGTGGTAGGCAGGGCATCCGTCAGCAGGTCAGTCATTTTCCAGAGCAGCCAGTTCGGCCAACAGAGCCTTGCGGCGGGCAGCTTTGTCCACACGCTCCACCATCTGAGCGGCAGGCGGCTGTGCGGGGAAGCTCACAGGCTGCTGACTGACGATGTGGCCTGCCGTCTGGGTGCGCTGCCGTGCTTTCTTCTCGGCCCGGCGCTGGGCGCGGTTCATGGGCTGCGGCTTCGGGATACGGTCGGCGTAGTGCTGTTTTTCAGCCTTGCAGGCCTCGTTGATGGCATCCAGCACATCGTAGATAGGCGCTGCGTTGTTCTCGTCCAGACCCAGACGGTCGGATGCGCCTGCACCGAGGATCTCGTCGATGCAGTGCATGACGATCCTTGCCTGTGCACGCATATAATCACCCAGACGCACACCGCCGTGGTTGAAGCGCTCAGTTTCGGCCCTGCCGGCCTGCTGCATCTGCTCGTTGGCATCTTCAAAGCGGTCCATATCGTTGGCGTTCAGAATGGAAAACTCAAATTCCTGTCCACAAATAACCATTTTCTGGCTCCTTTCGTTGCGCCGTGCCCCGGTACTGCCCCGGAGAAACCTGTTTCACGGCATGAAAAATCCCGTTCCGGGGCGGAACGGGAAAGCGGATATCAGGCCTTGACAGCCTTGCCGGGAGCTGCCTGCGTCTGCATGTCGGGGTCGGTCAGGTAATCGTACTCCGACGGGGTTCCGATACCCTTGACGTCGCAGGCAAAGCCGGCGGCAGCACCAGCAGCGCCGCTGGTATCGCTGGTGACGATGAATGCTGCCTGGCCCTTTTCGCCCTTGCCGGTCTTGACACTGAAGTAGACGTAGGGGAAGATCACGCTCTGGCCGGAGCCGAACTTGACCTTGTGGCTCAGCAGGAAATCCTGCGCAGCGTCACCCACGCAACGGTTGCCGTTCAGGGCAAAGGTGCGCTGAACCTCGCCCTTCTCGGTCACAGTGCCGGCGCGGATATACGAGTTGTCCTCGGTGGTGGCGTTCAGAGCACCGGAGTGCTCCTTGACTCGCTCTGCACATACGATCCAGTCACCGACCTTGTTCTGCTCGGCGCTGGTCTGAATGGCAAAAATAAAGTCATCGGCGCGCTCTACGCCGGTGTAGTCGGCTTTCGGCTCGATACCCTTATCGGTCTTGAGCTTAGCCAGAGTTTCAGAAACAGTCATATCAAAACTCCTTTCATTTGGGCATGTAGTAGGTCAGGCGCAGCTGCATCTGCATCCGGCAGCTGCCCGCGCTGCTGGTGACGATGTAGCCGGTGGAGGTGACGGACACGCTGAGGGATTGTTTGTCCCTGCCGCATTCCGAGAGATCGGGCAGATGGCCGCAGTCATTCTGCGCCAGCACCCAGTCGGTCAGCTGCTCAAAAAAGCCGCTGTTCTGGATGGCCAGAACGTCCGCCTCGCCGTACTCCCGCCGGGAGAGGAACAGGTAATTCTTTGCCATGTCCCGCCCGGAGAGATACTTGGTGAGCACCGGGTCGCCGGGGCTGTCCTCGATGGAAAAGGCGGTGGCCTCTTCGTCCAGTCCGGCAATGCGGAAGGCCGCGCCGGTGGCTTCCTGCTCGTCGGCGATCAGCGGGCAGGTCTTGAGCCATGCCCGCAGGGCGGCAATGGTGGGCTTTACTTCGGACATGGTCAACCTCCCCAGAATGTGGTGACGGCCCTTGCGCCGTAGAGAGCAAGATGCTCACCGATATCTGCCAGTGCACGCTGACCCCAGTAGGAGCCGCGCAGCCCGGTCTCGCTATGCAGGCAAGTGCCCTGTTCGTGCAGGTAATACTGCCTGCGGGCATAGGGCGTGTTGTAGACCAGCAAGCCCTCGTCGTACTTGCTGGCAAGATTGACGCTGTTCTTCAGGGTGCCGGTATCGAACGGCACATAGCTGTCGATCCGCTTGGCCGCTTCCTGCGCGAGGACATACTGCGCCTTCTGCAGAGCGGCGGTTTTCTCCGCGCCGAAGTCCGGCCGCCACGACATCTGCATCTGGATGCCGTCCGTCTTATATCGGAAACCGTCAGGCGGGTCGAACTTCGGTTTCGCCGACGGGGCAGCGGGGCCAAAGGGGATGATTTCACTCACATTCTCAGCTCCCTTCCACGTGCCAGTGGGGCAGCAGCGGTTCCCGGTCGTCCGAGACAGCCGCCGCTGTGCAGCACAGGTGCGTTTTTTCGAGTTTGGCGTACTCGGCTTCGGTCAAGGCAGGCACTGCACCCTGCACCAGCTTCCAGCCGCGTTTCAGGGTCCAGTGCTTGGCCTTTTCCGCCGCAGACAGCGCCGCCCACTGGGCATAGGGCAGATAGCCCGCCGTGCACACGCTGGCCGGGATGCGGATGTGGGTGGTGCGCTCCGGGTCCTTGGCGGTGCCGGAGCCGGAGGTGGAGCGGCATTCCCGCCAGCTGCACCCGGGGAACACCCAGCACACCGGCCTGTCAGTCTCGGTGGTCACATCGTGGATGAGGTTCACCACAGTAATGGCTGTCTGCATCACAAAATCCCCCTGTACAGCAAATCGTGCGGGTCACTGCCCAGCGCGGTGCGGATGATCTCATAGGCTTCCTGCCGGGTGGCGGCGGTCACGCTGGCATTGCTGCCAAAGGTGACGCTGTAGCCGTCGTTGGAGACGCTTGCAGCACCCGGCACAGCGCCCGCCGCAGACGCAGCGGCCAACAGTCCGATAATCTGCCCGCAGGCATCCGCCAATGCTTCCCGGCAGGCCTCACACCCGGCAGCATGGCTCTCCGCCCGGCCAAAGGTGGCGGCATCGATCATGCGGGAAGCCCGGCTGCACAGCACCCCGAAGGCCGCTTCCGGCACCGTGCCGCCCGCCGTGAGGTATTCGTCGTAGGTACAGTACAGCATGGCGGCTCCTTACGCTGCGACAGCTGCAGCGGTAAGGAATGCGAACGGGGCTTTGGAGCGGTCGGCGTTCATGCGGGTGGCAGGGTTCGGCAGTGCCCAGCCCATGCGCATGACCACACGCAGGGCCACCATATCCTGCTGGGCGAGATTGTAGACGATCTCCTTGGTGGTGGGGTCCTGAATCACGCCCTGATCCAGCAGCTTGACGGTCACATCCTGACGGATGGAGTACACCAGCTTCTTGAAGTTGCCAGCGATCAGCTGGGCCTTAGAAGCATCAAAGCCGCCGTTCTCCGGGAAGTACATCGGTGCACCATCCAGAGCATAATTGGTTGCGCCCTGCATGTCGGAGCGGAACAGAGGACGGCCCGTGGTATCCACAAGGCCGCGCAGTTCTGCCTTTGCGGTCAGATCGCCGACCACGGCATCCACACCAAAGCCGCCAGCTTCCACCTTGGAGAACAGACCGTCTTTGCCCAGCAGCTTTGCGTAGTCAATGGGGCCGGTCACCTTGTTCTTGGCCGCAAGGGTCAGAATGTCGGTCGTCCACTCGGTGGGGCGCTCGCCGCCGAACAGGATGGCGTTGTCGATCTTTGCGCCCATGGCTTCACGAACGCGGGGCTGCACCTCGCCCATGATGTCGAAGCTGGAATCTGCCAGCACGGCTTCAGGCACAGGCACAATGACGGCCAGCTCAGCAGCGGTCATGTACACGTTATCCCACTGCTGCTTGCTGGTCTGCTTCATGCCAGTATCGCCGTTGACCCAGTAGGCCAGCGGCAGCATGGACAGCACGGGGATCTTGGTCTGGTTAGAGGTCATGTTTGCCAGACGGGTGCCCAGCTGCATGACGATGGAGCTTTTGGGAACATCCTGCTGAATGGTGTTCACCAGCTGTTCGCGGATAAGGGCTTCCGCATTGCTGCGGGAAATAGAATCGATAGCCATAGATCATCAACCTTTCTGGCCGAATGCTGCGCGGAATGCAGCGTTTGCGGCCTCATGTTCGTTTGCAGGCTGGCCGGGTGCGCCGGTCGCCGATGCGGAAAAACGTGCCATGCCGCCGTCCGGCAGGATAGCACTGGGATCACTCTCTTTGAAAGCCTTGACATAATCATCAAAGCCCATGATCTCGCCGTCCTTCATGGCAAAATTCTGGGCCTTTGCCTCGGCAAGGAACGCCTTGCGGGCGCTCTCGCTGGAAAATTTCAGGCCGGAAGCCTTGCGTTCCAGCGCATAGCCCTTCTCAAGGGCAGCCACCTGCGCGGCAGCATCGGTCTTGGCCTGCTCAGCCTTGGCCTTCCACTCCGGGTCGTAGCCTTCCAGTTTGCTGTTTGCAGTGGACAGCTGTTCGGTCAGGGTGGTTTTCTCGGCCTTGAGGGTGGTGATCTCGTTCACCTTGGCCGTGATATCCGCGCCGTGCAGGTTCATGATGCTGTCCAGCTGGTCCGAGGTGATACCCGGAATGATCTTGCTCACATCTTCGCGTTTCACTTGCGATGTGCTCCTTTCTTTTGTCTGTTGGGTGGATAAGTCCCTGCTGTTTTGTATCGCGGTTCTCATTCCGCACGGGACAAGACGGGGTACGCGCCGCCTTCCGCTGTGGTGCCGCTTGCGGGAGTTGAACCCGCCACCCCCGGATTAAAAGTCCGGTGCTCTGCCAACATGAGCTAAAACGGCATGAAAAAACCACTATGAAGCCTTTTTTCGGGGCACATAGTGGTTAAAATGGGGAATTTCCGTGAATGACTTTTACGGCTTGACCTCTACGCTCGGCAGTACGTCCGTGTGGAAATAGAGCTTGTAG
>OGMP01001881.1_pt1 | contig 14655 bp, 11 predicted proteins | sample 1573261 | NCBI WGS metagenome assembly OGMP01 (sample SAMEA2581878, study PRJEB24529) | metagenome | biome: Human gut stool | place: China | collected 2011 | reverse complement strand
AAACATCGTCCCAGATATAACATCGAAAAGGTACTGAAATAATGAATTATAAAAAGAATGTAATAAGTGTAATACTGTGGTTACTTTCTGCAATTATGGCGGGAACCGGAGCGATGATGGTCACTATGCCAAGCGCTCCGGAGGAATCCCAATGGATCGGCCTTGTGATAGCAGGTGTATGGCTTGCTGTCACAGGGCTTGTTGCTTTTCTGCTGTCAAGAGGACTGCAAAAGAGCAGAGAGAAAAAAACAAACGTAGATAATCGGCAGACTGCACTTGTGGTCGAAGGAATCCTCACAGTGCTGTTGGTAGCGGCGGGGATTGTCCTGAGGATTCGTGAAATCCAGCTGATGGATCTGGATGTAGCGGCGGAGGATGTCTGGTTTGATACGGTCCGAGTGACAACACAGACGCAGATCCCACAGGTAGTACATGGCGCGGTTTATCTGTATCTGCAGATACTGCACGGGCTTTTGCTGCTCCTCGGCAATAAGATCACCGTGGCACTCGGATTCCAGGCGGGCTTACAGATTCTTGGCTGGATTCTTTGTTATTTTGCGGTCCGCCGATTAACTGGACCGGCTGCGGCAGTTACGGCGCTGGGATTTGGAATGCTCTGGCCATTGTGCTGGAAGGTAGTAGTATTGGGACCGGAGGAACTTTATCAGATGTTATGGATGATAGGCCTGTGTCTGGTTGCGGCAGCACTGAATACCTTCCGACGAAAAGGTGAACAGAAGGGCGTCCGCCCGATTCTCAGTTTTTTTATCGCTGGTGTGGCAATGGGAGTGCTGACCTATCTGGATATCACGGGTTTATTACTGTATCTTCCGATACTTTCGGTTTTTGCACTGGAGACAGCGGAAGAGGAAACTGTGGGATTTTTACATAGAATGTGGGCAGCATTACTGGCAGCTTTCGGAGGCGCAGTCGGATTCTTTGTTTCAATCGCAGTAGACGCCTGTGTCAGCGGGAAACTTATGGGAAATGTTCTCACTGCATGGGGACGGCTGTTCCAACCGTCTGCTTTTTCCTGGCCGGTTGCAATTTACGACGGTACTATGACGACCGGAGCGGATACTGTGGTAGCCGGCAAGATTCTGATCTTTTTATTGGTAACAATGCAAATTCTCGGTGTATTTGGTTTCTGGTGTCAGAAACGCAGAGAACGTCAGAGTATCTGGATCCTTTTGTGGATTGTGTTGGAGTTACTGATGACGTTTCAGATCACAACCCCGGATATTCAGGGAATGTGGATGCATGTCCGGCTTCGTTATCTTCTCATTGGAGCCGGAGTACAAAGCCTGATTCCCTATGTGACCATGATGCAGGAAAAAGAAAGGGAGAGTACGGAAACGGTGAAACGCAGATCCCGGCTGAAAGTACAGGATCTGGAGACCGAGGAATTCCCGGAGGAAGAGCCAGCGGATTTCCAGGAAGAGCCTGTAGAAACGGAAAAAATACAGCTGATCGAAAATCCACTGCCCCTGCCGAAAAAGCATGTGCCTAAGGTACTGGATTATAAGCTGGATAATGACGATGACAGTGATTTTGATTATCCGGTAGCGGATGACGATGATTTTGATCATTAAAAATCTGTTGGTTTCCTAATGAAATGTTGGATTGACGGACATACTAAAAGACGATACGAGAGGTGGAATGCCTTTGTGTCGTCTTTTTTTGTTATTTAAATTTTCAAAATCATAAAATCATTGAAACTGGGAGGAAACAGGCCATGCAGAATCAGAAAGATAACAATCAGAACAAGAATGAAGCGCCGAAGACCGAGGCGGAAGAACACAGAGACGAAAGAATTGAAAAAACGGGACAACTGACGCTGTCGGATGCGGCATCCGGGGAAAAGATCCATCTGCTGACCATTATCGGTGAAATCGAAGGGCATGATAATCTCTCCGGTAATTCGAAGACTACGAAATATGAGCATATCCTGCCACAACTGGCAGCCATCGAAGACAGTGAAGAAATAGGCGGTGTGCTGGTACTTTTAAATACCATGGGCGGAGATGTGGAGGCGGGACTGGCTATTGCAGAGATGCTGGCATCTTTAAGCAAACCCACCGTATCCCTGGTGCTGGGTGGCAGTCATTCCATCGGGGTGCCTATTGCGGTGAGTTGTGACTATTCCTTCATCGTATCCACTGGAACCATGGTGATACATCCGGTAAGAATGAATGGCATGGTGATCGGTGTGCCCCAGACCTTTGAATATTTTAAACTGATCCAGGATCGGATCACGGGCTTTGTATGCAAACACTGTAAAATCAGCCGGACAAAACTGGAAGAACTCATGATGGAGACCGGATTCTTAACGAAGGATGTGGGAAGCATTCTGGTGGGAGAAGAAGCGGTGAACCACGGTATTATTGACGAAGTGGGAGGTATCGACCGGGCCATCTGCAGGCTTCGGAAGATGATCGAAGGGAACAGAAAAAGGGATGACAAGGCCATGGAAAAATGATATACTTCTAATTATGACTATAATGAAGTTAGGAGTATGATGACATGGCATCTTCATCAGGCAAAAGAACATCATCTTCCAATAGGACGAGAAAAAGTACCACAAACAGCCGCAGCAGGCAGGCGCAGAGAACAGCACAGGACAGTGAACTGTTCCATGAGATCGGTCTGATCGTTTTGTTTGTGGTAATGGTGATATTATTTTGTTGTAATTTTGGTATTATCGGCCCGGTCGGCAATGCGGTCAGCGGGGTCTTATTCGGTATCTTTGGATTTACTGCATATATAGCACCTATTGTGATATTTCTGGCTGTGGCTTTCTGGTTCGCCAATGAGGGGAACCCTACCGCTGTACGCAAAATGATTGCAGGTGTCGTATTGTTTCTGATGCTCGGTGTGATCTGTGATCTGATCGCCAGGACTGCCGGCTCTATGGAACAGTATGATATCAAACTGTTATATACAAACTGCAGTACCGGTAAAAAGGGCGGAGGTATTCTGGCAGGAAGTATCTGCTATCTGTTGCTGCATTATCTGGAGACGGTAGGAACGGTTCTGGTGGTCTTATTGTGTTCTATGATCAGTCTGATCCTGGTAACGGAGCGTTCTTTCTTAAACAGCATGCGAAACGGTGGTGACCGGATCCGGGAACTGTCCAGAGAGGATGCAGTGCGCAGACGGGAAAATGCACAGATCCGCAGACAGGAACAGGAGGAACGTAATTCCCAGAGAGAGGAAGCCCGTCGTATCCGGGAAGAGGAACGACGGATCCGTGAGGAAGAGCGCAGACTCCGTGCGGAAGAGAAAGAGAATGAGCAGATCTTGAACGCCATTCCCCGCAGAGAGAAAAAAGTCAGCGGTGTTATGATGGACACTTCCCTGAAAAAGCAGGAGGCACAGCCTGTGGGAAGACGGGAAGATATTCATGAGATCGTTTATGAAGAGGATGCACAGGAGATTCCTGTTGTGGAAGAGACCAGAGTGACCTCCAGCGATTTTGATAAGATCAAGGTAACGGGAATGCATCAGGTGACCATGCAGGAGGCCGCAGCAGAAGAACCTTACGAGGAGATCCCCGTGGAGGAAGTGACCAGTGCTGCTACCTTCAAAAAACCTTTTGAACGCAGAGAATCCTGGCAGGAGGAGGCAGCACTCCTGACACCTCAGGCGGAATCTATCCGGATTCACAAGGAAGATATCCCGGAGCCTGAGCCTGTCGTGCGGGAACCTGCAGAGACAGCAACGGCGGAAAGCCACATACGACCGAAAATCACGGCACCGGAGCCGCCAAAGGGTAATTCTCTGGCAGAGGATCAGATACATAAGGATATTGCGAAAGCGGCCAAACAGCCTCCGCCAGAATACCGGATTCCGCCTCTGAGCCTGTTACAGAAGGGAAAAGCAGCTACCGGAGATTCCTCCAGAGAATTAAAAGAGACCGCCATGCGCTTGCAGCAGACGTTAAATACTTTCGGTGTAAAGGTAACGATTACCGATATCAGCCAGGGTCCCAGTGTTACCCGCTATGAACTACAGCCGGAACAGGGCGTAAAGGTATCCAAGATCGTAGGCCTGGCAGATGATATCAAGCTGAATCTGGCAGCAACGGATATTCGTATCGAGGCACCGATCCCCGGAAAGGCAGCTATCGGTATCGAAGTCCCGAACAAAGAGAACATGACAGTAGCACTCCGGGATCTGTTAGAGAGCAAAGAGTTTCAGGAGTTTAATTCCAATATTGCATTTGCCGTAGGTAAGGATATCGCGGGCAAGACTGTGGTGGCGGATATTGCCAAGATGCCTCATATGCTGATCGCCGGAGCTACCGGTTCCGGTAAGTCCGTATGCATTAATACGCTGATCATGAGTATTTTGTACAAGGCGCATCCGGATGATGTGAAACTGATCATGGTGGATCCGAAGGTCGTGGAACTGAGTGTTTATAACGGCATTCCTCATCTGCTGATCCCGGTAGTGACAGATCCCAAGAAAGCATCTGCTGCATTGCACTGGGGCGTCAGTGAGATGGAAGACCGTTATCGGAAGTTTGCCGATTATAATGTCCGTGATCTGAAGGGGTATAACAAGAAAATAGAGACTATGCCTGTTCCGGAAGGAGAGGAAGCACCGAAGAAGATGCCGCAGATCGTCATTATCGTGGACGAGCTGGCGGATCTGATGATGGTATGCCCCGGCGAAGTGGAGGAATCTATCTGTCGTCTGGCACAGTTGGCCAGAGCCGCAGGTATCCATCTGATCATCGCTACCCAGCGACCCAGTGTGGATGTCATCACCGGACTGATCAAGGCCAATATGCCCAGTCGTGTGGCATTCTCCGTATCCAGCGGTGTGGATTCACGAACGATCCTGGATATGAACGGTGCGGAGAAATTGCTTGGTAAAGGCGATATGTTATTCTACCCGCAGGGTTATTCCAAACCGGCCAGAGTACAGGGCGCTTTTGTGTCTGACAAGGAAGTATCCGATGTGGTGGATTATCTCAAGAACCAGGCACTGGGCAATACCTATAGCAACTATGCAGAAGATATTGAAGAGAAGATCAAAAATATCGGCTCGTCAGGTGGTTCCTCCGGAAGCGGCTCTGGTGGCGGTAACGACAGAGACGAATATTTTGAGGAGGCCGCAAGGTTTATTATTGATAAAGACAAGGCCAGCATCGGCATGCTGCAGCGTGTGTTGAAAATCGGTTTCAACCGTGCTGCCAGAATCATGGATCAGCTTTGCGAATACGGCGTGGTAGGTGAAGAAGAAGGCACTAAACCCAGAAAAGTACTTATGAGCATGGAACAGTTCGAACAGCTGTTGGAGGAAATCTGACATTCGTTCGAGACTGTCTGAATAAACGGAGGGAAAAAGGACATGAAAACAGATATTGAAATCGCACAGGAAGCGGTAATGGAGCCCATCACCAAAGTGGCTGAAAGTATTGGCATTGAAGCAGATGACCTGGAACTTTACGGAAAATACAAGGCAAAGCTTTCCGAAGAATTTTTACGTAAGATCCAGGATCGTCCCAATGGAAAACTGATTCTGGTAACAGCTATCAACCCAACTCCTGCAGGAGAGGGTAAGACCACGACCACTGTTGGGCTGGGAGAAGCTTTCGGCAGAATGGGCAAAAAGGCTGTAATTGCGCTCAGAGAGCCGTCCTTAGGCCCCTGCTTTGGTATCAAAGGTGGAGCTGCCGGCGGCGGCTATGCACAGGTAGTGCCTATGGATGAACTGAATCTGCATTTTACCGGTGATTTTCATGCCATCACCTCTGCCAACAACCTGTTGGCTGCGCTGCTGGACAATCATATCCAGCAGGGCAATGATCTGGGCATCGATACCCGACAGATTGTGTGGAAGCGATGTGAGGACATGAATGACAGAGTCCTTCGTAATATTGTGGTAGGACTTGGCAACAAGACAGACGGCTTTGTCAGAGAGGATCATTTTGTCATTACCGTAGCCAGTGAGATCATGGCGATCCTGTGTCTGGCAGACGATATGAAGGATCTGAAGGAGCGCCTGTCCAGAATCGTTGTGGCTTACAACTATCAGGGTGAGCCGGTGACCGCCGGCCAGCTGAAAGCAGTCGGTGCCATGGCAGCACTGTTAAAGGATGCCATCAAGCCCAATCTGATCCAGACCTTAGAGCATACTCCCGCATTGGTACACGGAGGTCCGTTTGCCAACATCGCTCACGGATGTAACTCCGTCAGAGCTACTAAGGCAGCCATGAAGATGGCAGACTATTGCATCACGGAAGCCGGCTTCGGTGCGGATCTGGGAGCAGAGAAATTTTTCGATATCAAATGTCGTAAGGCAGGACTTACTCCTGATGCAGTGGTACTGGTAGCAACCATCCGTGCACTGAAATACAACGGTGGCGTTGCAAAGGCGGATCTGGGAGCAGAGAATCTGGAAGCGTTGAAAAAAGGTATTGTGAATCTGGAGAAACATATTGAGAATCTTCAGAAATATGGTGTGCCTGTAGTGGTTACCCTGAACTCTTTTATCACCGACAGTGAGGCGGAGACCGCTTATGTCAGAGAATTCTGTGAGACAAGAGGCTGTGAGTTCGCACTCTCCGAAGTGTGGGAGAAAGGCGGAGAGGGTGGAATCGCTCTGGCTGAGAAAGTATTAAAAGCAATCGACGAAAAAGAGAACCACTTCCATGTTTTATATGAAAATGAACTGTCTCTTCAGGATAAGATCAAAAAGATCGCGCAGGAGATCTACGGAGCGTCTGATGTAGTGTTTGCTCCGGCGGCAGCAAAACAGTTAAAGAGACTGACGGAACTTGGCTTTGGTGATCTGCCGGTATGTATGGCAAAGAACCAGTATTCTCTGTCAGATGATCCTACGTTACTGGGAAGACCTTCCGGTTTTGAATTGAATGTAAGAGAGGTCTATGTGTCTGCCGGTGCCGGTTTTGTTGTAGTGCTCACCGGTGCGGTCATGACCATGCCAGGCCTGCCCAAGGCTCCAGCTGCTTACAATATCGATGTGGATGACAGCGGCAGGATCGTAGGCTTGTTCTAGTAAGGAGGAAAGTGTCTCATGGCACAGTTAATAGATGGAAAAGTTATTTCCGCACAGATTAAAGATGAAGTCAAAGAAAAAGTCGCAGGGTTAAAAGAGCAGGGCTGCGAAGTAACGCTGGCGGTGATCCAGGTAGGTGCGGATCCCGCATCTTCCGTATATGTCCGCAACAAGAAAAAGGCCTGCGAATATGTAGGTATCCGGTCTCTGGCATATGAACTTCCAGAGGAGACAACAGAGAAAAAATTACTGGAGCTGATCCGGGAATTAAATGACAGAACCGATGTCAACGGCATTCTGGTGCAGCTGCCGTTACCGAAACATATTGACGAAGAAAAGGTACTGGATTCCATTTCTCCTTTAAAGGATGTAGACGGATTTCATCCCCAGAATGTCGGTGCACTCTGCATCGGCAAGCCGGGCTTTGTGTCCTGTACTCCTGCAGGAGTCATACAGCTGCTGAAGCGTTCCGGTATTGAGATCGCCGGAAAAGAGTGTGTGGTGGTAGGCAGAAGTAATATCGTCGGCAAGCCCATGGCATTGTTGCTGCTTCGGGAGAACGGTACGGTGACGGTGGCTCACAGCCGTACCAAAGATCTGAAAGAAGTAACCAAAAGAGCGGATATTCTGGTGGTGGCTGTCGGCAAGCCGAAGATGATCACGGCAGAATATGTAAAAGAGGGTGCGGTTGTCATTGACGTGGGAATTCACCGCAACGAAGAAAACAAGTTGTGCGGTGATGTGGACTTTGACAGTGTGGAGCCTGTATGCAGCGCCATTACTCCGGTTCCCGGCGGCGTAGGTCCTATGACCATAGCTATGCTGATGAATAACTGCCTGGAATCGGTATCCTTGCAGGCAGTAAGAGGATAATTATATGAAGTGTCCGAATTGCGGGGCGGAAATGAAAGAAGGTACGCTTTACTGCGAGCACTGTGGGGAGGATATCCATATTGTTCCCGATTTTGAACCGGAAATTGAATACAATATGGAGCAGACTCTGCATGATATTGCCAGGGAAATGACACCGGAAGAAGATGCCACGGACGATCAGGATGCACAGCAGAGCATGACGGAATTGCAGGACTGGGATGAAGAACCGCTGGAAAATACGGCAAAACATCCCTTTCGCTGGAAATTCATTGTGCTGATCCTGGTGCTTGCGGTAGTAGCGGTGGTATGTACCGGTTTCGGAATCTCTTATTCCCACTATCATTCCGCTGAATATCAGATAAAGAGTGCGAGAGAGTATGTAGCTTCCGGGGAATACGATCAGGCGATCACCTGTTATGAACGTGCGTTGGAAATCGATCCGGGGAACATCACCTTAAAATTTGAACTGGCGGATATTTATTTTCAGAAGAACAACAAAATGGAATATGAATATCTGCTTCGGGAGATTGTTGCGGATGCCGCAGCTACTTCCGAACAACTGGAAAGTGCTTATGGAAAGCTGATCGCCATCTATGCGGCCAGGGAAGATTATAAGACCATTAATGATCTGTTGTTGAACTGTGGTAATGTAAATATTATGAGTAAATACCAGAGCTATATGGCAATGGAACCGGAATTCAGTCTGCAGGAGGGATATTATACCAGCATCCAGCCTTTGAAACTGACAACTTTCGGAAGTGGTAAGATCTACTATACTACCGACGAAACCGAACCGGGAGAACACAGTCTGCTGTATACGGCACCCATCCTTTTAGAGAGCGGTGATTACTGTATCAAAGCCGTCTACATCAATGAGAATGGGATCAGTAGTCCAGTGGTTACCAAAAATTACCATATTGAGATCGAGGAACTGAGTGCTCCGGAGGTAACGGCGGTCAGTGGGGATTATGAATTCCCAATCAATATCGAGGTGACCGACGGATATGATGTTTATTACACAACGGATGGTTCCGATCCTACGCAGAATTCCACGGTGTATAATGGACCCATCCCCATGCCTCTTGGCAAATCAGTCTTCCGGTTTATCCGCATTGCGGAAGGAAGAAAGAGCGAGATCGTGGAGAAAAGCTACAATCTGGTCATGAACACGGAGTTTATGCCGGAGGATGCCGTGACAAAAGTAGTGAATTATGCCATAGAAAGTGGTAAAATAACGGAAGCATCCGGAAGCTTTGATGAATCCGCTGCGGCATATCTCTATCAGTATCAGTATGTGACGAACATCAACAAGATAGATGATTTCTATGTTGTTGCCGAGATCTACCGGGGAGAAGATGGGACAGTCACAAAGACGGGGAATCTGTTCGCCGTAAATGCCTATACCCGGGAACTGTACAAATTGCAGACCGACGAAAGCGGCCGCCATTATACGCTTGGTGATCGTTTAGATATATAATCCTAACAGAAGGGACGGAAAAAGAGAAATGTATAAGATCGTAAAAAAACAGGAGCTGACAACCAACATCTATCTTATGGAGGTAGAAGCAGACAGAGTGGCAAAGACCTGTGAACCCGGTCAGTTTGTCATCGTAAGAATGGATAGCGAGAGTGAGCGTATCCCTCTGACTATCTGTGATTACAACAGGGAAAAAGGAACAGTAACCATTGTGTTCCAGACCGTTGGTGCCGGTACAAAACTGATGGCACAGCTTTCCGAGGGAGAATACTTCCATGATTTCGTAGGTCCTCTGGGATGTCCTTCCGAACTGGTAGAACAGCCTCTGGATGAGGTAAAGGCAAAGAAGATCCTCTTCGTGGCTGGTGGTGTCGGTGCGGCACCGGTATATCCCCAGGTAAAATGGCTGCATGAGCATGGCGTTGCTGCAGATGTTATCGTGGGAAGCAAGACCAAAGATCTTCTGATCCTGGAGAAGGAGATGGAAGCTGTCGCAGGAAATCTGTATGTAACCACCGATGACGGCTCCTATGGAAGAAGCGGTATGGTAACCCAGACCATCAAGGATCTGGTGGCAGAAGGTAAAAAGTACGATCTGTGTATTGCCATCGGTCCTATGATCATGATGAAATTCGTGTGTCTCTTAACCAAAGAACTGGAGATTCCCACAGTTGTCAGTCTGAATCCTATTATGGTAGACGGTACGGGAATGTGCGGTGCATGCCGTGTAACTGTCGGCGGCAAGGTAAAGTTCGCCTGTGTAGACGGACCGGAGTTCGATGGACATGAAGTAAACTTTGATGAGGCAATGAGACGTCAGCAGATCTACAAGACTGCAGAAGGACGTGCAATGCTGGCCCTGGAAGAGGGAGATACCCATCACGGTGGCTGCGGCAACTGCCAGTAGTCATACAAAAGTTTGAACACGATAAATCAGAAAGGCATGGTTAAAATAAAATGGATGTATTAAAGAGAATTCCTGTCAGAGAGCAGGATGCGAAGGAACGTGCTACCAATTTCAAAGAGGTTTGTCTCGGATATAACAAAGAAGAAGCAATGGAAGAGGCTTCCCGCTGCATTAACTGTAAAAATGCACAGTGTGTAAAGGGCTGCCCCGTAGCAATCCAGATTCCACAGTTCATTGAACAGGTGAAGAACGGCAACATTGAAGAGGCTTATCGTATTATCAGTGAATCCAGCGCCCTTCCCGCTGTCTGCGGCCGTGTATGCCCTCAGGAAAGCCAGTGTGAAGGAAAATGTATCCGTGGCTTCAAGGGAGATCCGATCTCCATCGGTAAGCTGGAGCGTTTTGTGGCTGACTGGGCAAGAGAGAATGGCATCAAGCCCACTCCCGCAGCACAGAAGAACGGTAAGAAGGTAGCTGTGATCGGTTCCGGCCCTGCTGGTCTTACCTGTGCCGGAGATCTGGCAAAGCTGGGATATGATGTGACCATTTTCGAAGCACTGCATGAGGCAGGCGGTGTACTGGTATACGGTATTCCCGAGTTCCGTCTTCCCAAGACCGGTGTTGTGGCAAAAGAAATCGAGAATGTAAAATCTCTCGGTGTTCATATTGAGACTAATGTGGTGGTAGGTAAATCCGTGACCATCGACCAGCTGATGGATGAGGAAGGTTTTCAGGCTGTATTCATCGGTTCCGGTGCCGGACTGCCGAAGTTCATGGGTATCCCCGGTGAGAATGCCAACGGTGTCTTCTCTGCCAACGAGTACCTGACCAGAAGCAACCTGATGAAGGCTTTTGATCCCGACTCCAGAACTCCTATCATGCATGGTAAGAAGGTAGCCGTTGTCGGCGGCGGTAACGTGGCGATGGATGCAGCAAGAACCGCACTTCGTCTGGGTGCGGAGGTACACATTGTATACCGTAGAAGCGAAGAGGAGCTGCCTGCCAGAGTGGAAGAAGTACATCATGCAAAAGAGGAAGGCATCATCTTTGATCTGCTGACCAATCCTACTGAGATTCTTTCCGATGATAAGGGATGGGTGACCGGTATGAAGTGCATCCGCATGGAACTGGGTGAGCCCGATGAGAGCGGCAGACGCCGTCCGGTAGAGGTTCCGGGATCTGAATTCGTGATGGAACTGGATACCGTGATCATGTCTCTGGGTACTTCCCCGAATCCTCTGATCTCTTCTACAACCAAGGGACTGGATACCAACAAGTGGAAGTGCATCATTGCGGACGAGAACAATGGTAAGACCACAAAGGAAGGTGTCTATGCCGGCGGAGATGCGGTAACCGGAGCAGCGACCGTTATTCTGGCCATGGGCGCAGGAAAAGCTGCTGCCAAAGGCATTGACGAATATCTGAGTACAAAATAAACACCCCGGATCCTGTCCACAGACAGGATGGAATGGAGGATTACATGGTAAGACATATTGTTCTGTGGAGTCTGGAAGGCAATCTGACAAAACAGGAAAAGAAAGAGACCGCCGGGAAGATCAAGGAGTTACTGGAGCCCATCAAAGAAAAGGTTCCCGGTGCCGTAAAGGTGGAAGTGATCATCAATGAACTGGACAGCAGCAACCGGGATGTGGCTCTGATCTCTGAGTTTACAGATACTGAGGCGCTGGCTGCCTATCAGGTGCATCCGGATCATCTGGCAGCAAAGGAATATATTGGATCCGTGGCAGGCAACAGAGCCTGCCTGGATTACGAGTATTAAGGATGGTGTTGGTATATGGCATGGTGTCCGAAATGTAAAAACGAATATCGGGAAGGAATCACCGTATGTCCCGATTGCGGAGAAACGCTGGTAAGCGAGGAAGAATTGACGGACTGGACTTCCGTGCTGTTCGGTGAACAGGACGAAATGGAGAAACTGAAAGACTTCCTTACATACAATGGGATCCGCAAGAGCAAACTTTCCTTCGATGAGGCGGAGCAGGTCTATGAACTGTTTGTAGATGCAAAAGAGGAAAAACAGGCGAAGACGATTGCCCGGGTATTTCTGGAACAGCAGGAAAAAGAGCGGACGGAAAATGCTGCTGAGGAAGAGGCTGCGGTAGATGAATTCCTGATGCCGGAGACAGAAGAAGCATCGGAGGAAGTCAATCCCGGAGAACTGCTGAAAACAGCTTCCGCCCAGGGTGGACTTACTTATATGAACAGTGGAGCCAAAGCAGAGGAGAATCGTTCCTCTGCCTGGGTACTGCTGGTGGTGGGAATCCTCGGAATGCTTGTCATGATCCTGGGAATTACCGGCGTACTTCCTTTGAACATCGGCAACCCCTATATGTTCTACGGAGTGATGAGTGCTGTTTTCATTCTGTTCATTGTCATGAGCGTGGTATCCATGCGGAATGCAAAGCTTTTTGAGAAAAAGGCAGAGTCCGAGAACTCTCTGGTGGATACTCTTCTGAAGTGGAGTGAAGAAAATCTGACGGCGGAAAAAATTGACGCTCAGATTGAAAATGCTGCAGATACACCGGAAGAGGCTCTTTATTACAAGAGATTCGAAGTAATCCGCAGCCAGATGAATCATCAGTTTATGAATCTGGATCAGCAGATGCTGGAGAACCTTATTGACACAAAGATCTATGAACAGATCTTCCCGGATACAAACGGAGCAGAAGAATGATCAAAATATCCATCGTATGTGTAGGGAAGATCAAGGAGAAATTTTTCCGGGACGCCATAGAAGAATACAGCAAACGTCTGGGGCGTTATACGAAGTTAAATATCATCGAAGTGACGGATGAAATGACACCGGATGGAGCCAGTGCGGCTCTGGAAGATCAGATCCGTGAAAAAGAAGGGGCGAGGATCCTGGCGAAACTGCCACAGGATGCCCTGATCGTTACGCTGGAGATTGCCGGTAAAAACTTTTCTTCCGAAGAATTTGCGGCATGGATTGAAGATTGCACTGTCAGAGGAAAAAGCCATATCTGCTTTGTCATTGGCGGATCGCTTGGTTTGCATCCAAGTGTCTGTAAAAGAGCGGATCTGGCCTTAAGCTTTTCCAAAATGACATTTCCTCATCAGTTGATGCGAGAGATCCTGTGCGAACAGATCTATCGTGCATTCCGGATCATTCAGCACGAACCTTACCATAAATAAAGAGTAAAAGTAGAAGTATATGACAAAAAAACAACGTGCATTAGAAATTATAGAACGTCTGAAAAAGGAATACCCGGATGCCGGATGCACTCTGGATTACGATCAGGCATGGAAACTGCTTGTCAGTGTCCGCCTGGCAGCTCAGTGTACCGATGCCCGGGTAAATATCGTAGTGGAAAAGCTGTATGAGAAGTTCCCGGATGTGGATGCCCTGGCAGAGGCTCCGGTGGAAGAGATCGAGGCCATTGTAAAGCCCTGTGGCCTGGGTCACAGCAAAGCCAGAGATATCAGTGCCTGCATGAAGATTCTGCGGGATAAATATGACGGAAAGGTTCCAGACGATTTTGACGAATTATTGTCTCTGCCTGGAGTGGGCAGAAAAAGTGCGAATCTGGTCATGGGGGATGTCTTTGGCAGACCTGCCATTGTGACAGACACCCACTGTATCCGCCTGGTGAACCGTATGGGACTTGTGGACGGGATCAGGGAACCGGCAAAGGTGGAGAAGGAGCTGTGGAAGATCATTCCGCCCGAAGAAGGCAGCGATTTCTGCCACAGACTGGTATATCACGGCAGAGAAGTGTGTACCGCCAGAACCCATCTTTACTGCGAAAAATGCTGTATCAGTGACATCTGTAAAAAAGTCGGCATATAAAAGGCGGACAGGGAAATCTACTGCCGCAGACAGGAGCAAAGCCTATGAGGATGTATGACATTATCATGAAAAAAAGAAACGGCGGAGAGCTTTCGAAAGAAGAGATCCACTTTTTTATCGAGGGCTATACCCGTGGAGAGATTCCTGATTATCAGGTATCCGCGCTGATGATGGCGATCTACTTTCAGAAGATGACCGAGAAGGAGACTTATGAACTGACCATGGCCATGGCACACAGTGGTGAGATGCTGGATCTGTCCGGAATCCATGGCTGCAAGGTGGACAAACACAGTACCGGAGGTGTGGGAGATAAGACTTCTCTGGCATTGACACCCATGGTGGCTGCCTGTGGGATCCCGGTGGCCAAGATGAGCGGCAGAGGCCTGGGCCATACCGGAGGGACCATTGACAAGCTGGAAAGCTTTCCCGGATTTTCCACATCACTGACCACGAAGCAGTTTATTGAAAATGTGAATCGGATCGGCATTGCCATTATGGGACAGACCGCAGATCTGGCACCGGCGGATAAAAAGCTGTACG
>OGMP01001874.1_pt1 | contig 14701 bp, 16 predicted proteins | sample 1573261 | NCBI WGS metagenome assembly OGMP01 (sample SAMEA2581878, study PRJEB24529) | metagenome | biome: Human gut stool | place: China | collected 2011 | reverse complement strand
CTGTGTATTCATTAAATTTTGCCATATTAATTCTCCTTTTCTATATTGAGCTTTTTATAGAGCTGATTAATTAGTTTCTCCTGTCGGTCAAGCTGTTTTTTCTGGCTTTTTATCATCGCAAACATTGCCGGTATCATGATACGTTCGTTCCAGTCCTCGACAAGTCCGTTTTGATGCCGAGTAGCTTCTGGAAAGAATGCTTCTACATTCTCGGCAATAAACATCGGGATATATCTTCCTTCGTTCTCGTCCCCTTTAACTAGATATCCCTCTTTATATTTCGCCCACGTTGGTTCAATATTGTACCAGTTTTCAATTTCTTGCTCTGAAATATCGTTTCTAATGTCTTTATAGCGCTTTGAAGATGAAGATTTCAGCATCAGTTGTTTGTATCCTGTACGTCCATCCCAACAAACAGTATTTGATGATGTCGTATACTCCATGTCTTCTATCTTTGGCGATTTTGTGAAAGATGCAGGATTAGTAACAGTTAAATCTCCAAATGTACCGGTATCAGCCGATACTTCTGTTGCACTAATATTAAGCTCTTCGGCAGTCCAGTCGATTCCCCACGCCGTTTCAACGTATTCAATGTCCGCAGTGCTGCTAAAGTATTTCTCGGCACTAACAGGATTTATTCCAGTATCTGAAAAACAAATTCCTGTATATTTCATGCGCGTAGAATTTTCTTCATAGCTTGTAAATGCAGTGTAGCCTGAGTAATCTATCAGTCCCTTCACGGTGCCTTTTTTATCTTTAATCTTTAGGTATCCGTTTCCGTTTTTGGTTCCACCTAGAATTGCGGCGTTTCCCATCAATGCGTCTAAACTGATGTACAGATGTCCATTCAGATAGTAGAGGCCTTTAAATTCTCCGCCATTGGACAATATCTCAACAATCTGCTCCTGCGTAAGCATGCCAACGTCAACAGCAACCTGCCATGTCTGCTGATCGGCGATTTTAGTTCTTCCGGAATCCGTATAAATTGTTGCACGTATCATTCCGTCAGCACCAAGAGAATAGCTATCTGGATTAATAGTTATTCCACTGGTCTGTGAATTAAAGGCCATTTTTGTCCATGTTTTTCCGGCATCTTTGCTGTATTCTACTACCCACCAGGTTTTAAAAGTTGCTTCGTCACCCTGTCCATCTCTGTAATACGCATGAACATTGAATGGATTAGGAGTTATTTTCTTATCCTGTCCCATCATCAGGACTTCTGCGTTAGCTCTCAGGTAATACGTTCTTCCTGGAGGCCCGTCTTCTCCACGCATTCTCGCCCATGTATATTTCGCTGGGTCTGCACTGTCCGTCTTTTCGAAATCGGAATAATGACCAATGTAAATTCTATCTGTATCCGTTGTGGAAAAATCCACAGTTCCGTCAATACTATTTGCATAAGCGGTATGGATGTAAGAAGTTTCTCCGTTCTCTCCCGGAATGCCAATTCCATCCGCTCCGTCTTCGCCGCGAAAACGGCTCCAAATGTAATCTTTCGGATTATCAGACGGTGTTTCTGTAGTTTTATTATCAGCAATTCCAACATAGATTGCTTCTGTGACTGTATAGATTTTATCCCCGGTACTGTCCAGTATGGGACTTTCGGCGCTGTCCAGAAGTTTTACATAATCTGGGCTATCACTCATATCAGAGCCATCCGGCATGGATGCGTATTTTCTCCATGTATAAAGCTGTTTTCCGTTTTTCCCTGATTTCTGCTTGGAAATCGTAAATCTCTTCGTTATAGAAAGATTAATCAGGTACGTTGCCTTAATATCCACCCATCCATTGTCTGCACTCAAGCCTGTGACAGTGTAAGTATGCGTATCTACATCCCAAGAGCCGGTTACACTGTCTGATTTTGTAATGGTATAGCTACAATCATTTGTGATATCTGACGAGCCGTACATAACTTTCGCTGTAGTTGCCACTGTTGGAAATACCGGAATGTTTCCGTCTGCGTCAGATGTGATCGTCTGCATATCGTTTGACAGCTGGAATGTCATATTCTTGGCAGATGCAATATTGTTGTCCATTTTTGTCAGTTTATCCGGCAAAGAACTGTCACCAATTACAACATTATCTCCGCTGATGATTACTTTTTTGGTATCCATATCAACTTGGAAGATTATGTTTCCATCGCTATCTCTGACAGTCAGTGCACCTGTGTCAATATAATCAGCATTGATACCATGTGCGTACAGAATTTTTGCTATCAAATCGCCTGTCAGAAAAAAACCGTAAGGATATGTTTTACCACCATCATTGGATACGCCAATGGCTTCTGCTGTGAATTTAATTACATTTTTTGATTCTGCGAGTGTAGGCTTGTCATGCAGATATGTGATAGTACTGCCATCTTCCTGTGTGACTGATGTTTCATATAATCCAGAAGAATTTTTTAAGGTTTCTTCTAATTTCTCTACTGCTTTTTCTCTAGCTGATTGTTCTTTTTTAACAAGTCGTCTTGCCTCTACGATTGCCTTAGTGGATTCTGACTGGAACTTGCTCTGCCCTCTGATAGGGTCGTCGGCTTGAGTTTTTACAGTAGTCTTTCCATTAACGGAACAAGAAACGTCCGTCAGCGGAGTTATATATCTGTTCCATTTGCGATCATAAGTATATGCCATATCTCCAAACTCAATGAGTGGGTTATATACAAGTTCTCCCGACATGTTACGGAATTTAGCTCCAATTATGGAATCGCCAATTTGAGCAGCTACCGTGTCCAAGTCCGAATCCGCAACAAGGTCGTTCTCCAATTCAAGAACATATCCTGTGCTTCCGTACATGGCTTCATTTTCTCTATTTTTTAGCTTGATTCCAGTAATCACAATATCATCACTAGAAACGGTTGGACTTGTAAAAAAGTCTTTGAGCTTTTCGGATGTGTCAGCTGCTGATTCGATCAGTGTCAAGAATCCATCACTATCAATTGTCCAGTTCCCTGTCGGACTGATAAAACTTTCTGAGTCAATACTTGCGCCGCCTTTAAATGTTACATTTCCATCAGCGTCCACTACTGCGTTGTAATCTTCTTGTACATTGGAAAAATCCCATCTGATAAATCGCAAGTATCCTCTGCTGTCCAGGCGAGCGTTCGCAGTCTCAAGCATTGCTGCCCATCCGAACAACTGACGAAACGTCATGTTTTCCGGAATCTCTGACACGATCAGATTTCCATGAGCCATGGAGACTTCTGACGGAATACCAAGAGTCTCACACGCATCTCTAACAAGAGTCTCTATTGACTGTGGCAGAACCAGATGAGATATATAAGTTGCGTTCGTTTTATACATATCGTCCAAAGCGGTAAAACTAAGGATTTCGCCATATTGTTCTGGTGTCGTAATTGTATAAATACCTTTATCAATAGTTTCGATTCTGTCTTCTGTCGCTGCTTTTGTTGCCAGAATCGCACCGCCACTCTGGTCAAGAATTGGGTCATAGTTTTCATCCAGCAATTCATCTGTTGTAGCCGGACTTGCTACAGAGGTCTGCATTTTAAGATACGCATGAACTTTTGCCATGTAGAAATTATAGTTTTTCCACTGATCAGAAGTGTTGTCCAACTCCAATGTCATGGATTTACAAACAACGCAGCCAATCGGAAAGCTGCTACTTTCTGCACAATCGGAAAAAGTGCAGTTTTCGCCCATGATTTCATTTTTGACTGTTTTTACAGTTCCGTCAGGAAAGGTGATTTCCACTTCCTGCCAGACTCTTTCTCCGTCCTGTAGTTTTTGCTTAAATGTATCAGATACATTAATCAAGTGGATTCACCCCCTGCATGTTAAAAGATATTTTTGATACAAATTTTAAGTCTGGCGAAATTTCTCCAATAGTTAGGCTTGCTTTTCCGACATAAAACGGGTCAGTTCTCCATGCCATGTGGTAAAGCGACCAATGGTACAAATTGAAAGTTTTTCCTTTTGCGATAATTTTGAGAATTTTGTTTGCTTCTATAACTGGAACGTTTGATGCTTCATAGCTATACTGTTCGACTGTAAACAATGGAGTTAACAACGCTTTTCCGAACTGCGTACGGTTACTACCTTCTGAATAAGTTGTTTCGAGGTTATAACCCATATCTTTATCTGGCTGATAGATGGAATCCCCATTCATTTTGTATCGTTCCGTTATGTTTTTTGGAATCGTTGCCACGCTTCCACCTCCTATGCCAGTTCAAACGGATTTCTTCCGCTTGTGCTGCGTCTTAATTTTGCTTCGTCTATAATTTCGTCAAAAATAGTCCGTCTATTAATCTGAGCTGTGAATCTGTAATCACCACCACTCTGCTGACCTGATTCCTCACGCACGATTTTTCTGAGCAGTGCTTCTGGTGTCTCGATGTTGTTTCCTTGCTTCTGATCTCCTAACACAGCGAGAAATTCTGATCTTGGAGGAATAACGGCACCTTTTGCAAGATATGGAATAGTTGGAACTCGCGGAAATGTAGCACTGAATCCGATTGTTTTCTTTCCGAACGGCGTAGGTACTTCCCACGGACCAAAGGAAAACGCCGATTCAATTCCACTGATCGCGCCGTTCACCGTACCGATTGCGCCATTTACGATACCGATAACTTTATTGAATATTTCTTTAACTTTGTTTTTAATACCCTCGAACGTATCAACAACCTTGTCTCTTGCACTTTTGAATTTATCAACGATTCCATCAACTATCCTCTTTACAACTTCTTTTATAGTGGACCATATAGCGCTCCACTTTTCTTTTGCACTTGATTTGATACCATTCCAAATAGAAACAATCTTTTCTGCCAAATCACTTAGTTTGGATTTTATTCCATCGACGAAAGCTATGGTTTTGTCTTTAATCCAACTCCATACCGCACCTGCAACTTCTTTGATTTTGTCCCAGTTCTTGTACAGTAAGACACCAATCGCAATGCAAGCCGTTACTGCCGCTACAAAAATTCCACCCGGTCCGATAGCCGTTGCAATAGCTTTAATTCCTCCCATAATGCCACTAGAACCAGTCATAAGTGCAATAAGGCCTTTTATAAAACTCGCTACTGTCGTTATACTTCCTGCGATTCTCGAAGCTAAGCCTGCAATCTTTGCTGCCGCAAATGCTCCGATCAGAGCTACACCAAATGCTTCAATGATTGATTGATGATTTGCAAAGAATCCAGCCAAATCAGACACTAGGTTAATCACTGTCGGAATTCCTGTTTCAATCAGCCATTTCAGCATCGGGAGAACGATATTGTTATAGATCCATTCAAGAACATTTCCGATGGATTCCAGAATTGGTGCAAATGTACTTGTCAGATTACTGATAGATTCCAACAGCGGATAGAAATTAAGGTTTGCCGCCCATGTCGCTGTATCCTCTGCAATTCTTTCAACGAACTGCATGACTACCACAAGAGCATCTGCAATGTTCTGTATAATCTGTGTCCCGACGTTGTTCTTATTCCAAGCATCGGCAAAACCGGATGCAATATTCCCGATAGTTTTAAGCACGTTCTGAGCGATCCTCAGCATGGTTGTGAGCATCGTTGTGCCTGTGCCGTTTGTCCAGACTTCAACAAGGCTTTTGCCTACACTCTTAGCGAGCTTTGCAATTCCCGACAAAGCAATGTTTGCCGCGTTGATGGTATTCTTGCCCTCTTTTTTCCATGCGTCCTGAAATGGCTTCCAGAGCTTCTTGAGCAGATCAGCAAGTTTCTTTGCAGAATCGCTAATCTTGTCAAGTGCAGTTTCACCCTCTGCAAGATTGCCGTAGTCCACATTACCAACTGAACTCGGAAGGCCACTGTTACCTGCTCCACCACTTCCACCAGATGAAGATGGTGTGGAAGATGAATTGCTGCCAGTAGATGTGACTTTGTGAACTTCATCAAGTGACGAAAGATAGTTTTTTGTTTCCTTATTCGCTTTTTTTGTTGCTTTTGCATTGTCGTTAGTGGCATCCGCCAGTTTCTTTGCATTATCTGCCGCCTGTCCATACTGGTCCGCTGTATCTGCGATCGCGTCTGTTCCGGCAAGGCCCGCTCCACTTCCGCTCGTTTGACCGGAAGATTTCTTGCCAGTAATAAGCTCCGTGAATGACTTAAATGCGTTTGCCAGAGTCGCCAGTTTACCGAGAAGAATATTGATTACTTTCAGAACAGGTGTAAAAATATTAATCAGCCCCTGTCCGACTGTTGCCTTGAGGGACTGCAACTGCAACTGCATCACTCGCACCTGGTTCGCCCAGCTGTCAGAAGTACGAATGAAGTCACCAGATGCGGCTGATAACTGTTCCTGCACAAAAGCAAAGCGGAGGGCAACTTTCTCCTGTTCAGTCATTGCAGATGTGGTCTTGCCGTAGCCATTTGCAAGTGCATATTGGTCAAGTGCCGACTGGGTCATTACCACGCCCAAATCTTTTAATGTTTCCGTTTCACCCGTAAACACTGATTTCAGTTTGATATAAGCCAAGTCCTGACTGATGTTGTAGAATGATGCCACATCACCAGTCAGCTGTGTCAGGGCCGTTGACATGTCGTAAGCCTGTGATTCTGAAAATCCGAACGACTTAGACATTGCTCCGAACGTGCCGACATACCTTTTTGCCATAGTTTCAGATAATCCGGCAGAAGTCATGGCGTTCTTTGCGAATTCATTTACTTTGTCAGACATGGTTGTAAATGTAACATCGACCACGTTCTGTACTTCCGCAAGGTCAGAGCCGAGTTCCACGCACTCTTTGCCGAACTGTACTAACTTACCAACTGCAAAAGCCCCACCAATCAGCAGACCGATTTTTTTTACAGCACTTCCAAGGCCGTTAAATGACTGTTTTATAGCTGAGACACCATTCTGGACACCAGTTGTATCCATTCTGGTATCAATAATGACTGAGCCATCAGCAGCCATACATTCACCTCCTAACTATTTGAGGTTTAACATCTCATTCAGCGCATCCTTGTACGCTTGCTCCTCTTCGCTGAGACGTGTTTTTATATCAATAATGTTCTTATTTTCCTGATAGAATTTCTTTTCCCATTTATCGAGCTTTTCGCCCTTTGCCTTTTTTGAACGAATTCCAACTACGGTATTAAAAAGACATTCGCCAGATTCCATAAAGTATCCAAAAAACGTCCACCAGTGCATATAAGGCACTGCTCTGATTTCTTTACCGGCAACCTTGTTTACCGCCGGAACAATCATGTCTCCATCCTGTTCCCAATCCATCAAACGGGGCTTTGGACGGTTTGGATTATCGTCAGACTGCCCGCAGTCGATGAACTCTGATGCTTTCTGACAAGCTTCATCCAGACACTCAGCCGGTATGCTTTGCCAGTCCTCAAACAGAATCTGTAACATAACAACTGCTTTCGCCTGCTCGTCCAGTTCTGGATCATTCATAGCTATGAGAATATCAATAATCGCGTGAAAATCCGTTCTGATAGAAAAATCCACCCCACTGATATTTAGTGAGGTGGGTAGCTCATAGGCGGTCATTTTGTATATTTCTCCACGTACTTATTGACTGCCGTCTGCATTTTCTTTTTTCTCTTTTCGATTTCCGGTGCGATTGCTTCTGCGATCTTGTCAAGTACGATGTAGGCGAATACCTGACCATTGCCGAATACAGTAGTCGCTGTGATCGGCTCCTTGAACAGGTCTTTTGATGCTTCATATCCGAGCAGATAGTTGATTTTGTCTTCGATCTGTTTGTTCAGTTCTGCCACTTCCTTACCAGATGTGACTTTTTGAATAGAATTTTTAAGCTGGTCAAAGTACTCTCCCAGTTCCTCCGCACGTGCTGCTACATTGATATCAGTCGGGTTAAGCTTGAAAGAAGAAAAAACTTCGTCTTCGTTGTTGGTAAACGTGAATGTAAAAATTCCATCATCAATTTTGGTATTAATTACTTTTGCCATTTAGCATATCCTCCTTGTGTATGTGCTTATTCGCTGTCAGCTGCAAATGTTCCGGCGGAAACATCAAACTTTCCTTTTACACGTTCTCCGATATAGTTCACGGTAAATGGAATTTGATAACCAGATGTATCACCGCCGTAGGAGGTCGGCACAACGTAGCAATCCTGCTGATACGCTTCATACTTGCCTGCTGTGGCTTCTGTCCAGAGATGGACTTCAACTGCTTTTGTCTTGAGATTATCGTCTTTGAGGCGTCCGTCCACAATCTTCTGTAATGCTCCGAACAGATCAGAAGTAGTGTCTGCATAGAACGGATCAGCGTCAGAAGAAACTTCATAGCCATTGTGTTTGAATGTGGATTCTCCAAGAATGTTTTTAGATGTTTCGGTATCCGGGTTGAGTTCGATGTTGTACTCTTCCAGATCCTTTCCAAGACGCTCATATTTCGGCGTCAGCCCTCCGCAGAGGGAACCTGCGTCAATGTAATGAGCCATATATTTACGGTCAATCTTGCCTGTAACTGCCATAGAAATGTCCTTTCTGCCTATAACTTTTAAAAGGCTGTGTAGGTTAGCGACTATCTCCAACTGATAGCCGGTTGTTACTCGCTATATTGCTTCATAAGTGTTTTCGTAGCGTACCGATAATGGCAATAACCAGTCCTGTACGCCACTCTCCTGCGGTTCTAAACCATAGGAGTTATCACGGGTGATACGTTTTATCACTCGCCCCTGTGAAAGCTCTGGAAAAGCATTTAAGCGCGTCTCAGAGCCGTTTATAATAACTGGTTCTCGGCATATCCATTTACCGAGATTATCCAGGAACTTCTGAACAGATAACTTCTGCCGTTCCTTGTCGGATGCTGTTCGGTACACTACATAAAATGGGTACTGACAAATTTGGTGCATTACTCCACAAACATCTTCTTTTTCCGAATAAATCAAGGCCCCGTTGTCCGCTGAGAACGCAATTCCGGATTCTTTGCCGAGTTCCTCAAATTTGATTGTTTCATTTTCATACAGTCCCGGATACTGGTTCAGAAGTGCTTTCATGGCATCTGTCATAATCTCATATCCAGTTGCATCTTTTCCGATAGGCTTATCTGCCATGTCTGCCACCTCCTGCCTGTGCTTTTACTTTGCGAATCCATGTGTTTCCGTATTGTCGTTTTGCGGCATCAAACCACTTTGCCTGCGCCCGTGGGTGAGCCTGTTTGGTATATTCAAGATTTTCTTTTGCGGCTGTCTGACCAGAAAACTGACTAACGAGAACTTTCTTTGCTCCACGTCTTGCGTAGGGACTTCCAGTTGCTTCATCAACCATTCCTTTTTCTTCGTACAGAAAACGCCCATAAGGAGCCGCCGCCGCACACACTTTCCCAGTTCCTTGCAAGGATGTACTCTCAACTCTTGTTCGATTGATAAAGTCCCCTGTAATCATCGGCATAAACGGTACCATACTATCCATAACCATTCCATCAAGTAGATACTGAGCTTCTTGATACTGTCTGGAGAATCTATCCATATTCAGTTTAATTTTCATATCTCCATCAACTACGGAGAATCCTTTGAAATGATGAATCTTGCTCATATTACTTACCTAGAATTTCAAAGTGTGGAATCAGTGTATATGGACCGCCTACACTGGTAATCTTAAACACATTATCCCTGTTCTCGTTCATGTACTGATAGAATCCATTTCGGTAATCACTGTCAGTTATCGTTCCACCAGTCCACTCACCCTCCCAGAAGAACGATTCATCTGAGAATGTGATAGTGTCTTCCAGAGCGTTGTTAATCTGCCTTTTCCACTCCTTAGGCGGTACATATGGGAGAATCTTGCCATCATTGTCAATAATGGTTATATCGCCATTCTGGGCGGTATATCGGATGTGTAACTGTGCGTTGTCAGTTGCGTCTGGTCCGTACTTTTTAAGGATTGCTCCTTTGTCCGTAATAAGGTCAGCGCCAGATAGTACATGAGGATACCAGTACGCATCTCTTGTTGTCGGACTCTCATAATAATTGAAAATCGTCAAAGTTTTTTCGTACATGATACCCTCTCCTTAATTATTCTTTCTGTACTGTCTGCTTAATAACCTGATTCACGCCAGTTGCTGACAATCCGTTGAACATACCGACTGCAACCGCCGTGATATAATCCGTTGCCGGGAAATCCGGGATAATTCCCATTCCGACTGCTCCGAGAATTCCACCAATAATCGCCATGATTACTGGAATCCATTCATCAGAGATTCTTTTTGATGCTTTACAGCCCATTCCTACGATGTAGCAAATCATAACGATTGCTACGCATGAGCCTAATGTTGAAATATCCATTATTTTTCACCTCACATTAATTTAAGTTCATTGAATACTTTAAAAATTTTCGGTGACTGAATAGCAAACCAGTCAACCGTAGTTTCGTCATGTCCGAACTGCTCTGTATGTTGCCAGTTGCACTGCAATCCGCTTTCCGACAAGAACGCATGAATAATTTCATGTCTCAACTGCTTTTTCTGTAAGGAATCAAAATCACCAACATTATTTGCGTTGTCTGTTCTGATAACAATTTCTTTTGATGTATTGTCTGTGTAGCCGTCAACATCTGCATTTTTTAATTCTTTTGGACTAATTTTGTAAACCGTCCCGAGAACATTAATATTACATTCCTGCATATAAAATTGGTACTCCTTCATCCGTCCTTACTCCCATCAGAAGCGGCAAAGCTGTCTTAAGAAGTAAGTCATTCGTTTTCTGTACATCCCCGGCGGCGGCATACACCGCACTCCATTCCTTTGCACTTGCTCCAATCTGCTGAGGCGTGGCGTAGGAAATGGATTCACTGCCAGATGATACAGATGTTACAACGCCTGTTGATTTGTGACCGACATTCGTGTCGGTAGCACTAGCAGACGCTTGACTGATTGCATTCTTTTCAGCAAGTTCAATCTGATACATTAATTCAGCCAGTGAACAGACCGCCTTTTTAATACGTTTCTGTGAACGCTTATCAGCTGGCAGTCCGTCCACCAAATTATCAAATGTCAATGTATCAATAAAATCGCTGGCTCTGGCTGCCAGACGATCAAAGTCAGCTTCTGGCACGACCGAACCGAAGTATGAAGTTGTATAAAAATCATAATCTGCATAAGCCATGCCAGCTACCTCCTACGTTTATGATTTTGCTGTTACGCTTGCACTTCCGGCATTCAGTGCCTTGTACGTTCCATCACACTCAACCACTGTGATCTTCTGTCCGGTTGTTGCTGTGATATCGGCTTTTCCATCCCAAGTACTCCAGTTTCTGAGGTTCTGTCCATATCCAACAGTTACTGCGTCTGTCGCAACTTTGTATTTATATACATTGCCAGCATTTTCCTTAGCCGGATTTACAGTGATTTTTGTATCACCGCTCTCTGTCCCAGCCACGGAATTTACTGTCAGAGTGCCAAGTGTTGGTGTCTCATCAATGGTGATTACTGCGATTGCATCAATGTACTCCGCAAAAAGAGTAAGTCCCATAACTGCGAACGCTTCGGACACTGCTGTGTGGTAGTTACCCTGTGTATGGAATCCGATCAGGTTTGTTTCGCCGGAAACGGTATACACCAGACCAGCTCTCGCAAAGTCAGATTCGTTCGGGTCAACATAGTACAGGACGATGTTCTCAACAGGAGTTGCAATAACCTGTCCTCTTGGAATTTCACTGTCAGATAACAGGAAGATTGTATTGAATCCCATAAAGTCTTTCATGTACTGGAAGCCGAACTGGTTCTGAATAGTGATCTCAGCTGCTCCGAGATATTCATATACGTCCAGAATGTTGACAAATCCAACAACGCCAGTCACATTTCTGTGCATCTGTTTGAATTTGTTCTCAACTCGGCCTTTAGCCATTGCCAGAGCCATCTGGAATGTTGTTTCTGTGGAAGTAAGCGTACCGGTTTTCAAATAGTCGTAGAATCTTCCGGTAACATCAGTCTGAAGCTGGAAAAGGAATTCATCATCAGTCATCTGAACGGCGTTCTCGTAACCGTGATCCTTGATTGCTTCGATAGATACAGCCTTTGCGTACTTCTCAATGGTCATTTCCGCATAGTCCTTTTCTTTTACAACGAATTTGCTGTAAGGGATTTCCTCACCCTCACCAACTTTTCCGCTCTGTAAAGTACCCTCTGCGTATTTGGACTTGAGTACAGCACCTGGCTGTTTTTTGATAGGTCTCATGATACCCAGAATATCGCGTAAGTGCTGCCAGTTTCTTTCGAATCTGGTAACAAAATCAATCTCACGTGCTGTGACCTGAATATCATTAGTCATAATAAGATTTGTTTTTGCTGGCATAAAAAAATCCTTTCTACCCATAATTGTTAAGGTATTGGGTTAGCGGCTATACTCTGGTGTATAGTCGGTGTAAAAATCACTGGAATAACTGGATATTCTGAGCAATTGCAGCCTGTCTCTCGGACGGGTCTTTGATTGCTTCGATATCTTTCTTGGTCATACTTCCCGGTGTCTGCTGATGTCCAATCCGCGCTGTTGCAAATCTCGCCTGTTGCTGCTGAGCCTGCCGTTGACTTTCATCTACAAATGTATCAGGTTCATCCTGTTTCATCTGTTCAAGTAAATCATTAAGTCCAAGAATCTTTCCGTCCTTAAGCTTAAGACCAGCTGATTTGATATCAGCAGTAACAGATCTTTTAGCTGCTGGAGATGAAAAATTAACATTTTCCAATGCAGTTTTAAGAGCATCGTCAAAATCTCTTTCGTAGATTTTCGCATTGAATTCTTTCTCTGCGTCCTCAGCTTTCTTCTTCCATCCAGCAAGCTCTGTCTGAATGTTCGCCGGGTCAATGCCGTCAAAGCCTTTTAAGGTTTCTTCTGCTGTCTCAGCACGTTCTTTCCAGTCATCACGTTCACCTTCGACTTTCGACAGAGTTTTCGCTACTTCTTTAGCATTCTTGTAATGTTCAGAGAGTGCTTTCTTTACATCTGCCTGTTTATCCTCCGGGATTTCAATTCCAAATGATTTTAATGTGTCAATAAGTTTCTGCATATACATCCTCCTGGTCGTGTTTATTGACCTGCCGCCGCAGGTAAGTGGATTAAGCCAGTTAGACCACTGGCAGGGTAAGCGGAACTTCCAGAGTCGAACTGGAAAACTTGTATCTATAGATATTTGTCCTATAGCCGATAGGTTCCACATAACCCGGATTCCCGGGTTAGCAAGGTATTTTACGTGCTATGCCTAAACACGGGACGTTCGGGCTACGTCAACACCGCCTATACGGTCGCACACCTCTGCACGGGTTGGATTTCACTGTTCAGTTATATGCTCACAAGGAGGTATGCCGCCATGCACTAACGGCAATGGTACGTGTCGGAAATTGCATCCGCTTTTCAACCTCCAGGTTCCGCCCGAACCTGTTTCTGTTAAGGACACGCGCCTAAGAAAGGAGGAATCAATGAAAAAATGTCTATGTCAAGTGGCTACAACCACTTACGAATCTTCCTTATGAATACATTTTACCACAGAACCTCCAAAAAGTTGTGGTACATGTTTTGACTAATTAGAGCATATCACGGAGCTTTTCCACGTATCTTTTAACAAGATCACGTTCCTCCCGGCACTCCGCATCCTTGGACATATCGCTCATTTCTGTTGTGAGTTCGTCCAGATGTTCTTCCAGAGCGGCAAGCATCTTTCTCTTGCAGTCCTCGGATTTGCCGGAACGATAGCTCTGTTTCTGCGTCATATAGTCGTCATAAGCATCTCGTCCGTCAGAACGGCTGTAATGTCCTCTGACATAATGCTCACCACGTCTGGCATAAGAACTACCCCTGTCGTAATCCGGCATCATTCTGCCGTCATTTGAGCTGTATCTCCCCATGCTGTCGCGCTTTCTTCCACGTTCGCTGTAATCGTCATTGTAGCCACCACGCATCTCATCAAGGACAGTATTGTAATATTCCACTTTCTTGTCCCAGTACTGCGTATTCTTGATATCTTTATACATATCAATCAGTTTGTATGTCATTTCCAGATTTCCAGTGGTCAGCCCACTGTCAGCAATTTTGGACAGTTCGTCTTCAATTCTTGCACATAAGTCTTTAATGTCTCTCATAATCACACCTCCTATGCTTCTCTGGTCACAACAATGTTTGCGTTCGCAACAGAAACAGCCTGATTGCTTGTATTCTCTACTGCGATATTAACGCAACATCCGCGAGGTACATCAATATAGATTCCAGAGGACACATTGTTGTACTGGTCTACTGCTGCCGGTGTGGAAATCATCTGAGAAGAAAGAACCGGCTCACCAGATATTGCAATAGCCAGAGAGATAGCCCCGACAGTACCACCTGTTGGAATTGCAATATTACCAGAGAAGTCCACGAAAAATCTAGCCTTGCACTGGTTAGTAAGTCCTCTCAGCGTAATGATTCCACTTCCCTCCCTGTGCTGAATGCAGTTAGAACCTTTAACTGCTGTGTTTGAAAATACTACGTTTCCATTTGCTGCTACAGTCTGAGCAGCAACATTTGTAAATTCTGCCATAAAAATACTCCTTTCATATCACAAAAGGACAGGTCTCAGCCTGCCCTCTGTGTAATACGGCATAAGCCGACATCCGAATCAATCGAAAGATACTCTCGATATGAAGTTATCAGCAATTACATCCAGTGTTGCATCCGCATCCGTAAAATGTGTTCGGATTAGGAACCTGATATGCCGGAATCGGTGCCGGATTAATCGCATTAATGAGCTGCTGTGTCTGTGAAGCCATTGCAGTTGTGAGAA
>OGMP01001841.1_pt1 | contig 14923 bp, 10 predicted proteins | sample 1573261 | NCBI WGS metagenome assembly OGMP01 (sample SAMEA2581878, study PRJEB24529) | metagenome | biome: Human gut stool | place: China | collected 2011 | reverse complement strand
GTATTGCTCGCCGTAGTTGAGCATGTTCTCCATCTCGGTACGGAACATGTCGAGATGTTCCTCCTCCTCTTTGGCGAGATCCTGGAAAAGCTTGTGCGTGATCTGGTCGTCCTCGGCAGCACACAGACGCGCCCACTCGTTGTAGGAATCGACCGTGCGCTGTTCGAGCGTCATCGAGAACTCCAACGCCTCCTTGACGTCGCGGATCTTGCGCGGCTCGAACGAGGGCATCATCTCGACCTCGCCTTGCAGGAAGAGGATGCGGTCGGCGATCTTGTCGGTGTGGAACATCTCCGTGATCGAGGTCTGCTTCATCATTTTCGAGAAATACTCGTAGCCGTCGTCCTCGAAATGGACGTGGAAATAGAGATACTGCAACGTGGTGGCGATCTCCTTGCCGATGGCCTGATTCAGGCGGTCGATACTCTTCTGATACTTGTTTTCGGTAGCCATAATGGAAATGAATTAAAGGATTTATGCACACCCCTCCTCCGCAAACGATGTACCACACTCCAAGATCGCGCACCGAAATTCGGAGCCGGAACCGCCGGCTCCGCACAAAAGAGACGGAGCCGCATCCCGCAGGATACGGCCCCGACATGATCATGCAACGGGGCTACCGCCATTCGAACGCCCCGCGGCAGAGGGCCGCGCCGGCATCGCTGCGAATCTCGACGAGCGTCTGCGAACCGCGCTCTTCGAGCGCCACCGAGAGCGTCTGGCCGTAACGCGCCTCTTTGAGGAAATTGATGTCCAGCCGCAGCGGGCGCTCCTCTGCGAAGCGTTCGATCGGCAGCACGTCGAGCATCATTTCGATATAGCGCATCGTATTGACATGGCGGTTGAAGTCGATGTCGCTGTATACCACCTTGTGTTCAACCGTCTGCGCAGGGTTCACCTCGCGGATCTTGCGGGGCTTGTCGGTCGGCGACGGAGCGTCGACGATGGCGTCGGCGTGGGCATCCTCCACCCACGACAGGTCGAGCGCCGAACGGCTCCGAAGGTCGATCATCGCCCACTGCGTCACGGCGCGGCCGAATTCGGTCCCCGCGGCATCGGTCAGCGTGAAGTTACGCGTGGAGAGCACCCGGCCGTATTCGTTGATCCACGTGGCGATGGTGTAATCGGTATACTGCGTGGGCTGGCTGTCAAATTCGACGGCCATGCGCGAGAGGACCCACGAGTGGTTGTCGGCATTCAGCGCGTCCACGCCGAAGCCCTTGCCGTGGGCGTCGACGCCCGCCGTATTGAGGATGGCCGAACCGAGCGAGGGAATCGTAGCCCTCAGCGTGAAATCCACGTCCTGCGGTTCGACACGGTAATTATAATGCGATTTTTCTGCCATATTGCTGATTTTTAACGTTGCGTCCCGACAAAGATACGTTTTTTGCAGATATTTTCATATATTTGTTTGACTATTAACCCTTATTAAAAATCGTTAGTTATGGAAATGAAAAAACTCGACTTCGCGGAAACGCTGAAGGATTCGATCGCCATCGGCGTGAAAAACGCCCCGTCGGTGGTCGTGGCAGTGGCCTTGTGGCTCGTGACGATCTGGATACCCTATATCAATATAGGGACGACCATCGCCATCAGCCTGCTGCCTGTCGAACTGGCCAAAGGCAGCGTAATCAACCCGCTCGGAATTTTCGACAGCAAATACCGCCGCTACATGGGCGAGTACCTCATCACGGCCGGCCTGATGGTGATTCCGATCTACATCGCCTTCGTATTCATGATCGTGCCGGGCATCGTGCTGTCCCTGTCATGGGCGCTTTCGTTCTATTTCCTGCTCGGCAAGGGCAAAAACCCGATGCAGGCCATCAAGGCGTCGAACGACGCGACGTACGGCAGCAAGTGGACGATGTTTCTCGTGACGCTGGTATTCGGCATCATGGTGGGCATCGTGTTCGGCATCTTGTACGCCATTTGTCTGGCCATCAACGTCGGCTTCATCACCTTCCTCGTCATGTTCGTCCTGATCGTGCTCGCGGCTTCGGTCCGGATGGCGATCGACGCATCGTTCTGGAAACAGCTGAAAGACAACGTGGAATAAGTTTACGGCACTATTTCCCAAAGACGGCCTGCGGGTCGTCTTTTTTTGTCTAGGACCAAATATTTTATCGAAAAACGATAAATATTATTTGTTTTTCGAAAATAAATACTAAATTTGCACTATCGAAACTTAAAAACCGAAGCTATGCAGAACAAAAAGAGACTGCACAAACATTTGCTGATGATCTACATCATCTACTTCGCGGCGCTGATCGTCGGCTTCGCCGCGAGTTTCGTGCCCGACTTTTCGCGGGGATGGCGCAACGCGCAGAATACGCTGGAGATGGAAATTCCGCAGGGAGGCATACGCTCCTACTACGTTTCGGCTCCGGTCATCCGCTCCGCCGGCGAACCGATAGGCATCGACAACCTGCCGGAGAACATCACTCCGACGATCAGCCGTCTCGACCTGAAGGTGACCGTGGACGAAGCCTACACGCTGGGCAACGCATTCAAGGTGATGGGCAACAACAGCTTCTGCTACCTGCTGATGGTCATCACGGGCCTTTCGTACCTGACGATCCTCGTACTGATCGCACTGATCATCAACTCGCTCCGCAAGTCGATCCGCGACGAGCAGCCGCTACGCCACAGCAACATCCTGCGCACGCGCGCCATCGGCATCCTAATTCTCGTGGGCGAGTTGAGCGAAGCCTTCATGAAGTACCTCAACAACAACGAGGCCGTCCGCCTGCTCGAAGGAACCTCCTTCGAAGTCGTGCAGACATTTCCGCTGAGTTACTGGAACGTGATCGTCGGCATTCTGTTCCTCTTCATGGCCGAAGTGCTCTCACTCGGCACGCAGCTCAGCGAAGAGCAGAAACTGACTATCTAAAAACAACGTAATTACCATGATAACGACAGGAACGACAAATAACGGGGGGGGGACGACATTATGGCTATAATCATCAATATAGACGTCATGATGGCAAAGCGCAAGATGTCGCTCGGCGAACTCGCCGAACGCGTGGACATCACGCCCGCCAACCTCTCGATCCTCAAAAACGGGAAAGCGAAAGCCATCCGGTTCTCGACGCTCGAAGCGATCTGCCGCGAGCTGGACTGCCAGCCGGGAGACATCATCGAATACCGCCCGGACCAGCCGTCGGAAGAGTAACAAAAACCCCTTTATACGATCAATTATGAGAAAAATCACCATGCTCGTCATCGCGGCATTCGCAGTGACAAGCGCAGCGGCCCAGTTCAATCCGCAGCAGCCGATTCCGGCGGACAAGGACGTCCGCACGGGCAAGCTCGAAAACGGAATGACCTACTACATCCGCCACAACGAAAAGCCGAAAGGACAGGCCGACTTCTACATTCTGCACGACGTCGGCGCCATTCAGGAGAACGATTCCCAGCAGGGTCTCGCCCACTTCCTCGAACACATGGCCTTCAACGGCACCAAGAACCTCCCCGGCAAGATGCTGACGGAGTATCTCGAAAAAGTAGGCGTGAAATTCGGCGCCAACCTCAATGCCGGCACCGGCTGGGACCAGACGACCTACATGATGAAGGACGTCCCCACTTCGCGCGAAGGCATCATTGACAGTGCACTGCTGATCCTGCACGACTGGTCGCACTTCATCGCGCTCGAACCTGAGGAGATCGACTCCGAGCGCGGCGTCATCATGGAGGAGCTGCGCACCCGCGACGGCGCGTCGTGGCGTTCGACCATGAAAATGCTTCAGGCGCTCGGTAAGGACACAAAATACGAGCACCGCAACCTGATCGGCTACCTCGACGGACTGAAGGGCTTCCACCACAAGGAGCTGGAGGACTTCTACACCCAGTGGTACCGCCCCGATTATCAGGCGGTCGTCGTGGTCGGTGACATCGACGTGGATGCCGTAGAAAACAAGATCAAGACGCTCATGAGCGACATTCCGGCTCCGGCGGCCGACGCTGCCCGGAAGGAGACGATCACCGTTCCCGACAATGAGGACCCGATCATCAGCATCTACACCGATCCCGAAATGCAGGGTTCCAAAATCCAGCTCTTCGTGAAGCGTCCGGCGCTTCCCGAACAGATGAACAACCTGATATACGGCGAAATGTTCGACGTCATACAGGCCTACATGACCACCATGGAAAACGCCCGTCTGCAGGAGATTTCGATGAAACCCGACGCACCGTTCCTCGGCGCAGGCATGGGTTCGGGCGAAATCGGCGTGATTCCGACGCTCAACGCGACGACGTTCGTGGCCATGACGCAGGACGGCAAACTGGCCGAAGGTTTCGAAGCCATCTACACCGAAATGGAGAAAGTCCGCCGCTACGGCTTCACGCAGGGCGAATTCGAACGCGCCCAAAACGACCTGATGCGCCGCGCCGAACGCGCCTACGCCAACCGCAACGACCGCCGCAACGGCGAGTTCGTACAGACCTATCTGAACAACTACTCGAAGAACACCCCGATGCCCGACGCCGAGACCGAGTGGCAGCTGGACAGCATGCTGATCAAGATGATCAACGTCGAGGCGGTCAACGGATTCGCCCAGCAGGTCATATATCCCCGCAATCAGGTGATCGTCGTCACGGCGCCCGAAAAGGAAGGCATCGTGAATCCGACGGCCGAGGAGCTGCTCGCCATCCGCGAGAAAGTCGCCAACGCCGAAATCGAGGCGTATGAGGACAACACCGTCAAGGAGCCGCTGATCCCGGAAGGCACCGTACTGAAAGGTTCGCCCGTAAAGAAAACGGCACAGGACGCCACGCTCGGCACGACCGAGTGGACGCTCGCCAACGGCGTGAAGGTAGTCGTGAAGCCCACGACCTACAAGGCCGACGAGGTGCGCATGAGCGCCGTGGCCAAAGGCGGACTGTCGATCCTCTCGGACGAGGAGTTCTACATGGGCGAGATGATGCCTGCATTCAACTCGATGTCGGGCGTCGGCAAATTCTCGGCGACGGATCTCAAGAAACAGCTTTCGGGCAAGTCGGCTTCGGTTCAGCCCTCGGTGGAGAACTATGCCAGCGCCGTGAACGGCTACTGCTCGCCCAAAGACCTCGAAACGATGATGCAGTTGCTCTACCTGAATTTCACGCAGCCGCGCTTCGACCAGAACGACTACAACACGCTGATGAAGATGCTGCGCTCGCAGCTCGACAACGTGAAGTCGAATCCCGACTACCTGATGGAGGAGAAATTCATCGACGTGGCCTACGGCAACAACCCGCGCCGCCAGATGATTTCGAGCGAGATCATCGACAAGTTCAGCTTCGAAGCCCTGCCGGCGATCTACAGGAAGCTCTATCCGGACGCCAACAGCTTTACGTTCACCATCGTGGGCAACGTGGACCTCGACGCGCTGAAACCGCTCGTGGAGAAGTACATCGGTTCGATTCCCGTGTCGAAGAAGGCCATGACGTTCGCTGACGACAAGTGCGCCCCCGTCAAGGGCGACGTGACGGAGGAGTTCACGGCGCCGATGCAGCAGCCGAAAGTCTCGGTACACTACATGTTCTCCGGCAAGATGCCCTACACGCTCAAGGACAAAGCGGCCCTGACGTTCCTCACGCAGGCGCTCAACTCGCGCTACCTGATTTCGATCCGCGAGGAGAAGGGCGGCACGTACGGCGTGCAGGTTTCGGGTTCGACCGAGTATATCCCCGACGAGACCTACAAGCTGGATATCCGCTTCGACACGAACGAAGAGATGGCCGACGAGCTGCGCGAGATCGTGATGAAGGAGATCCGGGAGATCGCCGAGAACGGCCCCAAGACCGAAGACATCGAGAAGAACCGCGAATTCATGCTCAAGAGCTGGAAAAACAGTCTGGAGCAGAACGCCGGCTGGATGAACTACATTCAGGCCAAATACGGTCCGGGACTGGAATACCTGAAAGATTACGAGCAGGTGATCAGGTCGCTCACCAACGCCGACGTACAGGCCATGGCCAAGAAGGTCCTCGGCGACAACAACCTCGTGAAGGTCGTCATGCGCCCCGCGAAGGAAAAGGCCGAATAACACACCTGAATCCGCTGAAAAAGCCAGCCGCCACAACGGCTGGCTTTTTATTTGTCAGCCCGGCGAAAAACATTAACTTTGCAGACAATTAAAACAATCAGTTATCACCTATGCGCCAAAGTCTTCGGCTGGTTTCCGGCCTGTATCTCAAACTTAGCCTGCTCACAATCGCTGTAGGCTTCCTGTTACGCATCGTACTGCTCTTCAACGAGCAGACCACCGACCTCGGTTTCTCATTCGGCGAATGGCTGCAGGTTTTCCTGCTGGGCGCCGTGAACGACCTCTGCGCCGCGACGATCGGATTCGTGTTCCTATGGCTCTTCTCGATGAGCGTCTCCGAAACCAAGTACGGCAAACCGTGGGGCTACATCATCCTCGGAATTCTCGTTGCGGCATTCTGCTACGTGACCTTCTGCAACACGATCTTCGACGAATACGGCAGCGTCGCGCCGCAGATCGCCTCCGCCGTTCTGGGTTATTGGGCCGGCACGTTCGCCCTGCGTCTCTTTTTCAAGGGTTTCCGCAGCTACTGGACCACGGTATGGTTCGCGCTCATCATCACGCTCTACGTGGGCGCCATCCTCTTCAACGGACTCAGCGAATACTTCTTCTGGAGCGAATTCGGCGTTCGCTACAACTTCATTGCGGTAGACTACCTCGTCTACACCAACGAGGTAGTCGGCAACATCATGGAGTCCTACCCCGTCGTGCCGATGACGCTGGGGCTGATCCTCGTGACGCTGGTCGTGACATGGTATCTCTTCCGCCGCGATCTGGCCCTCGCCGACCGGCTGAAAGGCTGGCGCTGGAAAGCGGTAGCAGGACCGGCGTACATCGCCGCCGTGCTCCTCGCCGTCGGACTGCTGAACTTCAACACCCGGTTTCAGGACAGCCAGAACGTCTATGTAAACGAGCTGCAGGCCAACGGACTCTACAAATTCTACGACGCATTCGTCAAGAACGAACTCAACTACAAGCAGTTCTACCTCACCGAACCCGAAGAGCAGGCCGAAGCCTTCGTCCACGGGATTTACGGCAGCACGGGCGACAACCTGCACGCCGTACGCTGCGAAGGACCCGAAATCCGCCGCAACATCGTGCTGATTACGATCGAGAGCATGAGCGCTTCGTTCATGGAGCGTTTCGGCAACACGAATCGCCTGACGCCCGTACTCGACTCGCTTTACAAGCAGGGACTCGCCTTCGACCGCGTATACGCGACGGGCAACCGCACGGTGCGCGGACTGGAAGCCGTAACCCTCTCGCTGCCGCCCTGCCCCGGCCAGAGCATCATCAAGCGGCCGAACAACGCCGGCATGCACTCCACGGGTGCGCTGCTGCGCGAAAAGGGCTATAACGTCAAGTATTTCTACGGCGGCAACAGCTACTTCGACAACATGGAGACCTTCTTTTCGGGCAACGGCTACGACATCGTGGACCAGCGGCAGTATGCGCCCGAAGAGATCACTTTCGCCAACATCTGGGGCGTATGCGACGAAGACGCCTACCGCAAGGTCATCCGCACGCTCAACGAAGACGCGCAGAGCGGCAAGCCCTTCTTCGCCCACGTCATGACGGTCAGCAACCACCGCCCCTTCACCTACCCGGCCGGAAAGATCAGCATTCCCCACGACTCGAAGTCCCGCAACGGCGGCGTGATGTATACCGACTACGCCCTCGGTGAGTTCTTCGCGGAGGCTTCGCGGCAGCCGTGGTTCGACAACACGATTTTCCTCGTCACGGCGGACCACTGCGCATCGAGCGCCGGCCGCACCGAGATTCCGCTGAACAAGTACCACATTCCGGCCCTGATCTACGCTCCGGGCTTCGTGGAGCCGCAGTGCGTCGACGGCATCGTCTCGCAGATCGACCTGATGCCGACGCTCCTCTCGCTGCTCAACATGAGCTACGACTCGCATTTCTACGGCCGCAGCATCTTCGACCCGGCATATGTCAACCGCGCGTTCATCGCCACCTATCAGGACCTCGGCTACCTCGAAGGCGACACCTTCACGATTCTGTCGCCCGTGCGCCGCTTCGAGCAGTACCGCGTGGTTCCCACCGAGGAGAATCCCCACCACCTCGAAACGATGGAGCGGAAGGACGCCATGCAGGTCGACCGCGCGATCGGCTACTACCAGACCTCCTGCAAATGGAACAAGCGGTAGCGCTGCCGCCGCGGCACAAAAAAACTGCGACCCTTTTGGGTCGCAGTTTTTTATTGCTCAAACGCGGGATCAGTCACCCTCGTAATCATCGCCGCCGTTCTTCACGGGAGGCGTCAGCGACGAGGCGGGCGTATTGGCCCTGATCCACTCCTCGGAAAGCAGCGACTCGGGCGGGAAGCCGAGGTCCTCGATACGGCTCACCGAGATCTGGTACTGCGCCCAGTCCTCCGAACCTCCCGTGAAATCGCTCTTCTTCGCATAGATGCCGTAGATGCCCAGCACCGTACCCTCCGTGCCGTCCTTCGGGATGGGCTTCATGGCGAACTGGCTGTAACCGCTCGTACGCACCACGTAGTTGCCCGGAGCCGCATTGGTACCGGAGCCGGTCGCCGCCGCGTCGTAGGTAAACCATGCCGAGCCGTAGAAATAGGTCTCCGCATTAGCGCCTTCCAGCCTGCGTTTCGTAGCCCAAGTCGCCCACTCGTTGATGTCCGACCAGCCGGGAGAGTTCACGTCGTACGACGTCGAATTCGCAAAATAGTTGGGGAAGGTATTCTTGTATCCCCACGGCGCCGTGCCGAACTTGCTTTCCAGCCCTTCGAAACGCACCAGACGGCCCAGATCGGCATCCGAAATCGCCGTCTTGTAGTTATCCTTGGTAACGACCAGCGTATCCGACTTCAGCATCTGCTGCTGTTCGCCGGAGAAAATGTGCTCGTCCTGCATGATCTTGCTCTCGATGTTGTCATTCGAATAGCTGGCGTTGGAGGAGATCGTACCGATGCTGGTCATACCGCGGTAGTTGCCGAGCACCAGCCCCTGTAGTTTGACGAAAACAATCTGTCCCGCGGGGTGGAAAAGGTAGTTGCCCGTATTGAGCTTAAGCTCGATCGCCGATTCGGACTCCGCATCGTAGAGGTAGACCGATTTATAGACATTGCCGTAACGGTCGGTGGAGATGACCTTGCCGGAGGTGAAAATCGGCTCATCCACCGTCCACGAAGCGACCGTCCCGTCGTTCATGCCGGGATTCTCGGCTTTGAACTGCGCCTTCAGGTCCTTGATCGATATATATTTCAGCCCCTCTTTCTCGAAATCGGCGCGGGTATATATCTTGGCCGCCTTCGGGTTCCTGTAATCGTTGTAACAGCCAACGAAGAACAGCCCTGCCGCGGCGATCAGAAACAGTTTAGATACTTTGTTCATAATATTCGTGTTTTATTCGTTAGCCGTCAGAAACGGAAGTAGAGATTGAGGTAATAGGTCGTACCGAACATGTAGAAATACTTCGAGTCGAAGGCCTGATAGGTAGTCACCGTCGTCTCGGTGTTCTTCGTCAGACGGGTCTGTTCGTAACCGCCGGTGCGAATGTCCTGATTGTTCAGGATATTCTTGACTTCGAGGCTGAAGCCCAGCGTATACTGGCGGTGGATATACCAGTTCTTGCCGATGCTGGCGTTGAGCGTATAAGCCGAATCGAACTTCTCCTGACGGCGCAGGTGAGCGATGTCCTCGGCGGTCATGCCGGTGGTAATCACCGCATCGGTGCGATAGATCGGGCTCATCGACAGATACATGTTGTTGTAATAGTTGAAATCGGCCGACAGGAAGATGTTGTTGTTGCTGCGGTACGAAAGACCGACATTGGCGGCCAGCTGCGGGGTGCTCTCGACGCGGAAGTTCTTCCAGTAAACATAGCCGTCGGAGACGATATCGCCGCTGTTGTCTTGCGTCTGCAGGTAATAGGGATTCGAATCGTAGGTGTACTGGCCCCAGCTCACGGCTCCGTTCAGGGCAAGGCTGCGGTACAGGGGAATCGAAACGGCCGCTTCGAGACCGAAGTGGAGCTTGTCGATGCCGCTCATGGCGAAGTTCGTGAAGGTCGCGGCCACGTCGTCGTAGTACGAAATCACTTTCGACTGATCGTAAATGCGGGTATAGTAACCGGAAACGCGCGCTTTCAGGTCGCCGACACGCAGGTTATACGACGCATCCACACCGAAGACACGTTCGGCGGAAAGCCCCGGAGTCGTGGTGTTGCGCGTACGGGGCGACACGAACGAAGCTTGGAATTCGGGGGCGTCCTGCAGGTAAACGACATTCGCTTCGACGGTATGAGCCGCGGAGAAGCGGTAGCTGAAGTTGCCTTTGGCCTTGTAGGTCAGGTAGTCGAGTTTCTTGGAATCGCCCTTCGAATTGTCGGGGAACAAGCCTTTGCGCCAAAGACCCTCGCGCCATTGCGAAGCATATCCCACTTCTCCGCCGACGGTTACGCCCAGACCGCCGACATTGAAATTATAGGCAGCCCATGCCTTCGTCCGGAGGACGTGCGCATAGTAGTCATAGCCGTATTTGTCGCCGACTTTGGCTGCGTGCGCATGACCGTGGCGATAGTAATAGTCGAGGTTGTTCTGATATGCGATGGCGTTCGAACCGAAGTCGCGCTCGGCGAATTTGTCGATGTCGGCCCAATAGTCGCCACCAAGCAGGTCTTTGACCTCCGAATAGTACTCCGTACGGTTCCGGCGCAGCGAAAGGCCTCCGTAGATTTTGGAGTTATTGCGGAAGATATGCGAGAAGTTGGCAACCAGATTCCAGTCCAGCTGATCGGTATGACGCTCTTCGACCATATAGTTAGAACGACGGCCCGGACCGTACTGCGCCTCATCGACCGGATCGTTCTGGATATAGTTCGTCTGATACATCTTATCCCAGTCGAAATGGCGGATATTCTGGTAGTTGGCCTGCCAGTAAACCTGCTGCCAAGCCGCCCCCAGCATATTCTTGTCGAGCGCGAAGTAGCTCGGCAGATAACGGTAATAGTCCGGACGCGGGTCGGGACCGTTCTGCCACGTCAGCGCCGAGTAACCGTTCATGCCGAAGCGCAGCGAGGTGGCCAGATCGAGTTTCGAGCGGTCCGAAATGTCGAACGTATAGTTCAGCATCACGACGGGTTCGTGGTTGTTGCGCACACGGGCGTTACGTTTCTTGCCGTCCTGCCAGCCCCAGTTGGGGTTGTAATAGTTATTGCCGACCAGATCGTAAGCTTCCTGCGTCGCCGCCTGCTGCGCACCCCGCTCGGTAGGAGCGCCCAGCAGGGTCAGCGCCAGACGATGACGCTGGCCGAACTGCTTCTCGACAGCGGCGAAATAACCGAAAGCGTTGTAATAGACGCCATTGACATAGGAGTTGCCGCCCTGACGGGTCGAAACCGAAAAGGCATACGACCAGCCGTTGTCCTGATGCCCCGAAGCATAGGTGACCATCGCGCGGAAACGGTACATCGAGTTGCCGTTTACGAGGCTCGCACGCAGGCCTTGACGCATCTGCGAAGGACTCGTCACGATATTGGTCGTACCGCCGATGCCGCCCAGACCGGCGTCCGACGCCACGATGCCCGACGTAACTTCCTGATTGCGGGTAGCGTCGTTCAGACCGCTCCACAACGACCACGGCGTATAGCCCGTCATGGCGTCGTTGAGCTGAATGCCGTTCATATACACGTCCTGATACTGCGAATCGTAACCGCGGACGTTGAAACGCATTTCGCTGAACTTGTAGGACGCGATGTTATTGAAGAGGTCTTTCGAAGCCGAGAGCGACGTGGGCAAAGCCTGCGCATCGTCGGTGGTTTCGGTGTCGAACTCCGCGAAGACTGCGTCGTCGATCATCTGACGCTGCGTATCGGGCACGAGGATCACCGCATTGATGTCGCGCATCTGCGAACCGACACGTACGGCGATATTCGAAGTCTCGAATTCGGGAGTTTCGAACTGCAGCGAATATTCGCCCGCAGGAATATTTTCGAAAACGAAGTTACCCTGCGCATCCGAAACCGTTGTCGTACCGCCCGGCGTCATCGTAATCTTCACGTCGCCGAGTGCAATGCGTCCCGCACGCGAAACGACCCTGCCCTTGATGCCGCCGTCCTGTCCAAAGGCGGTCAGCGTCACAAGCGACAGCACTAAAATTAGTAGACTCTTGATTTTCATAGACTATGTAAGTAATTTATTTGGCAAAATAGATATACACCGGGAAGTGGTCGCTGTAACCGCCCTGAAAGTTATTTCCCACGTACGTACGCAGGGGATATCCCTTATACTGTCCCTCTTTCTGCAGCATGTAGTACCGCTTGAAGATATTGCCGTAGAACTTCGATCCGGGAGCCTTCTGCAAACGAAGTCTGCCTTCGGAACCCGTAGCCAGATTCTCCGTGACCACGATATTGTCGAAGAGATTCCAGGCGTCGCCGTAAGCCAGCGTTCCGAGTCCCGCCTTGAGCATATCGGCAAAGGGGTTGTAGAAATCGCCCGGCTTGAGATCCTTCATCTTGGCTTTGGCACCCAAACCCTCGGCAATGCTCTCGTCCGTAGGATCGTCGTTGAAGTCGCCCATGGCTACGACCTTGGTCGCCGGGTTGATCTTCAGCACGGAATCCGCAATGCGGCGCATCTGCTCCCCGACGGCAATGCGCTTGAATTCCGAAGCGTCCTTGCCGCCCAGCCGCGAAGGCCAGTGCGCCACCATAAAGAAGAAGGGTTCGTTCTCGATGGTTCCCCACATCGTCAGGATGTCACGGGTCTTGAAGTTGGGAAGCTGCGGCACGACGGTTTTCACCGGGAAACTGCCCTCCAGCTTGAACACATCGGGACGATACATGAAGGCCACATCGACGCCGCGGGCTTCGGGCGAATCGTAATGCACGATACGGTAGTTGCCGGGGGCCAATTTGGGCGTCGCCACGATGTCCTCCAGCACCGAGCGCGTCTCGACTTCCGAGACTCCGATAACAGCCGGATAATTCTTGTCTGCGGCAGCAACGTCGAAAAGCTCCCGCTCGATATTGCCGAGCTTCTTGTAATACTTGGCGGAATTCCACTTCTTGGGGCCTTCCGGCGTGAACTCGTCGTCATGCACCTCCGGATCGTTGATGGTGTCGAAAAAGTTCTCCAAGTTATAGAACATCACCTTGTAGGGCTTCTGCGCAAAGCACATTACGACGAACGCCGCCAAGAACAAAGTGAATATCAGTCGTTTTTTCATCGTTCTGAAATTTTAAGGTTTTACAATCCCCAAGAGGCGGCATCCTTCTGCGTCTTGACCTCGGCAGGCAGCGTGGGGAAGAATTCGAACTTGGTCAGCTCTTCGATCTCCTTGACGCTCTTCACCCAGCTTTTGGCCTCACCCTGACCTCCTTCGTTGGCCACCCAGAATCCGATGGACTTGAGCTGGCCGGCCGGAAGATTGCCCAGCCGGTCGCCGGGCTGCCGGATATTTCCCTTCACCGTACGCACCACCACTTTAAAATAATGGCTGGGCAGCGGGCACACCTGTCCGGCCTTGTCGGTCGTCGATGCCGGGCTGCCGGGCTTCCAATAGGCGCCCGTCACTACGTAGAGCGTATCGGAGCAAACCCAGTCGCGCACCTTGCCTTCAAGACGCATCCACCCCTGCTGATTGAGCGTGCCATACTGAGGCGTAGCGTTGGAGTTGTAGAATGTCTGGTACTGCATGGCCATATTGGCATTGCGGTCTGCATTCGGAATCTGGTGACCACGGTCATAAGATCCTCCATAAGATCTTAATGTACAATCAGCCTGATAACTTTGAGGAATGATAGGATCGAAGGCCCAACGGTCTGTACGTTCTCCTGAACCTTTGAGGTATGCGTTATGTATTGGATAAGCTACCCACAAAGCTGCTTTCTTAGTCTTATCAAAACAAATGGAATAATTACGTATTGTCTTGTTATTTAAAAGAGCATAATGAGTTACATACTGATAATTAGCATTTTCCTTGAAATCAGGTACTTCAGCCCACAGGTTAAAAGCAGGTAGGTTCTGCTGTGATTCAGATAATTGTACTAAATCAAAGACTTTCGCCTCTTGGTCTGCAAACTGGAGTGAAATTTTAGCTACACGTTGTTCTTTACCTGTATTGCTATTATAATACACGTATAAAACATTGAGTCCGTCTTTTATTTCTCCGGATTTAGAGGATAAGATCAGATCATTGCTACTGAAAGAACACCATGTTGTGCCCTCAGTGATTTCTGCATTCCATATTGTCCCAGGAGTACCTGTGATGATTATGGCAGACGATCCGGATGCTGATTTTACAGTGGAGGAAATTTTCCAGTAGGCATCACCTGTTTGTGACGAGCCTCCACCGTTGGAGTCATCGTTGCTACATGCTGTCATTAATAAAATGAGCACTGATAGCAATAATGATGTATAGTATTTGGTAAATGATATCATTTTAAGATATATATTTAGAGACAAGTAACTCTTGGCAAGTATTACCTGCCAAGAGTTTACTAATTTCTATCAGATTTTAATATAATTGGAATCCACACATTACACCTCGAGCTTTGGCTCCATTCCCATCAAAATTAGCATCAGTTGCAATTGTGATTGTTGACTCAGGTGTTAAGTCTGTAAGGTTAAAAGTGTAATAGTCTGAATCAGTAAAGGTTACAATGAATGTTCCAGTTCCTGCTACACCAGTATTTGGCTCTGCTGTAATATTATCATCACCTGACACACTACCACCTCCATTAACTTTTATATAAACAGTCATTGTCTCTTTATTCCATGCGCTAGCATAGAAAGACAATTTTTTGTTGCCACTGATTCCTAAAGCTCCTGTTGTAAATGTTCCACTTTTTTTGCTGGTACCCAATTTCAGTCCTTCAATAGTAGTTTCATTAATAGATAAATCTTGAGAGTA